>Ga0209415_10000427_pt1 | contig 77447 bp, 67 predicted proteins | sample PeaSoiSIISIP2007_FD_187696 | JGI IMG/M metagenome (GOLD analysis project Ga0209415, IMG submission 187696) | Peat soil microbial communities from Weissenstadt, Germany - SII-SIP-2007 (SPAdes) (version 2) | ecosystem: Environmental > Terrestrial > Soil > Wetlands > Peat | place: Germany...
GTGGGCCTGGGTGGACTTGAACCACCGACCTCGCCCTTATCAGGGGCGCGCTCTAGCCACCTGAGCTACAGGCCCACGCGGGATGATCTTGCGAACAACGGCAATAATTCTACCATGCTGCTTCCACGACGTAACAGCGCTCGCGCAGGAATCACACCCGGAGGAGCATCACAGTTTGTTCAAGCCATCGAGGGCGGCGACTTTGTAGGCTTCGGCGAGGGTCGGATAGTTGAAGACCGTGTCGCGGAAGTATTCGATTGAGCCACCGTAGGCGAGCACCGCTTGGCCAATGTGGATGATTTCCGTGGCGCGCTGGCCGAGGATGTGCACGCCGAGGAGTTTTCTTGTGTTGCGGTCGAAGAGCAGCTTCAGCATGCCGGTTTCATCCCCCAGCATCATGCTTTTCGCGAGCTCGTTGTACTTTGAAATGCCCACCTCGTAGGGAACCTTGGCCGCCGTCAGCTTCTCTTCGGTTTGGCCGACCATGGAGATTTCGGGAATCGTGTAGATCCCGTAAGGAAAGAGTTCCGGCATGTGCTCGGAAGGAGCGCCGAACATACGGCAGCTCGCCAGGCGGCCCTGCTCCATCGACGTGCTCGCGAGCGCGGGAAACCCGATGATGTCGCCGGCGGCATAGATGTGCGGCACGCTCGTCTGGTAGCAATCGTTGACCTTGATCTTGCCGCGGGAGTCCGGCTGAAGTCCGGCCGCGTCCAATTGAAGCTGATCGCCGTTGGCCTGCCGCCCAACGGAATAGAGAAGCAGATCACCCTGGACCTTCTTGCCGCTCTCGAGCTCCGCGAAGACGCGATCGCGCTGGGGGTCCACGCCGACGCGGGTGACCTTCTCGCCGAGGCGGAACGTCGTCCCCATCTGGCGCAGGTGATAAGCGAGCGCCTCGACGATTTCGCGGTCCACGAAATCGAGCATCACGGGGCGCTGGTCGATCAGAGTCACCTCCGCCCCGAGTGCGGCCATGAACGAGGCATACTCGAGGCCTACGACGCCGGCGCCCACCACGATGATTTCGCGCGGCAACTTGCCGATGCCCGTGAATTCGTCCGTGTCGAGAATGCTCCTGCCGTCGAAGGGGATATCAGGGCTGCGCGCGGGACGCGTGCCGCAGGCGATCAAAACATTTTCGCCGCGCAAAGTGATCTTTTCAGCCTCGCCTTCCACCTCAATCGTATGGGGATCGGCGAACTGGGCCATTCCCTGAAAGATCGCGATGCCGTTCCGCTTGAGCTGCGCACGGATCACTTCCGTCTCGCGGGAGACGACGCTCGCGACGCGGAAGGAAAGGTCCTGAAGCGAGACATCCCCGTTGCCGCGATAACTGCTTCCATAGAAGGTCCGGATCGCAATTCCGGTCAATTGAAAGATGGCCTCGCGAACGCTTTTGCTGGGAATCGTGCCCGTATGGACGCAGACGCCGCCCATCATGACCCTGCGGTCAACCAAAGCGACGCGCTTGCGCAGTTTCGCGGCGCAAATGGCGCCCTTTTGACCGGCGGGGCCGCTGCCGATGACAATCAGATCGTACGTTTGGTCGTTCATGCGAGTGTGGGCCGATCTCTCCTGTGGAGGGACTGACGGGAATGCCAAGCGTCAACTGTCAAACGCAAATGTTACAGGAATATGTACGCAGGCGCGATATCAACGAACTGATGCCGCGGATAGAATCCGCGGATACTTCGCGCAAGTCACTCGACGCACGAATCGCTTGCCGAGCGTTTCAGGCCAGAACAACTAGATCAATTTCCACGCGGACGTCGCGCGGAAGGCGCGCCGCTTCCACGGTCGAGCGGGCCGGCGGGTTCGCAGGAAAATAGCGTGCGTAGACTTCGTTCATGGCGGCGAAATCGTTCATGTCCTTCAGAAATACGGTGGCTTTCACGGCGCGATCGAGCGACGAGCCCGCCGCTTCCACGATTGCCTTCAGATTCTCGAACACGCGAGCCGTCTGCCGCGCGACGTCCCCCTCGATGAGCTGGCCGGTGGCCGGATCGAACGCAACCTGGCCCGCCGTGAAAATGAACCCGTTGGCTTTGACCGCCTGCGAGTACGGGCCAATGGCTTTTGGCCCCTTGTCGGTCGCGATAATTTCCCTCACAACGCCTCCTGAGAAACGGAAATTAGAAATTGGCAAGCGGAAAATCAGTACTGCGAATTGAGATCAGCGCCGGAGCCAATCCGAAACGGAGAGGCACGAGAGTGGCTGCGGCTATGTTTTTCATTTCTCGGCGACCTCGCCCACGGCCGAGCCTTGATACCGGCTACGAAAGTCGTCGGGGATGCCCTTGTTATTGAGCCACAAGCGGAACATGCCCCCAAGATTCCTGCTGGTCGATTGCTCGATCGCTGACCGCAAGGCATTGTAATCGACCTCCTGCCCCCGCAGCAGCACCAGGAGATGCGCGAGCCCGCTCTGGAACGGCACCTCTCCGCAAGCATCTTCGAGCGCCACGAAGAAGAGCGGCGCCTTGGCCAGAGCGATGCGGCGCTGGGCGGCAGGGCTATCCAACATGGTGGTACCGAGGGGAATCTCGGCCGCGTTGCTCCGGGCCTCGTCGTACCTCAGCAGGTATTCGACAACGCGCCGGCGGCGGCCAGCCGCACCGCTGCGCGCTTCGTCAACCACAATCGTGGCGTACTCAGGCAGACCTTCGCCGATGCCGACTGCCGCGTCGGGGCTCGGATACATTTCGTCGCCGAACCATTCGTGGGCGAGAGCGTGGGTGACGATTTCGAGAAACCGATCGCTGCCCGTCCCCAGCGCGAGCGCCGCGGGATTCACGATCGCTCCTCCCGGAAAAGCCGACGCAGCCGGGCCCGCCTCTCCCACGAGATGGCCGCCCAATCCGGGCGCCTCGACGATGTGGGGCGCTTTGATGTTCTTATCGAGCGGACCGAAGGCTTTTTCCAAGGTGGTCCACGCCGCCATGAGGCGTTCCGCAGCCGGAGCGGGGTCGTCTTTCAGAGGCTGGAGCGTCCAAAACACGGCATCGTGTTTACTTCGACGATCGGGCCACGCCGCATAGCGGCCGGCGGCGACGTAAGGCGCCAGATCCTTGGCGTCCAGCACGAAGCGGTATTCGACTTCATTGCCATCCGCCTTCTGGCCCTTGGGCGTGCCCCGGGCCAAGACGAAGAAATCGGCGGGCACGCGAACCGTGTAATCCGTGACTTTCGGCGCGTTCGGATGTGGAGCGAGGATGTGCTTGGGGGGAAGCAGCTCGGGGAACCATTCGCGCGAGCCGAGGTGAAAGCTGTTCTCGTCGATCGTGATTTGCGCGCCCAGATTCTCGGGCGAGCTGAAGGCGTATTCGATGACAAGCTCCCGGGTTTGCTTGCGCAGCCAGGGAGGATCGAGCTGGATGCGAAGCGCGTTGGGCATTTCAGCCTGGTAATCTCCCGGAAGGTTCGCGAGCGCCGTCTCGCGGCCGCCCACTTCCACCAGTAGATTCTTTCGGCCGAAGGATCTTTCTTCCGGGAAGATCGCGTCCACAAACGCCAGATCGGCGCTGCCCGAGTTCTGAAGCACATAACGCGTGCGAATCCGCAATTCCGGAGTCTGGCCGGCAACGAAGCGAACCTCGCGCGATTCCTTGAGGACTCGATAGCCCGGGGCGAGCGGAACGTCGCAGGAAAATCCACAAAGGAAAAGCAGTGTGGGAACCAGTGCAAAGACAAGCGAGCGCGGAGCGATGCTCTTCAAGATGCGACGATTCTACCGGGAGGCAACGGCGGGGAAAAGGCGGAAAATCGGCGCGCAGCTAGGAGCCGCCGAACCGGCGGAGAATTTCGGCGTCGCTCGCGCCATGGCGGCGAGCCGAGATGATCGCAGCCGCCTGCGAATCGGGAACTCCACGGCGCGCGAGCTCGAGCAGCGTCAATTCGCGCACGCCGACGTTTTTGAGACTCGCGAGAGATGCACCGGCGAGCACCGGCTTTCCCGCCGCGTGGTGGCGAGCCACTTCGAGGAGGATGGCATCCGACAATCCCGCGAGGCGCATCGCTTGAAGCTCGCCCGCGTTGAGGCCCAATTGATTGAGATTCGCGAGTTCCAAGATCGTGGCTTCGCTCACCTGCGCCCCGACCAACCCCGCGACGGCATCCCCCGCATCGAACGCCTGGCTGCGGCCGCGATACGTCTTGACGATCTCGACGCAGCCGGAATCGGAAAGGCCGCCCTGGCGCGCGGTCGCAAGCTCGGTCACTTCCGGCGCCGTGATCTGGAGCGCTTTCAATTCCTGGATCGCGTCGTAGCTGATGCCCGCTGTGTCGAGCGGCTTCGTATCGAGGGGAGGAATGCGCTGGCAGCCGGCGATGCAGCACGCAAGTGCCACAGCGGACAGGGTGAGCAGAAGAGCCGGGCGCCGGAGCGCAGTCTTACCGGAGCCCCTTGCGAAGTGGCGTGCCAGGATGTCCCCCATGAATTCATTGTACGCGCCAGGAGCGAAGCCGGAGTGGCGTGTCGCGCAAGGATTACGGGGTTGGAACGCTCGCGGCGGAAACTAGACGTTGTAAACGCGCTCGATATCGAAGACGCCGGGGATGCGCTTGATGCCGGAGAGAATGTGCTCCAGCTGCTTGCGGTCGCGGACGTCGAGCGCGACTTCGATGCGCGCGCGCGTATTGTCGTCACCGCCGCTCTCAAAACTGCGGATGTTCGCACCCGTATCGCTGATGACGCTCGTTATGGCGGCCAACATTCCAGGGCGATCCTCGGTGAAAATGCGCAAGCGAACGGGGAAGGTAGCCTGGGTCGAATCGGCCCACTCGACGGCAATGCGACGGTCGGCCTCGTAGAGCAAGTTCTCGACGTTGGGACAGGTCTTGCTGTGGACGGCAATGCCGCGACCGCGCGTAACGTAGCCGATGATGTCGTCACCGGGAATGGGATTGCAACACTTCGAGCGATAGACCATCAAGTCATCATGGCCGCGGACGACGATGGCCGCGTCGTCCATTCCGAGCATGCGCTTGACGGTCGAGGCGACCTTCGGCTGCTGTTCTTCCTGCGCACCGGCAACGGGCTGGCCGGTGGCCTTCGCGATCACCTGCCGCGCAGACCATTTCCCGTAGCCGAGGTCGGCGTGGAGATCTTCGATCCGCGAGCAGCCGTATTCCGCGGCGACGCGCTGCCACACTTCATCCGGGATTTTCTTCAGGCTCGCGCCTGCCTGGCGCGCCTCCTTCTCAAGCAGGCGCCGGCCGACATCGGTGGCTTCCTCGCGTTCGTGCAAGTTGATCCACTGGCGAATCTTGCTGCGCGCGCGCGACGTGTGAACGAACGACAGCCAGTCGCGCGAGGGCGCGTGGCCCTTTTGCGTGACGACTTCGACGACGTCGCCATTCGCGAGCGCGTGGCGCAGCGGCACCATCTCGCCATTCACCTTCGCGCCGGAGCACTGATGCCCCACCTCGGTGTGAACCGCGTATGCAAAATCTATCGGCGTGGCGCCGCGGGGCAGGACGACCACGCGTCCTTTCGGCGTGAACGTGTACACCTCTTCCGGGTAGAGGTCCACGCGGAGCGTCGAAAGAAACTCGCTCGGCTCCTGCATCTCCTGCACCCACTCGATCAAATGGCGCATCCAGACAATGCGCTGATCGTCGGCCGATGTCGCAGCCTCATGCCCGCCCTTGTACTTCCAGTGCGCGGCGACGCCCTGCTCGGCGATGCGGTGCATCTCCTGCGTGCGAATCTGCACTTCGAACGGCTGGCCGGAGTGAATCACGGCCGTATGAAGCGACTGGTAGAGGTTCGGCCGCGGCATGGCGATGTAGTCCTTGAACCGCCCGGGCACGGGCCGCCAGATCTGATGGATCACGCCGAGCGCGGCGTAGCAATTCTTCACCGTGTCGGTGATCACGCGGACGGCGAGCAGGTCGTAGATCTGATCGATATTGCGCTGCTGCTTCTGAATTTTCAGGTGCAGGGAATAGAGGCGCTTGATACGGGCCTGGACCTCGGCGGGGATTCCGCTCTCGACCATTTTTTCACGGATCGTGTTCAGAACTTCGGCGAGGAACTTGTCGAACACGTTTTGCTTCGACGCGACCTTCTTCTGCAACTCTAAAAACGCCTCCGGCTCGAGATAGCGGAACGCCAAATCCTCGAGCTCGCCGCGGATGAGGCCCATGCCGAGCCGGTTGGCCACGGGCGCGTAGATATCGAGCGTCTCGCGCGCGATGCGGAGCTGGCGCTCGGGCGCGAGATATTCGAGCGTGCGCATGTTGTGCAGGCGGTCGGCGAGCTTCACCATCACGACGCGAACGTCGTTCACCATGGCGAGCAGCATCTTGCGGACGTTTTCGGCCTGGCGGTCCTCCGGAGCGAGAAGGTCGAGCTTGCTGATCTTCGTCACGCCTTCCACGAGCCGGGCGACATCGGGACCGAATTGCTCCGCGATTTTCTCGATGGGCATCTTCGTGTCTTCGACGACGTCGTGGAGAAGAGCGGCGCAGAGCGAGGTCACATCGAGTTTCATGTCCGCCAGCAGATGCGCCACTTCGACGGGGTGCGATAGATACGGCTCGCCGGAAAGGCGCGTCTGCGTCTTGTGCTGTTCGGCGGCGAAGTCGTAGGCGCGGCGGAGAAGTTCGAGGTCGTCGCCGGGGCGATTGCGGCGCACCTTGTCCGTCAGCTCGACGAAGCGCAAATCGACCCTGCGCCGTGCGGCGAGACTAATGGCAGGATTGCCGGCCAAGTCCATGGACGGTTTCATTGTAGTATTTTATTTGATGCTTTCGCGACCCCTTGTGCTTCAGGGCGCAAGCCGCTGTAGCGGCTCGACTTCGGGGGTCCAAGCCGGTCTCAACACAAGCACTTTCAACTCTCCGCTTCGTTGACAAAGCGCCGCGATCAAACTACCGTCGGGAAAGCGTCAATGCCAGCTTCCCGCAAGAAACATCGGACTCTCGTCCACGCGATTCGCAGTGCCGCGATACTCTGCGCGCTCGCGGGATTGTGTTTCGGGATTTGTGCGGCGCAGGAAAAACCAGCCAAGCCGGGGAAAAAGCCGCAGGTTCCAACATCCGGCGCGGAACTCTACAAGCAGAATTGCGCCGTCTGCCACGGCAACGACGGCAAGGGCAACGGCTCCCCGCCCGCGTCGTCTCCATTCACGACGCCAGCGCCCGACCTGACCACGCTCGCTCAGCGCTACGAGGGCAAATTCCCTGACGCGTACGTCTCAACCGTATTGCGGAGCGGTATGAAAAGGGACGACCACGGTCCCTCGGAAATGCCCGTCTGGGGAAAGATCTTCACGGCAATGACCAAGTCCGACGAGAAGCAGGTCGCGCTGCGCATCGCGAACTTGACCGACTACGTCAAATCCCTCCAAGCGAAATAGAAACGCAGCGGGCTCGTTTCCTATTGAAGCATTTCGCCGCCGGCGTCACTCGCTCTTTTCAAACGGATAGCCGGGCTTGACCCAATCGGTATAGAAGTTGGTGGGAATCAAAAGCGCGCGGAGGTGGGTGAAACCCATATCGTGCAGCGCGGTGAACGCCGGCCGGAGGTTGGGGCAGCGATCGAGCGGGCAGCAGCCGCAATACACCACGACGTTGGTGGAACGCGGGATGTTCTCCGCCCACTTCTTCAGATCGTCGAGGCCTTGCGAGGTCGAAGTCATTCCGTGATACAACGCGCCCGGGATATGGCCGCCCTTATAGAGCACGCGCGGGCCGACGCAAACGACTGTGGGCTTCGCGGCTTGAGGCGCATCGGCGAGTTCCTTGGCAAAGTCGGCGGGCTGGACAGTCTGCGCGGTGGTCCATGGGTTGGACGGAGCCGGACCAGCGGCGGATGCGGGATGCGCCGCTTCCGATTGGCCCGCGGCCTGTCTTAGCGGGCCTGAGACGAAGAGCGCCGCTCCGCCAGCGACAAGCGCGATCAGCATGGCGCCCAGCACAATTTTCGTGGAACGAAGCTCCCTGTTGGCGGGCATCGGTTGGATTCTCTCATAACAGCCGGAATGCCGCGACGCGAAAGTGGTTACGGACCATAATAGGCACGCCGAAACTTTTCGTTCGCGGAGGTGTTTGAACGATCGGTGGGTTGGGCAGGTCCGGCCTGCCTACTGGTTACCATCTGGCTGCCGGGAAATTGACAGCTCCCTAGCCGGTGCCTAGGATAAAGATCGGGGTCAGGCTATGCCAACGCGCCAATGTCCGCATTGCGGCAAGGAAGTATTCGACCAGTCCAGGCAGTGTCCGTACTGCCGGGAGGCACTCTCCGCGGTTCCGGAAACTCACCTGACGAATCCCGGCCGCGCCACAGGGCGGGGGAAGATTCGCCAGGGGCTCCTTTGCATTCTTCTGGGTGCGCTCGTCCACTACTTCGCGGGTGGATACAGCGGGATGCCGCTGCCCTACCCCATCACCCCGCTGGTGACTACGTATCTCTCTCCCCTGTTGCTCCTGAGCGGCCTCGGCCTGAGTTTTTTTGGCCTGGTCCTGCAGCACAAGTCCTAAGTCCCACCGGCAACTGCACGGCAGACAATTCCCAGGGTTTTTCTGCGGCGAGCACGATCGCGGAACGAAGTGGCGCGGGAGTCCGAACAAAAGAAACGGCGGGCCTGAACGGCCCGCCGGCGAAAAGAATAGCAGACAAGAAACTCGGAATTGCTACGAGGTCGGCTGGATATTGGCCTTCTTCTGCTTGATCGCCTTGACCTTGTCCACGAGATCATCCGCCTGCTTCAAATCGTCATCGCGCGCGGCCGACGTGGATTCGGTGTCGGCCTTCTGGCGGTAGAGCAGGTTGAGGTAGGCCATGGCGTCGTCGTAATCAGGGCGCAGGCCGATGGCCTTTTGGAGATTCGCGACGCCATCGTCGATGGTCGAACCATACTTCTGGGCGAATTGCGTGGCGAGAGCGGGCGGCATCGGATCGCTTTCCTTGGCCGGTTTCTTCGAGGTTCTATTGAACGCCTCGCGCATGTCTTTGTTAGCGCGGTAGCAGAGCGACCAATCAATCACGCCAACCCAGTAGTAAGGCTCGGGATCGTCGGGCTTCAGCTGGATGTGCTTCTGGTGGTACGTCTTCGAGTCCTGGAGTTTCTGGGCATCGAACGGCGTTCCGCCCATGTTGTAAAGGATGGAACCGATGCCATCGATCGCGGAGACGTTGTTCGGATCGTTGTCGAGAATGTTTTTGAATTCCGCCATCGCCTGATTGCCATTGTTGATGTTTTCCGGGGATGGGGCGCCGGGGATGTATTGACTCGCGTAGGCGGTGGCGAGATAAAGCTGGGCGTTCGTGAGCGACGGATCGAGATCCTTCGCCGCTTTGAAATCCTCGATCGCCTGGTCGAACTGGGCGTTCTTATAGGCCTGGACGCCCTTATTGAGCTTGTCTCGAGCGCGGAGCTTGTCGCAGCCGGCTCCGGCGGCCAATGCGGCCATGACGACAGCCACAAGAAACAGAACGTGAGGCTTCCGCTGCATCCCTAGCTCTCCTTCGATTCGATGGCTGCGCCAACCTGCCTGCGGCGGCGAATCCGGAAGTCAGATGATTACGCTAATTCGAATTACTGACCCGCTTCAATTTTTGCGGTGATGAGACCCACGTGATCGATGCCGGCGCCGCGCATGATGTCGATCGCTCTCGCGACCTGCGCGAATTCGACATCGTCATCGCCCTTTACAAAAGCAATCTTGTCAGCGCGTTCCTTGAAGATGTCAAAGAGGCGCGGACCGAGATCTCCCCAGTTGGCCTGATCCTGATTGATCATGACTTTCCCGCCGGTCATCACCTGAACCACGATTGTCCGATTATCGGGCTCGGTCTGCTTCTGATTGGGCGGAGGGGGCTGGGGCACCAGCGTGTTCAATCCCGTGGGTGTCCGCGGCGTGATCACCATGAAGATGATGATCAACACGAGCAGTACGTCAATCAACGGGACGATGTTGGGCTCCGAAACGGGCCCGCCTTTACTACCACCGACTGCCATTCCCATGGAAAAACTCCTTGCTCGCCTGAGCTAGTCCGAGCCACCGGGCGGCGGAGGCGGCACGTTTTTGTTGGTCTGAGGCTTTTCAGTCAGCAGGCCGAGATTCTCGACGCCGGCGGAGCGCACCTCGTCAACCGCCTTGACCACGTCGCCGTATTTGGCGCGCGCATCGGAGCGAACGTAGACGGTTTTGTCGAGGCGATTGGAAAGCTGATCCTTGACCTCGCCCGTAATCTCATCCAGCCTGATTTCCCTGCTACCGAGGAAGAGATGGCCGTCCCGCGTCACAGCAACGATGATGGCGTCGTCCCGATCGGCATTGGGCATCTTCTCGGCGTTTTCAGCCTTGGCCATGTTCACCGGAAGGCCCTTCTGCAACATGGGCGTGATCACCATGAAAATGATGAGCAGCACCAGCATGATATCCGCCATGGGGATGACGTTCGGTGCAGCCATCACCGGCGGTGCTTTGGGTTTGTATGCCATCGCTTACTTCTTTCCGCCTCGCCGAGTGATGAAGTAGTTGATCAACTCCATCGAGGAGTTGTCCATCTCGACGTCGAAGGCTTCCACGCGGTTCGTGAAATAGTTATAGGTCCAGACGGCGGGCACGGCGACGAGCAAGCCGAGAGCCGTGGTCACGAGGGCTTCCGCGATACCGCCGGCGACGGCCGAAAGACCGGTCACCTTCTGGTTCGAGATGCCTTTGAACGCGTTGATGATGCCCATGACGGTGCCGAAGAGACCGACGAAAGGCGCCGTGGAACCGATGGTGGCGAGACCGGAAAGGCCGCGCTTCATTTCGGCGTGGACGATGGCGACCGAACGCTCGAGGCCGCGCTTGGCCGCTTCGATCACTTCCTCATCGCTGACCTGAGCGGACGCCGCCTGGAATTCGGAAAGGCCCGTCGCCACGACCTTGGCGATGTGGCTCTTCTTGTTGCGCTCGGCGATGGAGATCGCTTCGTCGAGCTTGTTGTCCTTGAGAGCGCCGGCCACCTGCTGCACGAACACGCGGGACTGCTTCCGCGCGGCGCTGTACATCAATGCCCGGTCGATCATGATGCCAACGGACCAAGCGGACATGACGAACAGAATCGCGACGACCGTCTTAGCCGGATAGCCCATGTTGTGCCACATCGTAATCAGGTCCCAGCCGACTTCGGGCTCCTGAAACATCGCCAACAGTACGTTCGCAAGCATAGCGTTCGATCCTCCTCCGTCCCTGCCAATCGATCGCGGCAGTCATATTCTGCCGGTCGGAATTCAAATCCCCACCGATCCGGACCCGCAAGCGGGTCCAGCCCTGCTTAACCACCCAGCGTAAACACAACCTGAATCTGGGTATCCACTTCCACCGGATCGCCATTGAGCAGCGTCGGCTGGTAGCGCCATTCGTGAACCGCATCCATCGCCGCTTTCATCAACAGCGCGGGCCCGGAGATGTACTGAAGCTCCTGAATCGTGCCGTCTTTCGCGATGATCGCGTGCAAAAGCACGGTGCCCGAGACGTGAGCCGTCTTGGCAATCTGCGGATAAATTGGCTGAATTTGCCGAATGAGCTTGGCACCCTGCACGTTGCCGCCGACCCGGATGCGCGTCTGAACGGGTTTTGGCGGAGGCGGTCCTCCAATGATGCCACCCAGAACTCCGGCGCCGATGCCGGTGCCACCGGCAACTCCGATCCCGCCCTCGGCTCCGATATCCGGCGCTTCATCCTTGACCACTTCAATCTTTTTGGGGATGACAGTTGGCGCGACCATTCTCTGCGGCTGAACGATGCGCGGCCTCACCACCTTCACGGGAGCGGCAGGCGGAGGCGGAGGCGGAGGCGGAGCGGGCGCCACGAGGAATGTGTTGAGCATCCCCTTGGGCAAAGCCTCGGTGTAGATCAGCGGAATCAAAATCATCACGCCGAGTATCAGAGACTGCACGATCGTCGAGAGAAGGACAGTCCACGACTTATGCGTCTTCTTCATCTTCCCCGACAGAACTAGATCGTCAAACATACCTACCTCCTTGCGACTACCGTCACGCGATTCTCGCTGCGGATCGCCCGCGGACGGTTGCTGCCTGCCCACCGTTGTACTTATTCCAGAGCACCACGATCGGTGCTGCAATGCCAAAACTGGAGTACGTACCTACCACAACTCCCACTACCATGGCAAAAGAGAACGCGCGGAGCACTTCTCCACCCATCACGTACAGTACCAAAACAGTGAGGAAGGTCAAACCGCTGGTCAGGATCGTTCGGGAGAGCGTCTGATTGATGGACTTGTTCACGATGTCCGTAAGGGACTCGCGCCTCATGAGCCGGAGATTTTCCCGCACGCGGTCGAAGATGACAATCGTATCGTTCATCGAATAGCCGACCAGAGTCAGTAAGGCTGCAATCACCGTCAGTGAAATCTCGTAATGAAAGAGGGAGAAGAAACCGAGCGTGATCAGCACGTCGTGGAAGACGGCGATGACGGCCGCGGCCCCGTACACCCACTCGAACCGGAACGCAATATACACCAGCATGCCCCCGAGAGCATAGAGCGTTGCAAAGAAAGCCTGGCGGCGGAGCTGGGCGCCGACTTTGGGGCCGACGATCTCGGCGTCGCGGACGGCAAAGTTGCCGAGCGAGTAATCGCCCGCCAGCGAACTGATGACGGCAGGAGTGACGCCTTCGACGTTCTTGAGTTCGTCGAAACTTGTCACGACTCCGCTGTGATCCGTGTCGCGAGCGCTGGTGAGCCGGCTTGCAAGTTGGTTGTAACGATCACCCGCATTCGTACCGAGCAGAAGAGAATCTTTTCGGGTGAGGTCGGCGGCCAGCGTGGGCTGCGTGACGGAGTTGAAATCGGGTTTGCCGCTGCTGTCGGTTCCGAAGGTCGCGTGGAGCACATCCAGGATTTTCTGCTTGCCGGCGTCGAGCGATTCATTTCCCTGGGCCTGCTCGAGACCGATGACCACATCATTTTGCGAGCTGATATTTCGGGTGTCGCTGATGCCCTGAATCGTGCTATTCGGCAGTCCGGCTTGCTGGAGACCTTTGCGAATCTGATCGATGGGAGGCTTTCCGGCAAAACGGACATAGACAAGAGTGCCGCCCCGGAAGTCGATGCCATAAAGGGTGCTGTGCTTCACGACGATCGTCCGGTACACGGAAAGCCACCCCACGGCCAGCAGGAGGAGCGAAAGGGCGACGAAGTACTTCGCCTTCCCCATCCAGTCAACATTGACACCGTGGAAGAGTTCCATGCCGGGTCCTATCCCTCTAGTTTTGACACCGCTGTGCCCGGATTTGTTCCCGGGCACGTCGCCACCGTACAGCCTCGTTCTGTTACCGCTCCTAAATGCTCAATTGAGCCTGCCGGTCCATGCGCGACAGGTGAAAATCAAAAATGGCTCGCGAAACGTAAATTGACGTAAACACGTTTGCAATCAGACCGATTACCAACGTGACCGCAAAGCCCCGCACAGGGCCCGTGCCGAACAAAAAGAGAAAGATGGCGGATACGACCGTCGTGACGTGCGTATCGATGATGGTCAGAAACGCGCGGTCAAAGCCGGTATCCACGGCCGGAGCCGGCACTTTGCCGCTGCGCAGTTCCTCGCGGATGCGCTCAAAAACGAGGACGTTGGAGTCCACGCCCATGCCGATCGTCAGAATCACGCCCGCAATGCCCGGCAGCGTGAGCACGGCTCCGGCGTATGCCAGGAAGGCGACCAGGATCACGAGGTTCAACACAAGGGCCACAACAGCATTGACACCGCTCAGCCGGTAATAGAACACAAGAAAAATCATCACGACGATCATGCTGCCGACCGAAGCCCGCACGCCTTCGCGAATCGAATCCGCGCCGAGCGATGGACCGACCGTCCGCTCCTCGAGGTACTTGATCGAAGCGGGCAGCGCACCGGCACGAAGCACGAGCGCCAGGTTCTGCGCGGACTCCTGGCTAAAGCCTCCCGTGATGCGGCCTGAGTCTTCGATGCGGGATTGAATCGTCGCCGCCTCGTAAACCTGACGATCGAGGACGACGGCCATGCGGCCGCCGATCGCGGCCTGTGCCTCCGTGAATGGACCGAAACGAGCCGCCGCGGCCGTCGAGAGTTTGAAATCCACCTCGTACTGACCCGGATACTCGGTGCTGGAATTGGCGTCCGCGCTGCGCAGATCCTGTCCGGTGACGATGGGAGCTCGATCGAGGATGTAGAAGACCTGCCCGGCAGGTTGTCCTGCAACGGCCGATTCATTCTTCCCGGGAACGATCGTCGTCCCTGCAGGCAGCACGCCGCCGTGCTGCGCGAGCGCCTCCGCTTCGGAGGGATACGGGCCATCTGCAACGCGCACCAACTGGAGCTGTCCGCCAGCCTGGATCACGGATTTCGCGCCGGTGGGGTCGCCAACGCCGGGAAGTTGCACGAGAATTTCGTCGTCGCTGCGGCCGGTGAAGGCGATGGTCGGCTCCGTGAGCCCGAGGGCATTGATGCGGCGCGTGATCGTCTCGAGCGTCTGGTTCATAGCCGCCTGGCGAAGATCGGCGACCACCGAAGGCTTCATCGTGAGCAAATAGCCATTCGCTTCTCCGGCGGCGGGAGCCATCGCCCATTCCGTGAATTGATTGCTGACGAGATCGCCGAAGCCGCCCGAAGCGTTCGAGTCCACATCGCGCACCATAATGTGCGTGTCATCCACGCGGCGGATTTCGCCGGCGCCGATATTCTTGGCATGGAGCTGTTTGGTGAGGTCGTCCACGGCCTCATCGCAGCGCTGGCCGATGGCCTCTTCGAGCTGCACCTGCAAAACGAGGTGGCTGCCGCCTTTCAGGTCGAGGCCGAGCTGGATGCGTTTTGCCAGGTTGTCTTTCACTTGCGCCCACGAGGTTGGAAGAGTGGGAACTCCGATCACGCCGAATATGCAAACGAGGAGCACCGCCAGGATGAACGCGAACTTCCACTTGAGCGGGGAATTCATGCGAGCCGGTTAGCTCTCCTTGCTTTCGACCTGGAGTCCAGCGATGGCGCTGCGCGACAGCTTGATTTTCACCTGCTCGGCGATACGCAGTTGGACGGCATCATCCTCGAGTCCCACGATGGTGCCGTAGATCCCCCCGTTGGTGATCACCTTATCGCCGTTCTTCAGATTCTTAAGCATTTCACCGACCTTCTTCTGGCGCCGCTGGGCGGGCATGATCATGAGGAAATAGAAGATCACCATGATTAGAATCAGCGGAAGGAGAAGAGTTATGCCGCTCGGTTGGGAAGAAGCTTGCACAAAAAGACCCAATTCGTCCGGTATGGTCATGATGAATTCCACCCTTTTCCGCCTCTTCCGCCGACGCGCCTACCGGGGCCGGCAGGCCATGGAAACCATTTTCCGAAGATGCCACCCCGGCCTTTGCCGAACCCAGCGCCCGCTTGGGTTTGCCTATTGGAGGCGTGCCTGAAGGTCAGAGCGGAAACTTTCTAGGCTTCCAAAACGGATAGCCTCCCGAATTTCACGCATGATGTCAAGATAAAAGTAGAGGTTGTGGTGGGTGTTCAGGATGATCGAAAGGAATTCTCCCGTGGAATAGAGATGCCGCAGATACGCGCGGGAATAACGGCGGCACACAGCGCACCGGCAGTTTTCGTCGAGCGGCCGCGGGTCGTTTGCATACTGCGCGTTGCGAATCAGCACGCGTCCCTGTGAAGTGAAGAGGCATCCGTGGCGCGCGCTCCGAGTGGGCAACACGCAATCCATCATGTCCACGCCGAGGCTAACGTAATCGACGATCTGCTCGGGCTTGCCCACGCCCATCAGATAGCGCGGGCGGTCTGCCGGAAGACGGGATGTCACGACCTGCGTCATCGCGCAAGTGACGCCGTGCGATTCACCGACCGCGAGCCCGCCAATCGCATAGCCGGGAAAATTGAGATCGACGAGTGCGTCGGCATTTTCGCGCCGCAACGAAGGGTAGATGCCACCCTGCACGATTCCGAAAAGCATCTGCGTCGAAAGATCGCCGAGGCGCTCGAAAGCGTCGCGCGAGCGCCTCGCCCAATCGAGCGTTCGCGCGGCAGCCTCCCGCGTGCGCGATTCGTCGGACGGCGCTTCGATGCATTCATCGAGCACCATGATGATATCCGCGCCCAAGGCGATCTGGATTTCGACCGCTTTTTCGGGCGAGAGAAAATGCTCGGAGCCGTCGAGGTGAGAGCGGAACGTAACGCCGTCGTCGCCGACTTTGCGCAGATCGCTCAGACTAAACACCTGAAAGCCGCCGGAGTCGGTGAGAATCGGCCGCGGCCAGGACATGAAGCGGTGGAGGCCGCCCATTGCGCGGATCAGTTCGTGCCCGGGACGCAAATAGAGATGGTAGGTGTTGGCGAGAAGAATCTGGACGCCCAGGTCTTCGAGATCCTGCTGCGTCTGCCCTTTGACGGTCGCGGCCGTGCCTACGGGCATGAACGCGGGCGTTTCGATCACGCCGTGCGGCGTGGTGAGGCGTCCCAGGCGCGCGCCCGTCGGATCGGTAGCGAGAACCTCAAAACGAAAACCCATCCGACGGAGTGTATCAGGAGAACGCGGCGGTCAGGCCGACCTTCACCAGGACGTAAACGACCCACACGCCGAGAATCCAGGATAGCGCCCTGCCGAACGGGAGTTTCTTGGGTGCCGCCGCGCTGTAGCCGATGGCCAGCAGAATTATCGACCAGAAGGAAAACAGATCGAACGCACCCAGCAACGCGGTCTGCCATTTGGGAGCGTCGCTCGACAAGAAAGCGCCCGTATTGGACGCGACCAGGTTCTGGAGATCGATCGTGGAAGGATCCTTGAGCGCTATAACGAGAATTCCGAGCAACGCGGAAATAAGCCCGGGCACGTAGGAATGGGACACAATCCCCATGGACGTACCGAAGTTGAGTTTCGTGCCGCATATGCCATTGAACACGCCCAGAAAAATCGCCGCGACGATCAAGACCAGCAGGAACGGACCGACAACCACTTCGACGTAGGCTACAGGCGGGCCGTACTTGAGCTGCGCCTGCATCACTCGCTGCTGCTGATCGAGGGGCATCTGCTGCATGCGGCTGTTGGTGGCCATCTGCTTCTCGAAGTAACTCGGCCAGCCGCCGCGGTAGCCAAACAGTCCTACGACTCCCGCTGCACACACGCACAGCAGTAGCACCGGCAGCAGCCAACTCGGCCGCCGCGCAATCGATTCAAACGTCGCCTTGGGGCTGAAGAGTGCGCCGGTGATCCGGCCGAACGAATTGACGCGTTCGGGCACCTCTGCCGTGGGAATGGTCGCGCTGGCCATGAGTTCTCTCCTGTGCTTCGCGAGCCGGGACCGGCTTCTTCAGTGGTCTACGCGCGGCGCCCGGAAAAGTTACATCGAAACGCGGAGGTTAGTGTTTCAGGACGCGCGTGACACTTGGGGAGACCAATTCGTAGCGGATGTTGCGCCAGCGGATGCGTTTCGTCAAGAGCGAGGCGATGAAATTCCACGAGTAGAGAAAAGGGACGACCGGGGCGAGCGCGGTCCAGACCCAGCTCCACTGGCCGAGTTGGGTTTTCCACTCCGGTAGCATTTCGCTGACGGCGATCGTGCGCAGCGCTCCCTTCAATGCCGGCAGCAGAACCACCACCAGAGTCATGAGCGCCGGCTGCGCCCACGGATCGCCGCTGGCCATCATGCTTACGATAACGAACGCGGCGTAAATCAAAGTGAGCGAGTAGCTCAGATGCGCGGCCGCGCCCATGGCCCACTTGCGGGGCGCATAGATTCGCGTGACCAGAATCTGCCGGTTGGTGAATTCGAGCAGGCTCGCACCGGTCCACGGATGCGGCGTGGCGGCGAGGCATTCCGGGCAGAAAATGATCGGCTTGCCATCGGTTTCGAGGGCGCGCGTGAGAGCGAAGTCGTCGCTGACCGCGCCATTCCAGAATTCGAGGACCTTGGCTTCATCGAATATTCGCCGGCGGATCGCCGTGCCGCCGCCCCAGCAGAAATTCTCGCGAGCGCGGCCGAGCATGGTGGCGATGGAAGCGTTCCAGGCGGACGCGAGGGCGCTCGAAAATCCGCCCGCGCCCAGGCTGCGGCTTGGGATGATCCAGCGGTAGGTGGTCGTCGCGCCGATGCGCGGGTCTTGCAATGGAGCGACCAGCTTGGTAAGCCAGCCGCGCGGCAGGCGCACGTCGGAGTCGGTGAAAACGATCACCTCGAAATTCTCCGGAAGGGCTTCCACGGCGCGGCGAAGGTTGTAGACTTTTTCGCCGCAATCCTCCGGCGGACCGGCGATCACGATGTGCACCGGCCGCTTGCTCGCCGCCTTGACGCGCTCGATGACCTTGAGCGCCGGGTCCAGACTCGTCGCCAGCGAAAAATAGATTTCGTAGTTCGGATAGTCGAATCGCGTGAGCGCGGAAAGACTTTCTTCAAGCCCCGGCTCGCTTCCCTTGCACGGGCAGATCACCGCCGCGACGGGAGCGTAAAAGCCGGCATGCGAAGAAAGGCGCGCCCGGACCAAGCCGAACCAGGTGAAGCCGTCCCAGAGCGAATATATCCCGAGCGCGATCTGCAAGATGACGAGTAAGTAGAGGAGATCAACCATTGGCGCGAGAATAGCAAGAAACGGGGCAGGAGTCGCAGGGTAGCGAACGTTGACTTGCTAGATAGGCACGGGTAGAATCGCCCCGCTTTTAGGCCCTTCCCCAGCCCACACACCGTCCGGAGGAAGCCCATGTCCACCGCAGCACCTCAACCAATCAACGAAGCCAAGCTTCACGAATTCGTCATGAAGGCCGTCGGCGAAATGGGAGCCGCGATGAACGCGGCGCTCATCGTTGTCGGCGACAAGCTTGGGCTCTACAAGGCAATGGCTGGCGCAGGCCCGATGACCTCCGCAGAGCTCGCCGCGAAAACAAAGACCACGGAGCGATACGTCCGCGAATGGCTCTCCGCGCAGGCTGCCGGCGGATTCGTCACATATGATGCCGCCACGGGCACGTTCACTCTGCCGCCCGAACAGGCAATGGCGCTGGCCGATGAGCAGAGCCCCGTTTTTCTTCCGGGATTTTTTCAGGCTGTTTCCGCGTGCATGAGGGACGAACCCAAAATTTCGGAGGCTTTCCGCACCGGCAAGGGCGTGGGCTGGCACGAGCATGACGCGGCGCTCTACATCGGGACCGAGCGTTTCTTCCGCCCGAATTATCGCGCGCATCTGATCAGCGAATGGATTCCCGCGCTGAGCGGCATCGAAGCAAAATTGAAGGCCGGCGCCAAGGTCGCAGACGTGGGATGCGGCCTGGGGACCTCGACAATTTTGATGGCCGAAGCCTATCCGAAATCCACATTGGCGGGTTTCGATTACCATCCGGAATCGATTCGCCTGGCGAAGGAAGCTGCGGCGAAGGCGGGTGTCTCCGATCGCGTGAAATTCGAAATTGCCAAAGCGAAGGACTATCCGGGCACGGGCTACAGCCTGGTCGCATTCTTCGATTGCCTGCACGACATGGGCGATCCGGAAGGCGCGGCTCGGCACGTGCTGGGGACGCTCGAGCCCAACGGGGCATGGATGATCGTCGAGCCGTTCGCGCACGACAAACTGGAAGACAATCTGAATCCCATCGGGCGAGTGTTTTACGGGGCATCCACGATGCTGTGCACGCCCGCCTCGCTTTCGCAGGAAGTAGCGCTCGGGCTGGGCGCGCAGGCGGGCGAAGGACGGCTCGCGAAGATCCTGAAATCCGCGGGATTCACGCGCGTCCGGCGCGCCGCGGAGACGCCTTTCAATATCGTCCTCGAAGCGCGGCCGTAGGATCGCCGGGGCGGAAAAAGGTCAATTCGCGCGGCGGCGGGAGAACACTTTTCGCAGAACGCGGTCGGCGTTGGCATTGAGATCGAGCTGGAATCTTCCGGCCTCGCGTCGGGCCTGTTCCATCAGCGAGGGATCGAGAAGCAGCGCCACGCGATCGACGAAAGGCCCGGAAGCGGCGGCCCTGGCTGCACGCCCAACGCGGCGCCCGGGCTCGCGGGCAGTGAGCATCTCGTACAATTCCAGGTCACGCCAGAATTCCTGAGCGTCATCGTCGGTCCAATCGAGAGATTGCCCCAGCGCGACGAAAAATTCTTCGCGAAATAGATCGAGAAAAGGAATCGCGAGCTCGAGGCCCGCTTTCTTCCGAATCGGCTTCGCTCGGACGCCTTTCTTTCCCTTCTTCTTTTTCTGCCGCCGATTCGCGCCGCGCACCGTGACGCTCACCTTCAGCCGGGCCGGCAGCGCTGCTTCAATGCGCAACACCGATGCCAGAATCGCTTCGCGGCGGATCATCTGAAGCTGTTCGCGGTAGAACGCAGGCTGATCGGCGCGGCCCGGGCGGCGATGTTCCGCCGCGTACAAATCGAGGAAGCGCGCGATCATTTCATTGCGATCGAGCGTCGCCAGCAGCACCGCCGCAGCTTCGCGCGCGCGCACGACGAGTTCCCGGGGGCGGTAGGGCATCGGCTACCTCTACGCGAATGCGCCGCGCCCCGCAACAGGAAAGGTTCTTTATGAGCCCAAAAGAAAAGGCCCGGACGTTGCCGTCCGGGCCTTCATCTTTCGGGTTTCGTGTGCTTAGTGGACGGGGCCTGCGGCTGGACGTTCTTCGCCTCGCGGTCCGCCAGTCACCGGCCGGACCGGCTTATCGAACTTGCCCAGCGCGATTTCGAGCGCCTCTTCCACCGTGCGCACGAAGTGAATCTGGATGCCCTCGAGCATGGGAGGCTGGAGATCCTCCTGCACGTTCGGCTCATTCTCCGACGGCAAGATGACCTCACGGATGCCCGCACGCTTCGCGCCAAGCACCTTTTCCTTCACCCCGCCGATCGGCAGCACGATTCCGGAGAGTGAAAGTTCTCCCGTCATCGCGACGCGCGGCCGGACGGGACGCCCGGTCAGCAGGCTCACGAGAGCCGTGACCATGGCGATGCCCGCCGACGGCCCGTCTTTCGGAATCGCACCCGACGGCACGTGGATGTGCAAGTCGAGTTTGCGGAAAAAATCCGGGTCGATGCCGTAGCGGTCCGAGTTCGATCGCACCCAGCTCAGAGCGGCGCGCATGGATTCCTGCATCACCTCGCCGAGATGTCCGGTCATGGTGAAGCCTTTGCCGCCGCGGGCCTTGCTGGCTTCGATGAAGACGATGTCGCCGCCGACGGGCGTCCAGACGAGCCCCACGGAGACGCCGGGCTGCTTGACGCGCTCTTCGACTTCCTTCTCGAGGCGGAACTTCGGAATGCCGAGCGCCTCGCGGATCACTTCCGGCGTGACCATCAGCTTGTCCATCTTGCCTTCGGCCATGCGCCGAGCCTGCTTGCGGATGAGCGTGGCAATTTCGCGCTCGAGATTTCGCACGCCTGCTTCGCGTGTGTAATGGTGGATCAGGTCGTGCAGCGATTCATCGCTGAACTCGATCTGCTCCCCGAGCGCAAGACCGTGTTCCTTGGTCTGGCGCGGGATCAAGAAGCGCTTGGCGATGTGGATCTTTTCCTCCTCGGTGTAGCCGGGGAGTTCCAGGATCTCCATGCGGTCGCGCAGCGGCTCGGGAATCGGATCGAGCCAGTTTGCGGTCATCACGAAGATAACCTTCGACAAATCGAACGGCACATCGAGATAGTGGTCGCGGAACGTGGAATTCTGCTCCGGATCGAGCACTTCCATCAGCGCCGCGGACGGATCGCCGCGGAAATCGCGGCCGAGTTTGTCCACCTCGTCCAGCATGAGGACGGGGTCCGAGGTCTCGGCTCGCTTGATTCCCTGAATGATCTGGCCGGGCAGAGCGCCGATGTACGTGCGCCGGTGGCCGCGAATCTCGGCCTCGTCGTGCATGCCGCCGAGGGAAATGCGCACAAATTTGCGCCCCATCGCGCGAGCGATCGACTTTCCGAGCGAGGTCTTGCCCACGCCGGGAGGCCCGACGAAGCACAGAATCGGACCCTTCATCCCGGGCTGGAGTTTCTTCACCGCGAAATAGTCCAGGATTCGCTGTTTCACCTTTTCGAGGTCGTAGTGATCCTCGTCGAGAATCGCCTGGGCTTTCGCAATGTCGATTTGCTCTTCGCCGCTGCCGGAAGTCTTGTTCCACGGCAGCGAAGTCATCCATTCGAGGTACGTTCGCGAAACCATGTACTCGGCCGAAGCCGGAGTCATCTTTGCGAGGCGCTTCAGCTCGCGCTCGCACTCCTTCTTCGCGTCGGCGGACATCCCCGACTCCTCGACCTTCTTGCGGAGCTCTTCAACCTCCGTTTGCGAGTCGTCGGATTCGCCCAATTCCTTCTGAATTGCCTTCATCTGCTCGCGCAGCAGGAACTCGCGCTGGCTCTGGTTCACTTGCTCCTGCACCTGTTCGTGAATCTTGCTGCGGAGCTCGAGAACTTCTTTCTCCTTCGAAAGCTCGTTGATCAAAGTTTCAAGCCGCTTGCGGACGCTGAACGTTTCTAGTAATTCCTGGCGCACCATCGTATTCAGCGAGGGCAGCGTCGATGCAACAAAATCCGCCAAACGGGCAGGCGAATCGATACTCGCGGCTTCGGTTTGGAGATCGTCGGACAGTTGCGGCGAACGCGCCACCACTTCCTTGAACAATTCCTGGACGTTGCGCTCAAGCGCGGTCAGCTCGGTGTCCGGCTGATCTTCGGTGTCAGGCTGGGCTTCCACCCGCGCGCGAAGGAACGGCTTCAGCGCGATCACTTCAGCGACACGCAGGCGGCTCAGACCCTCCAAAAACGCAACCACGTTGCCATTGGGCATGCGCACCATCTTGTGAACCTTCGCAAGCGTACCAATGCCGTGCAGGTCGGCGCCCGTCGGCACTTCGATGCGCGGATCGAGTTGCGCCACCACAGCCAACAACTTCTCCGGTCCTTCGAGCGAATCGAGAAGTGCGAGTGAACTCTCGCGGCCCACCGGCAACGGCATCACCGCGCCCGGAAACAGAACCGTGTCTCGCACTGGAAGAACGGCGAGTTCTTTTGGAACAGCGGTCGTGGACTTAGCCAATTTGGCCCCCTTGGACAACATACGCGACAAATGGAAATAAAACCGTCCGATAGCTTCATCGGCTGTCTAAAAGGTTAGATGCGCGACCAGCGGAAAGGATTTCTCTCTATGCGCCTAATGCTGTAAGACGATGTGAGTCTATCATGCTAAATCTATAGATGCAAGACCCAGTTGGACTTACACACTGCGACGCAATAGTAATATAAGCTATTTAAATAGATAGACTTATAGAATTCTCTAGGATGGCCTGAAAGAGCCCTGTACGAGGCGGAGAGCCTCTTCGCGGGTGTTGACCTTGCCATTGAGCTGAGCCTCCTCCACGGCCTCCAGGATCGCGTGGAAGGGCGGCCCAGGGGCGAATCCCAGGGCGATCAGATCGTCCCCGGTCAGAAGGCGCGGCGGGCGTACCTGCTCCGGCGGGGTCTCGGCTAAGAACCGGCGGACGTATTCGTAGTTGTCGAGATGGCCGTGGCTCGAGACGCAATCGAGCCGGTGCAATTCGAGGTGCTCCCCAAAGCGGTTGAGCCGGACGAAGCGCTTGAGCGTGGCCGGCTTCATCTGTGGCGCGTCCTTGAACCGCATGTGATTCGCGACGAGCGCGGCGATCTGGCCGGTCTCGTCGTTCGAGAAATGCAGGCGGCGGCAGATCTCCTCGGCCATGCGCGTGCCAACCTCGGTGTGCTCGTCAAAGCGGATGCGTCCGTTGGGTCCGGAGGGAGGCGTGAACGTGGGAGGTTTTCCGACGTCGTGGAGCAGGACTCCCCACGCCAGCGCGGGAGCGCAACCGGCCGGCAAATTTTCCAGCATGATCAACGTGTGCGTCCACACGTCGCCTTCGGGATGAAATTGCGGCGGTTGTTCCACGCCCTTCATGCGCGAAATCTCCGGAAGAAGCTCCGCCAAAAGATGCGTTTCGTCCAGGAGCTCGAAACCGCGCCGCGCGGCGCCTTCCGTCAGCAGCTTCGTGAGCTCATCGCGAAGGCGTTCCGCTGAGACCTGGTGAATCTCCGGCGCAAGTTTCGGGATTGCGCTGAACGTGGCCGATTCGATGGCGTAGCGAAACCGCGCGGCGAAGCGCACGGCGCGAACCATGCGCAGTTTGTCCTCGCGAAACCGATCCTCCGGCCGTCCGATGGCGCGAATGATTCCTGCGCGGAGGTCCTCGCGTCCACCTACATAGTCTAAGACGTCCTTCGACTCTGGATCGAGCAAGAGCGCGTTGATGGTGAAGTCGCGCCGCTTTACGTCTTCCGCAGCCGATTTCGCGTACACGACGTGATCGGGGTGTCGGCCGTCCGAGTACCCGATGTCGGAGCGAAACGTCGCGACCTCGACCTGCACCGATTCACCCGTGTCCGCCTCGTCCGTGACGATGATGACTCCAAACCGCGCGCCCACGGCCAGGCTGTGCGGGAAGAGATGCTGGACACGATCCGGCGTGGCGTCGGTCGCGACGTCGTAGTCGGCGGGCTCGCGTCCGAGCAGGATATCGCGCACGCATCCGCCGACGAGGTAGGCTTGATGGCCCGCTCCCCGCAGCGTGCGGCAGACATGTTCGGCGAGCGCCCGAGCGTTCATAGCGCGATTATATGGTAGGCGGAGACGTGCAGCGACTCAATCGCGTGTGTCCCTGCGGGTGAGAGAGCCGCCGAGCTGGAGCTTCGAAAAGCCGAATTTGTCGCGCAGGCGATCCGTGGTGCGCGCGAGGCGCTCGAGCTTTTCCCGACGGCCGGGATCGAGAAGGTCGAGCTGACCCGACCCGGCAGAAAACGAGGAAAGCGCGACGCCCACGAGCCGCAGCATCGCCGAGCCATCCCACGAGCGCGAGAAGAGCTCGCGGATTGTTTTCAGGAACACGGCGTCGAGATCGGAGGGTTCCGCAAGGGTTTGGCTTCGCGTGATCGTCGTGAAATCAGCGAAACGGAGCGTCAGAGTCACGGTGCGGGCGTGCAAACCGGCGTCGCGCAAGCGTTTGGATGCTTTCTGGCACAGGTGGCTCAGCGTGGCATGTAATTGCGAGCGGTCGTTCGTGTCGTGGCCGAACGTTTGATTGTGCGAAAGCGACTTCGCCTCGGCATCGACGAAAAACTCATACGAATCGATCCCGCGCGCCTTGCGATAGAGCGCACTGCCCCAGCGGCCGAAGGATTCTTCCAATCGCTCGAGCGGCAGAAGCTGCAACTGAGCGATGGTCTCGATGCCGAGACTCTTCAACGCTGCTTCTGTGACCTTGCCGATGCCCGGAATTCTCCTTACAGCGAGAGGCGCAAGAAAAGCGGATTCGCTGCCCGATGGAACCCACACAAGCCCGCGCGGCTTGGCCTGCTCGCTCGCCACTTTCGCCACCAGGCGCGCCGAGCCGAGGCCGCCCGAGCACGGCAGGCCGGTGGTGGAAGTGATCTCGCGCAGAAGCTTATTCGCGGCGGAGAGCGCGGGGCCGTGCAGGCGTTCCGTGCCCGCGAGATCGAGATACGCCTCGTCGATCGACGCCATTTCGACGACCGGGGAATATTTCGCCAGGATCGCGGCGACGCGGTCGCTCCACTGCCCGTACAGTTCGTGATGGCTGTCGAGGAAAATCGCCTGGGGGCAGAGCTTCGCGGCGGTGCGCAGCGGCATCGCGGATTGAACGCCGAAGCGGCGCGCCTCATAGCTTGCGGAGGTAACCACGCCGCGCTGATCGCGCTGGCCTCCGACGACGACCGGCAAACCCTTCAGCTCGGGGCGCGCGAGCAGCTCGACCGACACGAAAAATGCGTCCATGTCGATGTGCAAAATCGCTGCGGTGGAATCGAGCGCGCCAGCCGCTGGTGCGTCATGCTTCGCGCGGAAATGGGCCAGCTTTGGCACGGCGTCACGCTCTGCGTTCGGCGGCTAGTACGCGGGGGATGCCCGCGAGGTCGTTGGTGATGCTCACGTTAACCCATCCTGGTTGCACGTGGAACATTTTGCGGACCTCGTCCGCGGCATTGTAGCCGAGTTCGAGTACCAGAATGCCGCCTTCGCGCAGGAGCGAGTCGGCCTGCCCGATGAGCCGCGAATAGATTTCCACGCCCGTGGGCCCGCCGAAAAGAGCCGAGTGGGGCTCGTGGTCGCGGACTTCGCGGGGAAGCGCGGCGGCTTCGTTGCGCGCGACGTACGGCGGATTGCTGACGATAAGGTCGAAAGGCTGTGATTGGTGACTAGTGAGTGGTGATTGGTGAAGAACGGCGTCAAGCAAGTTCGTTTGGAGGAAATGGATGCGATCAGAGAAGCCGTGGCGCGTGGCGTTGCGGCGGGCTACTTCGATGGCGGCCGCGGAAATATCCGTCGCAAAGATTTCGGCGTGCGGCAATTCGTGCGCGAGCGCGACGGCGAGGCAGCCCGAGCCTGTGCCGACATCAGCGATGTGGAGGCGCGGGATGGGCGCTCCTGTCACCATGTCGATCTTGATTCCGCGCGCACCGAGCCGCTCGAGCGCGACCTCGACGATGTGCTCCGTTTCGGGGCGCGGGATCAAAACGGCGGGAGTGACTTCGAATTCCAGTCCCCAGAACTCCTGCTTGCCGGTGAGGTACTGCGTCGGCTCGCCCGCGATGCGCCGCGCGACGAGGGCGAAGTATTTCTCCGCCGTGGCCGGATCGAGCGCGGCCTCTGGATTCGTGTAGAGCCACGCACGGTCACGGTCGAGCGAGTGCATCAGCAGCAGTTCCGCCGCGAGCGTGGATGACGGAATCTTTGCCGCGCGGAGGCGGGCCATCCCTTCCCTCAGCGCCCCGCGAACGTCCAGCGCCATCGGGTCCACGGAACGGGACTCGGCCGCGGTTCTCATGCTTCGACGAGTTCCTGCTTCAGGCGCTCAGATTCGAAATGGGTGACCAGCGCGTCGACGAGCGGCGCGAGCTTGCCGTCCATGGCTTCGGTAAGTTGATGCAGGGTGAAATTGATGCGATGGTCGGTGACGCGATTTTGCGGAAAATTGTACGTGCGGATCTTTTCGCTACGGTCACCGGTCTTGATCTGGCCGCGGCGCTCGGCGGCGAGCAGTCGATGCTGCTTTTCCTGCTCCATTTCGTAGAGGCGCGTACGGAGGACGCGCATGGCCTTGGCGCGATTCTTGATCTGCGATTTTTCGTCCTGCTGCGAGACAACGAGGCCGCTGGGAATGTGAGTGATGCGCACGGCGGAGTAGGTGGTGTTCACGGATTGGCCGCCGGGACCGGAAGAGCAGAACGTGTCGATGCGCAGGTCTTTCGGCTCGATTTTGATGTCGATGTCGTCCGCTTCGGGCAGCACGGCGACCGTTGCCGCGGAAGTGTGGATCCGGCCTTGCTGCTCGGTGGCGGGAACGCGCTGGACGCGGTGCACGCCGCTTTCGTATTTCAGCTTCGAATAGACCTTCTTGCCCTGAATGGCGGCGACAATTTCCTTCATGCCGCCCACGGGCGAAGCAGAGCTTTCGAGCACCTCGACGCGCCAGCCCTGCGATTCCGCGTAGCGAGAGTACATTCGGAAAAGCTCAGCGGCGAAAAGCGACGCCTCGTCGCCGCCCGTGCCAGCGCGGATTTCGAGGATGACGTTTTTCTCGTCGTTCGGATCTTTCGGGATCAGCAGGAACTTTACCTCACGCTCGACGGCGTCGCGGCGCGCCTCGAGCGCGCGCTCCTCCTCGTGCGCCATCTGCTTCATCTCGGCGTCGTCGGATTCGGCGAACAACTGCCTCGCGCCCTGCAAACCCTTCTCGATGTCCTTCCACTCGCGATATTTCGCGACGATCTCGCCGAGGTCGGAGTGCGTCCTGGCGAGCTTCTGGTAACGCGCGGAATCGGAGTGGACTTCGGGCGAGGAAAGCTCGCGCGTCATCTCGTCGTAGCGCGATTCGATCTGGTTCAGTTTTTCAAACAGCGTCAGATTAGCCATGGTCATGCACCCGGAAAACAGACTATCGAAATCGGAAATTAGGAAACGGAAAAGTGCGATCGGGCGGCGCTCCGAGAGGAGCGGAACGTGAAGCGCTAATAGAAGGCGGCGAACATCACAGTCACGTGCTGTCATTAGGATAGCGGCAAGCAGCCTCGGAGTCAAACCAGCAGCGGGAGAGGCCACGCGCAAGCGAACCGGCGTTGCGGATCACCCCGGCGGCTGTACAATCTCTGCACCGGGGGAGACTGCCAGGACGGCCCTTGCATGAGCGCTACAGGAACGAGACTCGACCGCGCCGCTACCATCGAAACGCAGACACTCGCCACCGTGCGCCAGCTGCTGATTGAGCTGGGCGGATCGCGCGGGATCGAGGAGTTGGCAGCGCGCGGCACGGCGGCGAACCTCGAGCGCGAACTCGGGCTCGGCAGCCTCGAACGGGTCGAGCTGATGCTGCGCCTGGGCGATGCCTGCGGCGTGCGACTCCCCGACCGCGTGGTCGCTGAAGCGGACACGGTTCAGGATCTCGCCGATGCCCTCGTCCATGAGAGTCTCCGGGAAGATTTGGCGCCGCACGTCCATGCCGCCGGCGTTCAGGGAGCGGCTGCGGCTCCGGCCACAATATCGCCATCTCGACACGCGCAACGGGCGGGCCTTGAACATCAGATTCGCAACGCCGAATCGGTGACCGAAATCCTTCGGCTGCGCGGCATCGGCGAGCCTGCTCGCGCGCATATCCATCTTTACGAAGAAAACGAACAGTTGCGCACCATCACGTTCGGCGAACTCTACGAGCGCGCTTCGGCCGTCGCGGGGGGATTGCGGCGCCGAGGCCTCGAGCGCGGCCAGACGGTCGCCATCATGCTTCCCACCTGCGCCGAGTTTTATTTCTCGTTTGCCGGCATCCTGCTGGCGGGCGGAATTCCCGTGCCGATTTATCCGCCGTTCCGCGCCGACCGCATCGTGGAATACGCAACGCGGCAGGCGAATATCCTTCGCAACGCCGAAGCGCAGTTCCTGATTACGTTCCGGCAGGCCGAAGCGCTGGCGCGCCTGCTGCGGCCGCGCGTGCCTTCGCTGCGCGGCGTATTGAACGCCGCACGGATCGCGAGCGCTTCGCCCGCCGAAGAAGCGCGGCCGGCGCATCCCGGCGAATGGCGGCCGGTGGAAGTGCTTTCTCACCACGCGCAGGGCGAGGACATCGCATTCTTGCAATACACGTCTGGATCCACGGGCGATCCGAAAGGCGTGACGCTGACGCATGCGAACCTGTTGGCCAACATCCGGTCTATAGCTGATGCCGTGGAGTTGCAGCCGGAAGACGTGGCTGTGAGCTGGCTGCCGCTCTATCACGACATGGGACTGATCGGCGCGTGGCTCGTGCCACTCTTTTCCGGCAATCCCGTCGTGGTGATGTCGCCGCTGGCGTTCCTCGCGCGACCGGAACGCTGGCTCCGGGCTATTCACCACCATCGCGGGACGATCAGCCCGGCGCCGAATTTTGCTTACGAGCTGTGCGTGCGCAAGATTCCGGACAAGGATCTTGCGGGGCTCGACCTCAGCTCCTGGCGTGCGGCGTTCAACGGCGCGGAGCCGGTGCAGCCCGCAACGATGGAGCGTTTCGCAGTTCGCTTCGCTGCTTACGGTTTTCGCCGCGAGGCCCTTCTGCCGGTCTATGGACTGGCAGAAGCGACGCTGGGTATTTCGGCGGCGAAGGCCGGCTCGGGATACAAGGCGGATCGAATCGATCGCGATACGTTTGAATCCGAGGGCCGCGCAGTTCCGGCCGCGCCAGGCGATGCTTCGGCACTGGAGTTCGTGAGCGTGGGAAAACCGTTTGCCGGCGTCGAGGTGCGCATCATCGAAAGTGACGGTAGAGATGCGGGCGAGCGGGTCGAAGGTAGGCTGTGGTTCCGGAGCCCGTCGGCAACCAGCGGCTACTACCGGAATCCCGCAGCGACTCTGGAGCTCGTGCGCGAACCCGGATGGCTCGATTCCGGCGACCGGGCGTATTTGGCCGGCGGCGAGATCTACATCACGGGCCGGGCCAAGGACGTCATCATCAAAGGCGGGCGCAATCTGTACCCGCACGAAATCGAAGAGATCGTAGGAAAAGTGCCCGGCGTGCGGGCGGGATGCGTGGTCGCGTTCGGCGCGCCCGATGAACGCAGCGGGACGGAAAGACTTGTCATCGCAGCCGAAGTGCGCAGCATGGCGGAAGCGAAACGCATTACGGCGGAAATCATTCGCGCCGTGGACGCCACGATGGGAATGCCGCCTGATTCGGTCGAGCTGCTTCCGCCGCGCTCGATCCCGAAAACATCCAGCGGGAAGTTGCGCCGCAGCGAAACGCGCCGGCTCTTCCTCGATGGGAAATTGGGGAAGAAAGTCGAGCCGGCATGGATGCAGGTGGTGAGGCTGGCGCTGCGGAGCGCCGGGCCGCACGTCTGGGCCATCGTCAGGGGCGGCGGGAAGAGCATCGTCGATGTTTTGTACGGCGTCTGGGCGCTCTTCGCGGTCGGCGTACTGCTCATCCCGCTGTGGCTCGCGATTTCGGTCACGCCGGATCGAAGGCGGGCGGCGCGGCTGTTGCGCACCGGGGCGCGTGCAATGCTAATTGCGGCGGGAATTCCGGTGCGCGTCGAAGGCAAGGAGGCCCTGGCCGAGGCGTGCAAGGGGCCGTGCATTTTCGCGCCGAATCATTCGAGCTACGTCGATATCCTCGTCACACTTGCATTTCTGCCCGCGGGCGTCCGGTTCGCGGCCAAGGGCGAGGTGCTGGCGATGCCGTTTATCGGCACGATGGTGCGGCGAACGGGACAGTTCGCGTTTGACCGCAACGATCCCGAGGCACGGCTTGAACTGGCGCAGGAAGTGGACGCGGCGCTTGAGCGAGGCGAATCGGTGGCGATCTATCCCGAAGGGACGTTCACGCCGATCACGGGGATCCGGCCGTTTCATCTCGGCGCGTTCAAGGCGGCGGCCTTGACGCAAAAGCCGATCTGCCCGGTGGCCGTGCGCGGCGCGCGTCGCATCCTGCGCGACGGCACGTACCTGCCGCGGCCTGGACGCGTGACCGTGACGTTTGGTCCCCTCATTACCCCGAATCCCGCCGCGGGCGATGACTGGCAGGAGATCGTCCGCCTGCGAGACACCACGCGGGAGATCATCGCGCGGAATTCGGGCGAGCCTCTGCTGTAGAAAGAAACCCTACGCGAGAATTTCGCCGACCAGTTCCCCCACGTGCTCGGCGATGGCGGGCGCTGAGGTCAATCCCGGAGACTCGATCCCCATCAGCTGAACGACATTCGGAAATTGTGGGTCGCGCTGAATGATGAAATCGGGCGCGCCTTTCGAGTGCGCGTGCGCCGTGGAGGATTGCGAAGGCGGAGTGAGTTTCGGACGGATGCCCGAAAAAGCCGGGACGAGATCGGCCGCCTCAATCCCGGGCAAAAGAAGCCGGGCGTGGCGCGCGAACTCTTCGACAGGCTCGCGGTCCCGTTCGTAATCGTTCTTGTCCTGGATGTAACGCGCCGTCGGGCCGATCAGGACGTTGCCCCACAGCGTTTTCGTGAAGTGGGTGCCGAGACTGAGGCCCTGGGGATGGGGCATCGGATAGACCAGGCCGCGGATCCAGTCCTGTTTCGCGCGGACGAGCTCGCAGTATTCGCCGCGGACCGGATAGATGCGGTGCGCGGTGGCCATATCCGAGCCGAGCATCGCCGCGACGTCATCGGCAAAGAGGCCCGCGCTGTTCACGACGCACCGAGCTTCGATTTCGCCCAATTCGCTCACGACGTGGATATGGCTGCGCCCGGCCTCGATTCTGCTCACTTTTGCGTTTGTGACGATGTGCGCGCCTTTGTCGGAGGCCACGCGCGCATAAGCCTTCACGAGCTCTTCACTCGACAGGATGCCCGTAGAGGGAACTTCGAGAGCGTGAGCGCCTTCGACGTGGGGCTCACGCGCGCGAATCGCTCCGCGGTCCACGATCCGCAGACCTTCGAGGCCATTCGCCGCACCGGTGCGGGCGAGAGCACCGAGCTCCTCGAAATCCGCTTCGGAGGATGCAACGACGAGTTTTCCGATTCGGCGGTGAGGCACTCCGTACGCCTGGCAGAATTCGTACGTGAGCTGATTTCCCCGCACACAATGTTTGGCCTTCAGCGAGCCGGGAGCGTAGTACAGGCCGGAATGGATCACGCCACTGTTGCGCGTGCTCGTGAGCATTCCGATTTTCGGGAGAGCTTCGAGGACGAAGACGTCATCCCAGCGCGCTGATAGCGCGCGAGCAATCGCACAACCCACGACGCCCCCGCCGATGATGACGATGTTGGCCTGGTCCATTGTGTTCGGGTCAGTTCACCTTCGGTCTGATAGGACAGTCTCGGTCATTTTCCAGCACCGTACAACCGAGACATCATTCACAACCTGAACGTTAGTAACTCGGATCGCCGAACAAACAATTGAATTCAGTTGAGTCGGTACCCGATTCGGGAAAACCATTTGTCGGCTGGGGACTCAATTCACAAAGGATGAATCCTATTGAGATCGGAGGGTCGTCTAGGAATACCGGTACCAAGCACGGGACGACTCGGGGTCGATAAGGACTAAGAAGCTGGAAATCAGGGACTTACTTGGCGCCGGATTCGTCTTCCGTGGCTGGCTGGAGTTCTGAGTTACGGGCCACCAAGACCCGCCGCACGAAGAGCGCCGCAATGATCATAATGGCACCCAACACCACAAGACCGCTGGGCTCTGCAAGTGAAAGGAACACATCCATCAACGTTGCCATGACAGGGATCAAGCATATTAGGCACCAATCCTCGTTTTGGTAAGTCCATGTATATCTGTCGGATTCGGTGAGACGGTTCGAAACAGTCCACGGGAATAGGAAAACGAGTGCACTTATAGTCCCTTGGCCTTCCAGGTTTGGTCTAACCAGATTACAGTCGCCTCTTTCTCGTAACCCGGCGTGTAGTGCGGAAAGACGCGTCAGCGGCCGCGTCGATTCAGGATCACGACAAACGTCCAGCGTTACCAGGGGAGACCAATGAAACCTCGTTCATGAATGTCACGGCGGGTTCACACTGGCAGCAATCTGTGACTCATCGGCGAACAAAAAACGCAGGCCGAAGCGACTCACGCCAATGCGCTGCTTGAATCACACCTTACCGACAACCTAATTCTTTCCAATACAGAGCATCGATGGAAGCAATCCGCCAGGTTCTCGTGGCCTGATCCAGGGTCAGGTGTCATTGGCCTCGTGAACAGGTCGGCAGACCTATACCTTCTTTGTTCCTCCGTCCAGTAGAAAAGCCTTCTCTGCGCTCCCTACACTGGGTGCGTCATGAGAATACACAAAGACGTACGCACTTGTCGGCAGCACCTTTCGACCCTTCGGCATCAGGCCACTAAAACATGCTTTCCCTTCGGTAGCGGGCCACTCGTCGTCATTGCAGCTGTAGCGGCGATTTTGAGCCTTGTCACTCTTTCCGGATGCGCCGGCTTAACGAGCGCTGCGGGAGGTGGCGGGCAGCCGGGGAACCCCGGCGCTGGAGTGCTGTCCCCCAACTCCATGACGGTGAGTTTCGGGAATGTTTCGGTTGGGAACAGCTCGACGCAAAGCGTGAGCATCATCAACACAGGAACCGCCTCGGTGAACGTATCTCAGGCGTCGATCTCCGGTTCCGCATTTAGCGTCGCGGGTGGGAATGCCTCTTTCACCATTCCTGTGGGTCAGACCAGCACAATGCAGGTTCAGTTCGCGCCGAAGGCAGCAGGGTCAGCGTCAGGGACACTTTCGATGGTGAGCGATGCTTCCAACTCACCACTCGCGATTTCTCTGAGCGGCATGGGTACTCAGGCGACGCTGGGCGCGAATCCGTCGAGCGTTAATTTCGGAAACGTGTCGGTGGGAGGGAGCTCATCCGTCACCGTAACACTGACCAACTCCGGCAGCTCCAACGCCACGATTTCGGCGGCGAGCGCCTCCGGGACAGGCTTCAGCATCAGCGGTTTGTCCGCCAACCAAGTGATTAACGCGGGACAGAGCGCAACGTTTAGTGCGACGTTCGCGCCCACCGGCGCGGGCGCCACTACCGGCAGCATCTCTATCACGAGCGACGCACCCGGATCCCCAACAACGATCGCTTTGAGCGGGACGGGAACTCAAGCACAGATTTCGGCAACCCCGTCGAGTGTGAGCTTCGGCAATGTCACCACGGGGACGAACAATTCGCAAACGATCACGCTGAGAAACGCGGGCAACGCGACCCTGACGTTCTCGCAGGTTACGGTTTCCGGCACCGGATTCAGCATCACGGGCCTTTCCACTTCGACGACGATCTCAGCGGGCGGCAACATGACGTTCAACGCCATCTTCGCCCCGACTTCTTCTGGAGCCGTGACGGGGACTATCCAACTGGCAACGAACGGCGTGCCAGCTCAATTAACCATCAACTTGAGCGGCACCGGTGTGGCGCCCACGCTATCGCTGAGCGCCAACCCGTCTAGCCTGAGCTTTGGGAACGTCACCGTGAACACGAGCACCTCGCTGACCACCACGCTGACGAACAATGGAAACGCGAACGTGACGATTTCCGGTCTCAGCGCTACCGGGGCAGGTTTCAGCGCCAGCGGCGTGTCCAACGGGACGATTTTGACACCCAATCAATCCGCTACGTTGACAGTTACCTTCGCGCCGACAGTAACAGGGAGCGTAACCGGCGCCAGCGTCACCGTCACCAGCGACGCGACGAATTCACCGACGACGGTTGCCTTGTCCGGCGCCGGCACGCCGACCCATTCCGCTACGCTATCGTGGACGGCGAGCACGACTTCAACAGTGGCCAGCTACAACGTCTATCGGGCGGCCAGCTCGGGTGGTTACACGAATCCCCTGAACTCGTCCCCTGTAACTGCCACCGGATATACCGACACCACAGTTCAGGCCGGACAGACTTACTTCTTCGTTGTAACGGCAGTTGATCAGAGCGGGGCAGAGAGCACCGATTCGAACGAGGTGCAGACCACCGTTCCGACGCCGTAGCCTTGGCGTAGCGGGAAAGTACAACAGAACCAGCGGGCGCAGGACGGGAAAAGATGGACCGCCCGGCGCCTCCTCACCGGGCTGCACCGCAGGTCAGGTCGCTGCCCTGTCCCACGGGTGTACTCAAGGACAGTAGTTCCCAAACGCTTCTCACCGCAAAATCATTTCAATGTTCACGCGGCGGTTCATGGGGCCGGGAAATTTGGCCCTCGATCAAGTCGACCCCCAAGTCAATCGTTCAAACACTTTTTGGCTTTTGCTCGTTGCGACCGCCGCATTCGCCTTGTGCCTGGGAGGTTGCATGGGTTTCGCGGCGCAACCAGGAAGCGGCGGCATAGGTTCAGGTGGAATTAGCAACCCTGGAGCACCGCCACCAGCGAGCGGTCGACTTTCGGCCAGCCCAGTGAATCTGACTTTCGGACAAATCCCCGTTGGTTCCACAGCAGACTCCGGAGTGACGCTGACGAACACCGGGAAAGCAGCTGTGACGATCTCCGGGGTTTCGATTTCGGCTCCGGGTTTCAATGCAAATGGTGTTGGGTCGGGTGTCGTATTGCCTCCGAATCAGGCTGCAATATTGACGGTCACGTTTGATCCGCCTTCGGAGGGAAACTTGTCGGGCACGATCACTATAACGAGCGATGCTCCGATGGTCACGATCCAGCTCTCGGGCCAAGGGATCGCCGCCGCTCAACACTCCGCCACTCTTACATGGTCGGAAAGCGACCCGACAGTCGTAAGCTACAGCACATATCGCAGCGACTCCGCCAACGGTCAGTTCATAAGACTGAACTCCTCGCCTTTCGCCCAATTGATCTTCACCGATTCGACGGTTCGGGCGGGACAGACATACTATTGGACGGTCACCTCGGTGGATGCCGGCGGCATTGAGAGCGACCCATCTGCCACGGTCTCTGCAACAATTCCGTCCCAGTAACCGAGCGACACCGCGCAGCCGCATTGCCGTGTCTTCTCATGCGTCTTCACAAAAACAGAATGCCTCCCGTCGAGTACCGTTCCTGACTAGCGGAATTCGGCGTGTAGAATCCGAGACTGGCGGTGCAAATCCATCGTTTATCAGCCCTTATGCTAAAGTGACCCAACCAGACGCGATTCGTCGTTTTGTTTTTCGATTGCATTGCTTCTGGCCGTACGGACCTGCTACCGCCATGTTTGCGGAGACTTCCTTGATTCCCATACGAATTCGGGCAATCAATTCCCGCCGGTTCCTAACGAGACGAGCCGAGGGTCTATTGCGGAGGCCGGATCGCCTCCTGGCTTATTCAGCCCTGCTTCTGTTGGGAGTGACCCTCACTGCGTCCACGGAGAGTAGCAGAATGAACGCGCAGGCGATCACCAGCTCCAACAGCACAATTCTCTTGGCGCGGCTTGCAGGAACGTTCACGGTGACGGTGGCCGGGTCGCCGAACGCGGCACTCAGCGAAACAGGATCGCTGCCGGCGCACGTGACGTTCACCGACAACCACGACGGGACGGCCACGCTTTGCGGGACACCACCGGCGGGTAGCCGAGGGACCTATCCCATCACAATTGCGGCGCACTACGAATCGGGTGCCGATGCCGCGCAGAGTTTCACGCTAAAAGTGGACGCCGCAACCACCACGCCGAAATATCCGCTCATGATGAGCGCGAACCAGCGCTATCTTGTCGACCAGAACAACGTTCCCTTTCTTCTCATCGGCGATTCGCCGCAGGCTTTGATCGGGGATGTTTCAGAAGCGGGTGCCGCAACTTACCTTGCCAACCGGCAAGCCCGCGGATTCAACGCCATGTGGATTAATCTACTTTGCAATTCCTACACGCGGTGCAAATCCGACGGCAGCACCTTCGACGGAATTCGCCCGTTCAAGAACCAGGGAGATCTCTCGACGCCGAATGAGGCTTATTTCAGGCGAGCGGACGACATGATCAATCTCGCGGCCAGATACGGCATGACGGTGTTTCTCGATCCAATTGAAACCGGCGGGTGGCTTTCGACTCTGAAGGGAAATGGCCCCGCGAAAGACCGAAACTACGGTGCATACGTCGGGAACCGGTACAAGAGCTTTCCGAATATCGTCTGGTTAAGCGGGAATGATTTTCAAACCTGGACCGATTCTTCGGACAATGCGGCCGTGCTCGCAGTCGCTCAGGGCATACAAGCATCTGATCCGGATCACATCCAGACGATCGAATTGAACTACCTCGCCAGCGGCTCGCTGGATGATGGTGCATTCGCGTCCCTCATCAAGCTGGATGCGGCGTACACCTATTACCCCACCTATGCGCAGGTTCTTAAGGAATACAACCGTTCGAACTTTGTCCCCGTATTTATGGTCGAGGCCAATTACGAGTTTGAGAACAACAACAACCTGGACACGGGAACACCCGAGGTCCTGCGACGCCAGGAATACTGGACGATGTTGAGCGGCGCGACGGGACAACTCTACGGCAGCAAGTACTCGTGGCAGTTCTTTTCCGGATGGCAGACCCATCTGGACACACCGGGAGCGATACAGCTCGGCTACCTGAAGGCGTTCTTTTCACCCCGCCAGTGGTACAACCTCATACCGGATCAAAACCATACGCTGGTTACGAACGGATACGGGACCTTCGCAAGGGGCGCGGGTTCGATCATGAGCAATGATTACCTGACCGCAGCCAGCACGCCAGACCACTCACTCGCGATCGCGTACATGCCAGCGATCCGAACGATCACAGTGAATATGTCGAAGTTGAACCGCCCGGCGACGGCGCGATGGTTCGATCCAAGCAGCGGAACCTACACCCGCATCCAGGGGTCGCCGTTGGCAAACGCCGGGACGCAGCAGTTCACACCACCCGGGAAAACCAGCGATGGAAACGGTGATTGGGTTTTGGTGCTGGAAACGACTCCGCCAGATTGAAACCGGAGCCGGCAATCCCCGGCTCATCCTGCTAAGTTTTGATCGTCTGGTCGGGCTGTGGCCCCTCTTTTCGAAGCCATATCTCACGCCAATAGGCGTGGATCTGGCGGGGGCACATGGCATGGTAATCGGATTCGCAGGCTACGCCTTCCAGAACGATGCAATCATTCTGGAGATGCATCATCTTGCCCGTCACCTCACTGATGATTGTGTTCACGCGACGAGAGACACGATATTTTCCGCCGCAAAATTTGACCATTTCGCCATCAAACCACAAGCCTCTGTTTCGGTTGCGCACGTCCAGGGTCGCAAGAATCTCATCTCGGCTCCGAATCTGGACGATCTCCCCGGGCTGGACGTTGAGAACCTCCTTCGGAGTCTTCCCTTCCACCGGGCGAGCCGACGTTTGAAAGTGAGACGGATACTCTCCTCCACCCCTGAGCCGCTGTAACCAATTGAACGCAGTCACCGCAAAATACCGCAAGATCTTTGACAGCTTGGCGTTTCCGGTAATCAAGTCGCGCGCATACTGTCGGACATCCCACGGTGACAATCGAGTTGTGCAGCGCAACAGCTCGGTTGCCTGACAGGAATAAGTGGCCTCAGCCGGGTCGGAGGAATCGGACGATTTCCGAGTTTTCTCCATCAATCGAGCGATCGTGCAACGGCCAGCAAGAAGATCGGATCGAGGCACGGAAGGCATGGAAGGTCGTTTCAGCCATGCCTCCTTCCAGAACATGAGGCAACGCGCCTGGCACCCGCCATGAGCGCTCCCATCACAGCGTTGATCTTCCAGGTGAACGGTATTCGTTAACCTGCGCATGCCTCGAAAATAGATCGTGTCGCAGGTCTTGTCGGCGCGTTTGAAAACGTGGAATTGCTTTTCGCAGTACGCCAGCATTTCCGGCATGAATGGCATCTGGTCCAATTCGCCATTTTCATCGAGCGTCGCCAGAATTTCCTCGGCGGAACGCACCTCGACCAGATCTCCGGCGCGGAGGCCAAGAGATCTGGGAATCTGATTGGAAGGTGTCGGCATCAGTCAAGAGCTCCGGGGCTTGTAACCGAGAACCGTGGCGCCATCCACCGTCCTAGCGGATGGTGCGAGACGTGTGCAGCGTCTGGTTCGACCACGGTTCTCATATCGCAACTTGTGTCGCTGATATTCATGATCCTTGTGTGGCGTGATTCGCGACGCGTGGAAACCTCGAAGCATCGCGCCGCAACTATCGGGCGTGGGCCTTTCCCGGCACCGAACCCAGGGCGCTTGACTCGTTTTGCCGTGCGCCGGGCTCGATTGGCCCATCTGGCTGAGACCGCCGCGTTCGAATGGCAGCCCACAGTTCCATGGGATGCACGAAGAACTCACCGATCCGTTTCACGATAGCGCCGGCCAGTTTTGCCGGACGCAGGGGCTGGCCTGCACTCCGCATCCAATTGAGGTGAATATCCCAGAAATCCTTTCGCCTCAGTTTGAGCACGCTGAGCGCAAGGAAGCGGTAGTAGCGGTTCATCAGGAAGGAGTAGCGCAAACGGTACTCGTCGGGAGTAAGAAAAATGGGGCCATATTTCAGCAATACGGTGAGATTCCCGAGAAAAATCGTATTGTACCGGCCCGAGTAAGACGACGTCATCGAATCTACGTGGACACGGTTAAAACTCAAGACCTGATGGACGAATCCGAAATCGGCATCGCGCAGCAGCTCATAGCAAGCGGCATGATCGCAATGAAGATTGGATTCATCATAGAACGGAACGCTGCGCCGAATCAGATCCGCGCGCATCAGCTGGGATGTGGGGGAACCGAATATGTACGGACTGCCCATCAAGAGCCTGCGGGCCTGTTCGCGGCCAGCTACGACGGGACCAGAATAGGGCATGCCCCCCCAGACTACCTTGGTGCCATCGTGCGCATAAGAGCACACGAGCCCGACAGAAGGATGGGTCTCGGCCAGCTCCACCATTTTCGCAACACATTCCGGAAACAGAAAATCGTCCGCCATGAGCAGCTTACAGTACTTCGACTGCGGAGAAATAAGACTGAGAGCGCGGTTGTGATTTTGTACAAGACCCAGGAACCGATCGTTTGAAAAAACTCGAATGCGGCTGTCCGTTGCGGCATATTTCCGGAGGATCTCCGCCGTACGATCCGTGCTGCAGTTATCCAGCAGGACGTACTCCCAGTTTCCGCAGGTCTGGGCCAGGACAGATTCAATGCATTCACGAAGATATGCTTCGCCGTTGTATACGGGCGTTACGATACTGACGGCGGGTTGGGATGCTAACTTATCCATGGGAAGCTCCCTCAATACCAATTCCCGAAGGCTGCTGGACACGATCCGCATTGTCGACAATCCCGAAAGTCCGTCACTTCCGCGCGACTCTGCCTCTCCGCGCCGTTCAGGTGACCGTTTTTTCCTCCTCGGCAGCGGGGTCTAGTTGCCCAGCTCGCCCGTTCGCGGTCTTTGCGGCCTTCAATCCTTCCAATCGCCAACGCTGCGGGAAGTAGACAATTCCGTACCGACTGTCAAGAGCGCGGCCCGAGTTATAGATATTCGAAGGCTCGATGTCTACTCGGATGCAATTGTCCAGATAATCGTACATATGACCGCCACGCCCGGTCGCGGCGATCGTAAAGAGATAACGGCCGGGCAAAACGTTCAGTGATTCGATCTCCAGATCGATGTAACCGGGTCCCGGCTCCAAATCCGGAAGATCGAGAGAGTGATGCCACGTGCTTGTCTCGGTGATGAGCGTTCCCGTTTCAGTGCTGATCCGAAATCCAAGACTCGCACCGGCGATGGTATCACTCGCAACATAATGCATGCGAACCACGACCGGGTCTCCACTTCGGGTGACGGGCTGTGGTTGGCCATCTTGTGCCAGAAATTCAACCGAAGTGTAGCGTACTTCTCCGGTACCGCGACGTTCGGAGACGCTCGTCAAATCCGCGGAGACTCTGGCGGAATCCGCAAATGTCGTCAGGTAGGATTTGATGACATCTTGAGCCGGACCATCCTGTTGGACCTGGCCACCATCGATCCAGATGGCACGGCTGCAAAGGTTCTCCACGGCCGCCATGTTATGAGAGACAAACAGAACCGTCCGGCCTCCGCTTCGGAGGCCTTCCATGGCATTCAAGCACTTCTTCTGAAACGCGGCGTCGCCGACAGCCAAGACCTCGTCGACGATCAGAATGTCAGGATCCAAGTGCGCGGCCACGGCGAAACCGAGCCGCAGCCTCATTCCGGATGAATAGCGTTTGATCGGGGTGTCCAGAAAACGTTCGACGCCGGCGAATTCGACGATCGAATCCAGCCGCGCACTCACCTCTCGCTTTTTCATGCCGAGGATCGAGCCGTTCAGAAAGATGTTTTCTCGACCGGTCAATTCCTCATGAAAACCCGTGCCCACTTCCAGGAGAGATGCCAACCGGCCTTCCACATGAACTGCCCCGGATGTCGGATATGTAATCTTGGACAGGATCTTCAGCAGCGTGCTTTTGCCGGCGCCGTTGCGTCCGACGATGCCGACAACTTCGCCCTTTGCAACCTGGAATGAAACGTCCTTGAGTGCCCAGAGGATATCTTGCTTTTCGCGCTTTCGACCGAATGCTCCGCGAAACATTCGCGCAAAACGTTCTCTAAGCATCGTCTCGTGGGCGAGCGCGCCAAGGACATAACGTTTGCTGACACCTTCGACGATGATTGGATCTTTCATAGGGTTCGGGTCTCTTTGCTGCTTCCGCCTTTGCGTTCGACCGTGTCAGATAATATCGGCAAATTCGCGCTCGGTTCTTTGGAAATACACGATGGCAATTATCAGGAGCAGAATCGTGACAACAAGTGATGTGACCAACAACGACAGATCCGCGCGGTAACTCGGAAACAAACAAGACCGAAAAGCCTCCACAACTCCCGACATGGGATTCAGCGCCACAAGAGCCTTGTACCTCTTCGGCACGGAAGACGGCGGATAAATGACGGGCGTCAGGAAAAGCCATACCTGCACGAGAAAAGGAATAACGTACTTGACATCCCTGTAGCGCACGTTCAGCGCGGCAAACAACATGCTGACGGAAACAGCCAGAATTATCATTACAAGCACGGCGGCCGGAATAAACAGAAGCACCCATCCGATGCCCACGCCGTAGTAGGTCAACAGGCAGGCCAGAAGGATGGAACTGATGCCGAAGTCCACCATGCCACTGGCCGCCGACGCCGCAGGCAGCAACACGCGCGGAAAGTAGACCTTCGTGATTAAGGTTGTGTTGGCGACCAGGCTATTGGACGCCAGGGTGAGAGTGCTCGCGAAATAGGTCCACGGTACGAGGGCGCAAAATATGAAAGCGGGATAAGGTATGCCGTCACTCGGCACATGCGCGATCCTTCCAAAAATGACCGTGAAGATCGCCATCGTGAGCAATGGTTGCAACACAGCCCACGATGCGCCTAGCAAGGCTTGCTTATATCGTATCTTGACGTCGCGCCACGCGAAGAAATAGAGCAATTCGCGGTAACGCCACAATTCTTTCAACCATTCTGCTGTCATCAGTGTCTCGCCTTCGATCCCATTTCGCGCTTACAGCACGAGTTTTCGGATGTAGAACCCTTCGGCATACTTTCCCGCAGACTCCATGCCGCGGAGCCGCATCAGCCCTAGAAAGATTTCGCTCTGAAACCAGTGCTTCTTTCGCTGGGACGGAAAAGCCTCATGGAGATGAGCGATCTTTTGCCGGCATATTTCGTCCGGAAGCTGGAAGTATGCATTCGGCGAACTGAAATCCCCGTCGTACTTCGGAATCTCGTACTCCAGAACCAGATGATTGCGGAATGTATTCCACGTCAGTTCGTTAATGATCCGGTGGTCCTGGTGGAGATCATTCCGGTAGTGCGTAAAGATCAGATCGGGCTGAACTCTGCGTTTCAAGGCTTCAAATTCCTTCTTGATTCGAGCGCCGTCGTACGGGAAAAACCCGTCGCGAAATGAGCGGATGACCACGTTTTTCGAGCGGGCTCCCTTAAGAAACAGTCCCGCACCGCGTTTTGCTTCTTTTCGGCGCTGCAGATTCGAGCTGAACACCACCCAGTCGACGTGACACTTGGGATATTCGCCGAGAACACGCAATAACGTTCCTCCACATCCGATTTCGATGTCATCGCAATGGGACCCAACACAAAGAATGTTGGGTCGCTCCATGCCGGCGAAGGGCCATTTCATCTCCAGCATATGCCTGTGGTCACCGTTCTCACGCTTACGCTTTGCCGCTGGCCGCAGCCGGCTTGGATTGGGAAGCCGTTTCAAGGCTGCGCTTGCCCTGCTTCCACACCTCCCAAGGAGCCTTGCCCGTGGCATAGAGGTCGTCGAGCGTCTGCTTGTCCTTGAACGTGTCCATGGAGGCCAGGAAACCGTCATACCGGTACGCCAGAAGCTGCTGTTCCTGGATCAGCCGCCCGAAAGGTTCGTATACGAGCTCTTCCCCGGCCCGCATGTAATCGAAAATCTCCTTTCGAAAGACGAAATATCCGGCGTTGATCCGCATCGACGAGCTCGAAATCTCTTTGACCCCCGTCACGACGCCGGCGTCGTCCGCTTCCACCATGTGGTAACTCAAGCGCGGCTTGACACTGAGGAAGGTGGCCACGCGGTTCTGGCGCTGTCCAAATTCGATGAGGCTGGGCAGGTGAAGATCCGTCAATCCGTCGCAATAGTTCGCCAGAAACGTTTCTTCTCCCTCCAGGTATTTTTCAGCTGCTTTGAGGCGCTGGCCGATATTGGCCGTGACACCGGTGTCGGCAAACGTGATCTTCCAATCATCGATGTCGGTGCTGTGAAGACTCAGCTTCTTTCCACCCTGGGACAGCGTAAAATCGTTGGACACACACTCGCTGTAATTCAAGAAGTAGTCCTTCACGGCATCCGCGCGATACCCCAGGCAGAGGATGAATTCCCGATGACCGAAGTGCGCATAATATTTCATCAGGTGCCACAGGATCGGACGATAGCCTATGGGTACCATCGGCTTTGGTACGTTTTCGGCGTACTCACGGATCCTCATCCCCAGGCCGCCGCAAAACAGGACAACTTTCATCGCATTTGCTCCCTTCGCCGCCGAGCAATCCCGGTGTCGTTCATCGTGAACGAAATTTCTTCGTGCATGGCCGTCATTCAAAAACCTTAACTTCGGGAATCGGCACGACGAACTTGCCGCCCCACTCGCGAATAAAGGAATTCTGTTTGATGATTTCGTCCTTGAGATTCCAAGGAAGAATGAAGAGGTAGTCCGGCCGCGTTTCGCGAATCCGCTCGGGCGGGAAAATCGGGATATGCGTGCCCGGCAGGAACTTGCCGTGTTTGTGCGGGTTGCGATCGACCGTATAGGCGAGAAAGTCCTCGCGAATCCCGCAGTAATTCAGCAGTGTGTTGCCTTTTCCCGGGGCGCCGTAACCGGCAACCTTCTTGCCCTCCCGGCGGGCGCGGATCAAGAAGTCCAGAAGGTTGTGCTTCGTCTCGATCACCTGATTGGAGAAGGTCGCATACGTTTGCAGCCGGGTGATCCCGGCAGCTTCTTCTCGAGCTCTGAGTTCCAAGGCGCGCGCCGTCACCGGCTTCGTGCGGTCTTCGGCATGGCGGCCGTAGATTCGGAGCGAGCCGCCGTGAGTGGGCAGTTCCTCGACATCGAAAAGGACGATCCCATGTGCCGCGAAGATCTTCTCCGCCGTCCAGAACGAGAAGTAAGAGAAGTGCTCGTGATAGATGGTGTCAAACTGGTTCTCGGCCATCAGGCGCATCAGATGGGGAAATTCCATCGTAATCACGCCGCCCGGCTTCAAAAGAATTTTCATTCCGGCAACGAAGTCATTCAGGTCGGGGACCTGCGCCAGAACGTTGTTGCCAAGGAGCAAATCCGCGCTCTTGCCTCTTGCGGCCAGCTCGCGTGCGGTCTGCGTGCCGAAGAAGATCACCTCGGTGGGCACGCCTTTCTGTTCCGCGACGGCGGCAACGTTGGCCGCGGGCTCGATTCCGAGGGCCGGGATCTTCTTCTCGACGAAATACTGGAGCAAATAGCCATCGTTGCTGGCGAGCTCGACGACAAGGCTCTTGTCGTTCAACCCAAGCAAATGGGTCATCTTGTCCGTGTAGGACCGCGCGTGCGCCAGCCAGGAATCAGAGTACGAGGAAAAATACGCGTAGTCGGTAAAGATGCTTTCCCGGCTCACGTATTCCTGAAGCTGAACCAGGAAGCATTTCCCGCACACATAGACATGGAGCGGATAGAACGGCTCCATTTGATTGAGCTGTTCGGCGCTGAGGAAGCTTTCGCACAAGGGAGACATCCCCAAGTCGACGAACGTGTGCTCGAGTGGTGCTTGGCAAAAGCGGCAAAGGGACGGTCTGCCCTTCGATGAAATCTCCGCTCCGTTCACGGTCGTCGTCCGCGGCTGCGATATCACTGGCGTCATTTCCGTTGTACTCACTACGATTCCTCCGTCCGCGAGAATCCTAAAAATGCCCTTCAGACTGCGGCAGCGCCTGCCACATGAGGCGGTGTGTCGTACATCGCGAGCACTTCATCGGGAAGATGGGCGAGGTCGGTTCCGCGAAGATAATCGCCCATCGTCGTCCCTGTGCACTCCGAATCGACGTTGGGTGCGCCTCGGTGCGCAAGCGCGTCGTCAAGATGGACCGTCCGAAAGTCGATGCTCAGACGCGTGCGGCCGGACGTGTTGGGAACGGACGAATGCATCTGTGCCGCCGAAAACACGATGATCCCTCCCGGCGGCGGGAGCAAACGAACCTGCGGATCGAGCTCCATCGGCTCTTCCGGCTTCGGCTGTTTGCGAGTGTCTGTTTTGACGTGCTGAGCGGCGCTCTGGCGGCTCGTCCGGTTCCATTCAGCGTAGTTGTAATCACGGGAACCGTTGCGCACGCCCTGGGACCAGTAGCGCGGATGAAATGCCATGGCATTGTCATACGCCAGCGGGTAAATCGGCAGCCAGAAGTTGACTTGGCACATCGGAGCGGAGTACCACGTGTCGCGATGGGGATGAAACGCGTAAGCGATGCCCGTCGTGAGGTAGTCGTTACTCGTCGAGGTGCGGATGCGCGGCACGTCGAAATACGTTTTTTCCATGTCGCATCCAAGCTCGCGAAGAATGCCCTGAAGGAGTCTCTTGGACTCGGGGTGATGGATGAATTTGGGCTTCAACTCGGCAAGGATGGCTGCGTACTTTTCGACGTCCATGTGAAACTGCGCGGTTTCCGGGTCAAGCGAGCCAAATGCCTCATGGAGCGCCGCGCGGGCGAACTCGACCAGCGCCGATGCGCTGGGCGTCGGCGAATAGACGAATAACTGGCCGACATAGAGCTCCTGCCTCCGGCCGTCATCCGGCACGGATGGATCAAAGTAGACGGAATTCATTGAGAAAGCCTCCCCGCGTCCGATGGCGCGTGAAAAGTTTGGTCCGTCCGCCGCAACAGGCCTTTTTCTTCCAAAAGTTGCGCGGCTTTGTGAAGACTTTGAAAATCCAGCCCAGAGCGCTCTGCAATATCCAGCAGCGAATTGGTTCCGTCGGAAAGATTCAGCGCCCAAAGAATGGCCATTTCCTGGTGCCCGGCATCCGCGGAGCCGCCGATCGCGCGGTACAGGCCTCGTTTTCCCAGTTGCGGTTCGCATTTCGGGGAAAGGTTTTGGAACGCACAATTGGATTCCAAAAGCGCGAACACCTCGCCGCACAGGGCGACAGTGCTTACGAGCGACTCTGCCGAAACAAAATCAAGATTGTCGGCGGAGGTGTGGTATTCGGGGAACTCTCCGTGCGGCGCGCGCGACAGCCGGCCGACTGCCAGATTGAAACCCGGAGAGCAGAATTGCCGCTCGTCATATCCGTACGGCGAAAAATCGGTGATGCGATGCTCGCGCCCGGAGAAGCGAAGCAGGTGCACAAAAGCGCGATCGATCTCGGTATCGCCCCGGCGCGACTTCTTATACGCAAACGGCGACCGGTCACCCACACCTGAGAGGACAACTCCGTGCCGGATTCGCGGGGCGATACTCTCATTCCGAGCCAGCCAGGTGATCGCGCCGATCGTCCCGGGAATGAAGAGAAAGCGATACGAGTACCGCCTCGGCCGAGAGGCCACTTGCTGCGCCAGCGCCGTCGCCGCGGCGATTCCGGAAAGGTTGTCGTTGCAAAGCGACGGGTGGCAGATGTGGCAGGAAACGAGGATCTCCTGCTCGGTTTCTCCGCCGATAAAAAATTCCCCGTATGTAAGGGATCCGGGTTCCAGCGATGAGTCGATGCAAACCTCGTACTCTCCATCGGGCAACGCACTCAATTGCCTGTGGGAGAGGCAGAAACCCCAATCTTCCTTGTAGTAGGACGTTCGATACGGAATCCAGTCGGGACGATCTGGGAGCGCGTGAAGGTGAGGCCGCAGATCCGCCAGCGACATTCGGGAATGCACCGGGATGCTGTAGTTCACCACGTGGAGATTCGAATTGCGAAAATCCACGACACGACTGCCTGAGCTGTCCTTGATGTAGGCGTCCCGGATGTTCCATTCCTTGGGAACGGTCCAGTCAAACACCGGAGTCCCGCTGGGAACCTCGTGAATTCGGAGAGGAATCTCTCTTTGCAGTCGCTGCAAGGTTTGCCGGACCCCGTTGCCGGTGATGCTCCGGCAAATGGGGTATAGCTCTTTCACTAGGGCGAACATCTCTTCGCCGGTCGCCAGCGATCCCATCACGATTTGTGCAGAACTGCTCATGATTCTTGCCTGGTCTGCTCCGCTTCGAATAGTGGGTAGGAGCGGTCCCGTTCAATGATGGTGCGCTCTTTGCACTCAGGCCACCGGATGCCAAAGGCGGGATCGTCCCACCGCACGCCTCTTTGTAATTCGGGGGCGTAGAACTCGGTCATTTGATAGAACACTTCGGTGTCGTCCCGCATTGTCTGGAACCCGTGCGCGAACCCCTCGGGGACGTACAGCATCATTCCGTCGTCCTCGCCGAGGAAAGCCCCGAAATGCTGCGCGTAAGTCCGAGAACCGCGGCGCAGGTCAATGATGACGTCGCAAATTTCGCCGCGAGTGCACCGGATGAGCTTGGCCTCCTCCATCGGCGCCACCTGATAATGCATGCCGCGGAGTGTGCCCTCACGTTTGGCTAGAGAAGTGTTGCACTGGACGAATCGGGTCTTCAGACCGTGTTCGGCGAACTCGCGTTCGCAGAATGTGCGCGCAAAGAACCCGCGCACGTCTTCCTTCCTCTCCTGCCGGATCGTGAAGGCTCCTTTCAACGGTGTTTCCTCGAAAATCATCGTGACCATTCGACTCGCGACAATCCGTTCACGAAGCCACTGCCGCTTGAGAGACTCGCCAACGCAAGGACGAGTCAAGCCGCCCATTTGCGATGAGGCTGCGAATGTGAGCGATCCGCAAATACCGCGGGCCCTCGAAGTCTTCGAGCTCCAATCCCACGCGCTTGTACGCTTCGTACAACTCCTGCGCGCCTTTCCGCGCGGTCCACTGGGGGCGGAAATTAGGCAGCTCCTTCGCGATGCGGCTGAAATCCGCGCGATAGCAGCGCTTGTCCGGACCGCCACCTTCCGCGTATTCAATGCTGCAGCCAGGCACGGTCTCCTTCACGATCTCGGCCAGATCCCGCATCTGATAGTTCTCTTCCGTGCGTCCGACATTGAATGCGCGGTTATGCACAACTTCACGCGGCGCTTCGGCCGCAGCCAGGAATCCGCGGCATATGTCTTCGATGTGAATGATCGGGCGCCACGGCGTGCCGTCACTCTTGATGTGCACGCGCCCGGTGCACATGGCCCAGGCAACCAGGTTGTTCAGCACGATGTCGAAGCGCTGTCGCGGAGAAAACCCATAGGCGGTGGCATTTCGCAAGTATGTCGGCGAGAAATCGTCCGTCGCGAGGTGCGCGACCGCCTGCTCAACCAGCACCTTCGAGTGGCCGTAGGGCGTCACCGGATTGAATTCGGCAGTCTCGTCAAGCAGCTTGTCGCCGGATGCACCGTAGGTGCTGCACGAGGAGGCGAAGACAAACCTCTTGATTCCTGCGGCCCTGGCAGCCTCCGCCAGTTTCACGGAAGCGTGATAGTTGATTTCATAGGTCAACTCAGGATTCAGGTCCCCTAAAGGATCATTCGAAAGAGCGGCGAGATGAAAGATCGCGTCGAACCCTTCGAGGTCCTTGGGAGTGACGTCGCGCACATCCTTGATCAGTTGCGGAATCCGCTGGGGCTCTTCGCCGAACGTGCATTCACCAAACAGGTTCGAGTCCAAGCCAACGACTTCATGGCCGGCGCGCTGCAAGAATGGCGTCATGACCGTCCCGATGTACCCAAGGTGCCCGGTGACCAAAATTCGCATTCAAATCTCTCCTTTGACTCTGTCCCCTCGCGCATCCCGTTCGCCAGCGACCGTATTCCTCGTTCTAGAAGCGGGGCTCCAGACCCTGAACAACTAAGGCAAGATTCTCGCGTCCGACCGAGAGGACGGTCAGACACGCTCCCGGTCATCTAGTGGGTTGCAATCCCTGTGCCAAAGGCGAAAACGCAGCCAAGAGAAGCATCTCTTATCTATATGATTTCAGGTCTGTTAGTTCGTGTGCAGGGGGGGCCGGATGGGGCGACCGGCGGTTCGAGAGTATTGGGAAATATATTTCCAAATTCTGCCAGACTTGTTCTACTTTTGGGAGTTTGGGATACCAAGCTCGCAAGATCATCCCAAAGCTCTACTATTTCACTGAACAATAAAGGGTTAACTCGAATTCGTGAATACCTTTTCTGCAAGCTCCCTTGGCTAGGGCCTTCGTGCTTGCTGCCGGTCATCTCAACCAAAAGCTAGCCCTCGGAGCGCGTGTTGCCACCACTGAAACTCGTGGCAGCTCGTCTCAGGGGCCTTGCCAGGGGACCAGGGCACCGCGCGATGAGGCTCTTCACTTGCAGACGCCAGGAGACCGAGGAGCGTGGAACCTGCGCCATTACCTGCCGAACGGTCTCAAAGTTGCCGATTTCAAACGCCAAGGCGGCCGCACCGGTTCTCCGACGGATAATTTCGTCCTCGATCAGCCGGGCGTGTTCTTTCGCTGCGGGATGATGCTCGCGCACATAGCGAAGAACTTCGACTTCCGCCATAAGCATCTTCAACGAATTTCCTGAGATATTGCCCGAGTGTTTTCGGATGCCGACCAGCGGTTGTGATACGACACCGACGGGTGGATGCACGATACATTTCAGAGTGAACTCGAGATCTTCCGAAAGGAGCCGTCCAAGAGCTTCATCCCAACCGCCGATACGATCGAAGAGCTCCCGCTTCATCAGAACTGTGGACGGGAATATGGGTTGATGGCGTAAGAGCCGTTCGAACATCGAAACAGTCACGGCGAACGAGCCGCTCCCAAGGTCGCGCCGGGGCATATCCCAGTAGCCCAGCGGAGAGGTATCGAATTTCGTCTGGACTGACCATGCCCCATCTGTCACCGTCTTGAAGTTGGTGAAGCAATATTGAAGGTCCGGCATTTTTTCGCACAGATGAACCTGCGCGGCCAGCTTTTCCGGGTGCCACAGATCATCGCTATCGCAGAAAGCGATCCATTCGGATCCAGACGCCTCGACGCCGACATTTCGGGCCCGCGTCGGACCTGAATTCTCAATTCGCAAATATTTCACTGAGTTCGCGAACGGCTGGACCACTGCCTGTGTCTGATCGGTTGACCCATCGTCGACCACAATCACTTCTGCGGGACGGTAGGACTGATTCAGAATGGATTCCAGCGACTGCGCGATTAAATCGGCGCGGTTGAATGTCGGGACGATTACGCTGATGTTTCGCGGCATATTGTCTCAAGAGTTGCAAGAAGGTCGACACCGAATTGACGAATCAAGATCTGCCGTTTGGACTCGGTCAACATGGTCTCTCCGCTTCTGGCATCAAAGGAGGCGTGTTGGACTTTTGGTTTCCGCGTATCAGTGCTTTGATTTCTATTCCCATCCAGGCGATGCATCCGGCAACTAGCCCTTTTAAGTGGAGAAGGGCGCGCGTCCTATCGCCTTTCCTTGCAGCTAAACGAAGAAACCATCGTACTTCCCAGATGCACAACTTCGCGGCCCAGAGATCGCGCTGCAAGATGTATTTGCAGTAGAAAGCGCCCCGGCCCTTTCCATAAGCAAACAAGACGTTGCGGACGTCGTGTTCGTGATCGTGGTAGGCAAGTATCTCGGGAGAATAGCGGATACTCCCCCCTGACCGCAGAATCCGATACGTGAAATCAATATCCTCGCCCGCGCGGACGTGCGTGCCGGGACCGAGTCGAGGATCAAAGGCTCCGGTCAACGAGAGAATCGACCGCCGGACAATCATATTGTTGCTCGACCCTGGCTCGGCGGGATTACAGGGAAAAGAATAGATCTGCTCGCGATTTCCCTCACGGACAGCGATCTTTGCCATATTCTCATGCGGGACAAGTGTTCGCCCAAAGAAGGCAGCCACGGAAGTATTCCTGGAAACGACGTTGGCAAGCTCCAAGAGCCAATCTCCGGCCAGAACCATGTCGTCATCTGTAAAGGCTATAATCTGTCCCTTTGCCGCCCTTATCGCGGCATTCCTTCCTGCGCAGACGCCTGTCCTCTCTTGAAAGACGTAACGTAGGTTTAATCCCGAGTTGCCGATGAAGGATTCAACTACAGTTCTGGTGTCGTCCGTCGAGCCGTCGTCCACAACTATCGTCTCCCAGCTCAGATTGGGAGGGACGGAAAGGCGCTGAATACTCTCCAGGTTTCGACGGAGGCTGGCAGATCGATTTCTCGTGCAGACGATAATCGAGATCATCAAATCAGACTTGTCCTCAATTGCTCAACATTAAGCGTAGCACGTTTCAGTCCATCGTCTGGATCTAGGCCCTAAAACACATGCAACCATAGTGTATTCAATTGCTTAAGACGGGCCGGGGAGCAGCTCGGGACCTGGAAATATGGCTGATTTTGCCGAACATTTCAATGGAGCTTCGTATTCGGGCCCGTGAGCGAACGGGGACTGGGCGGTCGGCCGTACTTCCATGAAAGCTCGGGCTTTGGCACGCGCGGGCTAACCATGCAACACTGTGAATACCTGACTGGTAGGCCTCAGCCTCCAAACCCTTGATTTGCCATTCAAACCTATACCTTACTAGTGGTAGTAAGGTCCTCTAAGAGGAACAGGTTTTTCCCTGCTGTCAGCTGAAATGATGCTCGTATTTTACTAAGCTATTGTAGTTAAAGGAGTTAGGGATTTATCATGCGATGGAAGGTTTCTTGCAAGTTTGGCTGTCTGTAATAGTGGGCGTTCTTTTGCGGGTATGCTAGCTTTCGCTCCATGTGTCAGTTGGCAGGACTCACGGACCAAACAGCGGTCAGGCGGAATCTAGCCTGGATACGGGATTTTTGGAGAAGCCAAAACGCAGTGTGCTGCCTTCGGCAATGCTTCTCGTCGTGAACAGTGGCGTCGACGAAGTCTCGTTCGTTTCAAAGCTCTCGTCATTTGACGGGATCGGCGGGGTACCAAGGCCGACTTGATCGTTTGCAAAGGGCGTGTGCAAAAACGTAGCACAGCGGCGGTGTCACTCCAATTTCTTGGGGCTCGTGTCGGTGCGGAGCGGCTCGAAGAATCTGCGTTTCTGCAAATCGGCACGGCAGTGACACAATAGGCGGACATAGCGGATGAGCGTCCTCGCACCACCAAGGTCAAGAGCGGCGGCACAAGGGACCCGGGCGTCTACACACCTTCTGAGCGTGGATGTCGAAGACTATTTCATGGTCGAAGCGTTTGCCGGTTCCGTCCCGAGATCTTCGTGGAGTAGCTGGCCGCTGCGCGTGGAAGCCAACACACTGCGTTTGCTCGATCTGTTTGACAAGTATTCCGTCAAAGCAACGTTCTTCTTCGTTGGCTGGGTGGCCAGTCAGTTTCCGGGCCTTGTTCGCGAAGTGCACGCACGCGGCCATGAACTGGCCTGCCACAGTTACTGGCATCGCACGGTCTATTCGTTGACGCCGGAAGAATTCCGCGAGGATACTCGCGCGGCGGTCGGTGTGATTGAGGACGCTACTGGAATCAAGGTGCAGGGCTATCGCGCCCCCAGCTGGTCCATCACCAAGACCTGTCTCTGGGCGCTGGACATTCTTGAAGAAGAGGGCTTTACATACGATTCCAGTATTTATCCCATTTATCATGATCTCTATGGATTGCCCGGCGGACGAAGATTTGCATATACTCACGAGTGCTCAAATGGCCGTCCATTGCGCGAATTCCCGCCAGCCACGGTTCGCGTTTTGGGGATGACACTTCCAGCGGCGGGTGGCGGGTATTTGCGCGTTCTTCCGTTGGCGTACACACGCTGGGCTTTCCATATGTTCGAACATTCATATCGAGAAAGAGTTGTCGTATATCTTCACCCGTGGGAAATCGATCCGGACCAGCCGCGTATACCAGGAAAATTGAAGTCGCGCCTGCGTCACTATACAAATTTGAACCGTATGGAAGACCGACTCAACGCACTCTTGCAAAACTATTCCTTCCAGTCATTTCGCGACATGCTCGAGCAGGAGAGGCGCACGGTCGAACAAAGAGTCTCTCTTCCCGAAAGAGCCTTGAATGCCTGAGCAAACGCAAGCCGCAGAGCGCATTCCATTGAGTCGCGATACGCGGCGGAAGGCACACAACCGGCCTGTTCTTACAAGAGAGGGCTTGGCTGTTGCTTACCACGAGGTCTTGCCGAGCCAATCGGGCTACCGCTATCGCGTCACGACTAAGCAGTTCCGCGAACACCTGGCTCTCCTTGTAAACAATGCCACGAGTTTTCCGAACAAACCCAAACCTCGCGTGACATTCGACGATGGACACCGGTCAAACTACGAACATGCGCTGCCTCTCCTCAACCAATCCGGATTGAAGGCCACATTTTTTGTACTGGCCGGTTCCGTCGGGACAGGCCATGACTATATTTCGTGGAGTCAGGCACGCGAGATTGTTGCGGCCGGGCATCAAGTTCAATCCCACGGATGGTCGCATAGGCTGCTGACGCGATGCAGTTCCGGCGAACTCGAAAACGAAGTCAGACGATCAAAGGAAGAATTGGAGTCTCGCCTCGGGGTTCAAGTGGACTCTATTTCCGTACCGGGCGGCCGCTGGGATATGCGCGTGGTCGAAGCCTGCGCGGACGCCGGCTACACCTATGTTTTCCATTCAAATCCGTGGATCTCGGCACGAATGTCGAACGGCATCCTCATTCGGGGTCGACTGATGGTCACGCGCTGGATGGATGCCTCCATTTTGAACAAGAGAATCAACCCGACCCGGCTCTCTCTCCTATTCTTACGCGTGAAGCAGGGCGCCAAAGAGGACTTTCGAGGTCTACTCGGCGACGAAAAGTATCACCGTTTGTGGCGCTGGTTCGCGAAGTGGGAGAACCAAACTGGCATGGAGGTTACCATCGGCAAGGCGGAGCGAAAGGACAAAGCGGAGAAGCGATGAGGGTTCTTCATCTAATTAGCAGCGGTGGAATGTACGGCGCCGAGAATGTTATTGCCGCACTCGCTCGCGATCTGCAAGACATGGGTCACTTTGTGAAGGTTGGAGTTTTCAGCAACGGTCACCGGCCAGAAAATGAAGTCATAAATCAATTCAGAGAACGCGGCTTAGAGGTGGTCTCAATCCCTTGTCGCGGTCGGGTTGATTTTAGTACGGTGCGAGCGATCTGTAAGATCAGCGGTGACATGGGCGCGCAGATTGTCCACTGCCACGGATACAAGGCAGACATTTACGGATACTTGGCTTGCAGGCGGCTCGGCATACGGACGATTGCGACCTGCCATCTTTGGACGGGAGCGACGGCTGCAGTCCGCGTCTACGATTTCTTGGATGCATTGTTCCTTCGCTGTTTTGACCGAGTGGTGGCCGTTTCAGCGGCGATCGCGGAAGAGGCACGGCGCAGAGGTATCCCGGAGGCAAAGGTTACGACGATCGATAATGGGGTCGACCTATCTCGATTGGCGTTGGCTGCCCCTACTCTCCGACATGAGATCGGCCAGGACGACCGGATATTGGTAGGGGCGATCGGTCGCTTGGTCACTCAGAAGGGGTTCGACTACTTTCTTCGAGCCGCCGCGGAGATAGTGAAGCAGTTTCCGAGCGCCCTGTTCGTCGTGGTCGGTGACGGGCCGGAGCGCGCCAGCCTCGAACAATTAGCCACGGAATTGGGAGTCGATAAGAACGTTGTGTTCACGGGCAGCCGCAAGGACATGCCGGGCGTCTATGCCTCACTTGATATTTTTGTCCTCTCGTCTCGGGACGAGGGAATGCCTATCGTTCTCTTGGAGGCGATGGCTTCGGGACGGCCTGTCGTCGCAACGGACGTGGGAGCTGTTTCCAAGCTAGTTCTGCCGGGCAATACTACTGGTCTATTGGTCCGGCCCAACGATACGCGGGAATTGACAGACGCTATCATGTCGCTGCTCCGAGCACCTGACCTTCGAGAACGCTTGGGCAAGCATGGCCAGGACCTGGTCCAAACGCGATTTTCTTCGCGAACGATGACGAATGAATATGCGCGTGTCTATAAGATGTTGCTCGATCCACAAACGCCAGTGCTGAATCCCGCTCGCCTTCCTACTCCGTGAGTCAAAGGTGTTAGAGACAAACAATCTCTCTGGCCCGCTCGGAACACCGGAAGAATACCCGTTGCCCGCCCAACCATTGTTTTCCGTCATCATTCCGGTGCGCAACGAAGAGAAACACATCGAACGATGTCTTCGTTCGCTTCAGCGGTTGCAGTTTGCACCCCGCCAGTTCGAAGTCCTTGTCGTAGACAATGGCTCGACGGACAGGACGGTTGAGATTGCGTCGAGTTACGAAAAAAAACTTCCTCTTCGTGTCCTTGAGAAAAAGGACGCTTATATCTCAGCTGTTCGAAATACCGGGGCTGCCGTTGCGCGGGGGCGCTACCTGGCCTTTCTAGATGCCGATTGCGAAGTCCCCGTGCATTGGCTCAATCGGGCGTCACAGTTGGTTTCCGATGGGCTCGGCGGTGCTTTTGGCTCGTTCTATTTGATCCCAGACGGCTCTTCCTGGATCGCGCGATACTGGTATGGCGAGCGAGAGAAAAAGGGAAGCGGGGAAGTTTCGTACTTGCCTTCTGGAGACTTGTTCATCAGCAGCCAGATCTTCAATCAAGTGGGAGGCTTTAACGAAAGCATCCAGACAAACGAGGATTTTGAGCTCTGCCAGAGGGTGCGGACTGCCGGATTCCCCATCACGTGCGTGCCAGAGTTGGGTGTGATCCATTGGGGCACGCCGCAAACCATGGCTCAGTTTTTCCGCAAGAACCGTTGGCACGGGATGCACGTTTTCCGAGTTTTTTTGCGAAATCTGCCGGCACTCTATAACTTGAAAGCCGTGGCCTTCGCATTTTACACACTGCTTTGCCTGGCAGGCATTTTGATCGGCGTCATTGTCGGCATCCAAACGGGAAAATTCCTGCTGCTGGGAAGTCTGATCATTGCGCTTCTTGTGCCGTCGCTGCTTCTGGCAGCGGCGGTGGCCGCATCTTCTCGCCGGCCCATCGCGATAGTACCTCTCGCGGCTCTCTACTTCGCGTATGGTGTCGCCCGCGCTTCGTCTTTGATGGAATGGCAAAACTGGGTCGATGGGATCGCCGGGGGGACAAAAAATAGCGATCGAATTCGAAGGAACTGACTTCATTCCCCCTGCGCAATCCGGGATTCTTCCGCGTGGACGCAGGTGGGATGTCTTGCGCGCTCAATCGTGCGCCGACGTGAGAACATCGAGTTGCAGACAGTATGTCTGACCCATCAACGTGCGAGAGGGTGGAAAACATGCGCAGTGGTTCAACGCTGGAGCGCTGGCTGGTGAGTTGGGGACGGCTGGGTTTCACAGACGTCTATCACGAGAACGTAAGGAAGCGCGGCCTTTTGGGCAAGCTCTACATCCTGCTTATTGGGACTCCTCAGCTCGGCAGTTTCGCAAACGGCTTTTACCTCCGCCGCATCCTCCGTCAAAAGAAGTTTAGTTCGATCCTGGATGCCGGATGCGGAGACGGCACTTTTTCTTTTTACGTGGCTTCCAAGTTCCCCCATACATCCATTCTCGGTGTGGACATCGGCGAGCAGGGTCTGCATAGCTCGGAAAGCACTCTCGATATCTGCACTCGCATCCAGGAAACCCTACAGCTGCCCAACCTGACATTCCAGCGGATGGATCTCCGTGACCTGGGATTCGAAGACGCATTCGATCTGATCTACTGTTTCGACGTGCTGGAGCACATCGCAGAAAACAAGGAAGTCCTGGCCAGAATGTATCGTGGACTGAAGAAAGGCGGATTGCTGATCTTCCGCCTTCCGACGCAAGTTCAGCAGCGAATTCTTGGCAAGCATATGACAGCCGAACACGAAAAGTGGACGGCCATCGAACATATGGGCCAGCATTACGATAAGGATTCCCTTCTGGTGGACCTGCGCGAGATCGGCTACGAAGTGATCTCCCTGAATTACACCATGGGCTTTTGGGGCAAGCTGTCGTTTGAGCTTTCCGAAGGGATGAAAACCTATCACTTTCCAGAAGTGCTTTTGTTTGCAGCCACGCCGCTCTTTAAAGCTCTACGGTTTATCGATGTTCACGCCCGTCCGTCAGATGGCGACGGGCTTCTCTGCACTTGCCGGAAGTAAAACCTGGAAACCGGCCGCCCGGCGCGCTGTGAAAACCGATGAGCCAAAGATGGACGTCACTTCCACGGTCAAGACGAAACTTGCCTCGGCCTGTCCTCGTCCTCAGAACTCAACTCATTGCACAGTGATCGTCAGAGTGCTAGGGGCATTCGGTTTGGGCCCCGTAGATGCCGCGCTCGCGAATTCGTATGCGCCGATGGCTGGAGGTGAACGACGGATGAGGCCATCGTGGTCGTACGTTGACGCAGGTGACGTGGCGCCAGCGCCATTCGCGGGGCTGCTCGCGCTGCTTAGATGAAAATCCCGGCCCGCGATGCTGACGAATCCCGGGTCCGCGTTCACGTTGTTCGTGAGGAAGCTTGGAGCGCTCCCATTCCCGAAGAAGACGTTGTTCGATCCAGTCGAACGGGAAGACTGGTTTAGGGTCCCGAAATATAGTTGTCCGCTTGGCTGATAGCATATGTTGTTGGTCCACTGCACGTTCTCAGTGCCGGTCAATCCGTTGGTGAAGCAACCGTAGTCGCTCCGCTTGGCACTTCCCGCGTCGTAGCAGGTGTTGTTGTAAACCAGTGCCGTTCCGGAGGGCTGAGGCCCCGCATTCAAAATGCCGGGGAAATTGATGCACATATAGTCCGAATCTCCCCCGCTCAGGACTCCCAGGCCAACGTGGTACAGAACGTTGTTATAAACCTCGACCGTTCCCTGCGAGGGATCGACCGTCGCCATGTTGATCCCGTCGCATCTCGTATTCACAACCAGATTGTCGTGGACGTGCAGGTCGTACTGGTCATTGCCGCTTCCCGCCGAGATCGGCGAGGAGTGAAACTGGATTCCCCGGCACGCGTTGCACGGGCCACCACCGCACAAATTCTGCCCGGTGTCTCCGTTCACGTAGTTCCACCCGAGCCACATGTGATTCGAGTCTGTGGAAAAGTACATGTCGTGGAAGCCTTTGGTGGATGTGCTGGATTTGGAACTGATTAAAGCGTTGTCGTGGACGTAGTTGCCGTAAAGGTAGATGTGATCGTTCGTCAGGGCGCTATCGATGCAGGCTCCCTGGAAAGCTCCTGCCGCATTCGGGCAGGAAACGTCGTTCGCGATGATCCGGAAAAAGCTCGACCCGCCGCTGACTTCGATCCCGATATTCGGCGACCGCACGATGAAACCTGCGATCGTCCAGTAGTGGAATCCTCCGATGTTGGGGGTCCGAATGCCGTAGCCCTCCGAGCTCGACACCTGCCCGATCGTCGCCGTCGCCCCCGGGTAGGCCACAATTGCTCTCGGGCTCCCTGAGGTTCCGCTGCCCGCCATTGAAAGGTAGGCCGAGTATCCGTTGTCGGCGATCTGCTGCACGCCGTTTTCAATGTAGACAACATCCCCAGCGCTTTGAGCGTTTACGCCCTTTGCGATCGTAGCCCAGGGGCTTGCAAAAGTGCCGCTGTTTGAGTCTTTCCCAGAGGTGGATACGAAATGAATGTTCCCGCTGCGCACCGTGAATGCCAACCCATTCGAGGCCCCGGCGGAATTCGTGACGACAAAATTCCCGCTCCCGGCTGGGCAGGCTGGGCCGAGCTGCACCACGATCTTCTGGTACCAGAGATAAGGAGCGCCCCAACCGTTATAGGAGCCCGTTGCGCCGACCACGCGCAGGCAGTTCAGCCCGTTCCAAGTAACGGTCGAGCTTCCCTGCGAGGCCCCGAAACCGTTGCCATAAAGCGTGACATACGCGCCCGCAAACCCGCTTACTGTCTCGCCGCCGCTGTTCGGCCCGCTGTCCAAGTCTGAGAAAAAAATCGCAGGGCGCTGCGGAGCCGTGGCTGCAACCGCGCCCGATGAAGGTATCAGTAGCAGCGCGAGCAACGCCACCCAGCTGCGCGTTCCAACGATTGAAAGCATTTTGGCGAGCACTCCGAAGTTTCCGTATTCCATGTTTGTTCCTTCCCGACAGTGTCCTCGTATTCCTGTGCGGGGCTAGGCCCCATCTTCCTCTATTATCGGCACTTCCCTAGCGAGCCTTGACAGTCTAGCCGACGCCGGATTGCACACGCCACTGTCACATGGACCCAATAAAGTACAGGTAAACCCACCTGTCCTGCCTATGGCACGCTTTGGGTCAAGTCGCGGACGAACGGCGCTAGTACGCGTGATCGGGGAGAGAAGAAAGGCACTCGCCGTAGGCCAGGAATCTGCGCGGGGCGCACATCTGATTAGTGAAACGCGCTGTGTTGGGTCCCATGCTCATGCCAGCGCGTCTCAAATGGCTCGGAAACCGCGGCGATGGAACTCGCGGATTTCAGCGATCGTTGGAAACGTGAAATAAGAACCGTTATCGCCATTCAGCGACTTGGGCGACTGCAACCCGGAATCGATTTCACGGAGAACGCGCGCCATGCAGTGCGCTCCGTGGCGTTTCGACCGCTGAATCAGATGGTGCAGAGTCTCCCCGGGCTCGATTTCCATGCTGTCTTGCAGAAAGGCTTCTCCCTCGTCCAATTTCGCAGCCATCCGATGGATCGTGACGCCCACTGATTTCTGTCCCTGGTACATCTGCCAGAACGTGGGCATCATCCCCTTAAAGTAAGGGAGCGGCGCATGATGGATATTGATGCAGCCGCGATCCGGAATTGAGAGAAGAGCCTCCTTCAGAATATAGGGACAAGCTACCGACACGATCAGGTCAGGCTTTCGCCGACGGACCGAATCCACAAAGTCCGGAGCGTTCGGGTTGCCGATCTTCTGATAGGGGATGCCGTATGCGTGTGAAATCTGCTCGATCCCATAAAACTTTTCAGAGTCGTTTCTCTTCGGCAGGCGCCCCAGGATCTTCGATGCAACTGTTGTTCCGATGAGCTTTGCCACGCCTACCGGTCCATACAGTGCTGTCAGCTCCCGCAGCATTTTCGTGCGAGACCTGTTTCCCATTGCGGGTGAGCACGATATTTGGAGGATCGTGAAATCCGATGGATAGTTGCGCAAGAACTCCTCAAAGAACGGGAGGATGTACAGAGGGTCGTCCTGTGTGAGGAATTCGATGCGCACGCCGGCTCAGCTCCTAACGGTTTGCCAGACGACGTACTTCCGTCCGCGCAGCACTTCCACGACGCTGCAAAGCGCGGCTGCATTGAGGGTGCAGAAATACAAGGGGATTCCCAGCGGCTTCCAGATGCGATGCAGCGGAGCAAGCATGGTCAACAACACGAATCCATAGAATGCACCCTGCAAGAGGAACAACTCTCTATAGCCCGGTTGGTTCCACAAGAGTGCATTGCCGGCTAGAAGCAACAGTAAAAAGAACGGCACCAACCAGCGAAGGATCTTGTGCGAAAGCAATTGAAAGCTCACCCATCCATAACGGAAGGGATTGAGCAGACCCGAGACACTCAGGATGCCCCGGATCCCACGGGTTACGACCCGCACGCGCATCGAGAATTCTTCTTTTGCAGACTTCGTCGTTTCCTCGTAAGCGAGCGCGCGGTCCTCAAAGACAACGCGATAGCCCTTTTGAATCGCCCATAGCGGTTGGACGAGATCGCTGATGACGTCAGGCGGCAGTGGAGTGTACGCGCTCTTCCGCACGGAATAGATGCAGCCGCAGCACCCCGTGATCGTACGGATGCGCGACTGCATCATTTTGATGAAATTCTCATAGTTCCAGAAAGCGATCATGCCCAGGCCCGTTGGAGAGTTCCCCTTCGGATCGAAATATTGATACCTGCCGCTTACCGCGCCTACTCGAGGATCGGCGAAGTTCGCGGCCAGGAACTCCAGTGCCTTCGGGTGATACGCAGCGGTGGCATCCGAAAAGACCAGGACTTCGCCTTTTGCCGCTTCGACCCCCAGGTTTTGGGCGTTCGTCTTTCCCTTGCGAACCGGTGTCCGCAGCAGCCGGACACGCGGGTCCATGAAGTCTTTGACCATTTCATCTGTCCGGTCTGTCGAGCCGTCAGAAAGGACGATGATTTCGATCTTGTCTGCGGGATAGTCGAGCGCCAGCGTCTGTTCCACTTTCTTCTGGATGCCGATTTCTTCGTTGTATGCGGCAATTAGAACGGACAGCGTCGGGAAATATCCGGGGGCAGCCTTCGGACGGCGAACCAAGGTTCCGATCAGAGCGAGCAACAGCGGATAGCCGGCGTAAACATAGACCAGCACTGCCGCCATGACCCAGACGAGGATCGCCGCCGGATGAACGTGATTAGGCATTCTTTTCCGCCAGAAGTTCTTCGTATATCTTCATCAGGCGGCTCACCATCGCTTGGATGCTGAACTGATTCTCAGCTCGCTCGCGCGCGGCGGCTCCCATTTTCAGCGCCAACTCCGGGTTTCGCAGCAACCGGAGGAGGCGCTCAGCCATCGCTTCGTCGTCTTCACTCTCCACCAGGTAACCAGTCGTTCCTTCCAACAAAGCCTCTGCATTACCACCTACACGCGTCGCAACGCACGGCAGCCCGCATCCCATCGCCTCAATGAGGGCGTTTGAAAAACCCTCATTCCGGGAGGGTAGACAGAAAACATCGCTGGCCTGAAGGACTGGATACGGGTTGGCAAGCTTCCCGACGAAGCGAACGTTGTTCTTGAGATTCAGCGATTCGACGAGCGCCTGCAATTCACTGTAGGTTTCCGGAACGAGTACATCCCCGACGATCAGAAAAACGGCTTCGGGAAACTCACGGCACACTTTCGCAGCAGCACGCACAAGAACGTCGAGTCCCTTAACCGGTCTTATATTGGCCACGGTCGCGACCACGGGTACACCAGGGGACAATCCCAGTTCCCGGCGGATGTCCCTTTCGTCTGCCTTCGCTGATATTTCCTCCAGATCGACCCCGTTATAGAGCGTCTCGACTCGTCGGGCTGGAATGTGATCCGTCTGAATGCAGTAGGACCTCACCTCATCGGAGACGGCAAGAACATAATCGAAGAAGCGGCTCGCAATCGGATACGCAACACGGTGCTTGCCTCTGCGGAGAAATCCCATATCACGTCTGCTGGAAATAGTGATCGGGACCCCGCTCAACTTGGCGATCGGCCCGGCCCAGAGGTCGGATGTCTCGAAGAACGTATGGACGATCGAGACGTTCTCGTCGCGAATCAATCGGCGCAGTCGAAGCCCCATTTTAAGCGCGCGCAGATCATACGCGCGCCGTAAGGGCAATATGTGAAGCTGGCAGGGGATGTGCTTCAGCACTTCTGGCGCGGGGTCCGGCTGAAGCGTTAAGACGCTGCAACGGAAACGGTTGCGATCCATCCTCCGCACGATCTCCAACAAGACCCGCTCTCCGCCGCCGAGCTGCCAGAGCTGATCGACGACGAACAGGACATGCGGAACCTTCTCGGGACCCGCGAATACGGATTTCAATCTCGCTGGCGCCGAGGCCGAGTTGGCCTGCGCCGGTTTGCTGCTCGATGGCTTTGTCATCAGCGAGCTGTTCACAAGCGCCCCTGGCCCTCTGGGTAGAGGGCTGCAAACGAAACTGAATGTTTCTTGCGATGCATGGGTCTCGGACCTACTTCTTCTCGTTGACTCCGCTCACGATGTAGCACGACCCGATAACACGAAGCGGCGTACGGTTCAGCACCTCGAGCTTCTCGTCAATTCCAAGACTCAGTTTGGATGTGATGGTGCAAAGAGGCGCAGGTAGAAGAGTGAACTGGACAAACCTGTCGCCCGCGACTCGGAAGCCATGATTTTCCATCGCCTTTCGCGCTTCTGCCGGCCGGTGCTTTCTTGGCAGGAAATCGAATTCCATCGCGCCGTGCTGTCCGCCGACGACAATCGAGCGCAGCCATGACGCAAAAGTCCGCAGGCCGGGGATCTTCTTAATCCAATAGACCGGGGTTGAGAGACTGACCGTGTACCCAAATTGGTTGGTGAAACACAGGAGAAAATGACCGCCGGGCTTCAAGATTCGAGCTGCTTCCGCCAGAAGTTTTTCGTTGGTAGGGATGTAGTCGATTACGCCTGAACAAACAGCCGCGTCAAAGGAATTCTCCGGAAAAGGCGGCGCCTCCACGTCACCCAGCTTGTACTGCCATACATCCGACAGGCCCATAGCCGATGCTTCTCCCACGCAGTATTCAATCATCGCTGCAGAGGAATCCAGGCCGACGCCGGCGTAACCCATCGTCGCGAGGTCGCGCGTCAGGTGCCCTGGTCCGCACCCCAGATCCACAAAGCGAGAGCCTTGCGGCAGACCCCATCCGTGTACGATCTCGAGAAGTGCCTTGTGGCGGACCCATAGCAGATCCCCACTGGCTTTGATCGAATATCTCTCGTTGTACGTTTTCGACTTCGATCGAAAATACTCGACTGCACGCTCTTTAAGCGTTGGCCCCTCCGAGCTGGCGCCTGGCACCTGCATCCTCCGGTGGCTAGTCTGAATGTTCAAGCTAGCGAAGCCGTTCTAGGGTCCCCGGGTTCCATGGCCGACAGTTCCTCGGAATGTGTTGCGGGCATCTCCTGATTTTGATGCACCAGGATTAGACCGCGAGCCGCACAGCCGAGCAAAACCCAGAAGAAACCATTGACTTCAATATAAGTCCACCGGTCGCCGAAAAGATTCACAACCGCGGCACATGCAAGCAGGGAAAAGAGAGCACAGCCTAACGCACTCAAGAATGTGTCTTCCGAAGTTCGGAAAAGCTGCCACGAAATCTTGCCTGCCCTGTATAGCAGCCACAGGAAAAGACAGATTCCCACAAGGCCAGCCTCCACCAGAAGTTTGATGTAATAGTTGTGTGTGTCCTCCAGACCGGCGACGTGCGAGCCGTATCGGAAGGTGTCCATCCCATCACCAAATGCTGGGTCGTGCCGGAAAGCGTCGTACGCGTCCTGCCACACCGAAAGTCTTTCTCCCGCGGAGTTGTCGACCTGGCCTCCGGAGTAGGTCATAAAGACGCGATCGATCACGGCCTGTGGGACGAAGCTCTGCCAGGCTACGAGAATCACAACCAACACAAGCAAGAGTCTTCGTTGCTTAATAAGACCCAAGGCTAACAGCCCCACGAGAAAACCTAGGTAGCCGCCCCGCGAGAACGTAAAAACAAGGGTATAGACGCTGGTAAATGCGACGCCCCAGAGCAACAATTTTAGCCACACCTTCTTGGCAAAGGCCGCTAGAGCGATCAGAAAGATCGCCATTTCGGCCTCGAATGCACCGATGCCGTTTTCGCCCGCGAACCCCAGAGGACCCGCATCGCGCAGGTTATAGTTAAATTGGGAGTAATCTCGCCCCGCGGTGTTGCTGTGGAAAGTCCGGTTGACCAGGAGAATCGAAATGCACATGAGAACAATTAAGACTTTCATTTGCTTCGGCGTGCGAATCGCCGCAGCGACCACAAAAAAGATCAGCAGCATCTCGGTATAGTTCTTCCAGTCCGAGAAACGAGGGTCGGAGAGAGAGAGGGGTAATGGCGCGTCCAGAAAAAGCGAGCCATTCCACAGCGATATGTATAGCATCCCGATGAAAATGAGGAGAACCTTGTTCATCGATGAAGGCACGACAAGGGGACGCTCACCTCGAAATAGCAACCCAATCACAACACCGAGCAGCAGAACATCGATGAGCTTCTCTCCAAAAGGGTAAGCATGGAGCCAGTAGCGCACGGTCTGCATGGGGAGCAACGGGACAAGGTAATAGAGGCCGATCTGGGGCTTCCAGAAAACAGAGAGCAAGAACGCCACAATGGCCCCAATGTATATGGCCAGCGGCTGATAGCCCCCAAATATCGAATGTATCTGTTGTCCTATTCCTAGACCCATCTCTTCTTCCCAACCTTCAGTGCCGTTTACTTGCCGGAGACTTTGCCGGCAAGATCGGCCTCGTGTTCGACGTTCTCAAACCCTGCCTCACCGCGTGAAGATTCGGCGTGCCCCACTCGCTGTTCTTGGATGTTGTTTTTCTTTACCCCGATGATCTCCACTGAACCCAAGAGTGGATAGATCAAGTACCGCAGGAACCGGTGTTGCTTAAGCGCATTGAACAGAAAGAAAAGCTTCTGCCGGTTCGCCGAGAGCAAATCCTTGGTCACCAAGTCAAATGGTTCGTATGTGAGAAAACCGAGTGGCCGTAGCGATTTGGCGAGCCCGCGGTGCGTGAACCAATTCACGGCTGGAAACTTCGAGTAGTTAATCCACGCCGGCCTATTGCGCTGAACCCATCGCAAGATCGGGCGTTTGACCGAATCCGGCAACCAGGGGTAAAAGTGCATGTGATTGATCTCATGGTTGTACGGACACAAACGGTTGCTGCACCGGATAAGAAACGCCCCATCTTCCTTGAGCACGCGGCTCGCTTCCGACGAGATTTTCTGCCATTCCGGGACGTGTTCGAACAAATTCTCCGAATTGCAAAAATCAAAAGAGTCCTCACGAAAGGGAAGCAGCGTAGCGTCGGCAACGACGAAATCGATTTTCAGACCTTCCCGCGTGGCCAGATCCGCGGCATTCTGCACGAGCCCCCAATTCGCGTCGATCGCGGTTACCTTCTTTCCCTGCCGCGCCCAGGCGATGCTGTCGAAGCCCATTCCGCAGGCGATATCCAGGAATTTCGTGCCCGTCTTGAACTGCGGGAGCGCGGCAAGCCATTTGTTCGGTTTCCGCTGAAGGTCCTCGGCCCTAAGCCGTTGGACTCTCAAACCGACGTATTGATCTATGGTTGACATTTTGCTCACCTATGCAAAATAGGGTTCCGACATAACTCAGACCGTCACCTTTGGATTCTCGACCGGCGCAAGCGTTCCTCCTCCGGAGCGGGCCTTGGCCCGGCTGCGTAGATCGACGCAAATGTCGTGCAGGTTCCGCGCCCGGCTATTCCAGTTGAATTCGGTGAGAACGCGGGCCAAGCCTGCCTCACCGATGTTTCTCCTCAACTCTTCGTTCTTAAACAACTGCAATAACCTGTCGGCAACCTGCTCGGCGCTGTCAGGGTCTACTAGGAATCCCGTCTTGCCTTCGACGATCGCCTCAGCGGCTCCCCCGGAATTCCCGCCGATCACAGGCTTGCCGACGGCGTTTGCTTCCGTGAACACCATTCCAAAACTCTCGACATCGCCTCCTGCATCCAGGCGATTGACCATGATGAACGCATCACAAAGACTGTAGAAGTCTCCGATCTTGTCATGCGGGACGTCACCCACGAACGTGACGGCCTCATTGAGGTGCAGCTCCTGCACCAATTTCACCAAGTTCTCTTTTTCGGGACCGTCACCAGCGATGATGTAGTGCAGATCGGGGACATCCCGCAGAACCTTAGGGAGCGCCTCCAAGACAACTTTGTGGCCTTTGCGAGGCACAAGACGCGCCACGGTCAGCAGTACTTTCTTGCCCTTCAACTGAAACCGGTCGATCAGCTCGGCACTGGGAGACTGCGGATGGAATTGGGTGGTGTCCACTCCAGGCGTCAACTTATGAATTCGTTCACCGGGGATACCAATGCGCAAAAGGGAATCTTTGGCGAACTGGTTGGCAGCGACGAGGGCATTCGCATGCCGATAAATGAAGTCGCGGACTTTCGGCTGAAAGCGCCGTTTGTCTATCTGTGAAATCTCGTCACCATGGCAAAAAACAACAAGCGGAATTCCAGTAAGCGCGCGAAGCATCACGCCATTAAGAGACTGGGGGAACAAGTCTCCACAATGGAGACAATCGTAGTGTTCCGCCAGCATTGCACCGAGCCCCTGAAGGAATTGAGGAATCGCTTTTGGAAGCTGAGTGTAACGCCAGTCCGGAAGGGGGCGAAAGGCCCTCTTGATGCGAAACTGATTGTTCGATGCTATTGCGTCGAATTCACGCCATCCGGGCAGCTTCTTGGTCAGAACCGTTAGCCTGTCTGCGCAGTTTTGCACCATCCGCGAGTACAGGTTGTGATAATAAACTCTCGACCCGCCAGCATGCGGCAGATAGTAATCAGCCATGAATAGTATATTCATGGAGGAATTGGTTTCAAAAGCCGGCCCGCTTTCGGTGCCCGCTGTTTTCCACAAAGCGTTATTCGCTATCTGCGTCATTTTTATCACGCGTCATCGGTGGCCGAAGGTCATCAAAAGCAGATCAATTCTGTTCCAGCGCGCCGTCCCACACCTTGAGAGACACCAGCCTCCGGCCCTCCCGGCCTGTCGGTCCCACCGAACGGCACATCGCTCATTGAGCCCCGCGGCGCAGCAGGACGACTTTCGCCGTTTCGAACAGAATCGCCATGTCCACGAAAATGGACAGGTTCTTTAGGTAGAACAGGTCTAACTCGAGCTTTCCTTTGGCGTCTTCCAGGCTCGCCCCGTAGCGGAACCGAACCTGCGCCCATCCCGTCAGTCCCGGACGGACTGAGTGGCGAAGGTTGTAATACGGGATCTCTTGCTCGAGCATCGCGCAGAAGTGCGGCCGTTCCGGGCGCGGCCCAACAATGCTCATTTCGCCGCGAAATATGTTAAATAGCTGAGGGATTTCATCGAGGCGCGTCTTGCGCAGGAACCGTCCTACCCGCGTGATGCGGCTGTCTTGCCGGGTCGCCCATTGCGGTCCGTCACTCTCGGCGTTTTGAATCATCGACCGGAACTTGAGTAATTCGAACTCCTTGCCCTTATAACCGACGCGGGTCTGCCGGAACAGCAAAGGGCTCCCCGAATCAAAGTAAATCGCTAGGGCGATAAATGGCAGCAGGGGCGATACAAGCAACAGCAAAGTGGCCGACACCAAAATGTCGCTTGCCCGTTTGGCCGCCAGCAGGATCGAAGACTTCTTGAAGCCGTCGGAAAGGATTAGCCAGCTTGGGGAGAGGTGCTCCAGAGTGATTCGTCCGGAAAGTCGCTCAAAACATTGATGAACATCTTCAATTCCGATTCCGGCGAACTTGAGATCCAGGAGTTGCCGGATAGGAGTACTTCCCCGGCGCTCTTTCAGAGAAAGAACCACGTGATCCACGTGCTCCCGCGCGACGATGCTCTGAACATCCTCCGTTGACCCGATAATCTTGGGATTCACCAACGACTTCCCGATGTCCTGCCCTCTTTCGTCGAGAAATCCGACGACATTAATGTTGTATTCCGGATGAGCCAGGATGTGGCGAACCAAGGCAATCCCAGTTTCTCCCGTACCCATTACAAGCAGTCGTTCGTCCCCGCTCGCAAGCATGTTCGTCGCATTGGCCGACAGGCGCCAGCTCAGCAAGAAGATCAGAATCAGAGGCACCGCCGACCCCGCGATTCCTCGTCCCAGACTCGCCGCAGGGGCCCCAAAGTAGATCAGCGCCAGCACCAAACAAGCGCACCCGAGTGCTTGCATCATGTGCATCAACAAGGTGGCTCGCCTGCGAACCACTCGGAAATCGTAGAGGTCGTTGAAATGAAGCGCGAGAGCGCACACCGTCGCTACCAGGGCAATCTTGAACCAGAATGGACCCTGCTTCGCATTGTATGGAAACATCCTGTTGAGGCGAACCGCAGCCGCTGCCACCAATGCAAGAACCACGGCAGCCATATCCACCGCGATTAGGAGCAGAGTTCTTGTCGGTAGTTCGTGTGACCCAATTTTTGGCATTTTTGCACTTCGTTCAGCGATGCACCGGCAGTTGGTCCCAAACCGCGCGGTGCTCACCAACCGACTTGCTAAAGATTTGCAATCGAACAGCCAGAGGTGGTGGACTTAAGTCTCGTGTTTTCAGTAGAGACCCAGTCCGGCTACCACATAAGAGAAAAGGTGTTCATCTTTTGGTACTGAGACTTCACCGAGGTTAGGCTTCGCCTTCGGTTCTGACCATTACGGGTAACTTTCTCCATTAGAATCAATGCGTTGCGGGTGTCAAGGAGCTCGAGCGCTAGATCGAGACTGACGGCGCAACGTGCTGACATCCCAAATAATCGACGCCAGCCATACCTCCGGCCACTAAGGCTTCGAGAGTTCTCTCGATCCGTTGCTGCTAGAACCGTAGCCATTGGAGTAATACGATCCGTATCCGGATTGCTCTTCCACGGAATTCAGAACAACACCAATGACGTTTCGACCCTGTAATCTGCGGCGAGCGTTCTGCACAATTTCCGACGGCGTGGATCCGGCACGTACAACCAGGAGAATCCCGTCGCAGAGATCGGCCAATATGCTCGTGTCCGAAACCGGGAGGCAAGGCGGTGAATCGATAAGGATCCAATCAAACGCGGGGGCCAGTCGGTGCAGCAACGTTCTCATACGACCACCAGAAAGCAGTTCGGTTGGGTCTTTGACTTCACTGCCGCCGGCGATCAAGAACAGGTTCCCTTCAGGGCCCTGTTGCAAGACAGCGTTCTCGTCGGCCTCCCCTCGAAGGTAGTCTGTCAGCCCTGGCGTCTTGGGTGCCCCCAATGGAATGTGGAGACTCGAGCAGCGAAGATCTGCATCGATCATGAGAACACGGCGGTCAGGTTGCCGGACGATAGCCTGGGCCAGATTGCCTGTCAGGAAAGTTTTTCCCTCATTCGGGATGGAGCTCGTGACAAGAACTGTCCGCAGCGCCTGAGACTTCCGCAACTGGTAAAGCCGCGAACGCAGCGTGCGGAATTGTTCCGCGCCGTTGCCGTTCGGATTGTCTGGATGGAAGATGTTTACGTTCGGGTCGAGGTGCCACTCCTGGTGCGCGCATTGCGTTCGCAAATCGTCAGCCAGCGCAGCATCCACGCCCTCCGTGGCCGAAGCCTCGGCAAATTGCAGCGCCACCTTCCCGGTCTCCGGGCTTGGGTCTATTGCGATGGTGCCGACAGAAACCTTTCCGCTCCCGGCAATGGCACTGAATTTTGCGTCCACAGCACCCCCGTCGGGTACTTGGACTGCTGCTCGGTCCTGTTCAGCCTTCTTGAGAGCTTCGTGGATGCGACTCATTGTTTCCTTTCCCGGGCGGGCATGGAACTAACCCGGCGCAAGCGGCCGAGCAATTCATCTAAATTTTCGAGCAATGTCTGTGTGTTCGCGGCCTGCTCCGCATAGGAAATTCCCACCGGAGCGATCGGCGCAATTTCATCGAGCTGGAACTCGCGCGCAACTTCCTCGACCAAATGTGCTGGGACCGGACGCAAGCTGTCTACATACGCGTTGATCATCGCGTGCTCACAAAGCAAGTTGACAACGCGGGGGATGCCGCGGGAATACATGTGAATGGTCTCGATGGCTTCTTTCGAGAAGATCGGCTCGCCATTCGCGCCTCCGATCCGCAGCCTTTCGGCAATGTAACCGAACGTTTCCTCGAGCGTGAGTGCTGCGGTATGGCAGCGCATGGTGATGCGCTGGCGGAGCTGTCGCAATTGCGGCATCTTTAGTTTCTCTTCCAGTTCCGGCTGGCCCGTAAGCACGATTTGCAGCAGCTTCTCCGTCGACGTTTCAAGATTCGTCAGCAGCCGGATCTCCTCGAGCACCTCGGGCGAAAGATTCTGTGCCTCGTCCACGATCAGGACCGCGGTTTCTCCCGCGCGATAGCGTTCAAGCAGCCACTGGTTGAGCCGGAGGAGCACCTGGCTCTTTTCCCGCGACTCGCAAGGAATCTCGAACTCCGCCATCATGAAATCGAAGAGATGGCTCACGTCCAAGCGAGAGTTGAAAATGAACGCGGTTGCCACCCGCTGCCCGTGCAGCCAATCGAGCAGGCGATTGAGCAACGTGGTCTTGCCGGTGCCAACTTCGCCTGTGAGCAGGATGAAGCCTTTGCGATTCTGTATTCCATACGTCAGCCCCGCCAGCGCTTCCTGAATTTGCCTCGTCAGGAAGAGGTAGCGCGGGTCCGGATTGACGTTGAAAGGGCTTTCTTTCAGCCCAAAGAATCTCTGGTACATGCCTAAGTCCTCGCGCTAGTGCCTGCAAATATTTGGCCTGCGGGCTTCCCGTTCGACGTGGCAAAAGGCTCGATGATCGGAATCGCCGCAAGTACGGGGAGCCGGAGCAAAGATTCCACGTCTCTTTCGTTTCGAAGCGATGTATCGCGAATTTCGAATAACCAGGCGATAGCCAGACCGAGCGAGAACCCCGCCATTGCGCCCGCTGCTCCGAGAAGCGGCCGGTTCGGAAACTTCGGCTTATTGGGCAGATTGGCCGCGTCCAAGACGTGGAACTGTTCTCCTTGCTGTTGCCGCTGGAGATCCGTCGCCATCTCAAACTGATCGCCTTCTCTCAGCAAGCCGTTGTAGAAATCCAGGGCCGTTTGGTAACCCCGAGTCAACTCCTTGTACTGCTGCTCCACCGCCGGGCTCGACTGAACTCGGTCCTGATACAGATTGATCTGGGCCTGAATCCTTTCCTGTGCCTTCGTCTTCTCAGCAATATCCTGGCTGTAGGCGCGAAGCTGGGAGCGAAGTGCCTGCAACTGCGGCGGCTCGGCAGCAAGCCGCTTGGGCCGATCGTTATCCTGCGAAGGTGCAGCTTGTTTGGCGTCGTCGATTTCCTTCTGCACCATCTCGATTTGGTGTTTCAACTTCACGATGTCCGGATAATCATCCGTGTAGCGAACTTGCAGACCGGCCAATTGGGTTTGCAGTGCCGCCAATTGCTGCTCTTGGGTTGCGGGATTGCGCCCTTCCTGAGACGCCTGCCACGACGTGAGCTGCTGCGCGAGTTGCGTCTCCGCGTAGTTCTTGTCTTGCTGTGCACGGCTCAAAGCCTGCGTAATTGCATCCAGCTGTGTGGTCAATCCGGTCAGGATGTTGAGGTTCGTCTGTTCCTCATCCGGCAACGAGCCGAGGTATCGCCTCTTGAATGCCGCCAGCTTGCCGTCTTGCTCGTCGAGCTTGGCTTTTGCGTCCGCCAGCTGCGAGGACAGAAACTGACTTGTGTCCTGCGTGTGTCGTTCGCTCAGCTGATTGTCTTCATCGATGAACATTGAGGTAATTGCATCGCACACACTCTGTGCCGTGCGCGGATTATCCAGCGTCACGCTTACGGTGAATCCCGGCAGTCCGTTCGCGCGCGTTCCGGCCATCGGTTGCACGCCGCTCACTTCGATAGCCTTCTGCAGCCGGGCGACCAGGTCTTCCATCGAAACGCGATTCACGTCCCGCGCGAAAAGTCCGAACTTCTGGATGATCGGTTCTAACCGAGTCCGGCTGAGGATCTGTTGTTGCATGCTCGCAAGACGCTGGTTTATGTCGGACGTGAAGACGGGTCTCACGATGTCTTGCGGCACGGTCGGCTGCTCGACAAGGACCGTCTCCTCCGACATGTACCGATTCGGAAGCAGCAACGAGACCGCGTAGGCGAGCGGCCCGCCTATCAACCCAAGGACGACGATCAAAACCCAGTGACGTCGGAGAATATTCAAATAGTCTTCTGGCGTCAAAACTCGCGGTTTCATTTCAAGCCTCTTTTCATATTTGGCCCAGACCTACCCTAGAAACGCATCGGGGCCGTGTGCCAGCTCAACACCAAAGAAATCTCATTGCGGAGTGTGTCCTTCTGGCAGGACGTTCCAATGCAATAGGGCACATTCGATGCCTGAAATTCGCCCTCGTAACGCCCGGATACCGAAAGACTGCGCCCGATCGTGCGGCTCAAACCTGCCTGCCCGAACCAGCCATTGAAAAGCCGCGCAGTTCCTGTGGGAACCAATCCTTCGTCGCGCGTATACCCGCCGACGATCGTTGCGCCAACCATGCGGGTCAACTGATGGTCGACGGTCACGGAGGCCCTATCGTTGATCGCACCCTGGAGTACTCCGGAACCGCCCGACAGTCCATGGTCATACTGGAATCCCACCTTTGTTCGTTGCAGGTTGTAACGCAGCGACGAGCTCAGGGCCCAGTTGATTACGCTGACCGCGGCTATGGGCGGGTTTCCGCCCCCGGACGACGTGCCCTGCGAGCTGTAGGATGTGATACCGGCGCCACCAGCAATACGAAACGCGAGACGCCCTGTAATGATGCGCCCGAAGGCCATTTGGGCAGAATGATATGTCAAGGATGGCGAGAGGTTCCTGAAGCCGTACTGCTCGAATCGGTACAGCACTGCCATCGAATTCTTAGGGGATAGCCGGTAGTTATATCCCGCCTGAAAGACAGGTCCATCCACGTCGAATATGGAATTACTGAAGGAGCGCAACAGGGAATACCCGCCGGCGAACGTCACCGACGACCTGCTCGAAAGAGGGATGTCCGCTTGGAGTATGAAGTTGTTGGCGACCCGCTGACCAGAAGGAGTCAGGATATCCCCGGGATTCCCTTGCAGCTCAAGCGGATTTGATCCGCCAACCAAGACTCCTCCCAATCCGCTGAATCCGAATGCGGCCTCTGGGACGTAACTCATCTGGTCCAACACAGAAAGGGTCCAGCGACGGAACAGTTTCGAGTAGTCTACGCTTGCATCGGGAATGCCGTATTCAGAACTTCCGTTGTTCGCGATCGCCCCGCCCCCGAGCAGACTGAAGACCAGATTGGAATCGAGCGTATTGCGATGCAAGTCAATCCCGCCCAGAGCCGAATTCCAAATGATCCACCCGCTCTGATTTGGCGTTTTCAACGGGTATGTGTCAAAAGTCGTCAACGCGTCGACATGCGTTTGCCAGAAACTGTGGCTTGTCAGCAAAATACCCGTTGTTGGATTCTGCACGCCTGCCAAAGGACGATTGTCCGGCGCAACAGTCTGGGGAGTCTCATCTTCCTGATCGCCGTTATCAACCATGGATGCGAGCGGCGAGCGCAGGGCTGGAATCGGAGGTGCGCTCTGATTGTCTTGGGCGGGCTGTTGCGCCCGGATAGCAGGCACAGTTAGAAGTATTGCAGCCAGTGCCACCCATGCTTTGAATGACAAGCTTCGCATAATCTCTCCCTACGGAACGACAATCGTGTCGCCGGCCTTCAATGCAATGTTTCGCTCCGGCTGTTTTCCCTGAACCGTTTCTTTGTAATTGAAGGGATACTTGTTTTGTTTTCCGTTCTCGGCGCGAAGAATGTAGATCTTCTTCAAATTCGCAAACTGCGAAAAGCCGCCGGCACCCGAGAGTGCTTGTAGCACCGTCATTTGGGGGAGCAGCGGATAAGCTCCCGGCCGGGTTATTTCCCCCATGACATAAATCCGCTGGCTGTTCATCTGGGTCACGATCACCGTCACCTGGGGATCGGTGACGAATTTCTTGAGTCCTCCGGTAATTTCACTCATGAGTTGCATCGGAGTCAGTCCCGCCGCCTGAATATCGTTCAATAGCGGCATCGAGATTTTCCCGTCCGGTCTCACCGGGACACTTAGAGTAAGTTCGGGCTCCTTCCACACAGCGACGCTGAGAACATCCTGGGCCCCGATCACATAGTTCGGGTCCTGCGTGGCAGCGATCGGAGTACTCGCGGCGTTCTTTGCATCAGGCTGGGCCTGCCCACCCTGGTTCCGTGCGGAATTCCCCTGTACCAGCGTGGGGCCCGCGAGCAGCGTGATCATTGCGACGATGGATAGGTAGAAATGCTTCGGCATCCTTGTGTCTCCCGCCTTTTCAGTTCGCGTCGGACTCTTCCAGCCCTATTTGCTTTAGTTTATATAGAAGCGACTTGTAGCTAATCTGCAGATCCTGGGCGGCTCGTTTGCGATTCCAACGAGTGCGTGCCAGGGCCTTCAGGATTAATTCTCTTTCAGCTTCACGCGAGGCGGCCCTTGCCGCAACCTTCAGCGATGGATTCTGAATTCCCTTCACGGCTGCGCGCGTGTTGTGCGGCAGGGTTACCAACTCAGACAAAACGATCTGTTGGTCCCCGAGCGCAACGATGCTCTTGATCGTGCTCTCGAGTTGCCGGATATTCCCTGGCCACGAGTACTCCATAAAAACGCCGAGTGCCTGTGGGCTCAGAAATGTTCGGGGTCGGCCGAACTGTGCCGCGTGCTTGCTCATGAAGAAATCGGCAAGCGCTGGAATATCTTCTTTCCGCTCACGCAACGGGGGCAGTCGGAGACACACTCCATTAATTTGGTAATAGAGTTCGCTGCGAAAACGACCCGCATCCATCTCATCATCGAGACTTCGATTCGTGGATGACACCACGCGGCCGCGGAGCGACTCGGCCCCGGGATGTCCATCACCGTCCGGCAAGATACAGAGAAGACTCCGCTGACATGCCGCGTCCAGCTCACTGATTTCGTCGAAGAACACCGTGCCCGCGGAAGAAAAGAGGTCCGCGTTTCCGTTCCGGTCGAGTCCACCAGCGAACGCCTCGGGTTTTGTCGAGGCGCACGCAATCTTTATGAAGGGTTGCCTGCCGCGCGCTGAGAGATGGTGAATACGGCGCGCAAACATCTGTTTTCCGGTACCGCTCTCTCCCACCAACAAAACCGGAATGTTCGTGGGCGCAATCTCAGCGATAACGCCTTGCAAGGACTGCATGACCGGGCTGGAACCGGTAAGGAAGCCGTCTGCCTCATGCTCCAGGCCCGCCGTGATTGGACTATGTCCCATGAGTTCTCTGGTCCTCAAGACCCAAAAACATGGTTCTTCATTGGATCTCAAATGATGCTCTGGACTACTTCGATTGCAAGGCAGTTGCCAGGCATTCTTCTGGAGAATCACGAGTGCAACCTATTTAGTATGAATAGCTTGCAATAGAGCAAACAGCCGCCTCCAGCGGTGGCTAAATTCGCAAAGTCCCACATACCTTCCGTGAAGTGGCAAAATGCTTTCCTTTCGTTCCCTTGCTCGGGAGCTGAACTTTACCTTGATTGACCTCAGTTTGAACCGCAATAGGTGGACCCGAAAGCGCGCCAAACTAACGCAACTTGTTGTCTAGTAAAGGTTTAAAATAGAGGCTACGAACTATGCTCGCGAGCGGCTTCGATCTGGCGCTCCAGAAGAACCCGACTTGGGGGTCAATGGCGAAGTTTTCCCTATCAGCTTATTAATCAGCAGCTTATAGAAGTAAGTCCTGAGCACTGTTGGGAGTCCATGATTCAGCCAGCGGCCTGAAGGCCCGGGCTCGGGCTCGCGTGGGCCAATTCGCCGCAACCCAACATGCCATGGAGGCGATTGCGGATAGCTTGCCTGAGGAAGTGAACGCCGACGGGATCCGGGTCCTTAGTATCTTTTGGGGGCGCACCGCCACTCCTTGGACGGAAGGCAAGGCCTACCGGCCTGAGTTGCTCGTGCAGCCGAAAGATGTGGCCGCCATGATTCTTCATGCCTTGACCGTCCCGCGCACCGCCGAGGTAACCGAAATCAGCATGCGCCGTCTCTACAAGTCCTACTAGAGTTCTTGCTCGACCCTGCCGATTCCCGCTAGCTGATCGAGTGTTAGGAAGTCCCTGGCCCGAATCTGTACCTCAGACCAGTACCAGGTATGCGCGCGTCCCGCTAGCCTCGTCCTAGAGAGCCATCAACTCGACCAAAAGACATGTGTTCTTGACACTTTATACGACCACGATAATTCGCCACTAGGAGATCGAGGGAAATCATGAGGAGTAGCCAAGTCTTTCGAGTCGATTCGAAACGACATGCTGCGCAGGTTGTCTCTTGCTTGCTTGTCATCATATTCGCTCTTTTCGAGAGCGCCTGTGCGGGCGTGGGTGCAGGTGCCTCAGCAGCGGGAGGCGGCGGGAACACACCTCTGACAATCTCGAGTGTGGCGACTGCCAACGTAACCCTGTCTGCGGCGACGGTTACCTGGGATACGAACATGGCGGCCAACTCCCAAGTGGAGTATGGGACCTCAACCAGCTACGGCTCGGCCACGGCCGTGGACCCCGCTATGGTGACCAGTCACCAGGAAACCCTCGCGAGCCTTCAGGCGGGGACCCTCTACCACTATAGGGTTCACTCCACCAATTCCAATAACCAGCCGGCGGTGAGCGGCGATTTGACCCTAACGACCGCTGGGGACACGACGCCTCCGGTGGTGGGGATGACCGCTCCCGCCAACAACGCCACCGTATCGGGAACGGTGACGGTCTCAG
>Ga0209415_10000428_pt1 | contig 77439 bp, 83 predicted proteins | sample PeaSoiSIISIP2007_FD_187696 | JGI IMG/M metagenome (GOLD analysis project Ga0209415, IMG submission 187696) | Peat soil microbial communities from Weissenstadt, Germany - SII-SIP-2007 (SPAdes) (version 2) | ecosystem: Environmental > Terrestrial > Soil > Wetlands > Peat | place: Germany...
AAATTCGATGAATTCGTGACATGCCATGTAATCCTGAAATGCGAGAAAGCAATAAAGTCACAACCTCTCAGGATGACAGAGCTTTAGGGTTGGCGCGCTTTTTTGTTGCCATGCCATAGCGCCGCATTACTTTTTCGATAGGAATGGTCCGGGTGCGGCCCGCGCGTATCGCTTCAAGACGCTTCTCTGCAAGGTAAATATCTTCCAGTTCATCGAGATGCTGTACGATGGCTTCGCGAGCGTAATATGTCTTGGTACGGCCGGTGCGCTTGGCGAGACGCCCGAGGCGCTTTTCAATGGTTGCGGGAAGGCGAATAGCAAGCATGGGCTACGTCGTGCTATACAACTATAGCAGGTAGTACAGGTGCTGATGTAGTCGGTGTTAATCTGCGGAATCTGCGGCAGGAATTCTTATGACCTTCGAAAACATCCTCCTCGACAAGAAAAACTCGATCGCCTACGTCACCGTCAACCGGCCCAAAGTCCTCAACGCTCTCAACATGGCCACTATGGAAGAGCTGCGCGCTGCCTTCACCGACATCAAAGACGACCCAAACATCCGAGTCGCCATTCTGACCGGAGCGGGCGAGAAGGCATTCATTGCCGGCGCCGACATCGCCGAACTCCGTCATCACGACGCCGTCGAGGGCAAGGAATACACGCACCGTGGCCAGAGCGTTCTTGATTTAATCGAAAATCTCGGCAAGCCGGTGATCGCCTGCATCAACGGCTTTGCGCTGGGCGGCGGATGCGAAATGGCGATGGCTTGCACCATGCGTCTGGCCAGCGAAAACGCCAAGCTTGGCCAGCCTGAGGTGAAGCTGGGAGTTATGCCGGGATACGGCGGCACGCAGCGTCTGCCGCGCCTCGTCGGCAAAGGAATCGCCATGCAGATCTTGCTGGCGGGCGAAATGATCACCGCGCAGGAAGCCCATCGCATCGGGCTGGTCAACGAAATCACAGCCGCGGCCGAACTTATCCCGCGGGCCGAAGCCATCGCCCAGAAGATCATCGCTAACGCTCCGCTGGCTGTGCAGTATGTCATGGAAGCAGTCAACAAGGGCATGGAGATGACTCTGGCGGAAGGCCTCTATCTGGAGGCGACGTTGTTCGGCGTCTGCTGCGCCACCGAAGACAAGAAAGAAGGCACGACGGCATTCCTGGAGAAGCGGCCAGCGCAATTCAAAGGAAAGTAGCTTGGCCGCAGATTGACGCAGATTTCCCAGATATCAAAAGCTCACCACAGAGGCACGGAGCTACGAACGATCAGACGAACCATTCCCATCCAGTTTCTCTCTGAGTCTCTGTGACTCTGTGGTAAAAAGAATTCCATGCTGAAGTCCCTCCACATCGGCCGCTACGCCAGCAAACCGGAAGACTTCCGCAAGCTGGTCGAATTCTTCGAAGCCATCGGCTTCGATCACGTAGCTAGCGCAGATCGCCGTTCGGCAGTTCTCTCCGCGCCGCTTGGCTTGTTAAGCGTAAACGCGCTTTCTCCACAGTACCCGCCTGAGGTGCTCGATCGTTTAAAGGATGTAGCCCGGTTGGTTGTGCTCGAGGTTACGAATCCGGACGACGTCTTCGCAATCGCACAAAAGATGAAACTGAAGCTTCTGTCGGATTCCGCGTCGCCCACCTCCGGCGAGCGCAGCTTCTCGCTCGAGCTGCCGGGAGAAATCGTTGTCACTGTGCACGGCCGGCCAGAGCCGGCTGCTGCCGGAATCGAAGGCAAACTCAACGCCACGGGCAAGCGCTTCGCCATCGTGCTCAGCAGATTCAATTCCTTCATTACCGAGCGCCTGCTCGTGGGTGCCCTCGACGGTCTGCGCCGCGCAGGTGCATCCGACCGGGACGTCCGAATCATTCGCGTACCCGGCGCTTTCGAAATTCCCTCCGCCGCCCGCACCCTCGCTGAAACGAAAAAATACGACGCCATCATCTGCCTCGGCTGCCTGCTGCGCGGCGATACGGCGCATTACGATGTAATTGTGAACGAAGTCACGCGCGGGATCGGCCAGTCCGCCCAGGAAACCGGTGTTCCGCATGCGTTTGGCGTGCTCACCTGCGATAGGCTGGAGCAAGCCATCGACCGTGCTGGCTTGAAGATGGGGAACAAGGGTTTTGAGGCGGCGCTGGCTGCGGTGGAAATGGCGAATTTGAAGAAAGCAGTCAGGAGTCAGGAGCCAGGAGTCAGGAGGAGCAAGAAAGCCATCAGCTCTCGGCCGTCAGCTTTCAGCAAGAAACCGATTCCTCCGGCTCGTCGCAGTCACAAACCCAAACCTCGGAGATCGAAGTGAGTCTCGCAAGCAGGCTCCTCTTGTGAAGTAAACTGACTACTGACTACCAGCTACTAACTACTGGCTACTGGTTTTTCATGGGCACCCGCCGCAAATCCCGCGAACTCGCACTGCAAATGCTGTTTCAGGCAGATATGGGGCGGCAGACTCCCGAGCAGGTCCGTCGTACCTTCTGGAGCGAACACAGTTCCGCGCAGAAGGACGTGCGCGATTTCGCGGAGGATCTCTTCCGGGTGGCTAGCGATCGCGGCGCCGACATTGACGGCCTTATCGAGCGTCACGCCGAGCACTGGCGCATGGATCGCATGGCGGCCGTCGACCGCAACGTCATGCGATCCGCGGTCGCGGAGTTGATGGCCTTTCCTTCCACTCCCCGCGCCGTGGTGATCAACGAGGCGCTGGAGATTGCACGCAAGTTTTCCAGTCCCGAATCCGTGCAATTCATCAATGGAGTCCTCGACAGCATCGGTCGGGAGCTGGAAAAGGCGAAAGCCTAGTGGTCGTCGGCCGCTAGTCGTTGGCCGTTGGCCAAGAGCCGGACTTACCGCCGCGAGACCGAGAAAATCTCTCCACAGGGTTTTTCGCGCATGACTCAAGACTGGGAGCCCGCGAGGATCGACCGCTTCCTAGGGCACGACCGCAACCAGATCCGGCTTGCAGGTGGTTGGCCATGGTTGTCCCGCTGAATTCTTGCACAGGTTCAAGGGAAAAGTGATCTGCTGTATGTCGCCGCCCGCCACAGTATCCACGACGTGTACCGTTCCGTCGCTGGCCGCCACATAAAGTAGAGTGCCATCGGGAGAAAGCGTGGCCTGAATCGGGTTTGCATTCCCAAACAGCGGAAGGGTCGTCGTTGTTTCACCGGCAATATTGAAGGTGAGGATACTGCCCAGATTCGATGCGATCACATACGCGGTCGAGCCATCTTCCGAAATGATCAACTGCTTAGCCACGAAATTTCCTTGTCCGAGGTTGAAAGATGTAACGCTGTCACTCACGCTAGGCGTACAGCCGGTCGGGGCTGCGCTCACGTGGATGATGTCGATACCGGGCGGGTCCAGCGCCAGCACATGAGCAGCGTCCGGGAGGGTCTTTATAAGGTCCGGTATGGCTGGAGTGGCTATGGTGTCGGCGGGTCCATAGTTATCGCAGGTTCTCCACACTGTGACAGCGTTCGGAGCGCCGCCTGCCACGTAGGCAAATGCGCCCTCCGATAGGAAAGTCACATCGTTGGCTGGGGTGGTCAACGGAATCTTCTGCATAGCATCCAGCTTCGAATAGACATAAAGCGAACTTGTACTCCCGTTGTTGGCCAGGATGTGGGCTTTTAGGCTGTCTGGAGAAAAATCGGCCGCTTTGCCACCTGTGATCGAAAATGCCCGGCTGGTGCTCGCCGTTGTGTCAAACACATACACCTGATTTGGTGTATCGGTTGTATCTGAAACTATCACTTTGCTTCCGTCGGGTGAAATGGCCAACACCTTGCCGGGCGTAGAGGTGAACTGTGTAACGGAGCCAGACGACGTGTCAAGCACCATCAGCCCCTTGGTACCCAGCAGTCCGGAATTAGTCCCCAAGTAAGCTTTGGTCCCTTGCCGGTTGAAGACGAGCGAGTTTGGTGTGGCCGGCAAAATGATGGGGTTCCCCACAGTGTTTGTAGGCGCCGTCACCAGTACAACCGTGCTGAAACAATCATCCGTCGTTCCGCAAGCCGTGCTGCTTATGTATGTGGTTGCATTCTGAGAATTCCCGCTGCCGGCTACAACCATCGTAACTACGTTCTCGGGGTAGATCGGGTAACTTGGCAGAAATCCGATGTTGCAGGTTGGAGGGGTACAAGACGCAATGATGGCCGCGCCACCGCCCGCCGCCGACGCCGTCGCCAGGCCACTGCTGCTTACGCTTACTGAAGCAGGCTGGGAAGAACTCCAGGTTAACGGAACCGAGGTTTTAGAGCCCGAGTACATGATGACATTGCCCAGTGTGTCGGTCACCGTCGGCACGATGCTCTCAGAAGTTTTCGTAGCGTTCGTAACGGCCAGTGAAATCGCCTGGACCGGGCAAGACGTAAAGTTCACCGGAATACTGGTCGCGCTGCCAATCGCGGCAAATACCGGACTCACACCTGGTGTCACTGCGGTTGCCTCCACCTGGTTCAGCGAAACACTATTCACCATGTTGCTTAGACCGGCGGCGGTATTACTCAGCGTGAGCACGGAAGGGTTGACCGCCTGCCAGCTGAATTGTCCCACCGTCGAAGTAATATCGGTCGTCCCCCCACTGTATGCCCTTGCCTCATACACAGTGTTTTGCGGAGCGGAATTCTGGTTGATGGATTGGCAGGGATTCCGGGGCAGCGTGCAGGGAACCGGCGGCTGAGCCACGGCGCAGATATCGGCCAGCAAGATCTTATCAATGTGCTGGTGAACATAAACCGTGGTCGGAGGGCTGCTCACTCCTTGTGCTGTCGCCGATATCTGAGCCACCCCCGCCGGCCCCGGCGTGCATATTTGCGGGCTGCTCAGAGAATTCCAGCTGCCGGCACAAGCCATTCCGTTCGCGGCAACGGTCACGACCGCTGTGTTACTGGACTGGTATGAGATCTCAGTTGTGACAGTCCTGCCGGTACTGTCCAGAGGGGTCGCGGTAAATGCCTGGTACGTGCCCAGTTCCATCGAAAAGCTAGGAGCGGGCGTAAGGCTGATGCTGGCGGGAACTGCGTTGACCGCGGTGGTTACAGCTTGGCTGCCGCAGCCGGCCGTCCCGGCCACCAAGAAAATGAGGGAAACAATAAGAACCGCGAACCCAACCGCACCGCACCTACCCATGCATCCTCCCCGCCTCCATGGTCGCCCACGGGACGAGCACGCCCTCTTATAGGAAATTTCCAGTGTAGAGGGTAGGAATCTTTTGAGCAAGCGGCCGCTCCCTAATCTTGACACCCTGCTCTTTTGCCCTTTATTCTTTAATTTTGCTCCCTGAAGAACCTGCGCTTCTGAACGGGTTCCGCGTCCTTCGCGGTGTGGTGGGGGCGCGGGGGTCTCGATGCTCATCGCAATTCATGAGTTGGAACTCCATCCTATAGACTTCGAGGAGGAGTTTCGCCCAGGCGTGATCGACCTGGGTCCCGATCTGACGCAGCGCTCCGTGCTGCGCACTGCGGGACGCGCGCAACTGGTCGAGGAACATCACGGCAAGCACAAGCGGATCAAGGATATACGGCTGAACGGCGAACTCACGACCGCGCTTGACATGGCCTGTGCGCGCTGCCTGGAGCCGGTCGTGCAAGATATCACGCGCAAGTTTGATCTCCTGTACCGGCCGCTAGGAGCCGACGCTGGCCAGGAGGAGCTTTCCGTAACCGGCGCCGAAGCCGAGATTAGCTATTATCAGGGAGAAGGATTGCTGCTCGAAGATGCCCTGCGTGAGCAGGTTCTGTTGTCCGTTCCTCTGAAGGCTATCTGTCGTGAGGACTGCAAGGGGCTGTGTCCGCATTGCGGGACGAATCTCAACGCGGGACAATGTTCCTGCGCTGAACCGATGGAAGATCCGCGCTGGTCGGCTCTGAAAGACCTTCGCGGCAAATTAGAGCACTGAAGGAATAGCGGTTAGCTCTTGGCTCTTAGCCTGGTACCAGGGCTTGAAGCCAAGAGCTAAAGAGGAAATTACGAGAGGAATTTAGATGCCAAATCCAAAACGGCGCCACTCCAAGGCGCGCACCAGCAGCCGGCGCGCCCACGACTCACTCAAGAGCCATTCACTCTCTGAATGCCCCAACTGCCACGAGCGCAAAATGCCGCATCGTGCCTGTCCCAAATGCGGCTATTATAAGGGGCGTGAAGTTCTGGAAGTCGAAGAATCCCGCTAGCTCCTGCATCCCATGCCAAGCGTCATAGCCTTGGACGCAATGGGTTCGGACCGTAGGCCGAGGCCTGAGATCGAAGGTGCGATCCAAGCGGCGCGGCACTACGATGTCCATGTGCTATTGGTCGGCCCTGAGCCCGTGATCCGGGGCGAGCTGACTCGCTACCCTGCGCTAGCCGAGTTGCCGATTGAAATCGTGCATGCCAGTGAAGTCATCGGCATGGATGACAAAGCCGTGCAGGCGGTACGCGCCAAGCGCGATTCCTCCATGCGCATTGGCCTTCGCCTGGTGCGGGACGGGCGCGCCGCCGGATTCGTAACTGCCGGCAACACCGGCGCCGCCATGGCCACGGCGAAAATGGTGCTGGGAGCCATCCCCGGCGTTGATCGCCCGGCGCTGGCCGCGGTCTTTCCCACTGTGCTGGGCACGGCCGCCACGCTGCTTGATGTAGGCGCGAACGTAGACAGCAAGCCGCATAATCTTGAGCAGTTCGCTGTGATGGGTGAAATCTACTTCCGTTCCATGTTCGGCACCAGGCGCCCGCGGGTGGGTTTGCTTTCGATCGGCGAAGAGGAAACCAAAGGAAACGAGTTGACCCGGGAGGCCTTCCGGCTTTTGAAACAACTTCCGCTGAATTTCGTGGGCAACGTGGAAGGTCGCGACCTGTACAACGGCGAGGTGGACGTAATTGTGGCCGACGGGTTTGTGGGCAACGTCGCGCTGAAAACTTCCGAAGGTGTGGCCAATCTGGTGCGCGCTACGCTGAAGGCATCGCTGAAAGCGACGATTACGCGGCAAGTTGGGGCTCTGCTCTCGCGCAGCGCATTCGCGGATTTTAAGAAGCGGCTCGACCACACCGAATACGGCGGCGCGCCTCTGCTCGGTGTAAAAGGTGTGTGCTTCATCACCCATGGATCGTCGAATGCCAACGCGATCAAGAATGCAATCCGGGTGGCGGCGGAATTCGCCGAGCACCGGATTAATGAAAAAATAGAAAAAGAGCTAGGGGCGCTTCGCGCCGCCACACTGGCGAACACATAGTGTGCCAATACATAAGTCTGTCATCCCGACCGGAGCGTAGCGGAGTCGAGGGACCTGCTTTTTCATAGACTCTCCCTACGGATCTAGTCAGCTCTGAAAATGCTCCGGGGCGCAAGGCTCGCCAGAGATTCTTATGACAATTGCACCCAACCTCGCTTTTCTTTTCCCCGGCCAGGGATCGCAAGCCGTCGGCATGGGCAAAGAATTAGCTGAAAAATATCCGATCGCGCGGCAGACCTTTGAAGAAGCAGACGAAGCCCTGGGCTACAAGCTTTCGCAACTTTGCTTCGAGGGTCCGGAAGACCAACTGCGCCTGACCGAGATCACTCAGCCTGCGATTCTGACCGCCTCGGTCGCGGCCTGGCGTGTTCTTCACGAGAAGGGTCTGCAACCAGCTTTTGTCGCCGGGCACAGCCTGGGGGAATATTCCGCTCACGTTGCCGCCGGAACCCTTGCCTTCGCCGACGCAGCGCGCACCGTCCGCAATCGGGGCCAGTACATGCAGGAAGCCGTTCCCGTGGGGGTGGGCGCCATGGCGGCGATTCTCGGCATGGACTTGGAGAAAGTCGCCACGGTTTGCCACGACGCCGCCCAGGGTGAGGTTTGCCAACCTGCCAACATCAATTCTCCGGAACAGATCGTCATCTCGGGCCACACCACAGCCGTCGAACGCGCCACCAAGTTGGCCGATGAGCGCGGCGCCAAACGCGCCAAGATCCTGCCGGTCAGCGCTCCCTTCCATTGTTCGCTGATGAAGCCGGCACAGGACCGCTTGGCCCACGATCTGCACTCTCTCGCATTCGTGAAGCCCAGTGTTCCCGTCGTGTGTAATGTCGATGCCGCGTCGCTCGGGGACGCGGACCACAGCCGTGAGGCGCTGATCCGGCAGGTCACAGGTGCCGTGAAGTGGGATCAATCCATGCGCCTGCTGATCGCGCGGGGAGTCCAGACTTTCGTCGAAGTCGGCCCGGGAAAAGTGCTCTGCGGCCTCATGCGCCAGATCGACCGCTTCAGGACTTGCATCAACGTTGCTGACGAGGCGTCGTTGCAGAAGACTTTGGAACACCTCGCGACAGGCCAGGAGTGCTGACCGCTAGCTTGCCGGAAACATCGGTCACGGCGTGATCTCGAACAGCATGCCGAGGGAGGAGTAGGCCAGACGATCACGGTACGAGCTTGAAGACCGTACCGCAGCCAAAGTCGTGTTGGCCCTGAAGGCAATTTCCGCCGCCGCCGTTCAGCGTGGTGCCGTAGAGCGCGCCGTCCTTGCCGAACATCAGCCCAGCAAACGGCCAGCGGCCATCGTTCCCACCCCTGAATCGGTGAAGTTCGCTCTCCGTCCAAGTACCGCCCCTCTTGGCTGGTGGCTTCAGCTTGAAGACGTTGCCTAGGTAGCGGGGTCCTCCAGTCTCGCTGGTGCCGTAGATATTCCGCGCTTTGTCGAGAATCACCCCAGCCTTTATGAAGAACGGGCCGCTGTCAGTTGAGCAGGTGTAGAGCGTGGTCTCAGTCCAGGCCCCATTCTTCTTGGTGGGGGGGGTGAGCATGTAAACCGCGCCCGCGTTTTTGTGGCCAAGGCTTGTCGTGCCGTACAGATTACCGGAGCGGTCGAAGGTCACACCAGCATAGGGCGCTCCGCCATCGCTTTCGCCGGTGAAAGCGTAGAGTACCCGTTCAACCCAAGTTCCTCCCTGCTTTCGCGGCGGCACCAGCCTGAAGACCACCCCGCAGCCATCCGAGCATCCGCCCTGCCCGCCTTCGTTGGTTGTGCCATAGAGTGCCCCCGCCCTGTCGAACACCACACCCACTTCAGGCCAAAAGCCGCTGTCAAAGCTGTTGAAGCGGTAGAGAACGTTCTCCGTCCACGCCCCGCCCCGTTCCGAAGGCGGCGTCAGTTGAAAGACGGTGCCGCAGCTACAGGTGGCCTCACCGCCCACGACCGTGGTACCGTACAAAGCGCCGTTCTTGTCGAAGACCAGGGCGCCCTCAGGATTTTGGCCGTCAGTGCCACCCTGAAATGAGTACAGCACAGTTTCAGTCCAGCCGCCGCTTGCATTCGGCGATAGCTCAAAAACCGTGCCGCAGCCTAAGTAACATGAGCCCGTGCCGCCGCTGGACGTGGTTCCATAGAGATTGCCCGCACCATCGAAGATCAAAGGGCTGCCCGGTGCTTGCCCATCGCCACCCCCGCTGAACACGTGAAGCGTGGTGTAGGTCCAGCTCTTAGCCGGTCTTGATGGGGGCTTCAATTGGAACGCCGTCCCGCAATTATTGTCGATGCATATGGCCCCGTTTCCATAGTAACCGGCGGTCGTCCCGTACAGGTCGCCTTTGGCGTCCGCAATCAGGCCCGCATAGGGCAGTGCACCGTCGCCATTGTTTTGGAAGGCATAAATCACTTGCTCGACCGGCTTGGCGGCCGGTGCCCCGGTCGCGAACATCGAAAGCGGCGATAAAATCGCCAGGAGCGGGAGAAAGACGGAAAGGAACGGTTTCGGCCGCATCGGCCAATACCTCCACTCGAACGACTCTGCCGTAGGGTTTAGGGAGGATAAGCCCCTCCGCAGGCCAAAGTATATCACCGAATTATTGGGTTTTGGTGCGGCAAGGCGCAGGACCAGGGTGAGTCCCGCGCCCTGCCACAGCGTTCAGTGCCTTCAGTCGCTATCGTCGGCGTCCGGGCCCATCAGCGTGCCTTGGGCCTGAAAGTCGGCGGGGCCGTATGGCGCCGAGATCCTCTATCCCACATTTTGCGCTCGACGGACCACTCCCAAACAGGTTGTCCGGCGTGCGGTTTTCCTGGACAACGATGATGATGTAGTCGAATTGGGGTAGCGCGGTCTGGGCGAACGCGGAAGCTAGCGCGAATGAGGCGAGCAGACAGAAACCGAAGACGTATTTCAGTGTCGTTTTCATTTCATCCTCCTGCGGATGTATCTTGGTCGTTCTACGACAACAGGGATCGTCGTCGGACGAGACTCAGCCGAAATTAAAACCGTTGTTTGGTTACCTCGATTTCTCAGCAAATAAGTCAACGGTAGGGATGAGAGGATATGGTTTTTGTTCGGGGACCTGGATCAAGAAGGTGCTGCACCACATACCATCACCCCCAAAGGATTTTGTGACAGGGGCCCAGGCTCGATAAGGAGCGTCGATCCTTTTTACGATTCCTGGAAGCAGATCGCAGTGACCGCGATCACCCAACGCAGTGATCCAGCGGAATTAATTCCAAGATTCAGAATTGTTGTCGCTCCGGCTGGGTTCTTGCACGATCACACGGGGAAGGTGCTTTGCGGCCTCATGCGTCAGATCGACCCGGTCCACTTTCTTACGATCCCTGAGCAGGCGGAATTACTCCGAGTTGTCTGGCACCTTGCCACGCGAAGTCGCACCAACAATAAACCCTCTCAGTGGGAGCTGAGAGGGTTTGCGAATTTTCGGAATCAAGGCTCTTAGGCGCGGACGACATTACCCGCCTGGAACCCCTTGGGTCCCTTGAGCAGGTCGAACTCCACGGTCTCGCCCTCGTTCAGTGTGCGGTACCCGTTCTCCTGGATGGCGGAGAAGTGAACGAAGACGTCCTCCCCGGTGGACCGCTGGATAAAACCATATCCTTTAGCTCCGTTGAACCACTTTACTGTACCCTTCTCTCTCACAAGAAACTCCTTTCGCCTCTGTTCGGATTAAAATCCCACATCCCTCGTGAAGTGTGCGCGCTTCCTACTGCCCCCTCAAAGGATATGGATCAAACCGGCCGACTTCCGTGAACCGCAGAACCTGGATCCAACAAGAAAGGCTCCTGAGTTTTGCGCCGATGGCAGAGAGAACGGCGCAAAGCTCCGGAGCCTGTCGAGGTGGCGCGAATTAGAACTGCAATCCACGAAACATCAACCTAAACTGCAAACGTCGTCGCCGAAATTTGGCAACGGCACAGAATAATATTCAGGAACCTTGTTTCTGGCAAGAGGATAAAAGCAAGAAAATGAAACGATTTAATGTGACCCGTGGTTCACTAAGGCGTTGTCGGAGAAATACGGTCACCAGAGACGACGGCTAGACGGCTCGGGGAATCAGCTGCAACTCTCTGATAATATTGGCATAACATTGACTGATCGTTCTCCAGCTTCGACCTCCGTCGTGCCCGGAACGGTTGCCTCTGAGGTTCCAGCCGGAGGTACAGAATTTTATTCCGGGTTGGTCGCCTCGACGGTCAAATACTTGTTGCGCACCGAGGTGCACACGTTCGCATTTTCGGTGGCGGCTAATGCCATCCTCTCGTTCTTCCCTTTCGTGCTGTTGTTGCTGACGCTGATCCGGCGCGTCTTCCGGTCGCCGGCCATGTACGAAGTTGTGGTGCAGTTGCTACGAGACTACCTGCCCGCGGGACAGGATTTCGTGATCCGCAATCTCAACGCGCTGGTGGGAGCGCGGCATCGGGCGCAAGTGTTCTCGCTGCTGATTCTGCTGGTGACCTCCACAGGAATTTTCCTGCCCCTCGAGGTGGCTCTGAACCGAGTGTGGCGCTTTCCCAACAATCGGTCTTACCTGGGCAACCAGCTGATCTCTCTCGGGCTAGCCTTTGGCTGCGGCGTGCTGGCCCTGCTTTCGATTGCGCTGACCGCGGAAAACGTGGTGCTGCTGAAATCGCTGACCTTCGGCCACGATATTTTCGTCGTCCGATGGGCGGGTTTCCTGATCATGAAAGTCTCTGCCATTGTTGCCAGCATTACGATTTTCTTCTTGATCTACTGGCTTCTGCCCAACGGCAAAGTTCCGGCGCGAGCCGTGCTGCCGGCAGCCGTGATTATGGGGTTGCTGTCGGAAATCCTCAAATACGCCTACATCCTGGCCCTGCCCCATTTGAATTTCCAGGAAGTGTACGGACCGTTTGCCCTGTCAGTGAGCCTGATGTTCTGGGCATTTCTCTCCGGATTGCTGCTGCTGACGGGAGCCTACTTGTCGGCGGAGCGGCAGGAGAGAAAGAAAAAGCCTGCGGCCCGGTAATCGCGCTTTCGGCATAGCTGAGCAGGGGAGTTTTTTCGCGGCCCGCTACCGCGCTGACCAGACCTTTAACATGTTGCCGGAGCTGCTGGTAAGCAGCAGACGTCCGTCCGGCACAAATCCTCCACCATTGGGCGTGACATCTGGTTGCAGGATCGTGCTCTGCACTTTCTGCGTGGCGATATTCCAGATCAAGACCGGGGCAGGATTTCGCATATTCGTCTCGTCGAAGTACGCGGCGGCAAGAAATTTGCCATCGTGCGAGGTTTGCAACTGCTGAACCACGAATGCTTGCTTGGGGAACGTGCCGGTCACTTTGCCGCTGGCCGCGTCCATGACTGAGATGGTTTTATCGGCGCCGCCGGCGAAGATCGACTTTCCATCGGCCGAGAATGCCACCGCGAATATTTCCAGCAGGAAGTCATCGTTAGTCGCCCGGATCGCGCCGGTCTGAGCCTCGAAGATTCGTATCTCGGTGTCGGCGTCAGCGACCGCCAGCCGTTGACTATCGGGCGAAAAGGCCAAGGCCAGCGATCCGCCGAATTTGGCTGGAAGCTCAGTTACCTCCTTGCCCACAGTGAGGTCCCAGAGTTCGGCTGGTGATGCCGACTCTGAAGACGGCACCAATGCGAGCAGTTCCCGATTGGGGGAAATCGCCAAAGCGTCAACCTGGCCGGCAGCTCTAAACTCCAGCTTCAGCTTGCCCAACGGGAGCTGCCAAATCTTGACGCTTCCCCTGGTGCCGCCGACCGCCAACAGGCTTCCGTCATTCGAAAACCATACTCCGGAAATTTTTTCATCTTTCAGATCCAGCACCTGCCTGAGCTCGCCGGAAGGAAAACTCCATAGTCGTACTCGCCCGTCCTTGCAAGCCCCGGCGATCAAGTCACCTTTCGCAGATACAGCTGTGAATTGAACGGGCGCATCGGCGGGGGAGGAGATTGTCTTTTCCAGCTTCAGGCTCTGTGCAAACAGTGCAGGCAGAAGCAACAGCACCGTTCCGCTAAAAGCCAGCCAGCGCCGCATCAGAGTAGCTCCAGGGCAAGTTCAAAGCGAACCGCCGCAAGAACGTCGTGCGGGTCGCCGGTCAACATCACGGGCCGAACCAATTCGCGGCTGTGGATGAGCGGGTCGCGGGTGAAATTATGGTCGGGGTCGCCCTCGAATACCGGATCAGTGGCGAAGTACAACTGCGTGATGAGCGGCTTGTGGCCCGGCGCCGTAACCAAGTAATGCACGTGCTGGCAAACGCGATCGGGATAATGTCCCGGCATGACCGAGTCGAATTTGTAAGCTGCGGAACTGTCCACCACCAGTTTGCCGCGGTAGCGATAGCCGTCCAGATCGTAATGACCCAAATGGTCGGTCTGCCAAACTTCCACGACGGCATTGGAAAGCGCATCGCCGCGGGTGTTGAAGACCTGTCCGGAAACAGTGAGCGGCATGCCGGGGTCGCCCGGCGCCCTGAGTAGCGCAGTCTGCGGCGCGCGTTTCTTGTAGAAAGGCCCAAGGTCGTTGGGCGGAGTTGGCTTGCGGGGCCGCTTCTCTTGCTCTGCAAAGGCAGCCGCCATTGCACCCGCTGAATAAGAGGAAGCAATCGCCACCGTGCCTAGCGCAATGCACTTTTCGAGGACTTCACGACGGGTGAGTGCAGGTTGACTCATTGTGGCCATCAGGACCCTCCATACGATTCGGTCACGATACTCCAAATGCGAGGAACGCGACAAGTCGTCGGCCTCGGGCTGACGGCCCAAGTCCTCCTGTGGAAATGTCCATTCATCACGACGCCGCGTGACCGCGCGCACTGCCATTGTTTTACCGGCTGATTAGCATAGGGTCCTCCCGTCTAGGGCTGGCCTCGATCCCAAAGCGAGGCTTGCTATGCCACAGTCATTTTGTAAGTTCTTTCTCCTTGGTCTGATTCTGATTTCCCTTCTGCGGACGGTCGTCGCCGAGCAGCCACTGCGGCCCACTCCCGACCCGCTGCGGCCGCCGGCTGTGTCTCCTTTGACCCTGCATGCGGGCTACATCTTCGCTGGCACGGTGAAAGCGGTGCGCCGGATCACTCCCCGCGCGCGGCCCCGCGTGGCCACGGTGCAGATCACCTTCCACGTGGACAAAGCAATCCGCGGCGTACGCGCCGGGCAGACCTTATCGGTGCGCGAGTGGGCCGGCCTGTGGGAATCGGGCGAACGCTATCGCCCGGGCGAGCGAGTTCTGCTCTTTCTTTATCCGCCCAGCAAACTCGGGTTGACCAGCCCGGTGGGAGGACCAGCGGGGCGGTTCAAGATGGATGAAGACGGTCAGGTGATTCTTGATCCGGAGCGTCTTGATCCAGGGCGACTCGATTCGGGACGGGCCGAGACTCTGTCGTCGAATCCAGCGACAGGGGTCCGGTTCCTGGGAAAAACACGCATTAGCACGCGGGAGTTGTTGCACAGTCTTCGGCTCGCGGAAGAGGACTAAGCCATGGCGATATATTTCCTTTCTTGCAGACGCAGCGCGCCGTTTTCTTTGTGGCCGGTAGTTGGCGGCGAAGAGAATTCCCGGCCACCGAAGCGGTTGCTCCGCTTCCTCTATGCGATCGCAGTAGCAGTGGCCCTCCTTATCATTCTGGTGCAGATGGCTCACGCGGGCGGCCCGAAATACGTCGCCGGCATCAGCTACTTCAATTCCGGTCTGGCAGGGACACCATTGACATGGTCGCAAGGAACCGTCAATTACTACACCGACCAGGGTGATCTCAGCCCAATCCTTCCCGGCACTAGCGCGGACGCTTTTGTGGCCGATGCCTTCAGCCAGTGGACTTCGATTGCGACCGTAAGCCTGTCAGTTACACGCGCTGGGCAGCTCGCTGAGGATGTGAACGGCACCAACGTCTATCGCAACCCTGACGGCACAATCACCATGCCCGCCGACATAATGCCCAGCGCCACGAACAAGCCGGTCGGCATCGTGTACGACTTGGACGGTACCGTCACTGACGCGCTCCTGGGCCAGGGTGCCGGGGATTCCTCGGCGTGTTTCTACAATGCAGCGTTCGGCGGGCTCGACAACTTCGGGACCGATGCCTATTTTCTCCACGCCTTGGTAGTTCTGAACGGAAACTGCGCCCAGAGTTCCTCGCAATTGCCGGATGTCGAATACCGTCTGGTGCGGGTACTCGGAAGAGTCTTGGGACTCGACTGGTCGCAAACCAACCTCAACGTGCTCACTGGCAAGCCGCACCCGACCCAGGACGACTATGCTGGTTTTACGATCATGCATTCTATCGATCCTTCGAATTGTGTTCCGATTACGCTTTGCTATCCCAATCCCTATCAGCCCAAGATGGACGATCAGGCGTCGATCTCGCGTCTATACCCGGCCACCAACTTCTCCGCGAACACGGCTCGCATTCACGGCACAGTCTACTTCACGACCGGGACCGGACAGCCCGCCCAGGGCATGCAGGGCGTAAACGTGGTCGCGCGCTGGATCGATCCCAATACCGGACAGCCTTCGGGAGCTTATGTGGCCACTTCCGTCTCCGGCTTCCTTTTTTGTGGAAACGCCGGCACAACGCCAACGGGCTTTAATGACAGCAGCGGGTTGCCGTTCAACCGCTGGGGCTCAAATGATCTCACGCAGGAAGGGTTCTTCGACCTCGCTGGATTGCAGATTCCGAACGGCGGGAACAACGCGCAGTACCAGTTAACGGTTGAACCCCTCGATCCCTTTTGGTCGGAGCCGGTAGGACCGTACGGGCCCTGGCAAGTACAGCCCTCCGGCTCGACATCGCCAATCGTAGTGAACGTAACGCTGGGCGGAGATGTTCAACAGGACATCCTGATGCAAGGTAGCGCGGTGCAAAAGTCAGTCTGGTTTCAACCGACAACCTACAACACTCCCGCGGCTCTGCCGGCCGCAGGCGACTGGGCAGCCTCGCTCAGCCCTTACGATGATATCGACTACTTCTGGTTCTCCGGGCAGGCGAACCGAACGCTTTCTGTAATCGTGACTGCGCTGGATGAATCCAGTGCGGCATCGGAAAGTGAAGCTCAGCCGGTGGTCGGCATGTGGGCGCTTTCGGACCCGGGAACGTTCCCGGCGCCGGCAAACACACCATCGGCATTCAACAGCCCGTATTTTGGGATTACGATGCTGAATGCGCAGTTATTGGAGGCGACTGACTTCCGCATCGGAATCGCGGACATCCGCGGCGATGGCCGGCCGGACTACCGATATCACGCCCGCGTGTTGTACGGTGACCATATCAATCCGGCGCGGGCCAGTGTCGCTGGCGGGACTCCATTCGCCATTCAAGGTTATGGGTTCCAAGCGAACACACAAGTCAACATCGCCACTAAGGCGTCAGCGCTGGCGGTCTCGGCAAACCAGATCGTCGCCACCGCGCCGGCGAACGCCGACGGGTTACAGGACGTTGCACTGCTCGATCCGCCCACACAGGGAGGCTCGACCCTTAGCGGCGTTCTGACCTACGGCGCTGGACCAAGTGACACCATCAAACTGCTGGCAGGCGGAGGGCAATACAACATTCCGGTGGGCGGACAAGCGCCCACGCCGATCTTGGTGCAGGCGGTTGCGCCGGATGGAGTCACCCCAGTGAATGGAGCGAGCGTATTTTTCAGCGCAACGCCCGCGGCGGCCTTCTCGGTCTGCGGCGGGGCGGGCACTTGTACCGTGCTGACGGACAAAAGCGGACAAGCCGCGACTTTGGTTAGCCCACTCAGCAAGGGCAGCACAAGCATTGCGGTACAGCTGGCGCCCGCTTCCTATCCCAACCCGCAACAGGTGCAGCTGCAAATGCAAAGTACAGAGACATCTCTGGACATATCCTTATTTCCTCAACGAGCGTGGGTTGCCCAAGGTGCGACGGTCAACGTGAACCTGACAGCGCGAGTGCTTTCTAACGGAAAAGGGCTGAGCGGGCAGACGGTCAACTTCTGTCAGCTGACGCCTGGAAAGGGCTGCTTGCCGGGTTCCTGGTCGGTCACGGTAATGACGGACACCAACGGATACGCCCAGGCCGCGTTGCCGATCTCCAACATGACCTCTGAGGTGGACGGCAACGTCTGCGTCGAGCCCAACTACAACCCCTGCCAAAACTTTGCTGTATTTGCGGTTCAGGCGGCCTCGCTGCAACTGCAACCGGTGGCCGGCAACATTCAAATCACTGCCGTCGGCCAAAACTTTCAATCAGTAATCATCCGAGTGACCGACTCGTCGAAGACTCCGAACCCTGTCCTGGGCGCGAGCGTCATGATTCAGTCGGTGATTGGACGCACGGACAACAATGCGACGATCATCTCAACCGGAGATACCAACATCACCAGAAACCCTATGCCAATCATTCTGTCGTCGCCGCCGCCGAGTTACCTGACTTCCGACGCGAACGGTCTGGTGAGCTTCCAGCCTTCCACCGGCGGTTTTAAGGGTGCTTTATTAATTCTGGGCACAGCTTCGGCGGGAGCAGGCAACCTGCAGTTTGGGTTGCAATCGTTGTGGCCGGTGGAAAACTAGAAAGGAGGCAGGAGACGTCATTGCCGTTGGGAGTCATCCTGACCGGTTTCAGGTAAGCGAAGGAGGAATGCACTGAGATTCAAACACCTGGATCGTGCCCCGGCTGAAGTCCGGTCAGGATGACTTTCCTAAAATATGACGCGAACTAAAGGGACACCGTCCTCGCTTGTCGTATCATCTCCTTCATGCCTTCCGCGCCCGTATCCGCTGCTATCTTGAGCTTCGAACGGGCCCGCTATGTGGTGGAGGAGCACGCGGCACGCCTGCGTCCTCGGGGCAAAGAACTAGTGGATCTGCTCGATGGCACCGGCCAAATTCTGGCTGAGCCGATCGCCGCAGATCGAAACTTTCCTCCTTTTCCACGCGCCACACGCGATGGATATGCAGTGCGCGCCGTTGACCTGGCGCGACTTCCCGCTATGCTTCGGGTCATCGGCGAGATTAAGGCGGGTGCACGGACGGACGCAGCCATCAAAATCGAGTCAGGCCAGGCCGCAGCCATCATGACAGGAGCGCCCGTCCCGCCCGGCGCGGATGCAGTCGTGATGGTGGAGTACACTTCGCGCAACGGCGACCGGGTAGAAATCACAAAGGGAATTGCCAGCGGGGACAACATCGTCCCCGTGGGCTCGGAGGCAAAACGTGGCGAGCGGCTGCTTTCCCCGGGTACGCGCCTGGGCCACGCTGGCATTGCCGTGGCCGCGTCCGTGGGAAGATCGCGCCTGCTGGTTTACTCGAAGCCGCGAGTGGCCGTGCTTGCCACGGGCGACGAAGTCGTGGACATCAACATACCGCTCGGCCCAAACCAGATTCGCAATTCCAATACTTACTCATTGGCCGCGCAAATCCAGGTGGCGGGCGGGGAGCCGGTCTTGCTGCCTATCGCTCCGGATGAACCGGAACGCCTGCACGAATTGATCGCCGACGGCCTTGAGGCTGACCTGCTGCTGCTCACCGGGGGCGTCTCCATGGGCAAGTACGACTTGGTGGAGCAGGTGCTGGCAGAATTTCAAGCCGAATTTTTCTTTACCGGAGCACAGATTCAGCCCGGAAGGCCGGTGGTGTTTGGACGCATCCCGTGTGGCGCGGACATTCCTGTCCGCGCGAGGGAAGGGCACGGCTTTAGCCGTGCCGATGCGCGTGTACAAGAGAGCGGGGCTTCAGCCCCTGAGGGACACAAGTATTTCTTCGGTCTTCCCGGAAATCCGGTCTCGACGATGGTGACGTTTGAACTCTTTGCCCGACCGATACTGGAAGCTCTGGCTGGCATGACGCTGCGCAAGCTGGTTTTCCTGCATGCGAAGCTGAAATCCGAAATGAAAATCAAGCCCGGTCTGAAGCGCTTCCTGCCGGCGATTCTGTCGGGCGAGTTCGAGCAAGCAGAAGTGGAACTGCTGCGCTGGCAGGGATCAGGAGACATCGCAGCCGCCGCGCGGTCGAACTGCTACATCGTGATTCCGCCGGATCGAGAAAGGATCGCGGCGGGTGAGTGGGTGCCGCTGCTGATGCGGTAGATTGCCGTCCACCGAAGTGGGCTGCCACGCTCGCTTCGCCAAGAGCCCGGTTATGAGTGGAATCGCCTGGTTGCGACAGTTATCCTCGTAAGTCCGTTCTGCCGTACTCTCACTGTTAACGCCGCCTTCCCTCGATCCCTTCCCATGTAAGATAGAACTTCCCGATGCCCAAGAAGCTCTCCCACTACGATCATTCCGGACGCGCCAAAATGGTGGATGTCTCCGCGAAATCCCCCACCAAGCGCCAGGCCGAGGCCAGTGCCTTTGTGGCGCTCAAGCCGGAGGTGCTGCAAGCGTTGCCGAAAAATCCCAAGGGCGATCCACTGGAGACGGCGCGGCTGGCGGGAATCATGGCTGCCAAGCGCACCGCCGAGCTGATTCCAATGTGTCATCCTCTGCCACTTTCCCACGTTGATGTGCAAATGCGGCTGTGCGAGAATGGCGTCGCTATTACCTCACAAGTTACGAGCACGGCGGCGACGGGTGTCGAGATGGAAGCCCTGACTGCCGCCAGCATTGCCGCGCTCACCGTGTACGATATGTGTAAGGCGCTGGATAAGGGGATCGAAATTCGCGAAATCGTACTCGAGCGCAAGTCCGGAGGCAAGAGCGGCGATTACCGCCGCGTCCGGGGAAGGAGCGGCAATTATGTCCGCCCCCGGAAAAAAACGTAGCGCGTTCCATGGCGAACAACGTTAAGGTCCTGCTGGTCGACGACAACCCGATGGTTCTGGGGCTGCTCCGTGGCGCTCTGGCTCCATTCGCCATCGTGGTCACCGCCACCGATGCAGCCGACGCGCTGCTGAAAGCCGTGGAAGATCCTCCCGATCTGCTGCTGTGCGACTATCGTATGCCCGGCATGGACGGCCGCCAGTTGGTCGAAAAACTCAGGAGCCGTCCGCGGACCGCCGGAGCCGCAGTCATCCTGATGGCCACCAAGTCCGATATCAGCGAAAAGCTAAGTACCCAGGATCTTCCCGTGGACGATTTCGTGGAAAAGCCGTTCTTCCTGCGCGAAGCCACGCAACGCATCAAGCGGGTAATCGACAAGATTACTCTGGAGAAGCTGGCCAAGAGTGCGCCCTCGGACGGCGTGCTGCGTGGCAGCTTGCTGCAGATGAACGTGATCGACCTGGTGCAGTCTTTGGAGATGGGGCGCAAGAGCTGCGCCCTGACCCTTACGAACCAGGACGAAAAATGTGAAATGTACTTCAGCGAAGGTCAGGTGACGCATGCGGTCTATGGATCGCAGAGCGGCGATGCGGCTGTGTTTAAAGTGCTGCGCTGGACGGATGGCAATTTCCAGGTTAATTTCGAAGGAAAGACCAAGCAACAAACTACCACTCTGAACACGCAAGGGCTGCTCATGGAGGGCCTCCGGCTGCTGGATGAGTCGCAACGGGACAGCGGAAAAGCCACGGAGGAGGAAGAAGATGTCCTCCTCGATTCCTGAGGGACTGACCGCCGCCGTTCTCACCGTCAGCGATTCCTGCGCCCGAGGCGAACGCAAGGATCTGTCCGGGCCCGCCATAGCCGAAGTCCTCAGGGGAAGAAAGTTTGCCATCGTCGCGACGGATATCGTTGCCGACGAGCAACCCGCGATTCAGAAAGCGATTCTTCGGCTGCTGGGGGAAGCTCGGGTCATAGTCACGACCGGCGGGACGGGCATTGCCGAGCGCGACGTCACGCCCGAAGCTACCCGCGCCATCTGCGATCGACTGCTCGAAGGAGTTGCCGAGCGCATGCGCCTTGAGGGCATGAAGAAGACTCCGTTTGCGGCCCTCAGCCGCGGCCTGTGCGGCGTGCGGGGAAAGTCGCTGATCCTGAACCTGCCGGGCAGTCCAAGCGGCGCGATCGAGTCGCTGGAGGCCGTCATCGATCTGCTGCCGCACGCGCTGCAGTTGCTGAGGGGAGAGACGGAGCACTGATAAGTGGCAATCCGCTGGCAGGTTCGACAGGCCAAGACCCTAGAAATGGCCTATGCTGATGCGAAGCATTCATAAATCAGCTCGCGAACAACGTGGATTGCGGGGTCCCGTGAAGTCCTGTCACGAGGAGACCACTCGTGCGGAAATCCACGCCGACGATGGCGCATTGACGGCCGAAGGGAAGACGTCGTCCGATGACCACTTCACGGAAGACGGGCGCCTCATCACCAGCCGCCACCAAAATGCTGACGGCTCGCTGCTGCTAACCACCTGTACTTACGATTCCGTCGGCGGTCTCCTGAAAACCAGTTCGGGGTTGGAAGGATCAATTCCTTTGGAGCGGGTTTATATCTACGATGACGAGGGCAGGCTGCTAAAGATCGCCGACAGTCGCACACCCGACGACCCGACCGTGATCCAATATGACGATCAGGGAAGACAAACGGTTCTGCACACGTCGCGGGCGGAGAATTACCGTCCGAACGTCGCCTTTGGAGGCACACCCTTTTCTGCAGCCGACCGGCCCCCGAACCTGCCGGGAGGAGGAAGCGCCGCCACAATTTGCGATGAGCAGGATCGGCCGATCGAAGCTCGGGTTTGTGACGCCCACGGCGAACAGGTGAGCCGAGCAGTGCGCCTCTACGATGCGCAGGGGCGCGTCACCGAAGAAAAACAAATCATGGAGCACCCTGAGGCCATGATCCCGGAGGAGATTCGGAACGAGATACTAACGAAATCCGGCGGGACCTTCAAGCAGCTCCGCAATTACCTCCTCAAAATGATGTCCGGCGGGCCTTCAATCGCGTACACATACGATGCGGAAGGCCGCGTAACACAGACGCGTAGTCAATCCTACGGCGACGAGCGGATTGCGCAAACCACCTACAACGAGCATGGGGATACGGCGACCAACGTAACGACGATCCGGCGTACGCGGGGCCGGGACAAACAACAGGCGGGAGATGAGTATTCCGAAGCCCAATATTCCTATCAGTACGACGATCGTGGCAATTGGACTGAGGAAGTCGTCGCCTGCCGATGGAAACCCGACGGGCCATTTCAACCGTCCGCGCGTCGCGAACGCAAGTTGACCTACTATTGAGTGCGGCGGCTATGCCGCATCTGACCAGGCACCGCTAAGTTAAGATAAGTGCCTTTTCCGTCTGCCCCCACGTGTACACTCTTAATCTTACATTTTGAAGACCATCAAACACCTTCTTTCCCGCTACACCGCTTTCCTGTGGGCGTTGCTGAAACCTCTGGGAGCGTGGGGCGTGTTGGCTGCGGCCGCCCTCGATGCCAGCTTTGTCGGCCTTCCCATAGACGCAGTCGTCGCCGGTTACGTCTACCAGAGCCCGGCACGTTTCCTGCTGTATGTTTTTATGGCGTCGGCGGGATCGGCGCTGGGCAGCATCGTCATTTACGCCATCGGGTACAAAGGCGGTGAGGAACTTCTCCGCAAGCGTATTCCGCCCGCGCGATTCGCAAAAATTCACGCGGCATTCGACAAGCATCCGTTCTGGAGCCTGATGCTCCCCGCGATGCTGCCTCCGCCCACGCCCTTCAAACTGTTCGTGCTGGCAGCGGCGGTTTCAGAGATGGGATTCCTGCGCTTCCTGCTCGCTATCTTCTCCGGCCGGGTGGTGCGTTTCCTGCTCCTGGCCCTGCTCACCGTCAAGTTTGGCCCGGATGTGGTGCGCGTCGTTGCGACACTCTTCCGAGAACATTTCTATCTGGTACTGCTTGTGATTGCAGCGGGACTAGTGGGGTGGCTGATGCGGCGGCGGAGCAGGGCTGAGAAAAACAGCTCAACCGCAGAGAGCGCCGAGGATTCACAAAGCCCGCGAGGGACCACCTGAGCGTTTTTATGCCGCGAAATCAACCGCTGGTCTCAGAGGTCAAGACTAACATCCGGCCTATATACTTGGCTGAAGACAAAGCGAAATAACAGCCGAGGCGCGGAAACCAACCCGACTAGGGAGTGATCTCAAACACCAAGCCACAACCGGGCAAGTTGCCGCTGTTACAAGCCCCGCTACCACCATAAAACGCGGTGCCATAAAGGTTGCCTCTCTTATCGAGGATGACGGCAGCCTGTGGATCAGATCCGTGCTTACTGTCAAACCAATGCAACACAGATTCCTTCCAGGCTCCCTTTTGGTGGCTTACCTTGTAGACCGTGCCACAACCCAGGAAGCCGTTTAGACTGCATGAACCTCCGCCTCCGAAAGAGGTCGTACCGTACAGGTTACCTGTTGCGTCAAAGGTCAGCCCGGCGTTAGGAAAATCCCCATCCTTACCTCCGCGAAAGGTATACAGGACGCTTTCGGTCCATGTTGCCCTTGAGTGCTTCAATTCATATACAGTGCCACAGCCATTGTTGCATCCGGATGCGGCAGCATAAACGGTCGTACCGTATAAATTGCCCATCTTGTCGAACACCACTCCGCCCTGAGGGTAGGCACCATCCCCCTGGCTGTACTTGAAGCTGTACAAAACGTTTTCCGTCCAGGTGCCATTCGAGCTCTTCAATTCAAAGACCGCGCCGGCATTATAGGTTCCCCCATACAGGGTGGTGCCGTAAAGACTGCCTGCCTTATCCATGATCAAAGCGTCGAACGGCTCCTGCCCATCGGTACCATCATTGTTAAAGCTGTGCAGCACGCTCTCCGTCCACGTTCCACCGGAGTTGCTCATCTCGAACACGGTGCCAAATCCATATGTACCGCCCAAAGTAGTCGTCCCATAAAGATTTCCTGCCTTATCTACTGCCAGACCGGAGACCGGCTCATCCCCATCCGCTCCTGTGAACGTGTGGATTATTGTCTTTGTCCAGCCACCGCCTGAATCAGGTGATAGCTCGAAAACCGTGCCGTGTTGACTTCCTCCTTGTACGGTCGTACCGTACAGATTACCGGCCGCATCGAAGATCACACCAGGGTCAGGTTGGGCCCCGTCCCCATTTCCGGCAAAACTATAGAGCACAGTTTGTTTCCAGGCGCTTTTGGAATGGCTCAACTGGAAGACTGTGCCGTACCCTTTCGGGCCGCCCCAACTAGTGGTGCCATAAAGCTGGCCCTTCTTGTCGAAGACAAGGCTCCCGTACCAGATCGGGAATTCTCCGTCACTGGCTCCGTTGAAATTGTACAGAACTCTCTCCTTACTGGCTGCCCACACATTTCTCGCCAAAGTCAAGATTAGTGCGAGCATGATTAGACACAGTACCCATGCGACCGAGAGCCGTTTCGATTTCATTGACATTTGGCTTTATGCTCTACGCTGCCGCAGCGTGATCCCGCTCTTTGCTGAATGCGCCAGCCAGAGCCTGCAATGCCACTGGCGTTGCAAACATCGCTGCTGTAAAGAGCACATCCCCTTCGAGGGCGCGGCGGAAAAATGGCAGCCCAGCCGCATAGCTGAGCATCAGGCCGCTCAGATTCTTGGGATACATATTCCAGCAAGCCCACACCGCGAAATTGCTTACCACGAAGAAGGAAATCGAACTGGCTAGGGCCGCGCTAATCACGCGCCAAGGCTTCGAGTTCGTGCGCAGGCTTGTGCCCAGCCACAAAATCGCGGCATACCACGCCCAAGTCACGAAATGATCCCAGGAAAATGGGTAGGCCCAGACTAGCTTAGTCAGAATCACATCCGAGGCAGCCAGCAACACAAACGGCACCCAGAGCTGGCGGTGGGATCCGCGGGCGCCGAAGAACAACAGCGACCCGGCTACCGGCGTAAACATCCACGGATGAGGCAGGAATCGGACCGCGACTGCAAGCAGCACGAACAAGTAGGCCAGCATATTCACCTCGCGACTTAATGATTGTGGCGCGTAGGCGCGGGCGGCGTCAAGTTAGGTCTGACAACCGCCGCAGGCTTCCGCAGATTTACTCTGATAACAAATTGTTATTCTGAGTGACTGCCGCGAACGGAAGAAGGTCTGCCTACTGCGTGTCGCCCCGGCTCCTGTTACCCTCTATGATCCCATGACGCCGGAAGCCAAAGTTCTCAGTCACCACGTTCAGATTGCGATCCAGCTCTACCGTTGCCGAAAGCACACTTCGGCCCGTCCGGCCGGGATACTCAAAGCGCAGGTCCTTGAAGCGAACCATGTAGCCCCCGGATTCCAGCGGCTCGGTCTCGGTGACGGGATACTGCGCCCAGTCCAGGTACACGCGTCCCAGGTAAGAATTTTTCGCGGCCAGAGTTGCCGGCGTCTCCTCCGGCTTGTAGCGGATTTGCATGTTCCCGTCGGGATCAACTTCGGGAGTCGTGGAATCGACCAGCATGGTAGCAAAAAAGTTTTGCGCCTCGACCACGCCCACCCAGTGAAACGGACTCCACCACAAAGGGAAAGCGGAAGCGCGAACCGGGTCGGCATTTTCATACGTTCGTGCTTCCAGGGCGTTGACCGCCCGCCGGTGCTCGTAATCGCGCACTCCCCACAGTGCCACCACTCCAATGAGCGCCAGGATCGCGCTCCAGCGTCCTCGAGGAGCCTTGCGGCGCACGCCGAGTTCGCTGTCCACGAAACCTAAGAGAACCGGCAGCACCAGACCGGCCGTCAGCAGAACCAGAATCACCGGCTCCACAATGAACACGATATCCCACGAATACCATTTTTCGGAAAACGGCCAGAACGGACGGACGCCATAGTTATTCGTGAAGTCGAGCAGAATGTGGGTCAGCCCCGCCAGATAAGCGAACGCGAACAGCAATCCCCAACGCGGCGGCAAGTCGGGGTTCTTGATCTTGCGCCCGCGCAAGCGCCAGATGACATAGACGAGGCCGACGACCAGAGCCGAGACCAGGGCCAATCCTAGAAGAGAGTGCGTAAACCCGCGATGGTGGGCAAAGCCAAAGACCGGGTTTTTCACTTGCCCGAACACGTCGAGGTCAGGGGCCTCGGCTGCGAGCGTGACCGTCGCGGTCGCCAGGGCCGTTTTGCGATTCAGTCCGGCCCGCCCCAGGCAGGCGCCGGTCAGGAAGTGGGTAATGGGTTCCAAAGTTGGTAGTGTCCCTCGCTTCTGAGAGAAGTAAGAGAGAATACACTAACGTCTCGTTCTTCCGGCAAAAAACACACCGAAGCGTTTTAGATGTGGGCGGAAGCGCTGCCGATGCAGAGCCGCAAGCTGCACAGAGCCTGTAACGTGGAATCCGGCGTATATGATCTGATCTTGTAATCGTCGCACAGGAAACAGTACCCTGCTGCTATAAAAGCGGAGCCACCTACATGGTGCGAAGTGTCATTGCGATTGCGGCTGGATTCCTGGTGTTCGCCGGCGCCTTGTTGGTTCTGTTTTCGATCTCCGGCCATGAACCTCACGCCCACGCCAGCTTGGCCTTTATGGCGTCAGGCACAGTGTATGGAATGTTTTTTGCCGCGCTCGGTGGCTTTGTGGCGGCGCGGCTGGCGAAACGCTCGAAATTCCAGCACGCGTTCGCGGTTGCCTTCCTGATCGCCGTGCTGGGGGCTGCTGCCATCCTGGGACGCCCCGATCGCGATTCGCTCTGGACCCACATCGTCGCATTCCTGGTCATGGCGCCGATGGCGATGGTGGGAGGCTACATCCGGCTGCGGCAGATGCACTCCACGAAGAAGTAGCCGCCGCATCAGGGGACGAGCAGCGTCACCGCGTCGGGAACCGTGGTGATCTGGGCCGGCAGCATCCCCAACAATTCTCCGTCCGCCTCGACAAAAATTCGCGACTGCGCCGCGGAGTCAGGGCTGGCGTTTAATAGCTGGCAACTCACGTTGGTGCTGTGGACGAGTTCAATCCCTCGGACTTTCCATGCTGTCCCGAACAAGCCCCGAATAACGTATTGCAAATAGGCCCAGCGGCTGCGAGTGTGAAACAACACCATGCGCAGGTCGTCGCGTTCCAAAGACGCTCCCGGTGCGAGTTCGCGCAACACCCCGCCAAAGTAGCGGATGCGCACCGCCAGCACTTGCGAAACCTCGGCTCGTCGGGTTTGCCCTTCTTCCTGGATTTCTATCGCGAAGTGCTCCATTTTGTGAGTGAGCCATAAGCGCGTCGCTTTGGCAACGTAGGCGCCCATGCCGAGATGGCGCTTCACCAGCGGGTTCAGTTTGTAAAACAGGTGCGCATCCACGCCGATCCCAGCGGTGACGGTGAAGTATCGCCAGCTACGCTTTGCGGCAAAATCCTGGTATTCAACGCGTCCCACCGCGATGCGGCGCGGTTTCGCTGTTAAATACGCCCGGGCAGCGCCCGCCGGAGACAAGGGCAATCGGATATCGTGCGCCAGCGAGTTGGCGGTGCCTAACGGAATGGTTGCCAAGGCGGTGTCCGTGCCAACCAGCCCCTGCAGGACGTCGTGAATTGTCCCGTCCCCCCCGCAAGCGAAAATGGTATCGCACCCGTCAGCGATAGCCTGCCGGGTCTGCTCGGTGGCGTCGGATGCGGCGCGGGTCGGCGCAGCCTCAGCCGTGACACCCCCGTCGCGCAAAACCGACAATGCCGCGTTAACATCGGTGCGACGACGGCCGTGACTACGACCGGAGTTTGGATTGTAAAGGAGGAGAGCTTTGCGCATGGGTCATGTGGATTCTACCGGAAGGACGTTCAACATTCGATGTGAGCAACAATCGCCGCGATGGTCCGCCCTTTGCCTCCAGGCGGCTCAGCGCTCCACGCTTCCGCCGGCAGATTTTCAATCATGTACTGATTGATCCGGTCATTGGTGTCGAAAGCGGTCAGTAGACCTTCAGGCAATGAGAACGTAGCAGCAAGAGCACTTCGGGACATTAGAGTTCTCCTCGAATTGCGTGGGGACAGCTGCCCAGAGCCTGCCCTGAGCGCAGTCGAAGGGGCTGTCCCGCCGGGCAAAGCCCGGCAGTAGTATCAGGAACCAGCGGGGATCGGCGCAAGGCCGAGAGCCATCAACATGTTGTAGACCTATCCTCGACCGGACAGCTCTGGGCGGCTGTCCCCACAGGATTGCACCTCGCCTATAATCTTTCCCGATGGCTGCCGCCGCAAGAGATATCGAAAAGAAAATCGAAGCACTGCGGGATAAGATCCGTCACCACGAATACCGATACTACGTCCTCGACGATCCTGAAATCAGCGACGCCGGGTTCGATCAGTTGATGATCGAACTGAAAAAGCTGGAAGCCGAACACCCCGAACTGGTTACGGCAGATTCACCCACGCAGCGCGTCGGCGGAAAGCCTCGCGAAGGTGTGGTTAAGGCAGCGCACTCTTCTCTCATGCTCTCGCTGGACAATACGTACAGCGTGGACGAACTGCGGAACTGGGAGCGCCGCGTGCACGAACTGAGCGGACGCAAGGACAAAGAGATTGAGTACGTCTGCGAACTGAAGCTGGACGGCATGTCGCTGGCTCTGCACTACGAAAACGGTAGGCTGGTACGCGGCATCACTCGCGGCGATGGCACCGTCGGAGAAGACGTCACGTTGAACGTGCGCACCGTACGCTCCATTCCGCTTTCCATTCCCAAAGAGAAGCTGAAGAAAGCCGGCATTCCCGCAGATTTCGAGGTGCGCGGCGAAATGCTGATGCCCATTGCCGCATTCAAGAAGATGAATGAAGAGCGGGAACAGGCGGGTCTGTCGTTATTTGCCAATCCGCGCAATGCCACAGCCGGCACCGTCCGCCAGCTTGATGCCAGCATTACTGCACGGCGGCGACTCGACTATTTTGCCTACATGCTGCTGGAGAACGTGCGCACCTACTTCGACCGGCATTGGGAAACCTTGAATGCCTTGGAGGCCGCCGGATTCAAGGTCAATGCGAGTCGAAAGCTGGCGAAGAATTTCGACCAGGTCTGGACCTTCATCGAGCAAGAGGAAGCCAAGCGGGAAACACTGCCCTACGAAATTGATGGCATCGTGGTCAAGGTGGACCGGACTACTCTGCAGGAGGAACTCGGCTACACCGGGAAAGCGCCGCGCTGGGCGATCGCCTACAAGTATGCGGCCCGCTCAGGCATCACCCAAGTCGAAGACATCCTCGTGCAAGTGGGCCGCACCGGCAAGCTGACTCCGGTGGCTGCATTAAAGCCGGTCCCCATCGGCGGCACGACCGTGAGCCGCGCCACCCTGCATAACATGGACGAGATTGAACGTCTGGGTGTCAAGATCGGCGACTGGGTGGAAGTCGAGCGCGGTGGCGATGTGATCCCCAAAGTGACGCGGGTTATTGACGACAAGGATCATCCCCGAGGGCACAAGTTGTTTCAGATGCCCGAGAAGTGTCCGGAATGCGGCACTAAGGTGGTTCGCATTGAGGGCGAAGTGGACTACCGCTGCGTGAACGCCAACTGTCCCGCCAAGTTGCGCGAGACCATCCTGCACTTCGCCTCGCGAGGCGTGATGAATATCGAAGGGATGGGGGATGCGCTGGTCAACCAGCTTACCGACCGCGGTCTGGTAAAGAATGTTGCGGATATTTACCACCTGACCAAAGCAGACCTGCTGTCGCTCGAGCGAATGGCTGACAAATCGGCCCAGAATGTGCTGGATGAGATCGAAGCGTCAAAGAAATTGCCTCTCGAACGCGTGATTTACGGCCTGGGCATTCGCTTTGTCGGCGAGCGTACAGCACAGTTCCTAGCCGAGCATTTCGGATCGATGGACGCCCTCATGAACGCGAGCGAGGAGGAACTCCAGCAAGTGAACGAAGTGGGACCGCGGATTGCCGAAAGCATCGCGGAATTCTTCCAGGAGCAGAAGAACCGTCAACTGGTCGAACGACTGCACAAAGCGGGCCTTACTTTCTCAGGCAAGAAGAAAGAGCGCGGAACCAAACTCGCAGGCAAGACCTTCGTCTTGACCGGAACGCTCACCCAGCCCCGGCCGCTGGTCAAAAAAATGATTGAAGATGCCGGTGGCCGGGTCACCGGCTCGGTCAGCAAGAAAACCGATTTCGTGATCGCCGGGACTGATGCCGGTTCCAAGCTGGACAAAGCGAAAGAATTCGGGATCACCGTGGTCGGCGAAAAGGATCTGGAGGAGCTGCTCGGACGCTAAATCGCTTCGCAACCAATGGGGGCTTGCCCTGAGGAATTTTGCCCACGTTTCGCACAGGGCGAATCGTTACAAAAAAATACAATATTGTTACATTCTCCTGACAACTCCGCATTGCCCTTTTCCTAATCTTTCTCCAGGCCCCTGGTGGGTTCTAGCATGGGCGCGTGGGAGCATTCGCGGACCGATCGATTGTCCTAACGATTGTGCGCCCTTGCGTCGTACGGCGTTCATCCTGGGCGGGTTCTTTTGCCCTTCGAATCTCGCTCAGGGTGACACCGGCGATTGCAGCGCGCCTCTGATTCTTTCGTAGGTGAGCTCCAGGGTTTCCGGCAGGATCCGGGTTTCGCTCACCACCGATACAAAGTTCGCGTCCGCCACCCAGCGCGGCAGCACATGCATGTGAATGTGCCCTGCCACGCCAGCCCCGGCGGCCTTGCCAATGTTCATGCCCAGATTCACTCCATCCGGTGTGTACAGCTGACGCAGCACCTTTTCCATCCTCTGGCCCAGATCCATCATTTCGTGAGCCGTCGCCGCCGGCAGCTTCTGCAACTCATCGAGATGCGCGAATGGCACAATCATCACATGACCGGGCGTGTAGGGATAGGTGTTGAGCACGATGTAGCAGTGTTGGCCGCGATAGACGATGCGGACCTTGGCATCGTCCCCGGCCTTGGGCAGGTCACAAAAAATACAATCCGAAGTCTTTTCGGCGGTCACATAGGCATATCGCCACGGGGTCCAAAGATAGTCCATTGCAGGGCAGAGTAGCAGATGGCGGGGAGTTTCGGAACCTGCTCAGTCTGAGAAATGCGCCCTTTTGACGCCGAAAAGGAAACCCCTTGATGCATCTGTCGAGCCACGCCCGACCCACATCGGTTGCCTGCGCCACTCAGAACTGCGGCCCACCGATATCAGTGAACAGGGCTTCTTGCCACTGCTCCGAGGGCAAATACCAGTTGCTGGCGCCGGCTTCGTGATTGTTTCCACCGGAGCCGAAGAGCACGGTGGGATTGCGCCAGTAATCCATACCCATTTGCAGCAACGCTCCTGTAGAAATCTTTACGCGGGCCTTGACGGTGCAGCCTTCGAGGTTGCCGGTGGGCAACGCGGCTCTTGGCGATGCACTCCAGAAGTGCCATACCCGATCGGTGCTCTGGCCGACACGAAGCACGACCGCATGGCTCCGTCGATCGTAGACAAGAGGCATCGGTTCCGACCGATTGCCTCCGAACCATGGCTCGCGCCGGTACAGTCCGCCACGGACACTTCCTCTGTCCTCGTTGAGCACCACGTCCTTGCCATCCACGCGACAGGAGAGTTGCGTCCCGCTGATTTCCACTTCAGCGGACTCGTGGCCAGGGACGCGCGTGTCGGCAATTGCAATCCCCCAAAGCATGGCAGACCTGGGTTCGAATGGCGCCGGAAGAGAGCTGACGTAACCGGCCTTGTAAATGACTTCATCGGGAATGCGCGGGTCATTGAGGACGACGAACGCAAAGGGACTGGCAGCGCGCCCTCGGGGCGTGACCACGGTGATGGTGGAGGTGGAGGTCTTGTGCGGCACCAGCGCGACGAGCTCCTCGGACGACAATGACTTGAAGACGGCGCTGGTTGTGCCGAAAAGAACAGCCGAAGTTCCCTGCAGGTTCTTGCCAGCGATTTCCACGCGAAAGCCTTCTGGTCCGCTGGTCGGGGAAATCCGGAGAATTTCGGGCACAGCGGATTGTCCGGCCATGTCGCCATCGAAAACAGCGGCGAGTAGTGCACACACGAGGAAGAACTTACAGGTGAGTTTCACGATGCCGTCCCGTTTCTTATTATCGGGCGTCTCCGCGCTCGGACTGTGCCCAAAGTGCTTCGGCCTGAGGCAAATCCGCGAACAGATTCCCAAAATGAGATTTCATTAGATCGCCAGTTGCCACATTCCTCATGCCCTCGTATATTGGTGACTCCTGGGAGGGGCAATCATGACCAGCAAGCAATTCATGGAGCAACTGGATGCGCGCATCGCGAAGTATGACCTGCTTTGCCACCCATTCTACAAAGCATGGAGCGACGGCAAGCTGACACGCGAGAACTTACGGGAGTACGCCGGGCATTACTACCATCATGTGGAGGCATTTCCAACCTACTTGGCCGAACTGGGCATCCGCCTCGACGAAGGCGAACTCCGCCAGGCGGTGCTGGCCAATATGGGGGACGAGAAGGGAATGGACGATGTGTTCGGCGAGCCGTCGCGAGCACACTCGGAAATCTGGCTGGACTTCGTCGAAGGCATGGGCGGTCGGCGCGAAATGATCGGTCACAATCCAATTCCTGAAATCAAGAAACTGATGGCGTTCTTCCATCGCATTGCCAGTGACGGAACGCCGGAAGAAGCGCTGGCAGCTTTTTATGCCTATGAATCGCAGGTACCGCGGATTGCGAAAGAGAAGGCGCGCGGGTTGCAGGAGATGTACGGCGCCGACGAGCGCACAACGGCCTACTTCACGCTGCACGTCACCGCGGACGTGCATCATTCTCGGGTCTGGCGGCAGCAGCTTGAGAAGCGGCTGGAATCGCATCCCGAAGTGGCGGAGAAGGCACTGGCGGCGGGAGAGAACGCCGCGAAGGCGCTGTGGCATGCGCTGGATGGGATCGACGCGCGGCGGATGGCGGCGGCAGCCTGAGTCTTAACCACAGAGGGCACAGAGGACACATGAGATTTGAGCCTTTGATTCGGTAGAATCATTGGCTCTTTTCTTTTTTGCGGGGACTTCCTTATGGCGAAGGCAATGCCCATCGGCGCACGCGGCACAGCCGAGGAGACGGTAGAATTCAAGCACACGCTGACGGCGCATCATCCCGAGCTGCCCCCGGTTTATTCCACTCCTGACATGATCCGGCTGATGGAAACGGCGGCGTTTCATGCCCTGCAACCTTACTGCGAGGGCGACGAGATCACGGTGGGAACGGCCATTCATGTCGAGCATCGGGCGGCCAGCGGGATGGGCGTGCGAATCCGTGCCGAGGCAGTGCTGGAGTCGTTCGATGGGCGGTTCTACACACTGCGCGTCGCCGCGTGGGATGATGTGCAGGAAATCGGCCGAGGTACGGTGCAACGGGCGGTGGTCAGCATGGGGAAATTTATGGATAAGATGAAGAGAACAGCGAGTAGCTAGGAGCTAGGGGCTAGCAGCTAGGGTTTGTCGTCTCGGAGCAAACGGCTATGGCGAACATCGAAGACCAAAAAGCCAAGGCGGATGCATTTCGCGCCATGCATCGGGGGCCGAAGATTCTGCTATTGCCGAACGTTTGGGACGTGGCCAGCGCCCGTGTGATTGAGGAATCCGGCTTCCGCGCGATTGCCACCACCAGCGCCGGAATTGCGTTCACGCTGGGTTATCCGGACGGGCAGAAGATTTCGCGCGAAGAGATGTTGGCCCGCGTGGCGCGAATCGCCAACGCAGTCAGGGCTCCGGTGACGGCTGATGTCGAGGCCGGGTACGGCGATCGTCCGGAAGATGCAGCCCAAACCGCTCGTGGAGTCATTGAAGCCGGCGCAGTGGGCATGAATCTTGAGGATGGAACAGACGACCCACAGCATCCGCTGGCGGATTTGCCGTCACAGTTGGAAAAGATTCGCGCCGTTCGTGAGGCTGCTCTCAATTCTGGCGTGCGGCTGGTGCTGAATGCCCGCACGGATGTGTATCTGTTGCAGGTAGGTCCGCCCGAAAAGCGATATGACGAAACGCTGCGGCGGTTGCTGGCGTATCGTGATGCGGGAGCAGATTGTGTTTTTGCCCCCGGTGTGCGGGACGCGGAAACCATCACGCGGCTGGTGCGGGATGTTCAGTGTCCGCTTAATATCCTCGCGGGGCCGGGCGCTCCTTCCATCCCTGAAATGGAGAAGCTGGGGGTGGCGCGCGTCAGCCTGGGATCCGCCCCGATGCGGGCGACACTTGGTCTGCTGCGCAGGATGGCGGAGGAGTTGAAGAGCTCAGGAACGTATGGCGCGATCGAGGGTGCGCCCAGCCACGGCGACGTGAACCGGATGATGCAAATGTGATGGAACTCACGTGGGCACAGGTGCCCTCGCCTCTGCCAGCCGGACAACGCCCGGCAGATGAAGTAGGGCGGCAGTAAAGCGCTCGCCGATTCGCCCTCGACTCCCCGGTCGAGGGCGTCCGGGCCTACGTTAGTTTATGTTCCCTGAGGAACCTGTTAGACGGGCGGAGACGCTCCTCCTCTACCGTTCAGGGCGCAGTTGTACTATGTTCTCGTGCGGACGCTGGCGCAAAGTGTCTTCGAATATATCCAGAAACATCGACTCCTGAAAGCTGGGGATCGCGTGGGGGTTGCTGTGTCCGGTGGCGCAGATTCTGTTGCCATGCTTCGCTTGCTGCTGGAGTTGCGCCGGGAAATCGGCATCGTTCTCTCAGTGGTGCATTTCAACCACAAGCTGCGTGGAGCCGATTCGGACACTGACGAACAGTTCGTCGCGGAATTGGCGCAGCAGCACAAGCTGGAACTGCACTGCGAAAGCGGCGACGTCGCCGCATTGGCCGCAAAAAAACACTTGAGTCTGGAAACAGCGGCCCGCCAGATGCGTTACGACTATTTCAGGCGGGTACTGCTGGAAGACCGCCTGAATCGGATTGCCACCGCGCACACGTTGGACGACCAGGCCGAGACGGTACTCCTGAGGATGGTTCGGGGAGCCGGCAGCCGCGGGCTGGCAGGAATCTATCCTCAGTTGTCAGTTGTTGGTTCTCGGCTCTCAGGACGCTCGATTGTTCGTCCGCTGATGAGAACGAGGCGCAAGGAACTCGAAGCGTATCTTGGCGAAATCAGGCAGGGCTGGCGCGAAGACAAGAGCAATCGCGACTTGCGGCACGCGCGCAATCGTGTGCGGCACGGAGTCTTGCCTCGCCTGGAGCGCAACCTGAATCCGGCCGTACGAGAGGCTTTGGCGGAAACCGCCGAGATCGCGCGAGCCGAAGAAGAATATTGGCAAAGCGAAGTTGCGCGCGTGTTGCCCCTGATGTGGACGAATACTGCCAGGAACGGGATGCTACAGGCGCAGGAATTGACGGACTTACCCCTCGCACTCCAGCGCAGAGTGGTTCGGGCGACCAGTGAATCCTTGGGATTGCAGCTGGAATTTCGCCATGTGGAAGAGATTCTCGGCTTGTGTTCGAGTGCGGGAGGAGCAGGCAAATCGACGTTCCTGCCGCATGGATGGAAGGTTTCCCGGAACAAGAGTGAGTTACGGTTCGAGCGTGCCGTCGCGCCGAAGGACCTGAATTACGAATATCATCTTTCCGTGCCGGGATCGGTTGAGGTTCCTGAGACAGGATCGCGATTTGAGGCCGCGGTGCTCGCGCACGCCGCTGTCCAAGGATATAATTCGGACCACTTCTTCGAACCGTCGTCGCTGTCGGCGGAGTTGATTGTTCGCAACTGGCGGCCGGGAGATCATTTCTGGCCAGCCCATACCAAGGCTCCTAAGAAGATCAAGGAACTCCTGCAGGAGAGGCATGTGACGGGCCGGGAGCGCAAACTGTGGCCGGTGATGGTCAGCCGAGCGGAGCTTGTCTGGGTGCGTGGATTTCCCGTGCCTGCGCGCTTGCGGCCGCGAGGCGGAGCCGGCCAGATCGTGGTGGTTCGGGAAGTACCAGCGGAGTTATCGGGCAGCAATGCAGATTCTTCGCCGCATGAAGCTGACTCCGAATGACAATGGTGATTGACTAAGAACGGGTGCGCCACCGCATGAATCAAACATCCAAACCCGAGCAGTTGCGCGTAGTCATTCCAGCCGAGCAGATCCAGAAGCGGGTACGCGAGATCGCGCGGCAGATCTCCGACCACTATCAGGGAAAGACCGTCCATGCTCTGGGGCTCCTGGAAAACGGCTTCATGTTCATGGCAGACTTGGTGCGGGCGTTGGAAGTGCCCGTGATCTGTCAGTTCATCAAACCGCAATACCGCCGCGAGCAAGAGAACACGCCCGGGGGATTTCTGGAAATCTTCTTCAGCCACCAGCCGGACATTCGCAACCAGCATGTTCTGCTCATTGAGGGTCTGGTGCATTCCGGCGTGACCAGCGAGTTTCTGATGAGTGACCTGCGGGGCCGGGGAGCGGCTTCGGTGAAGCTGGCAACGCTACTGGACCGGCAGTCGGCCCGTCGCGTGCAGTTACAGCCGGATTATTTCGGGTTTCTCGTGGACGAGGCATTCTTGGTGGGTTACGGGCTGGGTGCGCCTGGGCAGACGCACCGCAATCTGCCCTACTTGGCAGCCGCAAGCTGAAGCCTGCCTGTGACTTAAGTTACGGCAAGAACCCCATTCTTTTTTCCGCCAGAACGGTTAGAATAGCAGGGAGGTAAATTCCTCTATCCAAACCCCCGGGTTGGCATCTAATCAGTAAGGGTAGGAGGCGGTTGCGCTTCTTACAGCAAGGGGCTAGTTCTCAGGAGAATTTTCTTAGGTGAATTCGACAGTTAAAACCGTAGTTTTCTGGCTGGTGATCGTACTCTCGGCGTTCCTGCTGTGGCAGGTCGTGAAGGCCGGCGGGGCAGGGCAAAAAGAGAAGGCCATCAACTTTTCCGAATTTTTGACCGATGTCGATCAGGGGCTTGTCAAAGAGGTCACGATCACAGGCGTGGAGGTACAGGGCAAGTTTCAGAACGATAATTCCGCCTTCCATACCACTGTTCCGGCGAACTATCCGGACATGATCAAGACGCTGCGTGATAAAGGCGTCAACATGACGTTCCGGGATATCAACAGCGGGAGTTGGCCGACCTGGCTGCTGAACCTGGCTCCGCTGATCCTGCTCGCGGCCCTGTGGTTCTTCATGATCCGGCAGATGCAGACGGGTGGAAACAAGGCTCTCTCGTTTGGCAAGAGCCGGGCGCGGCTGCTCTCCATGCAGCAGAAGAAAGTCACGTTCAAGGACGTGGCTGGCGTGGACGAGGCCAAGGAAGAGCTGCGCGAGATCATTGAGTTCCTGCGCGAGGCGCAAAAGTTTCAGAAGCTCGGCGGGCGAATTCCGAAAGGTGTGCTGCTGGTTGGACCTCCAGGAACGGGCAAGACTCTGCTGGCAAGAGCGGTGGCGGGCGAAGCTAATGTCCCATTCTTTTCAATTTCCGGTTCGGATTTTGTAGAGATGTTCGTTGGTGTGGGCGCCAGCCGCGTGCGCGATCTGTTCGAGCAGGGCAAGAAGAATGCGCCTTGCATTATCTTTATCGATGAAATCGATGCGGTGGGACGGCATCGCGGCGCCGGGTTGGGTGGCGGCCACGACGAGCGCGAACAGACTTTGAACCAGTTGCTGGTCGAAATGGATGGCTTTGAGTCTAACGACGGCGTCATCCTGATGGCCGCGACCAACCGCCCGGATGTTCTTGATCCCGCGCTTCTGCGTCCCGGCCGTTTTGACCGGCGAGTCGTCGTGAGCCGGCCCGATGTGCGCGGTCGCGAGGAGATTCTCCGAGTACACACCCGCAAGATTCCTTTGGCCGACGACGTGGATCTCTCGGTCTTGGCGCGCGGCACACCGGGTTTCTCCGGCGCCGATCTGGCCAACATGGTGAACGAGGCGGCCCTGGCGGCAGCGCGGCAGAACCGCAAGGCCGTGCTCATGTACGATTTCGAACTGGCCAAGGACAAGGTCTTGATGGGCGTGGAGCGCAAGTCCCTGCTGCTCTCCGACGAGGAAAAGAAGGTTACGGCTTATCACGAGGCGGGTCACGCATTGGTGGCGGCGAAGCTCCCGAATTCCGATCCCCTGCACAAAGTCACGATCATTCCGCGCGGCATGGCCCTGGGCGTGACCATGCAGTTGCCGATCGATGATAAGCACAACTACACCAAGGAATTTCTGGAGACCGAAATCGCTATCATGATGGGCGGGCGTCTTGCTGAAGAGATGTTCCTCAGCCAGATGAGCACAGGCGCGGGCAACGACATTGAGCGCGCTACCGAACTGGCGCGCAAAATGGTGTGCGAATTCGGCATGAGCGAACTGGGTCCGCTGACCTTCGGTAAGAAAGAAGAACAAATCTTCCTGGGCCGGGAGATCGCTCAGCATCGCGACTACAGCGAGGCCACGGCGATCAAGATCGACGAAGAAGTGCGCCGCCTTGTGGGCCAGGGCTACGACACCGCGAAGCGGGTTCTCGCCGGGAACCACGATACGCTGGTCAATATTGCGCTGGCGCTGCTGGAGCGCGAAGTGCTCGACGCCAATGAGATCAAGATGATCATCGAAGGTAAAGAATTGCCCAAGATGACGCCCCCACCCAAAACCGACGATGGCGTGCAGCAGGTGCTGAAGCCAGAACCGCGTCCGGGCATTGCCAAGGGCGGCGAGAGTCCGGCGAGGGCTTGAAGTCAGCAGTTTGGAGTCAGTAGTTAGGAGTGCGCGGGCGGCCTCACCGGCCGCCCTTGCTTTTTTGCGCTGGTTGGATGATCGGTGGGCCGGTTTCGCGCTGGTCAGCTGCATGCTCAACAGCCTGGGCCGCAGCCCAGCTCAGAGTCGTTCTGGTCTCTTCAGGCATCAATTCTGTTGCCGGCAGACCTCCCAAAGGTGCATTCATGAGTCAAGTGTCGAACTGGTTCGAACGCAAATTTGACTTTTCGTTTCCGCTGGAACTGTATCCCAACTTGTGCGTCCGTTTGCGAGGGACGCCAGCCCGCCTTGAGGAGATGGTGCGAGGCTGCCCGCGGGAGTTGCTGCTGCAGAGGCCGAAAGACAAGTGGTCGGCTCAAGAACATGCCGGACATCTGCTCGACCTCGAGGCCTTGTGGTGGCGCGGGTCGACAACTATCTGGCGGGTGGCGCGGAACTCACAGCGGCGGACCTCAGCAATCAAAAAACTCACGAAGCCAATCACAACGCGCGGAACATCGAGGAGATTCTCGCCCAGTTCCGCAGCGCGCGACTGCGGCTGGCAGACCGAATGGAAGGGCTCGAGGCCGCTTTATTCGCCCGCTCGATGCTGCACCCACGGCTCAAGAAGCCGATGCGGCTGGTGGATCACCTGTACTTCGTCGCCGAACACGACGATCACCACCTGGCCAGGATCTGGGAACTTACTTGACCGGACGCAACATTTCCTCGGCTGCTTCATCCACACGCCTCGGTTAAGGCAGTGAACCCCGTATACAATGTTTGCACCGCAGCAAAATATGTAACCGGGAAGGAATGTGAAACAGCACAAAGTTTCGCGGAAAGTGGCTGACGCAGTCATCGATTCTTCATCGGCTGCTTCTGCCCGCCGTGCCAAGATCATCTGCACCGTGGGCCCGGCGTGCAATTCTGAGGCGATCCTGCGCGATCTCATGCGTTTGGGAATGGACGTTGCCCGCCTGAACTTCTCCCACGGATCACACCAGGAGCACAAGCAAAATATCGCGCGGCTGCGGCACGCAGCCCAAACCGAGAAGCGGACCATCTGCATCCTGCAAGATTTGCAGGGTCCCAAGATTCGCACCGGGCCATTGAAGGGCCATGCTCCCATCACGCTTAAGACCGGGTCGCAAGTGACGATTACGCCCCGTGCGATCGAAGGAACTCCGGCCCTGATCTCAACCACATTCCAGGAGTTGGCCCGGGAAGTGCGTCCGGGCGCTCGCATCCTGCTCTCTGACGGTCTGATTGAGCTGCGGGTCCTTCGTGCACGCGGCGAGGATGTGGAATGCGAGGTCATCAATGGCGGCCAGCTCGGCGAGCACCAGGGCATCAATCTTCCTGGCGTTGCGCTCTCCATTCCCGCGCTTACGGACAAAGATCGCGCTGACCTGGAGTTCGGGCTCAAGCACGGCGCGGACATGGTTGCGCTATCGTTTGTGCGCTCGGCGGCTGACGTGCGTGCGGCAAAGCAAATCATCCTCGATCACGGCAGCGATGTTCCGGTGATCGCCAAACTGGAAAAACCGCAGGCCCTGGAGGTTTTGGAAGAAATTTTTGCCGCGGCCGATGGCGTGATGGTGGCGCGCGGCGATCTGGGCGTGGAACTCGCGCCCGAGAAGGTCCCAGTCATCCAGAAGCACGTGATCCGCCGCTCTGCCGAGTGGCGCAAGCCGGTCATTATCGCCACCCAGATGCTGGAGTCGATGATCGAAAACCCGCGTCCCACACGGGCGGAAGCCAGCGACGTAGCTAACGCCATTTTCGATGGTACGGACGCGGTGATGCTTTCTGCAGAGACGGCAAACGGCCGCTATCCACGCGAAGCGGTTGCAATGATGGCAAGGATTGTGGTGGAGGCGGAGAGGAATCTCCAGGATTTCGCCCAGCCCAGGCGCCGGCGCGAGAAACATGCGCTCACCATCGCGGAAGCCATCTGTGAGTCGATCTCGCATGCCGCTGAGGATCTTCCCATGGGCGCCATCGCCGTGTTCACCGAGAGCGGAAACACGGCGCGCATGATTTCCAAGTACCGTCCCAAGGCCTCCGTCTATGCTTTCAGTCAGGCGCTGTCGGTCTGCAATCGCATGAATCTGCTTTGGGGAGTGCGTCCCGTGCGGCATGAACAGGCGCACAACGCCGACGGTATGGTCTCAGCTGCGGAACGGGAACTCCTTCGCCAGGGTCGCGTCAAGGAGGGCGATGTGCTAGGTATTGTGGCTGGAACCCAGATGGCCTCCGGTTCGACCAACTTCGTGCGCCTGCACGCGGTGAAGGCGCAAGCGCCTGAAAGGGCTTCGCGTGCAAGCAGGCGCTTGACGCGCCGGAGACAATAACCTTCAAGATGTCTGAGGAAATACTTTCGATCGCGATCTTCGAGCCTCTGCCGGGGAAGGAGGCCGAGTCGCTGGCGACGATCCGGGATTTGATTGCAGCGCTCTCGGCGGGCGGGTACAGCCGGGATTCTCTCTATCGAGACTCGAAGGCGCGCCGTGAATATATATTGCTGCGTTATTGGAGATCCGACGGGGCGCGCCGTGCGGCTTTGGAAGATCCGGAGATACTGCGCTGCTGGGCTAAGCTCTCCCAGGAAATCCGGGCGGTCAAGGTGTATGAGACGCTGGAGGAGGCCGGCCTGTAGTGCGCGGCGATCAAGTAAACAGACTGGCAAAAGGTATTACGAGATTGCTCAGATTGTGGCCAAACACAGATGGCCAGACGCTATCTGTGCGTTCGCGTACCCATCCCGAAACCAAGCTCATCGTAAACGGTGCAATCGCCGCGGGCAGAACGATGCGGGTATGAAGTTGAGAATCCACGGCGACAAGCCCGTTGGATCCGGCGAAGAGTATGGCACCGATGACGAGTCCCCAACCGAACTCCGCGTTGGCCAATCGCCACGGTCTCCCGAAAACACGGTTCAACGAGGACTGGTACACGCCCCGGAAGACGATTTCCTCGGCGACACCGGGCATGACCAGGAGGAAGGCCCAGCCCTCAGCGGTCAGTTTCTTGCGCGCCCCAAGAACAAAGAAGACTGCGGACACCGCCAGGGCCACGAGCAAAGCCACCATCGACGGCTTGAACCAACCTGGCCGGAGGCGTGATGTCATGCCAATTGATGCTAGCGAGATTCCAGGGATGAGAGCGACTAACAAAAATGGCCATGCCGTCGAGAGGATGCACTCCTGCCAACTCCAGTGCAGGTGCTGGAAACCGTCGACCCGAGGTATTTCTATGAGGGCAACGTCCAGGACGACTAGAGATGCTACGAATAACAACAAGCCCCAGCGCCGGGTGCGGGAGTGCCAGGCGGCAATCAACACAAGGGGAAGTGCGCACGCCAGCGTGAGCCCCGCTTGTAAGGCGACACGGCAGAGATAACCGCGAAGCTGCACGGACGCATTATACCTGTCAGAGGTGGGGTCGACGGATAGTGACTGTTGTACGCTGGTTGTGAGATTCTTTGAGACCCATGCCTGACGTTTTGCGCTGTGAGCAATTCGCCAATACGTCTTTCGATCCGGCCGTTCGCGGATTTCTTCATAATCCCGTCACGCTCTCGGGCGAAGGCCTCGTGCTTACCCATGGCGCAGGAGGAAATTGCCAGGCTCCGTTGCTGGTTGCACTGGCGGAAGCCTTTGCCGGGGTGGGTTTCGCCGTGCTGCGCTGTAACCTGCCCTTTCGCCAGGCTCGGTCGTTCGGCCCCCCGCGACCAGCAGACGCCGCCCGCGACCGCGAAGGCCTGAAGAACGCTGTTGCCGCACTTCGCAAGCTGGTTTCCCGCCGCATGTTTCTTGGCGGTCAATCTTACGGCGGGCGTCAGGCAACGATGCTCTGTGCCGAGGAGCACCAGATCGCAGATGGCTTGCTGCTGACGTCTTATCCGTTGCATCCGCCAGGCAGACCCGATCAGCTTCGTACCCAGCATCTGCCTAACCTACGAACGCCGGCGCTTTTTGTTCAGGGGACACGCGATCCGTTTGCGTCTCCGGAAGAGATGGAGTTGGCGCTGAAGCTGATTCCGGCGAAGACCTCATTGCTGCGAATCGAAGGGGTGGGGCACGATCTGGGATTCAGAGGGAAAGCGAAGCAAGATGACCTGGCGTCCGCGGTGCTGGCAAGATTTCAACACCTTTTCAAATAAGCTTGCGTGTGCGTCTCTTTTTGGGACTTGGTTGTTTCTGCCGCCCGCACATTTTCTACTCGGCGTACTCGGGCGCGCTCTGCGTTGAAGATTTTCTCTTAATTTACCCAGCCCGATTTCGATCCGCCATTCTTCTTGTCCGCATCCTCGGGCGGGACGTAGTTACCGTGTTCGTCGAAGGTCACGGTGCGATCATGCTTGCGCATGTAAACTTCGAACTTGCGCGCAGCGCGCCGGCGTCTCCAGCGGTAGTAGGAATTGCGCACGCTGAAGTAGTGTTCACTGGCTCCAAACATCAGCCCTTTTCGCGGCAAGAATTTGACATACAAGAATCCGAAGAGCAGTCCGCCCAGGTGAGCGATGTACGCCACATTGCTGCCGCGGCCTGCCCCTGAGGCGCTGATGGCTTCCACCAAGGTGATGAATGCAAGCCCGGCCACAAAATATTTTGCCTTGAGGGAAATGGGGATGGGAAAGAGCATGATCTCTCGATCCCCATAAAGAATGCCGAACGCCATCAAAATGCCCAGAATTCCTCCCGATGCCCCCACGGTTGGAGTTTGAGGTACAACGCCACCCACGCCCGTGTAAGAGATCGCGATCGTGGTCACCGCGGCCCCAATCACGCAGAAGAAGTAGAATTCAAGGAATCTCTTGTGCCCCCAGTCCGATTCCAGTTGAGCACCGAACATCCATAACCCAAGCATGTTGAAGAGAATGTGTAGAATTCCAGCGTGCAGAAATGAGTACGTCACCACCTGGAAGATCCAGCCATGCATCACTAGCACGGGGATCAGCGCCAGGAAATAGAACAAAGCGCCGCCGAGTTCGGGAGTCACAGCCTTCAGCAGTTCGATCAGCAGATAGACCGCGGCATTGATGATGATGAGCCACTTCACCGCCTTGGTGAAGGGAGGCAAACTCAGCGAGAAGGTGCGGCCGCGATACATAGAAAACTGTCGTTAGCAGCTAGGAGCTGGTAGCTGGTGTAACGCTCATCTTATCAGGTCACCTTATCCCCAGCCGGCGGCCCGGACTTGGGAAAGTCGGGGGGACTTGACCTCCGCCCCAAGAGACACTAAATATTATCAGGGGGTCCCATTGGGACGGAGGCAATCATGATTTATTGTCCGGAATGCGAAACCAATCTCGACATCGAAGAGGATGAAGTCGATGAAGGCGAAATCGTCTCCTGCCCCGAATGCGGCACGGACTTCGAGGTGATCACCGTCAGCCCCATCGAACTGAAGCCCGTGGATGAGGACGAATACGAAGCAGACGACGAAGAGGAAACCGAAGACGGTGACTTCTCGTAGCCCCCACCGGCCGCTGTTCCGGTCGTTGACGTACACCTCCCATCGCGCCATCGGCATGGCACTGCTTGGGCTGTTCGTTTTAGGACTGTACTCTGCCCGGATCGCAGCTGCTGGAACTTACCCGCCCGGTGAAAAGAAGCATGACCAGCCGTACGCCCTGATCTTCGGCACAGTCTGGGGTCCGGATGACCTGCCGGTTTATGGCATGATGATCAAGATTCGCCGAGAGAGCGACAAGAAAGCCCGCTGGGAGCTTCATTCGGATCACAATGGTGAGTTTGCCATACGCGTTCCAGCAGGCAAGCAAGATTACGTCATCTGGGCCGATCTGAAAAGTTATAAGTCACCAAATGGAAGGCAGGTGCAGGTTGCCGAAGTCAAGGTGCACGTGGAGAATGACGAGCGCATCGACACCGGGTTGCATCTAAGGAATGCAGAATAGCCGTAGCGAATCAAGAGGCGGCTCTTGTGGGGGCAACGGGAGGACGAATGAAAAAGTGCCAAACCGTGGTCTTGCTGCTGATTGCCCTCGTCGCTACAGCCGTTCCCTGCTATGCGAAGGACAAGGACAAAGCTGCCACCGGGCGTTTGCTAACGGGCAAAGTCCTTGATCGCCGCGATAATGCCCTGCCGGATGCCGTCGTGTACCTCACCAATGTGCGCACCCATGCCGTGAAGAGCTACATTGTGGGTCCGGACGGCGCTTATCACTTCCCTGAACTCTCGCCCAACATCGACTACGAAGTTTACGCCCAGTACAAGGGCCAAAAGAGTGACACCAAGACAGTGAGCCAGTTCGACGACCGCAAGCAGGTGAACATCATCTTGCGGATCGAGGTGAAATGAGAGACGACTTAAAACGGAATGAGCGGCGCTGAGCCCGCCGCGGAGTCTGACGGGAACATCTTCCTGCTCGACGCGAAGGGCGACTCCGACACCACGCTCAATGCCGACGGGTTTCCGGAGTTAGAGGTTTCCGTCTAACATCGGCACGGGCGGGAACGTATCCGGGTCACATCACCTTTTTGCCCTCGCAAAGATTGAGCAGCTCCACGAACGCGAATATCTCTGCCCGGCGCCCACGACTCTTGCGAACCGTCTTGAGTATGCCGGCCTTGCGCAGTCGCCTCAACATTTGCATGACCGTTTGCACGGTTGGCATCTGCTTGTGTCGTGTCAACTGGCCGCTTTGGAAAATGGGCTGGTCGAATAAATGGTCAAGGAGCGGCACGGCATATCGAGAGTGCGTCAGTTCGATCAGCTTGGTCTTCAGCCGCTCGTAAAGCTCGATGATGGCGCGCGCTGTGGCTGCGTTGGCCTTCGCTTGTTCGGTGACCGCGCGCAGGAAAAAATCTATCCAGCGATCCCAGCTCTTAGGTCGCCCCAGATCACGGAGCCTATCGACGTATTCGTCCCGATTCGCCTCCAAGTAACTGGAGATGTAAAACATTGGCCGGGACAGGAGTTGCTTCTCATGCAGGAACAGCGGGACTAGGATACGGCCTAGACGGCCATTGCCGTCCAAAAATGGGTGGATGATCTCAAATTGCGCATGCACTATCGCAAGCTGCACCAGAGGGTCGCGCTCCTCCCCGTGGTAATACTTTTCCCAATTGTCGAGATGACCCTTTAGGAAGAGGGGCGCAGGCGGAACAAAACGGGCTTCCTCAATTGTCGAGCTAGGAGGTCCGATCCAGTTCTGTTCCATGCGAAACTGTCCCCGTGCTTTGTTTCTCCCGCGCACACTGTCAAGCAAAATACTGTGAAGTTGAAGCAGGAGATTGAGGTTGAATGGACGTTTCTTAAGCTCCTCTTCGGCCGTATGTAAAGCTCGACGATAATTAATGATCTCTTGAATGTCCTGGCGTTTTGACTCCTCGACCACCTCCGCGCCAGCCTCGAACTTCAATACGTCGCCGAGCGTTGCCTGAGTCCCTTCCATACGAGAGGAAAGGACTGCCTCTTGAGTTGTCAGTGGAGAAAGCAAGACCTCTGGGTTCGGAACGCCGTATAGGATCCCGTCATAAAGAGCGAGCGCCCGGTTGGCTTGACCGATAAGAGGAACGAGGGCCGGCCAGTCAATATTAGTGAGTGGAAGTCGTTCTGCAACAAAGGGTTTCATGCCTGCTTTTCAGTTGTCTAAAGCAGGCTACCTGCTAATTTGCATTGTGTAAAGTATTTTGCGATTTTCTTTATACAAACCCGCTTGTTGACATTGCGCTTTAAGCAAAGGATTGTCGGTTTGCAACGCCTTTCGCCTCAAATAGATAAGGCCCTCATTCGAGGGCCTAGAATCTGCTCTTCGAGGGGAGAACTTTCACCGCTTAGTTATTCTCGTTCCCGGCCCTCTTCCATGACATCAGCTCACCGATGGTCGAGCCGCCGGTGCTCGATGCTGGGTGTTTGTAGGCTTCCACTTCCTTATGCGAAGCCTCCTCGCCCACAGCCTTGATGCTGAGCCCGACTTTCTTTTCCTCGGGATTCATCTTGATGATCTTGAACTCATGCTCCTGGCCCGGCTCCAGGGTCAAAGGCTGACCGTTGCCATCGACCGCTTCGGAGTTATGGCAGAGCCCCTCGATGCCTTCGGCAATCTCGATAAACGCGCCGAAACTGGCGACACGCAAGACTTTGCCATGGAGAACGTCACCGACGTGGTGCTTCTCGAAGAAACTCTCCCACACATCCGGCTGAAGCTGCTTTACCCCCAGCGACAGCCGCCGTTTATCGGGCTCGATAGCCAGCACCACCGCTTTCACGCGATCGCCCTTCTTCAGAACTTCCGAAGGATGCTTCACGCGCTTGGTCCAGCTCAGATTGCTGACGTGAACCAGGCCATCAATCCCGTCCTCAATTTCAATGAACGCACCGAAGTCGGTCAGGTTCCGCACCCGACCTTCGACGGTCGCGCCCATCGGATACTTCTCATGCAAGGCGTCCCACGGGTTAGCCGCGAGTTGCCGCATGCCGAGCGAAATGCGACGCTCCTGCGGGTTTACATTCAACACCACGCAGTCGACCTGGTCACCGACGTTCACCAGCTTCGAGGGATGCTTCATGCGCTTGGACCAGGTCATCTCGCTGACATGTACCAGCCCTTCGATGCCCTGCTCCAGCTCCACAAAAGCGCCGTAGTCGGTGACGCTGATCACGCGTCCGCTGACGTGCGCGCCCACGGGATAGCGGTGCTCCGCATCCAGCCAGGGATCGGGTGTCAGCTGTTTGAAGCCCAACGATACCCGCTGCTTGTCATTGTCGAACTTCAGCACTTTCACCTGGATCTGGTCGCCGACGTTGACCAGGTCGCGAGGATGGGTGAGACGGCCCCACGACATGTCAGTAATGTGCAGGAGGCCGTCAATACCGCCCAAATCCACGAATGCACCGTAGTCGGTCAAATTCTTGACCACGCCGGTTAGGATTGCGCCTTCCTGCAGATGCTCAAGAGTTTTGGATCGCTTTTCGTTCTGTTCCACTTCCAGCACTTGCTTGCGCGATACCACGATGTTGCCGCGTTTCTTATTCAGCTTGATGATGGCAACTTCGAGCCTTTGACCTTTGACCGCGTCCAGGTTGCGGGTCGGGCGCAGATCGGCTTGGGAGCCGGGCAGGAACGCCCTGGCCCCCATGATATCCACGGTCAGGCCGCCTTTGATGCGCTCCACTACCACGGCCTGAATCGGCTTCTTCTCGGCATAAGCCTTCTCGATCTCGTCCCAGGCGCGCAAGCGTTGCGCTTTCTGATGCGAGAGATTGGTATAACCTTCCTCGGTTTCGCCCTTTTCCCGCATGACGTCGATTTCGTCCCCGGGCTGGAACCTGGGCTTGCCCTCATGATCCAGCACTTCGGCCAGGGGCAGCATGCCCTCCGACTTGGCGCCGATGTCCACCACGACGTGAGTGAGCGTGAGCTTGAGCACGGTGCCCCTCAGCACCTTGTCATCTCCGGCGGCTTCCTCGGTTTCGGTGGTGAAGCTTTCCAGGGCGGATGCGAAATCCTCGGAGCCTGCGCTGCCGGGAACTTTTTCCGGGTGGCGCTGGGTTTGCTGGGCCGGTTCAGCGGCCGTGCTTTCCGGCGGTACGCTCTCGATGGTGCTCACACTTTGCTCGGTTAAGGTTGAGGTTGCGGAATCCTGGTTGGGTGTGGTGTTGTCGTCGAACAAGGTCATCGCCTCTCTGCTGTACTCGCACCTTCTGTGCGACGGATGCGGGAGCTGCTTGCGGACTGCTGGCAGTGAGTCTTAGGTTGTGTTGAGCTCGTCCTGGCGAACGAGCTTGACAATCCCAGCGGTCGGACGTTTCAAAGCGAACCCGCGTCCAAAAGGGAACTCTTCGACTATAGCAACCGCCCGCAAACAGTGTCAAACCCCAAAACTTAAGATAAGCGCTGCTTGTTAAAGCCGCGTGAATCGCGATGGGTTCAGACTGTCCTAATTCTCACCGCACTCCACAGTCCAAACGCGATCCGTCGAGTTCGCTCGACCGGACGGGCGAGAACGTCTCCCCACACGGGCATTGCCAGCATTTAGAATAGAGCTACTCCCACTGTGGGGAACCATCAGCTAGGTGATGCCATTCACGGAACAGTTCGACGTAGTCGTAGTCGGCGCTGGTCATGCCGGTTGCGAGGCTGCCATGGCTGCATCCCGCATGGGCCTGAAGACCGCCCTGTACACCCTCAACGTTGACCTGATCGCGCAAATGTCTTGCAATCCTGCCGTCGGCGGCATTGCCAAGGGGCACCTTGTGCGCGAGGTGGACGCGCTCGGCGGAATTATGGGCGAAGTCACCGACGCTGTCGGCATCCAATTCCGGCTGCTGAATACTTCGCGCGGCCCGGCCGTTTGGTCTCCCCGCGCCCAGTGCGACAAGCAGGCTTATCGCCTGAAGATGCGCGAGGTCCTCGAATCCCAGCCGAATTTAAAGATCAAGCAGGCGGAAGTGGCGGATCTGATCATTGAGACCTGTCATCCTGAGGTGCCCGCTTTTGGCACCGACGGATCTGGGCGAGACCCCGCGCCGTTCGAGTCGCAGAGCGACTCGAACCATATGGCGCGAGGCGAGCATCCATATTTTCCCGACGACCAAGGACCAACGAACAACGACCCTGCCCGCATCTGCCGCGGCATCCGCCTTCGCGACGGCCGCACCGTGGGGGCTTCCGCCGTCATCATCACCACTGGCACTTTTCTGAATGGTCTGATCCACTGCGGCGAGCAGCAATATCCCGCCGGACGCTCCGGCGAACCGCCTGCTGTCCTTCTGGGCGAGGCCCTGAAGCAACTCGGCCTGCGCGGCTGTCGCCTCAAGACCGGCACGCCTCCCCGCCTCGACGGACGCACCATCGACTGGTCGCGTTTTCAGCTTCAACCGGGCGACCCCGACCCCACACCCTTCAGTTTTCGCACCAAGCGGGTCGCCCACCACGACGCTCAGGTGCCCTGCTACATTGCCTGGACCACACCGGAAACGCAGCGCATCATCCGGGAAAATGTGCACCGTTCCCCGATGTACAGCGGCCAGATCAAATCTATCGGCCCACGATATTGTCCCTCGATTGAAGACAAGATCGTCAAGTTCCCCGACAAAACTACGCACCAGCTTTTTCTCGAACCCGAGGGGTTGAACACCCACGAAATCTACGTCAACGGGATGAGTACTTCGCTGCCCGTCGAAGTTCAGCTCGCGATCCTGAAGTCCATTCCCGGCCTTGAGGCTGCGGAGATGCTGCGGCCCGGCTACGCCATCGAATACGACTCGATCGATCCCACCGAGCTCGAGCGCACTCTCGAAACCAAGAAGATTGCCGGGCTGTTTCTCGCCGGCCAGATCAACGGCACCAGCGGATACGAAGAAGCCGCCTGCCAAGGCCTGATGGCGGGGATCAATGCGGCTTTGCAGGTGAAGAGCCAGCCGCCGCTGATTCTCGATCGCACCGAAGGTTACACCGCAATCCTCATCGACGACTTGATCTCCAAGGGCACCAACGAACCTTACCGCATGTTTACCTCGCGCGCCGAATTCCGCTTGCATCTGCGGATTGACAATGCCGACCGCCGCCTCACGCCGCACGGCCGCAGAGTAGGCCTCATTTCTGACGCGGCCTGGGCTGATTTTCTCGCCAAGCAAGAGCGCATGGAGTCGCTCAAGCAATTACTGGAAATAACAAAACTCACCAGCGCCAGGATGGAGCAGATTGCCAGTGTGGGGATCCTCTCAAACTCATGTCATCCCGAGCGGAGTGAGGCGGAGCCGAACCGAGTCGAGGGACCTGCTGTTTCGCAACCGGGAAATAACGACGGCGCCAAAGGCCAAGGACTGGTTTCAGCCTGCCCTGAGCGAAGCGAAGGGACCAACGACCTTTCCGCCGCCCTCGGACAGACACTTGCCCAACTTCTCAAGCGGCCGGAGATCACAATCGAGAACCTTGTGCCGACCCTCCGCGAACTGGACCCCATGTTCTTTGGCCGAGAGGAAATCCGTGTCGATCCGTGCGAATCCGTGGCTGGTCTTTCTTCCGAAATTCGCAACGAACTCAAATCTGTTGAAACCGAAATCAAGTACGAGGGCTATCTGCTGCAGCAGCAGCGCGCCATCGAACGGTTGAAGAAGGCTGAGCAGCGCATCATTCCGGAATGGTTCGACTACCACTCGGTCAGCGGTCTCTCCCGCGAGATGCAGGAAAAGCTTTTAAAGATAAGGCCGCGCACGCTCGCCCACGCCTCCCGAATTCCCGGCGTTACTCCCGCCGCCGTATCGCTGGTGAATGTCTATATCGAAATCCAGGCCAAGCGCCGCGAACAAGCCGCCATATTGTGAGGAGAAACGGAACCCAATGAGCAACCGGTCGTACACCCAGATCGAGTCTCCGCTCGGCCCCCTGCTATTGGTTGCGGATGAAGCCGGTCTACGGCAAATCTCATTCGTGAACGGAAGGGAAAAGGCTCAACCCGAGACTTCCTGGAAAAAAGATCCGGCCCCGCTCAAAGAAACCATCCGCCAGCTCCATGCCTATTTCGCCGGAGAGCTGGAAGAATTCGACCTGCTGCTTGCGCCCGAAGGTACGACGTTCCAACTCGAAGTGTGGCGCCGGCTGTGCGACATCCCGTACGGCGAGACAATCTCTTACGGCGAACTGGCCCGGCGAATGGGAAATCCGAACGCTTCCCGCGCCGTCGGCCTGGCCAATGGTTCAAACCCCATCCCCATCGTCATTCCCTGCCATCGCGTTATCGGCAGCAACGGCAAACTCACCGGCTACGGCGGCGGCCTGCCCATCAAAGAGAAACTGCTCGCTTTGGAACGCCGCCAGCTTCGGCTGCTGTGATCTCTTTCCCTTCTTCGCACGACCTTGAATTTGAGCCGCGACCCGCCACACCAGCCCGGTTAGGGTAAAATGTAGGTTGTTTTTCAAACCCAGCGAGGGGTTCCCAGCTCAATGCGGTTCGTCCTGATTCTGTTTGCGCTTCTTGGCTTCATAGCTTCCGGCCTTGCACTTCGGGAACACTACAACACAGGCGCGTCTCCCTGCCGTATCAACGAGCGCTGGGACTGCGGGATCGTCAACCACAGCCCGTTCGCGGTGCTGGCCGGGGTTCCGGTAGCTGCGATCGGGATGGCAGGATACGTTCTCTTGGCGATGCTTGCTCTTAAACGCGCCTATCGCCTGTTACTCGCCGCGACCCTGGTGGGCCTGTCATTTTCGCTCTACTTGTCGCACGTGGAAGCTCATATCCTGGGCGTGTGGTGCATCTATTGCGTTGCCTCACTCGCGGTGATTTCTCTGCTAACTTTGTTGAGCTTTGGAACGATTGTGTTTTCCCGCGCCAGCAATGCCGGTGCGATACATTAGGAAGGTCTGCACTGATCCTATTATGAAAACAACCCTGGTTCGATTTGCTTTCGCTGTAGCCCTGTTTGCTTCCGTGGCTTTCGCGCAGGAATCCGTCAACCCGGCCCTCCGTCCGCCGAAGGGCGCGCAGATCGCCATCGTCGTCTTCGAAGATCTGCAATGCCCGCAATGCCGGCGTTCGGCTCCTCTGGTCGAGCAAGCGGCGAAGACCTACAAGATTCCCGTCGTTCGCCACGACTTCCCGCTGCCCATGCACAACTGGTCTTACCAGGCGGCGGTGATGGCCCACTATTTCGACAGCCGCTCCCGGCAGCTGGGATCGGACTTCCGCGACTACATCTTCGAGCACCAGCCTGAGATCTTTCCCTCCAACCTCCGGCAATTCGCCGAGAAGTTTGCCAGCGATCACAAAGTGGATTTGCCCTTCGTCGTCGATCCTCAGGGAAAGTTCGCGGCTGAGGTTAACGCCGAACGCGACTTGGGAACAGAACTCCACCTGGATCACACTCCAACCATTTACGTGGTCAGCAGCAAACCCAAAGGACATCCTTTTGTTGAAGTCAAAGAGAGCGACCAGCTTTTTCAGACCATCGACGCGGTGAAAGCAGAGTAGCAAAATAAGGCCGATCCATCTGGATGGAGGTGCTTCATGGCTCTCAGTTTTGCCAAAGACATACGCCCCTTGTTTCGTGACACGCCCGACGTTGACGCCATGAAGGATTTCGGCCTCGACCTCTCGTTGTTCACCGATGTGAAAGCCCAGGCAGAAGAGATTTATTCACGCGTTCTTGATGGCAGCATGCCCTGCGACGAGCCTTGGCCCAAAGAACGTATCGCAATTTTCAAACGTTGGATGGACGAAGGCATGGCGCCGTGAGGCGAGGAACTCCGCAATCCGAAATCTGAAATTTCTTCTTATCCCCTCTCGAAGGCGTGCTTCTTCTCCAATTCCTCCAGCGCGGCCCGCATCTCGCCTTCGAACTTCTCCCCCAGCGTCATCAAAGACGGATTCGCCGTCGCCCGCTCTCCTTCCAGTTTGATCAGCCCCTGCGCTTCCAGCTTTCGGGCAACATCCAGCATGTGCGCCACTGAAGTTTCCACGTATAGCGCCTCGGTGGGATCTCCAACCCACGCCCTGCCGCCCACAAGCCGCGTTTGCCAGTACACCTTTCGCGCCACGAGCAGCGACATCTCTTCGTCGCTCGCCTTGCCGAACACCCACTTGTTGCGTTTGAAATCCCAATGCCGGCTGGAAAAATGAACCGGCACCAGCTTGCCCGACTTCACAAACTCCACCTGCCTGCGATCCACTTCTTTGCGCAAACTGTTGATCACCGGGCCCTCGGCGTCCTTCGGATCGAGCGACGGCATCACCTCGCGCACCGTAGCGGAAAGGTTCACTGCCACAGGCGCGTGTAGTCCCTCCGAGTTCTCTAATCGAATGTCGGTGTGCAACACAAGAAAATCGGCGCCGGATGTCGATTTGTGAAAAGGCCACTCCAGCTGAAACGATAATGGCAGCCCGGTCAGGGTGACGTAAATTCTCCTCTCTACGGCGCCATTGCCTGCTGTTGGACCGCTCATAGCGTTGATTCTCGCATCAGTCTGCTTGCTGGAGCAACGCTTACTCCCACTATTACTATGCTGAGTCGTATCTGGCGGGATTACCGCAAATAACAAAGGCGGCCCTGGTGGCCGCCTGCTGCCAACGGAGAACTGCCAACGGAGAACTGTTTATTTTCCTGCAGCTGCACCCTTCGCCATCATGCTTTGAGCAACCGCACCCTTGGTCATCAGCGAAGCAATTTTCGCCACCAGAACCTCGATGCTTCTCCCAGTGTCAAGGTTCGCATCCACCGCGGGATGCCGTTCCCCGTCGGTGTGCATGACCAGAACCTTGGTGCCGGCATGTGCCTTCTTGACCATGTAGGGCAGGTGATGCCGGTCGTTCTTGGTCAAGGTCGGGCCGAGAACGACCAGGTCGAAAGCCGCCCGGCGCAGCGCTTCTTCCACCCCTTTGCGGCCCACGGCAGTCTCTACCTGGTGGCCTGCGTTCTTGATGGAAACTGCTTGAGAAGCAAGTACTTCCGCGTCTCCTTCGCCGTAGAGGATACGGAGTTGAGTTGAGGGTTTTTCTGTTTTTGCCATAATCTGACCGGAACCAGCCTTTCTCCTGCTGCTGACTTGTCACGGTAGCAATGCCGGCAGGAGATGAGAACGTCACCGAAGATCACGTCCGATTGGGCGAAACCCGCCTCCTCAGCCTCCTGCCCCTCGCGCCAAAAAATCTCCCGACGTACAATGAAGCAGAGTTTCTGATCATCAACACAAGAACTAGTCCGCGGAGGAATCTTCCATGCGTGTGCTAGCTATCTGCATCCTCCTAATCGCTCAGTCCGCTCTCACCACCAGGGCCGTTGCTCAGCAAGCCGACTCGAATTCGGACTCCGCCACCGCCGTCTGCGATTTCGATGATGGCCAGGAGATCACCGTGAAATACAACGACTCGGTTGTGAGCAATAAAGACGAGCCTCGCAACGGCAAGGTATGGTTGCCCGGCGGTTCCCCGATGACACTATTCACCCAGGTCGCGCTCACCCTGAACGGAAGGGAAGTTCCCGTGGGCGCGTACAGCATATACGTCATCCCCGGCAAGAAAGACTGGAGTTTGATCGTGAACCGGAACGTGACCGACGCCGGCAGGTACGACGAGAAACAGGACTTGGTTCGCGCTCCCATGGAACTCGGCGAGGTCAACTCCCCGCCCAAACGGCTGCAGGCTTCCTTTGCCCACAGTGCGCCCAAGGTGTGTAGCATTCGCTTGTATTATGAAAAAATCGGCGCTTTTGCCGAGTTCGGTGAAAAATAATCAGTAGCAGCCGCACACGGGCGAGTTCTTCCGCCGCCTGCAACGGGAAAGTCGGCTCTAGCGGGAACTCGGGCGGTCGGAGCGGCCATATTCCTGGACTTTCCCATCCACCGAAACCGCCACATACCTGCCGGTTTGCAGATCTCTGAACTGGACGACCTGGTGCCCCGCCCGTGCCAACTGGCCCCACTGGCTGGGCTTGTCCGCGTTCTGTTCGATCGCCTGGTACTCGCGCCCATTCATCTCGAACTTCACCGTCTTCAGCCGCTGAAAGCTGGTGCGCTGCACGGGAAAGATCCGTCCCTCTACCGCAACTTCGCCGCCCGTCATCTGCGCCGCGACCGCCTCCATCAACGCGACATCAAGCATATTTTCCGCTTTCGGGGTGTAAAGGGAACCCAGCTAGCAACAAACTCGCTAGTTGAAGGAGCCAGCAGGATGGTCTGATTCCACTATGACCATCCTGATTCCTGCCTGACAAGGTACCGCTGACAATTGAGACGCGGCCCCTAACTCCGTGACTTCAGGATCTCGCGGATTTCGCGATTCAGGCGCGCAGCATCTTTGGCGGCTGTGTCGATGAGTTGTGTCCACTTCTTACCTTTGCCGTCCAACTTGGCTTGTCCCAAGAGATAGGAGGCCTGGAGGATCGTCTCCAGCGAATTGCTCAGATCGTGAGCCAGGGCTCGCAGGTGACTCGTGACATCGCTGGGAAGTTTGCCGGAATTTTCCATTACGGTTTTCGTCACGTCGCTCCCTCAAGAACTGAGCCGCTCGATGCGCTCAGCAAGCCGACTCCTCCCAGTTGGATGCCAGTTTGGAAACCGAGGTACCGGCTGAAAGAAGAATACGCCTCTCGCCTGCTCCGTGCTCGTGGTTTGACACTCGGCGATGCCCCTGTAGAATATTACTTGTCGGTCTTTCCTGAAATCGATCTTTCCTGAAAGGTGACCCGCGAGGGTCGCCCCGCAACACTTTATTGCCATCGTGGCGGAACTGGCAGACGCGCATGGTTCAGGTCCATGTACCCGCAAGGGTGTGGGGGTTCGAGTCCCTTCGATGGCACCAAAGACTTAGAAGCACAACCATACTGCACAGAGGTCCTTCGCTGCGCTCAGGATTTCGCCAGCGGGCTCAGACGCCCGCTAATCGGCTCAAGTTCGAGTCCCTTCGATGGCACCAAAGATTTAGAAGCACACAAATACCCCACAGAATTCTTCTGCGCGCACGAATTCCCCTGGGTCGCGCAAACGTCCCAACGTGACGGAAGTCACAGTTTTTTCACCGCAGGGATAGTAAATTGGCCGTGGAACGGAGTTTTAACCATGGCCACTGATCCCAGCAGGCGCGGCCACGCTTCCTTGGATGACTGCTTCAACCACTTGCACGAGGCCCGGGACCTATCCGTCTACGATGCGATCGAGAGGCTGGTGCAGGCGGCGGAGCAAGTCGGCTTCAGCGTCGAGGACCTGATCCAGATGCTCGATCGGGGTGTGACTCTTTCGATGCTGTTCGACCTGATTGAAACCAGAATGGCGTCGAATGCCGGCTCGGATGCCCTCATCCAAACTCAGCGCGCCGCTTGATAGCAAAGGAATTGTGACTCGATCACCAGCAGATGTGACGAGCCTCACAGAGTTTTCCCCTGCCAAGGTACAATCTTCTTCATTGAGGATGGCTGGAGGTCCTCCTTGGTCCCGATGTCATGCGGCGGCTCCGCCTGCTCCCCAGCACTCTGTTGCGGTCTTTCAGTTCCGCGACCCGGGCGATTGGCTCGTTTTTCGACATCTTCACTGTTTGAGGTCAGAGATATTCGGGGGGAACCCCGCCTTCGCGTGACGTTGATTCATGCCGTCTTTGAGAACGTTTTGTTTGCTAGCTTCCGAGCGTGAGTGGTACACAGTTTTTAACTTTTCGTTCCAGGAGAGATTTCCATGCTGCATCTCGATACCGGCAACACAGGCTTCATGATTTTATGCACCAGCCTGGTCATGTTGATGACTCCCGGCCTTGCCTTCTTCTATGGCGGCCTGGTAGGGCGCAAAAATGTCCTCGCCATCATGATTCAAAGCTTCGTCTCCATGGGCTGGACGACGGTGATCTGGTACATCTACGGCTATTCCTTGTGCTTCAGCGGGGACTGGCACGGGGTCATCGGCAATTTTCACAACGCATTTCTGCGCGGAATCGATCTCAATACCCCCTCGCCGAATATCACCATCCCGGCTTTTGTGTTCATTGCGTACCAGATGATGTTCGCCATCATTACGCCCGCGCTCATCTCGGGTGCGTTTACGAATCGGGTCACCTTTAAGGCTTACATGCTGTTTCTGACCGGTTGGCTGACCTTTGTTTATTTCCCGTTTGTGCACATGGTGTGGGGCGGAGGCTTTCTGCAGCAATGGGGTGTAAAGGACTTTGCCGGCGGCATTGTGGTTCACAACATTGCCGGCGTAGCCGCCCTGGCTTCAGTGATCTATGTGGGCAAGCGCCGTGTGGCGGATCGCGGACCGCACAGTATTCCCCTGGTGGCTCTGGGCACCGGTTTGCTGTGGTTTGGATGGTATGGCTTCAACGCGGGCAGTGAAATGAGAGTCGATTCGGTGACCGCCACTGCGTTTCTCAATACCGATGTGGCGGCCTCGTTCGCGGCTATCGCGTGGCTGCTGGTGGCGTGGTTCAACGAGAAAAAGCCGAAGTTCCTCGGTTTGTTGACGGGAGCTGTCGCCGGACTGGCAACTGTAACTCCGGCGGCCGGGTACGTTTCTCCCACGACTGCGGTCATCATCGGCTGTGTTTCCGGAGTGGTCTGCTACTACGCGGTTGAAATGAAAAACAAACTGCAATGGGATGATTCCCTTGATGTTTGGGGCGTCCACGGAGTCGGGGGCTTCCTCGGCATCGTGATGCTGGGAATCTTCGCCAGCAAGGCCTATAACCCAGCGGGTGCGGATGGCTTGCTCAACGGGAATCCGGAGTTCCTGCTGAAGCAAGTCGTAGCCGTGACTTTCTCCTCGGTGTGGGCGTTCGTGTTCACCTACGGCATGCTGCGAATCATCGATGCCTTCACGGCGGTAAAGGTCACCGAGATGAGCGAAGAAATAGGCCTCGATGAATCCATCCACGGAGAACATGCCTACGAGGACGTGTTAGGCGTCGCGGATCTGGTTCACAGCGCAACCCCAGTTCAGGAGGAGCTGCTAGCTGGCCGGAAATGAGAAGTGAGGGGCTTTGGCGAGCATCATGCCGGTCCCTGGGGAAACTGGTCATGGCAGGGGTGATGGTGACGTCACCCCTGCTTGCACGTGCGCAGGTCAGTGATCCCGTTCCGGCTGCGGCCGCTGATCCGGCCGCGGACGCCGGGGAGACGAAACCATGGTGGAGAGAGATCTCCACCAACGGTTTCCTATCTCTCTCCTATACCCACAACCTAAACGACCCCATTCCTCGCCTGAACCAATTCCGCGTTTTCGACTTCAATGACAATGAGCCGCAACTGGATGTTGCTCAACTAGTGATCCAGCGCCCAATTCACAAGTGGAACCAGTTTGGTTTCCTGTTCGACCTCATTGCAGGATCAGGTGTGCCTGAGGTGACGGCGGCCTACGGACTTTTCCGTAACACCCGGACTGGTGTGGCGGGGCACGTGGATATTCCGCAGATGTACGTGAGCTACGTCGCGCCTGTGGGGCAAGGATTGCGCGTCGACTTTGGGAAGTTTGTAACCCACATGGGTTACGAATCCACCCCCGGTTACGATGGATACAACAACCATTTCAGCCAGAGCTTTCTGTTCGGGTATGGCATCCCTTTCACCCACACCGGACTAAGAGTCAATTATCAGTTTAGCAACCAGATTTCAGGCATCTTTACCATCAACAATGGATGGGACGACTTCCAGAGGGTCAACGATGGTTACACCGTCGGCGGGCAGTTGGCGGTGGCAACTAGCAAAACCACTCACCTCGCTTTTAACTTTCTTCACGGCCCGGAACGACCGCATGACAACGCGGACCAGACCAATGATTGGGAGATGATCGCCACGTGGTTGCCCGTTTCGCGCTTGTCGTTGGCGCTCGATGGCCTTTATGGGGATCAGCAGAACGGCGTGGCTCACGGGCAGAACGCCATCTGGAGGGCTCTGACAGGCTACGCACGGTTCTATTTCACCAACAGGTTCTCGCTTGCATTTCGGGGTGAGACGTTCAGGGACGGTGGCGGAACTCGCACTGGCACCAATCAAACCCTCCAAGGGTACACACTCACTCCAAGCTATGATCTTCCGGCGAAATTCTCGAAGCTGACTCCCAATCTAAAGAAATTCGACGGGACCTTTACCGTTAGAGCTGAGTTTCGACCGGACTTTTCAGATCAATCGGTCTTCCGGAAAGGTAGTAGTCGACGGACGGACCGGCAATTCACGACCGCCATGAACCTGATCTACGACTTCTGAATCCAGCGCGTGAAAGAGCTGCACAACTGCTGATTAACAGGCGTGGGTGTAACTGGCGATAGCTTCCAAGTAACGGTCAAACCGGCGGTAATCCACCCTAGACGAATCTACTGGTTTTGATTCTTTTGAGCGGCGGACCACAGCCCATGATACCTTGCTAGGGATGATCGCCCATGCACTTCGCTCTCTCGTCCCAGTTTGCCTTCTCATATTCCTAATGCTCTCCCCTGGTTTCGGACAAGAGGGTAGTCACCCGCCGGAACAGCAGCAAGAAAACGCTCAGCCGCAGGCCAAGCCCGAGTCAACGCTGGAGAAGGTCCGCGATGTGCCCATCGAGTGGCTCATCGGGCCGTACATTCCGACTAGCGAACCGCTCCAACCCCTCAGCAACCAGGAGCGCCAGAAGGTCTATGTTCATCAGACCTTCTTTACCGCCGGGGCTTACATCGAAAGAATATTTACAGCTGGTGTCGATCAGGCGCGTGGCGTGCCTTCCCAATGGGGCGGAGGCATGGCCGGATACGGCCGCCGCTTCGGCAACCGTTATGGCCAGTTCGTGATCGCGAATACTCTTCAGTCGGTGGGAAATGCCGCCTTGGGCTATGAATCCCGCTATGATCTCTGCCGCTGCACTGGATTCTGGCCTCGGACCCGGCACGCCATCGTGAGAAACTTTGTCACCTACAATCGCACGGAGCGGGAGCTGCGGCCTGCGATTCCGCTATATGCCGGATCATTCGGCGCGGGCATGCTATCGACCGTTTGGCTGCCTGGGCAACGCAATGTCTGGAAAGAAGGCGCCTATTCCGCCTTGGAACAGGCGGGATGGGGCAGCGCTTACAACTGGGTAAGCGAGTTCGCCATCGATATTCTTCAAAAGCTCACGAACAAGCGGTATCCCAAAGCGCGCTGATCGCAGATGGTCTTGGCTGCGCAGGAACTCGCGACCCGCCGCTCGCAGGGCTGCGGCGTGCATCCCGTATAATCGACTGATTCGGCTATGCCTGCCAGTCTGCAACAGATCGTTGCCGCGACTCGCCGCCAGGTCGCTGAAACCCGGCCTTCGGCCGATATGCGAGCACTCGAGCGGCGAGCCCAGGAACATAGTCCCCGCGGCTTCCGGCGCGCCCTGGAATCTAAGAGCCGAAGGGGCACAGCTGTCATTGCGGAGCTGAAGAAGGCGTCCCCGTCGCGCGGGCTGATTCGGGCGGACTTCGATCCCGACACTCTGGCCAGAGACCTGGAGGAGGCTGGTGCGGCGGCTCTTTCGGTTCTGACTGAGGGCGAGTTTTTTCAGGGATCGCTGGCGAATCTGCAGCGCGCATCGGCCAACACCCAGCTGCCCTGCCTGCGCAAGGATTTCCTGGTAGATGAGTTTCAGGTCCTGGAAGCGCGGGCCAACGGCGCCGATGCCATCCTGCTGATTGTGGCAGCATTGTCGCTAGCGGAATTGAAGATGATGGCGCGCCGGGCCTGCGATTACGGCCTCGATGTTCTATGCGAAGTGCACGATGAGGAAGAACTGCGGCGGGCGATTGACGCAGGGTGCGATCTAATTGGCGTGAACAGCCGGGACCTGAGGACATTTCAAGTTGATCTGGAAACCGCCCTCCGCCTGGCGGAGCTGATTCCGGAAAATGTGGTGCGTGTCGCGGAAAGCGGCATCCACAACGGAGCCGATGTTGCCCGCCTGCGCTCCGCCGGCTACCAGGCATTCTTGATCGGCGAATCGCTGATGAGGGCGGAATCGCCGGGAAAGGCGCTGCGAACTCTGCTGGCGGAAGCCGCGGCGACTGTTCCGGTTCACGAACGGCGAACGGCCAACGACCAACGACGGGATTTATGACCTGGGTTAAGATTTGCGGAATCACCAATCTCGAAGACGCGTTAACCGCGGTCGAAGCGGGCGCTGACGCGCTGGGGTTTGTGTTCTATGAGAAGAGTCCGCGCAGCGTTGGTTCGGAGGCAGCACGTAGGATTGTCAAAGAGTTACCTGCCGCGGTCGAAAGAGTCGGTGTGTGTGTGAACCAGTTCGAGGGTTCGATTTGCACTCTGGCCGACGAAGTTGGCCTGAGTGCGATCCAAATGCACGGCGACAACGAAGATCCGCACGTCGCGGATTTAGTTGTGAAGCGCCGACCTGATCTCAAAATCCTGGTGGGTATTTCGATGCGCCTCTCTGAGCCAGAGAGTTGGGCCATGATGTGGCGGCCCGATGTCGTTCACGCCTTCCTCCTGGATTCTGGTGCATCGTCGAAACATGGCGGCACAGGAGAAAGGTTCGACTGGCAAGCGGGGCGGAGGAGTGCTGAGGTGATTGCGCATCTCGGGCGGGTAGTTGTTGCGGGAGGACTCACTCCGTCCAATGTTACCGAAGCGCTGCACACACTGAAGCCTTGGGGCGTGGATGTGTCTTCGGGTGTTGAGGCCCAGCCCGGGAAAAAAGATCCGGAGAAAGTAAGGGCATTCATTGCCGCCGTGCGCCAGGGGGACAAAGTACACTAGACTATGGCGACGGCATCCATCCCGAAAACCAAAAGCATTCCTGGCCGCTTCGGCGTCTACGGCGGACGCTATGTTCCCGAGACGCTCATGGCTGCCCTCGACGAACTGGAGCGGGAATACGGCAAGGCCAAGCGCGATCGCAGCTTTCAACGCCGTCTGGACGAACTTCTGCGAACCTACGCGGGCCGTCCCACGCCGTTGTTTTTCGCCCGCCGCCTCACGCAGAAACTTGGGGGCGCGAAAATCTATCTCAAGCGCGAAGATCTGCTCCACACCGGCGCGCACAAAATCAATAACTGCCTGGGACAGGCGCTGCTGGCCGAACGCATGGGCAAACGCCGCATCATCGCGGAAACCGGCGCCGGGCAGCATGGAGTTGCCACCGCGACGGTCTGCGCGCTGCTCGGTTTCGATTGCGTAGTCTACATGGGCACCGAGGACATGCGGCGGCAGGAGCTGAACGTTTTCCGCATGCGTCTGCTCGGAGCCGAGGTGCGCGGCGTGGAATCTGGATCCCGCACCTTGAAGGATGCGATCAACGAGGCCATGCGCGACTGGGTGACCAACGTCCGCAGCACGCATTATCTTCTGGGCAGCGTGCTTGGCGCTCATCCCTATCCCACCATGGTGCGCGATTTTCACAAAGTCATCGGCCGCGAGGCGCGCGCCCAGGTTCTCAAAGCTGAGGGCAAACTGCCTGCTGCAATCATCGCTTGCGTTGGCGGCGGCTCGAACTCGATTGGGATTTTCTATGAGTTCATCAAAGACAAACGGGTAAAGCTGATCGGGGTCGAGGCCGGAGGGCGTGGCGAGGCGCTTGGCCAACACGCGTCGCGCTTTCACGGTGGATCGCCGGGCGTGCTGCAGGGAACGTTTTCTTATGTTTTGCAGGACGCCGCCGGACAGATCGCGAATACACATTCTGTTTCGGCCGGACTGGACTATCCCTCGATCGGTCCCGAACATGCTGCGCTCTACGACTCGGGCCGCGCTGAATATGTCGCAGCTTCAGATGCAGAGGCCCTTGAAGCCTGCACACTCCTGGCTCGGACGGAAGGCATCATTCCGGCTCTGGAGTCGGCTCATGCCGTGGCTGAAGTGATGAAACGTGCGCCGAAGATGAAGAAATCGGATGTGGTGATCGTGAACATCTCCGGGCGCGGAGACAAGGATATTGGGATTCTGCGGGAGCACCTCAAGCTGGATTGAGGCATTGAGTGATTGAGCCATTGAATGATTGAACCCGAGGGCCGGTGGCCATCTTAGGGAGTTCAAGATCAATCACGAGGGTTGCCCCGTCCAAGCTCCCGCTTGGGCGGGGATGTTCCTCATGCGTGAGCCAGATCGCGCCGTTCGAGCCGGGGAAGGGTCTGAATGGATTTTCCTGCCTTCTTCTCGGCGAGCCGCAAGTCATAAAGACTCTGCAGATTCAGCCAAAATTCCGCACTGGTGCCAAAGAAATGGGCGAGCCGCAGGGCAGTGTCGCCCGTGATGGCGCGTGTTCCGTTCAAGATTTGCGTGACCCGATTGGTCGGAACGTTCATCTTACGGGCCAGCTCAGCCGCGCTCATGTTAAGCACTTTGAGCTCTTCGGCCAGGTGTACGCCCGGATGGATCGCGGTCAATGCCATAGCTGCCGCTCCTTAGTGATAGTCAACGATTTCTACGTTGGACGGCCCCGGCGCCCCGTCCGCCCACTCAAAGCAGATGCGCCATTGATCGTTAACGCGAATGCTGTACTGACCCTTACGGTCGCCCACAATGCTTCAAATCGGTTGCCGGGGAGGGCTGCAAGGTCACGAATCGAAGTCGCAGCTTCCAGACGGTCAAGCTTCAACCGGGCAGATCTTTCGAGACCCGAGAACACCTTAACCCGCTTCCCGGCGGCAAAGTCCCGAGTTCTCTTGTCCCGATAGCCAAGAATCAGTCGTATTTATATTAGCAACATATATGCGTTACGTCAAGCATAACGACCTCTGCTTCTGCAATCTGACCTCTGCAATCTACAATTCCCTCATGCCCATTCACTTCGAGAACAAGCCGTCCCTGGTCGCCTATGTTACCTGCGGCGATCCCGATCTCGCGACCACGCGTGAGATCGTGCTGGCAGCGATTGACGCTGGCGCAGCGATTATCGAACTGGGCGTGCCCTTCAGCGATCCACTCGCCGATGGCCCGGTGATTCAGCGCGCCAGCCAGCGGGCCCTGTCCCACGGCACCACGCTTGATCAGGTCCTCCAACTGGCCAAAGAGGTCCGCGAACGCTCGCAAGCAGGATTGATCATCTTCTCTTACCTGAACCCGATCCTGCGTATGGGATTGGAGAAGTTCAGCGCCCTCGCGCAAGACGCCGGGATCGACGGCGCACTGGTCACTGATTTGCCGGTCGAAGAAGCCGGCGACTACCTGCGCGAGATGCGAAAACGAAAGCTGGCGACCGTGTTTCTGGCCGCGCCCACCAGCACCGACGAGCGGCTGGAAGGCATTGCGGAGGCTTCGAGCGGATTCGTGTATGCCGTCTCGCGCACCGGAGTAACCGGCGCCCGCAAGCAATTACCCGACGATGCGCAAAAACTGGTTCGGCGGTTGCGCAAATACACGAAACTTCCGATCGCCGTCGGCTTCGGTATTTCCACTGCAGAGCAATTTGCCGCTGTGGGAGAATTCGCCAACGCGGCGGTGGTGGGCAGCGCCATTGTAGAGACCATCGAGCGCAATCCGGGCAAAGAAGCTGAATCTGTGGCAGAATTCGTGAGAAGGGTAGTAGCGAGGAGTCAGTAGTTAGGAGTCAGGAGTCGGGAGTCAGTAGTGAGGAGTCAGCGGTCAGGAGTCAGCGGTCGTAATGGCGCCCTGCTACACATTGCCAATTTCCGGACCGTGGGAACGGACTACTGACTCCCGACTCCTGACTACTAGCTGCTGATTTTATGGACATTTCCGACTGGCGCAAGAAAATCGACGAGCTGGACCGCAAGCTGGTGGAGTTGCTGAGCCAGCGGGCGCAGGCCGCCCACGAGATCGGCAAGTTGAAACGTGGCGTGGGCATGCCCATCTATGAACCTGACCGCGAGCAGGCGGTGTTTAACAATGTACGCAGCACCAACCCGGGGCCGTTGCCGGATCATGATCTGCTGAACATTTACGAACGCATCATGGACATCATGCGCCAGATTCAGCAGGAAGAGATGGCGCCCAAACCAGCGGCGGCAAAACGGACCGGAGATACTGAACTGGATTCCGAGGTGAATGATTAAACCAGCTTTTGGCTCTTAGCTTCTAGCTCTTCGATTCTTCTGAAGCGGGTTAGCCAAAAGCCAAGAGCTAGCAGCTAATAGCGTCCTATGATTGTGGCCATGCAAGAATCGGCGACCGAGCAGCAGATCCAGCAGGTGATTGAACACCTGGTACGGATGGGCTTTTCGGTGCATCGCTCCACGGGGGCGCGGCAGACCGTGGTGGCGGCGGTGGGCGCGCGCGGCGACTTTGACATCCGTAACCTGGAAGTTCTGGCCGGAGTCGAACAAGTTCACCGCATCAGCGCGCCTTACAAGTTAGCCGGACGGAGTTTCCGGCCGCAGGGAACGGTGGTCGAGTTTGCCAATGGGGTGAAAATCGGTGGCGAGCAAGTTGTCGTGATGGCGGGTCCTTGCTCGGTGGAATCTCGCGAGCAGCTTTTCACCGTCGCCGAGCACGTGGCCAAGGCCGGCGCTCGCGCGCTTCGTGGCGGCGCTTTTAAGCCACGCAGTTCGCCTTATTCCTTTCAGGGACTCGGCTTGGAAGGTTTGAAACTCTTGCGCGAGGCCGGCGACCGCTTTGGATTGCTGGTGATCAGCGAAGTGATGGAGATCTCGCAGATCGAACCGATGCGATCGTACGTGGACATTTTCCAGGTGGGTGCGCGCAACATGCAGAATTTCAATTTGCTGCGCGAACTAGGCAAAGTCAAAAAGCCGGTCTTGCTCAAGCGCGGCATCGCCGCCACTTTGGAAGAACTACTGCTCTCCGCCGAATACATCATGGCGGGCGGGAACTATGAGGTCATCCTGTGCGAGCGCGGCATCCGTACTTTCGAAACCTACACCCGCAACACGCTGGATATTTCGGCCATCCCCATCATCCAGAAGCTCTCGCACCTGCCCATGGCTTCCGATCCTTCGCACGGCACCGGGCGTCGCGACAAAGTTGCCCCCATGGCGCGAGCGTCCGTTGCCGCCGGCGCCGATGCGCTCTTGATCGAAGTGCACCATGACCCTGACAAAGCGTTGTCGGACGGCGCGCAATCCCTCTATCCCGAACAGTTTGCCGAACTGATGGATCAGTTGCGGATCATTGCCCCTGCAGTCGGCCGCAAGATCGCCTGATCCCTGCGTTCTTCCAGAGAGATCTAAAATTCCTATGAGTACCTTCACGGAAACTGAGCGCACGAGGTTGCAGTCTGGAAAAGCCGGATCCGCCTCCGGCACATCGCGATTAGACGGATGGCTAACCGCCTTGGTCGAACAAAAGGGCAGCGATTTGCTCCTGATTCCCGGTGCCCCCGCGTCGATTCGTTTTGAAGGCGAAGTACGCAGCATTGAGAGCGAACCGCTGCAGGGAGCGGAGATTGAGGCTGCCGTCATTCCCGCTCTCACGCCGCATGCTTTGCAGCTCTACCAGCAAACCCACATCGGAGACTCCTCCTATCGCATTACTGGACTCGGCCGTTTTCGCATCAATCTTCATCACGAGCGGGGCCGCGCCGCGGCCGCGATTCGCGCCTTGCCCTCCAAATTACCTTCCCTGCGCGAGCTCCATCTCCCGCCGGGAGTAGACTCGCTGGCTCGCCTTCGCCGGGGACTTGTCCTGGTTGGCGGCGCGACCGGTTCGGGAAAATCGACGACCCTCGCTGCGCTAATTGACGAAATCAACCGGCATGAGGCGCGCCACATCATCACCATCGAGGATCCCGTGGAGTACGAGCACCTGCATATTCGGAGTGTGGTTGAGCAAGTCGAAATCGGCGTGGACGCCCCCGATTTTCCCACTGCCCTGCGGGCCGCGCTGCGCCAGGCGCCGGACATCATCGTGGTGGGCGAGATGCGCGATCCGGAAACCATGCGCATCGCCGTGGCCGCGGCAGAAACCGGACATCTGGTGTTTTCCACCCTGCATACGACCGACGTCCCCTCGACCGTCTCCCGAATTTCCGACTCTTTCCCGCTCGAGCGTCAACACACCATCCGTCAGGAATTGGCGATGGCCCTGGCCGCGGTGCTCATCCAGATTCTGCTGCCCAGCAAGAACGGCGGTCGTATGCCCGCTGCAGAACTGCTGATGGTCGGCTACGGCGCGCGCCAGCACATCCGCCGCAATGCGCTGCAACATCTGCATCAGGAGATCACGATCACCAAGAACAAGGGCTCATTCACGCTGGAGGAGTCGCTCGCACAATTAGTCAATCACGGTTATGTTGACCGCGAAGACGCGCTGCTCTGCGCCAACCATCCCGATGACCTGAACAGCCTGCTGAAGGGCTGAAGATCGAACCCCGAGATGCCAATTGGAAGCGCTCAGATTACAATCACCAGCGGACTGCAATGCCCATTCGCCAAATCACCATCATCGGCACCGGCCTGATTGGCGGCTCCTTCGCCTTGGCCTTGAAAAAGCGCCGCTTCGCTGGACGAATCATCGGCTGCGATCGCGCTCCGGTGCTGGAGCGCGCGCAGAAAAGGGGCGCAATTGACGCCGGTCACACTCTTCCCGCTGACGCCGCTCGCGGCAGCCAGATTATTCTGCTCGCCACGCCGGTCAGCGGAATTATTGAGATGATCCGCCAACTCGGCCCCGCCCTTCCCGCGAGCACGCTGCTCACGGATGTCGGCAGCACCAAGGCTGAAGTCCTGGCGCGAGCGAAAGCAGTCTTCGGCAAGAACACTGGCCTTCGCTTTCTTGCCGGACATCCCATGGCGGGCAAGGAACAAGCAGGCATCGAGTTCGCCGATCCCGATCTGTTTCAGGGCGCCGCGTGGTTCCTGACTCCGGTTCCCGGACAAAAAGTGTATGCCGGTCTGAGTCGAGAATATCTGGAGTGGGTGGAGAGCATGGGCGCGCGCATTGCCAGCATGGATGCCGGCGAACACGACCAGCTTTGTGCCTGGATCAGCCATTTGCCACAGATGATCTCCACGGCGCTGGCGGCTGCGCTGGTTGACGAGTTCGGCCAAGATGCGCCGCTGCTCGAGGCAGCCGGCCGCAACCTCCGCGATATGACTCGCACTTCCAGCAGCCCGTACTCCGTGTGGCGCGACATTGCGCTGACCAACAGGAAAAACATCCAAAGCGCTCTGCTCAAGCTGGAGCAGCGCCTGGCGCACATTCGCGAAAATCTCGATACCCGTGAACTGGCCATGGAATTCGAACGCGCGCATCAATTGCGCAAGATTCAGATCAAGCCGCAGAGAACCCAGAAGAAGTAATAACGCCGTAGAATCCTGGCCCCGATGTCCTGGATTGGCAAATTTTCACTTGGAACCTGCGAAACACCTAAAGGCCTTGTCATTCCGAGGAGCGCGAGCGCCGAGGAATCTGCATTTTGTGTGCCTCAGCAGAACTGCAGATCCTTCGCGTCGCTCGGGATGACAGCAAGATAGAACGTTTCACAAACTGCTAGAATTCTTTCTTTATGAACAAAGTTGTAGCCAGCGCCAATGAGGCCGTTCGTGATGTGTTCGACGGCGCCGTGGTCATGGTGGGCGGCTTCGGGCTGTGCGGGATCCCGGAGAATCTCATCCGCGCTCTGGTGCGCAAGGGCGTAAAGAACCTTACTACCATCAGCAATAACGCCGGCGTGGACGGTGCTGGTATGGGGATGCTGCTCGCGGCCGGGCAGATTCGCAAGCACATCGGAACCTATGTGGGCGAAAACAAGTTGTTGGAGCAGATGGTTTTGCAGGGCAAGATTGAACTCGACCTGATACCGCAGGGAACCTTCTCCGAGCGGATTCGCGCAGGTGGCGCAGGCATTCCTGCGTTTTATACTCCCACCGGCGTCGGCACCGTCGTAGCCGAAAACAAAGAGACCCGCGAATTCGACGGACGCATCTACCTCATGGAACACGCCCTGAAGGCCGACTTCGCGCTGGTGAAAGCCTGGAAGGGCGACCGCTGGGGTAATCTCGTCTATCGCAAGACTGCGCGCAACTTTAATCCGATGATGGCGGCCGCTGCCAAAGTGACAATCGCGGAAGTCGAACATCTGGTTGAGGTCGGCGATCTGGAACCGGATATGGTGCACACTCCCAGCGTATTCGTGAACCGCATCTTCCAGGGAGAACTGTACGAGAAGCGCATCGAGAAAAGAACGGTGAGAAAGGCGTCGTAGGCTGTTCGTCATTGGCCGTTGGCCAAGGCTGCCATCGCACTTCCCAGCCGCATTGGCCGAAGACTTTCGCCTCCCGCCAATGTGCTAAAAAGGTGTGTATCGGCCAACGACGAACGACCTACGACGAACGACGAACGGCCAACGGCCAACGGCCAACGACGAACAATCAACGACCATGACCATATCCAAAGTCGGCAAAGACCTCGACAAACGCGAGCGCATTGTGAAGCGCATCGCCCGCGAACTGCGCGACGGCTTCTATGTCAACCTGGGCATCGGCATGCCCACCCTCGTCGCCAATTATGTCCCTGCCGGCATGGATGTGATCCTGCAAAGTGAGAATGGCATGCTTGGCATTGGCCCGTATCCGGTCGAAGGGCAGGAGGATTCCGACTTGATCAACGCCGGCAAAGAGACCATCAGCGAAATCGCCGGCACTGCTTATTTTTCCAGCGCCGACTCATTTGCCATGATTCGCGGTGGCCACGTTGATCTGAGCGTGCTGGGCGCGATGGAAGTGGACGAAGAAGGCAATCTGGCTAACTGGATGGTCCCCGGAAAAACCGTGAAAGGCATGGGCGGCGCCATGGACTTGGTGGCGGGCGCCCGCCGCGTAATCATCGCCATGGAGCACACCACGCGCGAAGGCCAGCCCAAGATATTAAGAAAATGCACGCTGCCGCTGACTGGCGTGCGCGTGGTGGACACCATCGTCACCGACATGGCGTTGATTCAGGTGAATCCCACGGGATTGGTGCTGGAAGAGATCGCGCCCGGACTTACGCCGGAAGACGTCCAGCGCGCCACCGAGCCGGAGTTGATCCTCAGCCCTGACTTGAAGACAATGGAAATGTAGTCATCGCTACTGAAGTCCCGCTGCGCTCTTGGTCCTGGCCTGTTCGAACTCGTCACCTTTTCGCCAGCCGATCACTTTCAGCTGGGCCGCCGCTTCCCATCCCAGGGCAAAGCCGAAGCGGGCCATGGCCGCGTCCCCGGTGAAGTCCATACTCGTATGATATTCATCGCTGGGCTGATGATAATGCTTAAGCGTGAACTCTTCGGCCTGCTGCAGTCCCCAGGTCGCGTCGTGTCCCTTGTACTTCACCCCTTCGTTAATCGAGAACGCGGGAATTCCCACCCGCGCCAGACTGAAATGATCGGAGCGATAGTAGTGTCCAGCCTCAGGGCGTGAATCAGGACGGATGGTTAGCCGGAAAGTGCTGGCCAGAGCCTCGACCACGGGATAGAACGTGGTCCGCTCCGCCCCTGAAACTTCCACTTCTTGGGGCGCCCCCAGAGGCGGCACATCGTCATAGTTCAGATCGAGCGTGATCTTGTCCGCTGCGAAGGGCGGATGCTTGCTCAAATATTCTGAGCCCAGCAATCCTTGCTCCTCCGCGGTTACGGAGCCAAACAGAATGGATCGCCGCGGCTTCTGCGCGGCTTCGGAGTAAGCCCGCGCTACTTCCAGCAAAATGCCGCAACCGGTGGCGTTGTCGTTCGCGCCGTTGTAGATGTTGTCGCCCGGCATATCCGGCCGAATGCCCAGGTGATCGTAGTGCGCCGTGTAGATCACCGCCTCGGCTTTCAGTTCGCGGTCCGCGCCCGGCAGCACGGCGAGCACGTTGTTCGATTCAAACGGACGGATCTTGTTCACCATCTGCGCTTTCAACTTCACCGGCAAGGTAATGGGACGGAAGTCGCGCGAGCGTGCGTCGGCCATCATCTTGTCCAGGTTCATGCCGGCAGTCGAGGCGAGTTGCTTGGCCGCATCGAAGTGAATCCAGGCCGCGACTTTGAGTCTGGGCGTGCCGTCCAGTCTTAGAAAAGATTTCTCCCCCGAATTGGAGTTGCGCACCACCTCCCAGGGATAGCTGGCCATTTCGGCGCTATGAATCAGAATCGCGCCCACTGCGCCCTTGCGCGCCGCCTCTTCGTACTTGTAGGTCCAGCGTCCGTAGTAGGTGAGCGCCTTTCCCTTGAAAAAGTTCACATCATTCGAATGCGGCTGGTTCACCAGCATCAGCAGAACCTTGCCGCGCACGTCGACGCCCTTGTAGTCGTCCCAGTTGTATCCCGGGGCATCAATGCCGTAACCGACGTACACAATTTCAGCGTCCACATCAGACCGTGGCTGCTGCGTCTCATCGTAGGCAACGTACTGATCAAGCGGCTTCAGGCTCGTCGCCGCACCCTTCGCAGGGACGAGGGAAAATGTGGTCTCCGGCTCCGGCGTGACCCCCACCAAAGGAACCTTCTGCATGTAGGTGCCGTTGTCCCCCGCGGCTTTGAGCCCATCGAGCGCGAACTGGGTTGCGATGTATTCCGCGGCGATGTCCCCGCCGCGCTGCCCGGTGCCGCGGCCTTCCAGCAAGTCATGCGAGAGAAAGCGCACGTGCGCCCGGATGCGTTCCGGATCAATCTTCTGCATGGCCACGATCGCAGTGCCGGGAAGCCGCGCCGACGTGGCCGAGGACCGCGCTGATTTGTGCGTGGCTTGCCCAGCGGAAATACTGGAAACCAGGAGAATTACAAAAAACACGGCCGTGCCGTTGCGCATCCTGTGAGGCTCCTAGGCGATGTCGGAATGAGAGATTTTATTTTACGGGAATTCGAAAGAATGGCGGGAATTACCAAAGGCACTAGGGCGGTGGCTCAGTTCGATTTGTCATCCCAAGCAAGCGTTCTTTGCGCAGCGAGAGCCTGCCCTGAGCGCAGTCGAAGGGGATCTGGGCGAGCCGCGCGAAAGCGGCGCGTGTTCTGCGACGCAATAATCGCGCGTTTGGCTCACTTCCATTTCAAACTGAGTCCCTACCAGGACACAAGGCAGCGCTGGACGAACCTGAGTGTTGCGAATCCTCTGCGTCCTCTGCGGTTATTTTATTTTCGATTTACTTTGCCCGCGACCGCGAGCTAGTTTTTCGACCCTCAACCGGCACGGAAATCAGGCACTTCCTCACCCGGACGGAACACCGGCTTGGGACCTACCCGTGTAATTTCGGCAGCTTTCCGGCTCATCTCTTCGACCTCACTTCGCACCCAGCCCACGCTGGAGATTTCGATCTCGCCGTCCTGCGCAATCCAAAAAATGCTCGGCACATTGGTCAGGCCGTAAGCATTCGACACTGGATACGTACTGGTGTCGTCGAGCAGCACGGGGAAGGTCACGCCGTATTCCTTGATGAATGCTGCCGTTTCTTTCTTGTCGTTCTGCGATATGCCAACAATGGTCAGGTTCCGCCCGCCGTACGCCTTGTAAATTCGATCGAGAAACGGGAACGCATATTGGCACACCGGGCAGGAGATTTTGAAGAACGCCGCCAGCACCGGCCCGCGAGCGAGCGCCTCCTGTAAGGAGAATTGCTTGCCATCCATGGTGCGCAATGTGAAGTCCGGCGCCGGGGTTCCCGGGGTCAAAGCAGCCATGTGTCGTCCTCCGAAAATGTTGCGAAACCACTTCATGCCGCAACCCTATTTTAGATGACCTGATTTTAGATGACTTTGGCCGCGCGCAGGATTTTCTGCGCCAGACCCGTGAGCGGTAACGTTGGGAGCCGCGATTCCGCCACCCAGCGCCCGTTCACTCCTTCCGGCGCCGGGCTCTGCGTCACCCGGACCACATAGTCGGTCACCGTAATCGAGTGTCGCAGCGTAAGCCAGGCTTGCAGTGTGCCATTCGCTCCCGTTACTTCGGGCAACTCCCACATCCCCGGCATCAGCGCCGCTTTTCTCGGACGCTTCACCAGGAATATCGAACCGTTGCGGCAATCGAGCGCGTAAACGATTTCGCGCTTCCGCTGGCGCGCTTCCTTCGCCGGTGTCTTCAATTTTAATTCTCCGCGGGTAGCGCATAAGCCGGAAACCGGGCACAGCAAACACTTGGGCTGCCGTGGCAGGCAGATCGTAGCGCCCAACTCCATCATGGCTTGATTGAAGTCGCCCGGCCTCTTCTTGCTGAGCAATTCTTCGGCGGCCTGCCAGAGATGCTCGCCGGTGAGATTCTTTCCCTGCATCCGCTGCAACACGCGTTCCACGTTGCCATCCACTACTGCCACCGGCTGGTCGAAGGCGATGCTGGCAATCGCCGCCGCGGTGTAGCGTCCAATCCCGGGAAGCTCACGCAGTTCTTCTGCGCTTGCAGGAAATTTCCCTGCCCGCTCCTTCACAATTTTTCTTGCGGCCGCATGCAGCATGCGCGCCCGCCGGTAATAACCCAGGCCGCTCCAGGCCGCGAGCACGGAAGCTTCCCGCGCCGCCGCCAGTTTTTCCACGGTCGGGAACCGCTGCAGAAATCTTTGATAGTGCTCGGTCACGGCCGCCACGCGGGTTTGCTGCAACATGATTTCCGAAAGCCACACGCGATAGGGATCGCGGTCCTGCCGCCAGGGCAAGTCGCGCTTGTGCCGGTCAAACCATTCGAGCAGACACTGGCGAAAGCGGCGTTTCCCGCCGGAACCCTCGATTCTCAAAGTGTCTTGATCCAAAGTCATCTTTTCAAACCGTACAACCTGGAAGCACTATAACCACACCAAGTAGCAGGACCAAATGCCAGAGGATTTTGTAATGGCGCGATTGTAATGCAGAGATTAGGACCCTCCGGAAGAGATTCGCCTTACCGAAGGGTGTGAAGCGGGATGCTTCCCAGTTGACGTTGGCCCGGGAGCAAGCAATAATGGGCGCGCCTGGTATCCGCAAACAACGAGTGGCCGTTTTCGCACTCACGAAAGTGAACGAGCGCCATGAACGACTTCAACCGCAAGGTGGAAGAGACCTCGGCTCGTGTGAACAAGTCTGTAGCCGAGGCAGCCGAGCGCATGGAGAAGGAAGCGGCGGAGTTGATCACCTACCTCAACGACGAGGTGGCGCCGGCTGTGCGGCAGCATTCCACCAAGGCGCTGCGCATCGCCGCCGAGAAGCTTACGCATCTGGCCGATTACATGGAGCAGCATCTGCCCTCGCGCAAATGAAGCACCGACTCAACTGGCTTTTTGCGGTCACGCTTTTGCCGTTCCTGCTCACCAGTTGCGGTGAACATAAGCAGGCACACGTCAATGTGCCGCCGCCGCCGTCGGTGAGCGAACACGGAGCAGCGGGTACCTCCGCCAATGCTGAACCTGCAGCTGGGACGACCGAGCCCGAAGAAGACGAAGAAGCGCTCAGGATTCCGGCGGATGCAAAACCCATTCTGGTGGAAACCGGCTTAGCCAGCTGGTATGGACCTCCGTATCACAACCGTCGCGGCTCGAATGGCAAGGTTTACAACATGCACGCCATGACTGCTGCGCACCGCACACTGCCACTGGGGTCGATCGTGCGCGTGACCAACGTCAAGACCGGGCACGCGGCTCTGGTGCGCATCACCGACCGCGGGCCATTTATCGAAGGTCGCATTCTGGATCTCTCGCTGGCCGCGGCCAGGAAAGTCGACGTCTGGGGGCCGGGCGTGGCTACGGTCCGACTGGAAGTGTTGCATGCGCCGGCTCCCCTCGACACGGGTGGACGCTGGGCGGTGCAGATCGGCGCCTTTGAACAACAACATGCCGCCGACCAGCTCGCCGATCACCTCTCCCACCGCTATCAAGACGCCAGAGTGCTGTGTTTCAGCAGTCCGGTGGGCAACTGGTGGGTACGCGTGCGCGTCCCGGATGACGATCGCGAACGCGCCGAAGAACTTGCCCACGGTACGCGGACGCCGCAAGGTTCCATCTTTCTGGTCCGATTGGATTAGGAATCAGGAATCAGGAATCGGGGGTCGGAGTGGACCCCGAATTTGAGACAACCAGTTAAGCCCTAAAATGCAGCGAAAGGGGAAACTGGGATGGAGTCTCGAAGGAAGTTCACCAAGGAGTTCAAACTGGATGCGGTACAACGACTGCCTGTGGGCCGCATTCGTCTCTCGGCTATTGTCCGCCCGCCGAGTTCGAACGGCGGCAGCCGTCGCCAGTGCTGGCGGCGGTCGTGGCGCAGGAGGTCGTATGAGTTTTCTGAGGCATGGGGAAATCTATCGTCCGATGGTGGCAGGAAAAACACCGAAGCGGCCTGGGTGCGACCGCGCCCCCGCTCATCGCCGTGGATGAGTCTCCAACTGGTTGTTCCTGGCAGGTTGCTCTCCAGCAGAGCCCGCTTCCGTTTCACCAGCCGGAGCTATACTGCCAATCATCAACCACGCCGGACAACGCTTCGGCAGCGAACGGCGAAATGTCGCTTAACTGATTGTCTCAGCCGAGGGGTCCAGTCCAAGATTAGAGTGAGGTTGCGCTGACTACTGACCCCTGACTCCTGACTACTTCTTCTTGAACAATTCATTCCATCCCCGGCGCGCCACTGACCCGCCGTAGGCGCCGGCGATGCCAGTGAGCAATCCGAGGAACGACTCGTAAATCTGAGCCCGGTACGGCTTCTCGGTAAGCAACAGATAAGCCAGCAACTGCACAACGGGAACAAAGACACCGACGGTGAGCGTCCAGCGCCACGGGCTCTGAGGCCGCAGCGCACCCAGCAGCATGGTGGAGGCCAGCACGAACATCGCAGTGAGCAGGAGGTCGCCGATTTTCACGTCCAGCACGCCGGCGCAGACGCCAAGAATGGCGCCGAGCAGATAGATGAAACCGTCGCGCGTGGGCTGCTGTGAATCAGGCATTGGGAAACCGGATCAACTTTCGTCCCTTGCCATGTCGCACAGCTTGTTCACCGTATTCCAATTTCGTGCCGTGGCCGTGACCGCCAGCAATCTTTCCAGCACAGTGCCGGTCAGCTTCGCCCGGCCCATTCCGTCTCTGTAGTAAAGATAGACTTCCCTGCCGGAGTGCCGAAGCTGTTCCGACGCGGTGGCCAGCGCCTCCAGTTTCTTCACGGCATCGGCCTTCGGGGCCTCCGTTAAAAAAGCGACGTAGACCTTGGCTGGGGCTAGGTGGCACTCCTTTACGAACGGATTGTTTTGGATCGCCTTCTGCAGTTCTTCTGGCGTCCTTGTGATCACAGACGCGGGAAACCCGAACTCCGCCAATATCTTCTTTTCGATTTTCACCGACAAGTCTGATGGGTTACTCTTCGCCGCCCTGAAAACCCCGTTTCCGCTCTGAATGTACGTCCTAACCTCTTTGAAGCCGAGGGCTTCAAACATTGCCCGCAGTTGGTTCATCGCGATCTTCTTATGGCCGCCAACGTTGATGCCACGCAGCATGGAGATGTAGATCGGCATACTGGCAAGCCTATCAAGAAACTCGCTGTGGTTTCTTACAAGACCTGCTCCACTATGGCAACGAACCCCGGGGCCACGCGCTTCAAAGTAGACAACACGTCTGCGATTTGCCGCCGGATGTTGATCGCCTGGGCATTGAGTTTTTCCAGAACCAGGTAGGGATTGAGGTGGACTTGATGAATCAGGAACTCATCAGCGGAATGACAAAGAATATCGAATTGCGCCAGGTAGTCCGCCGGAAAATGCTTGGTGTTGCTGGTAACGATGACGTTCGCGTGACCGGCAATCGCAGCCGCCAGCGTATGCCTGTGTTCCTACCCAGGATTCCAGTCGTGCCGCTCACACCCGCTGAGAATGTGCGGCTTTCAGCCGCCGAGGGCTTCCGATATTCGATTCCTGACATCGGTGGGTGGGCCAACTGCGGTTTCAATGTTTGGAACGAGTGCAAGCGAGTGGAAGCGGAGGTGCTATGCTCTTCGTGCGTGCCTCTAAACGCGAGGCTTTGCGAGAGGCACAGGACAGACCTTAACAGGCGCTTTGGTGCCGCCGATGCGAGGGGAGGACCGGCGTGGAGACAGCCATCGTTATCCTGATTGTTGCGGGGGTCATTGGATGGCTCGGGGGCGGAAGACAGTGGGCCTTCAGAGTTAGCCTCTCTGTGGTCGTCGTGGGTACAGTCGGTCTCGGTGTTTTCCTGATCTATGAACAGATAGCGCACTCGAAGAACGAAAACAATGAGGCGTCTCGAAGACGAAAGATTCATGAATGCGCAATAGCCAAGGTCGCTCAAGGGCGTCAGGAGGAATTAAGACGGGTTCCAGGCACTGTCCCGCCGGGATTCGTGAAAGAGTCCACTCCCACCGAGGAGGAGGAAGCGGCCAGAAGACAAGACGCTAGAAATCAAGCAGACGTAAGAGCTGCTGAACTGGACTGTGCCGACAGAATAGATGGCAGGAAGTCTCCAACTGAGGAGATTGAAGAATACCTGAGAGAGCACCCATCGGGGCAAGGAAAATGACCAGAGTGGCCTCTGTGCATTGACGTTTAGGTGCGCCGCCCCTTGCAGTTTCTCTGAAGCTGTGAAAAAACCACCCAGGAAGTCAATTGACAGAAAAATAAAGCGGGGTAAGCTCTGGGCATGGGCGAG
>Ga0209415_10000429_pt1 | contig 77435 bp, 64 predicted proteins | sample PeaSoiSIISIP2007_FD_187696 | JGI IMG/M metagenome (GOLD analysis project Ga0209415, IMG submission 187696) | Peat soil microbial communities from Weissenstadt, Germany - SII-SIP-2007 (SPAdes) (version 2) | ecosystem: Environmental > Terrestrial > Soil > Wetlands > Peat | place: Germany...
ACGAGCTCGACCGCATCTCGAACGTTCTCGGCTCCAAGCCCAGCAGCAAGCAGGCCTCGCGCGGCGTGCTCGGCGGCTCCGCGAGGGATCGCTCGGGGCACTCGACCTCGAAGGGCCAGGATTACGCGAGCCTCGACGCGGATTTCAACGCGCTCGCCGGCAACGCCAACGGCATTCAGTCCAACGTCAGCCAATTCGACCTGGGCGGCAGCATCCCGGACGGGACCTCAGACTGGTCGCAATTCGCCCGGCTCTCGGGCAGCGGCGTCTACAATGGCTCAGGCATCTATACCTGCGCGGGTATCACGTGCGTGGGCCCCTCGCAGCCGTTCAACTTCAACTTCACCGCCAACTTCGACCTGAAGGCGGTGACCGGAGGCACCATCGCCCTGACGGTCGGCGGCGGAACCAACCCGCTCTCAGCCAACGATACGATCAACAACACGCCGTTCGGGACTTCCGGGCAAGCCGTGCTCACGGTGAATAATTCGAGCGCCTTCTACAACGGAACGACGCTCACTTTCGCCAACAGCGGCGGAATCGCGGCGAAGAACGTCACGCTGACCCTCCAGTACAACGACGTCTCGAACACCGCGACGGGAACCGCGAGCGGCGGCCGCTGACGTCGCCGCACGCTGTAACGCGCCGGTCAGCGCGCCGCGCCCTCAGAAAGACGCCGTACGGCCGCGAGGTTGGCCCGCGCTGCAGCGTACGTCGGCGCGAGGGCAAGCAGGGCGCGGTACTCACGCACGGCCTCGTCGTAGTGGCGCGCTCGTGCTAGCGCGTTGCCCAGGTTGAAGCGCGCGTCGATCAAATCCGGCGCCAAGCGGACCGCTTCGCGATAATGACGCGCCGCTTCTAGTAGACGGCTGTCGTCGCAGAGCGCGTTTCCCCAATCGAAGTGAGCGAGAGCGCGCTCCGTCGCCCCGCCGGAAACCAGCGCGGCCCGAAAATGCGGATAGGCCTCGCTGCGCCGCCCGGCCTGCGCAAGCAGAAGCCCGAGGTCGATCTGAGCTTCCGTCCGCGAGACGTCGCGCGCGACTGCGGCCTCGAATTCAGCCTGCGCCTCCTGCGTCTTGCCCGCGCTCATGAGGAGAAAGCCGAAATCATGATGAACCTCGGCGTCTCCGCTATCAAGCGCGAGAGCGGCGCGGTATTCCGATTCGGCCCGAGCCTGTTCTCCCGAATGCGCCAGAGCGAGAGCCCAACGCGCGCGAGCGCGCGGCGAATTCGGCTCGCGATCGGACCACGCGGCGAAAACCGCCGCGGCCTCGCGCCAGCGGCCGACGCGCGACAGAAAGGCCCCGAGATTCTCCGTGATGAGGTCGGAATCCGGAGCGAGCTCCGCAGCCCGCTTCAGTTCGGATTCCGCTCGCGCCTCATCGCCCGCCTCGAAGGCCGCAACGCCGAGGTTCGTATGCGCCGCAGAATTATCGGGCTCGACTTCGAGGGCTCGCGACCATAGCGTGATCGAATCCCGCCAAGTCTCGCTCTGCGCGGACGCCAGGGTGCCGAGGCCGACGATGACGACGAGCGCCGTCGCCTGAACCGCGGCGCGAGCGGCGCCGCTCGATCGCGCGATGAGCGCTGCGAATCCGCCGCCGGCGAGCAGGGCGAAAGAAAGGCATGAGAGATTCGAGTAGCGGTCCGCGACAAGATGCGGACCATATTTCACGACGCCCAAAACTGGAAGCAGCGCTGCCGCATAGGCCCCCGCGGCCGCGACGCCGGCCGGGAAGCGGCGGCGGCTGAGTCCGACGGCGGCGGCGGCGACCGCGATGGCGATGGCGCTCAGCAGAAAGCGCGGCGCAACGGCGTCGAAATGAACCGGCATCTCGTAGAGGTAAGCCAGATGCGAGGGCCAGAGCGTCTTGCGCGCGTAGAACGCGAGACCGTAGGCGAGTTGAGCAAGTCGCTGCGAGAACGTCCAGTGCGCGAGCGTCAGGCCGTCCTCGCCGATCTTGAGCGCAGCCCAGGTGGCGACCGCGCCGAAAACGGCGCTCAGCGCGAACAGCGGCCATTTTTCCAGAGTACGGCGCACCAGGTCCAGCGTCGACCCAACGCGGCGCAGCGGATAATAATCGAGCGCGAGGAGGACGAGCGGCAAGGACAGCATCGAGCCCTTCGCGAGTAAAGCGAGCAAGAGGCACGCGCCGACGGGCGCGAGCGCGGGCTTGCGGCGCGCATGACCGCGCAGGTAGAAGGCGACGCCGAGCATCCAGAAGAAGTCGCCGACGAGCTCGCGACGCTCGCTCGCCCAGGCGACCGACTCGGCGCGCAGGGGATGGACCGCGAAGAGAAGCGCCGCGAGCAGGGCCCCCTCCTCGACACCGGCCGCGCGCTCGCCGCGCGCGAGCTTGAGCACGCGCCGCGCGACGAGGAAGAACAGGACCGAGCTCGCCGCGTGCCAGAGCAGGGAGCTTAGGTGATAGCCACCGGGCTCAAGGCCCCAGAGCGTGAAGTCGAGACCGAGGGTCAACCAAGCGAGCGGCTGATAAACGCCTTGAAGGACGTTTGCGAACATCCAGCTGATGTTGTGCGGCGCGAGACCGCGAAAAAAATGGTTGTTCAGAAGAAAGCCCGGGTCATCCCAATTCACGAAGCCGTTGTCGAGGACAGGAAGGAAGGCGAGGAGCGCGGCCGCGGCGACGAGGATGGGCGCTAGGACCGACAAGCGCGGCGCGCGCGCGCTGGACGTCACGGCTCAGCCCGGGCGCCGAGCGACGGCGAGGATCGAAGTCCCGAACGGCAGATCGCGCGTCTTGAGCCACGCGCGCTCGAGGCCGCCGAGCGCGTCGAGCGCCGCGTTGAGAGCGACGGGCACGCGCGGGAACTCCACGCCCTCGCGCGCTCCGCCGCGCGCGCGCCGCCACGCCATGGGGAGAAGGTATGAAAAGAAGCAGGTGACGCGCTCGACGCGGAGCCCGGCCGATTCGAGCGGCGCGGCGAGGCTCTCGCGGCGATAGCGCCGGACGTGGCCAAGGCGGCGGTCCCAGTCGGACCACAGCGCGGGGAACGCGGGCACGGTGACGAACAGCGTCCCGCCCGGCGCGAGCAGGCGGCAAAGCCGCTTCGTCTCAGCGGCGTCGTCCGCGCAGTGCTCCAGCACGTCGAGCGCGGAGACGAAGTCGAAGGCGCCGGCCCGCGACTCCGGCTCGGCGAGCCAGCGCGCGCGCGCGGCGTCGAGCTCCGGAGCCAGATGCCCGCGCGCGGAGGCGTCCGCGTCGTGGACCCAGACCTCGCGCCGCTCCGCGCCGGGCGCGGACAGAAGGGCGCGAGCGAAGCCGCCGTCGCCGCAGCCGAAGTCGAGAACGGACCGCGCCCCGGCCGGCAGAGCCGCGAGCGCCAGGCGGTAGCGGTGCGCGTGCCAGAAATAATCCGGCGGGAGGCGCGCGATCGAGGCGACGTGCGCGCGCAGGACCGCGCCGCTCACGCGCGGCCCTCGTCGACGTCGACGCCGAGCTCTCGCGGCGCGGGCGCGGGCGAGACGGCCTCGAGGATGGCCGAGAGGAACGCGCTGATCACGAGGAAGCCGACGGCTTGGAAGGCGATCAGCCCGAGGATCAAGGTCGTCGTGCTGGCCCAGCCCGGGATCGCGCGGGTCGTGAAGAGGCGTATGCAGACGACGGCCGCGCCGCCGCTCAGCGCGGCGGCGGCGGTGAGCAGGGCCACGCGCGAGAAGAGCCGGACCCAGGCGTCGGGCCGCGAGGTCAGCGCGGCGACGCCGTAGTCGATCAGCGCGCCGAGGCCCATCTTCGCCTCGCCCGCCAGGCGCGGAAGCCGCGCGGCGGAGACGCGGTCCTTGCGCGAAGGGACGCGCGCGAGCTCGGCGGCGAGATGGCGGAACGGACGGCCGTCCAGGAGCGGCCCGAGGCGCTCGGCGCGGAAGCCGCAGAAATTTCCGTACGGGAGATCGGCGCCCAGCACGGCGCGCACGAAGAAGCGATAGACCGCGTAGCCGGCGCGCCACGCCAGCGACTCGGGCCGCGCGCCGCGCTCCGCGAAGACGACGTCGCAGCGCGACAGGCGCTCGATCATCTCCGGCAGGGCGGCGGGATCGTCCTGGCCGTCCGAGTCCATCGCGAAGACGAGCTCGGCGTCGAGGCCGCGGACGCGACGGAAGCCCGCCGCGAGCGCGCGCTGATGGCCTACGTTCTCGGCGAGGCGCACGACGTGCAGGCGCGCCGGGACGCCGATGTCCAGCCGCCCCCAGGCCGCGCGCGCCGCGCCGGCGGAGCCGTCGCTCGACGCGTCGTCGACGAGGACCGCGTCGAGGCCGGAGAGCGGGGCCCGGCGCAGGGCCCCGGTCAGCGACTCGAGGACGGGGCCGATGCTCTCCGCCTCGTCGCGCATCGGCATCACGACGGCGATGCGCGTCACGCGCGCTCCAGGACGGCGAACGTGCTGAAGCGGCGGTATTTCTCGCGCTCCTGCGCCGACATGAAGAAGCTCCAGAGCCGGAACAGCCAGGCGAAGGGCATCTCGCGCTTGAGGCGGCGCGCCTCGTCGCCCGGGAAGCGCTCCTCGGCGACGTCCCAGCCGCGCTTCGTGAAGAACTTGAGGCCCTCGGCCGGCGCGAACTTGAACTTCGCGGCCTGCAGGCTCGCCCCCCAGCGCTTCTCGAGCATCTTGAGAAGGTCGGGAGACGCGAAGTCGACGAGCCACCAGCGCAGGTTCGGGCGCTCGTGCAGGTCGTAGGCCAGCGCGGTCACGGCCTCCTCCGCCAGGTAGATCAGCAGGCCCTCCGTGATCACGAACGCCGGCTCGCCGAGCGCGTCGACGCGGTCGAAGAAGCGCCGGCGCTCCTCCAGGCTGGAGAGGTCGAGGCGCACGCGCTCGAGGCGGCAGCGCGGGGTCTCCGAGGCGAGGATCGCCTCCTTATGATCGATCATCTCCGGGACGTCGACCTCGACCCAATGCAGCTCGGGCGGAAGCGCGAGGCGGTACGGCCGCGTGTCGAGCCCCGCCGCGAGGTTGACGACGAGCTTCGCGCCGCGCTGCGCGATCGCGCGCAGGATCAGCTCGTCGAAGACGGCCGTGCGCACGACCATCGGCCAAGCCGTCGATTTTCCGCCGGGCAGGGCGTCCAGGATCGCCTCGCCGCGCGGCCCCGCGAGACGGCGCGCGTAGGGGTCGGAGAAGATCGCGTCGCCGCGCTCGGTCTCGAGCGCGCGGTACATCGCGACCCAGAGGGCCGTGTCGGCGACGCCGCGGATCTCTCCGGACTCGTTCATCGCAGGTAGCCGCTCTCCCACGGCCGAATCTCCCCCTCCGGCAGCCCGTGGCGCGCGTTCACCGCGCGGATCGACGCGAGGACCTCGGGGCGGAACGCGGGCGCGCGCCGCGCGCCGGCGAGCGAGAGGTTCCCGCCGTGCAGGCGGCGCTCGTAGGCCGGCACGCGCAGGACCTCGACGTCGCCGAGCGCGAGCAGGCGGAAGTGGAAGTCCGCGTCCTCGGCCGAGCTCAGCGCCTCGTCGAAGAAGCCGGCGCGCGCGAAGGCCTCGCGGCGATAGACGTAGAGCGCGCACGAGACCGGGAAGAACTCTCCCGCGCGGTAGCGCGACAGCGAGAGCCGCAGCGGGAACTCGAGCCGCGCCGCCATCGGCTCGAAGACCTCGGCGACGCGCTCGCCGCGCTCGTCGATCAGCGCGGACGGGAGCCCGCCGATCGCGAGCGCGTCCGGCCTGCGCTCCAGCTCGGCGGCGCGCGCCGCGAGGCCGCCGGGAGCGAGCCGGTCGTCGGCGTCGAGAAAAGTCACGAAGCGGCCCGACGCCGCGCGCGCGCCCGCGTTGCGCGCCGCCGCGGGGCCGCCTCTCGGCCGGCGCAGGACGCGCACCGGCAGGCCCGCGAGCGCGCCGGCCGCGCCGTCCGTCGAGCCGTCGTCCACGACGACGACCTCGAGGCCGGGGCTCGCCTCGGAGAGCGCGCTGTCGACGGCCTCGCGCAGGAACGCGCCGCCGTTGTGCGCCGGGACCACCACGCTGAGCAGGACGTTCGGGCTCAGGACCAGGCGTCCTTTTCCTTCTCGGCTTTCTGCCGCGGCGAGAGGCGCTGCGTGCCGAGGATGTCGTGCAGCTCGCCCGTGAAGGACGCCATCGTCAGCGGCTTCTTGAAGAAATTGACGACGTGGAAGTTCACGCGCATGTCCTCGATCGTCGTGTCGTCGATCGGGAACCCGGTCACGACGACGACCGGGATGCTGCCCTGGCCGGCCGCCTGCAGATGGCGCATGAGCTCGTAGCCGCCCTGGCGCGGCATGCGCAGGTCGGTGACGATGAGGTCGGGCGTGAACGGCTCCAGCTTCCCGATCGCGTCGGCGCCGTCGAAGGCCACGACGACGCGGAAGCCTTCCTTGCGGACGGCCGACTCGAGAAGGAGGCGGAACGTCTCGTCGTCGTCGACGATCATGACGAGCTTCTCGCTGGGCGAGGTCGGCGCGCCCGCGGCGGGAGCCGCCTCCTCGGGCGCGGGCTCCTCCGGCGCGGCCTCGCCCGCGACGGCGCCGTCGAGTTCCGGCGCGGCGGCTCCGTCCAGGCCGGCCGGCGCTTCCGCGGCCGGCTCCCCCCCGAAGGCGGCGGAGACTTCGAGCGTCGAGATGGCGCTCGCGAGCTCGGGGACGTCGTTGGCCGCGACCCAGGAGTCGCCGTCCTCGGGACAAACGAAGGCCTCGCCGTTGAAGCCGGGGTGCGCCAGCAGCTCCGCCGACTCGTACGGGCCCTTCGACTCCTCACCCTCGAGAAGGTAGTACCGCATCAGCCTGTGGCGACTAAATTACAAAATAAGAGGGTGGATTGCGAACGAATCGACGGCGCGGCGGCTAGGATTTTCCGCGGCCGGCGGCGGAGCCGTACAGCTGCTCCCATTGCTTCTGGCCGTGGTTCGTCTCCGCGTCGTAGGCCGCGTTCTGCTGGCGCGCGTCGAGCTGCAGGCGCCGGTAGAGCTCGCGCACGGCGTCGTCGACGTCGGAGCACGCGGGCAGCGGGCGCAGAGTCTCGAGGCGCCGCAGGAAGTCCTGGCCGGACTTGATCGCGATCTCCTTGTGCCCGTCCTCGTGCATCTTCAATACGGCCAGGACCTTGCGCCACGAGTCGAGCGTCTCGGCCGCGGCGGAGTCGGACGAGGGCTCGTCCAATTCCGGGAACGTCTGGCTCACCTTGAGGCGGACGTGCGCCGAGGCGACGGCGCAGCCCTTGTCGCGCGGCGCGCGCGAATACGTGAACGTGAGGTCGGTCGACGTCTGCGCCGCGCCGCCGCCCTCCGCGCCGTCCTTGAGTCCCGAAGAGCCCAGCTGGTCGGCGAGCTCCTTGGGCCGCTCGCCCTTGACCGGATAGCTCTTGCGGCTTTCGTCGACGGAGAACTCGAAGCCGGACCCGTCGGGATCCTTCGCGACGGCCGCGGCGTCGCTCGCGGGCTTCGGCGCGGGAACGCCGCGCGCGGACGCCGACGAGCCGTAGACCTTGACGGCGGGAGCGTCGGGGTCGAGGTTGCGCAGCGCCGCCCGGCAGCGCGGCGTCGCGCTGCCGCGGTACGCGGTGAGGCAGTCGACCAGCGCCGGGCCGTCCTCGCCCTTGCAGAAGAGCCCGCTCTCGTTGACGCAGGACCGGCTCAGCAGCGCGAGGTCCGTCTCCACGGGCGGCGCGGGCGCCGCGCGCGCCGCCGCGCAAAGAAACGCCGCCGCGGCCGCGAGGGCCCGCGGGCTCCGTCTCGAGCTCATAACCGCCAGTGTAGCCGCCTTGCGGAAATATTCAAGTGTCAGACGGGCACAGGCGCGAAATGCGCGGCGGACGCCGGCGTCCTGCGCTTCCAGATCATGCCGTCGTACGCGTAGTGCAGGTAGGAGACGAACGTGCTGACGCCCAGCCACAGCCCCAGGTAGCGCTCCTGCATGAACCACGCGCCGCCGCCGATGAAGGCGACGTAGAAGAGGAGGACCGTCCCCCACTCCCGCGCGAGCTGGCGGAACACGCCAGCCCCGGCCTGCCCCTGCCGCTTCTGCACCGACCAGGTGACCATCGCCATGTACTCCGTCGAGTGGAACATGCCGTTGACGATGCCGAGCGCGACGAGGAGCCGCATGTCCCCCGCGTGCGCCGCGTAAAGGATCAGGGCGTGGTGGAGATAGACGCTGAACAAGTAGAGGTAGCGCCCAACGAGGACGCGCTGGAACGCGAGCAGCTCGCGGCCGAACAGGAACGCCGGCACGAGCGCCGCGGCCCAGTCCAGGCGCGCGAGCCACGGGTTGACGGCGGCGAAGGCGGCGACGACCCCCGGCGGGTAGGGCAGATACGGCAGAGCCGTCACGACCGTGACGATGCGGCACAGGCAGTAGAGAAGGAAGCCGCGCAGGAGCGCCCCCTCCCAGCTCTTGGGCCGGCCCGCCGCGGGCGCCGACTGCGCCGAGTAGATGTTCGCGATGCCGTGGTGCTGGGAGGCGCCGTGCCAGGCGTTCCAGAGGACGTCGAGCGCGAGGACCAGCGCGAGCTGGCGCGTCGCCAGCCACAGCCCGAGGAAGAGCGCGGAGCACAGCGCCCCGACGCCGAGATAGGCCGCGCGGCGCTGCTCGAAGCGGCCCCGGTCCAGGAAGACGAGCCCGAGCGTGATCCAGCGGTGAGGCTGGACGAAGAAGAACCGCCGCACCAGGACCATCGACGCCGCGACCGGCGGCGAGGCGAAGTACGCGACCGCCGCGAGGGCCGGCCACGTGAGATTGGCCAGGAAGATGGAGTCGGAGGCGGGGCCGAGGAGCCAGGGCGACTTGGACGGCGGGACGGGCGCGGTCATTCTCTCATGAGTGTAGCCGATGCGCGGCCGGAGTCAAGCCCGCACGGCCGTCATCGGCCGGGCGCCGCGACGGGCGCGCCGCGGCGCAGGAGCGCCCCGGAGAGGCACGAGGCGTCGTCGTCCGCGAAGGGCGGAAGATAGACCTGCTCGGGGCCTCCCTCGGTGTCGAAGAGCGCGCGCTCGTCGCCCTCGGAGCGGACCCGCAAACGGCTCGGGGAGCACGAGCTCTCGCCTCCCGACATGCGCGACTCCGCGACCGTCACCTTGATCTTTCTCGAGGCGTCGTCCTCGCGCGCGGCGGTCACGGCGACATCGATATGGTCCCATTTCGCCTCGGGAGTGCCCGCGGGATGCGGCGCGGGGTAGGGCGAGTCCATGGGACGGGACAGCTGGGCGTCCTTGACGTCGCCGGAGTACCAGTACTTGACCTTCGCGCCGCCGTCGTACCTCAGCTCGAAGATGCGCCCCGCGCCGCGCCCGGACCACGGGAAGACGCAGACCTCGACCGGGAGGTCGGAGGCGGGCTCCGGCGCGCTCTTCTCCCAGAAGCGCCAATGAGCCCCCGAGGACTGACGCAGGCCGTTGACCTTGGCGCAGTACTGGGCGCCGCCCGGCTCCCCGGGCGCGATGTTCGTGTAGTTGGAAGGATCGATCGCAGCCTTGTCCTGGGCCCGTCCCAAGACCGGCAGGAGCAGCAGGCACAGCCCCGGCAGTTCTCGCCGCGCTTTCATCTCGTCCTCCTCTCCGCCGCGTTGATGGCGCTCCACTTATAGCTCCGATCCGAAGATCGCGCAAGACCCACGCCGCTCACGCACGCAAGGAAAAAAGCAGCTCGACGCCCAGGGCCAAGAAGATCAAGCCTAGGACCGCGTCGAGCGGGCGCCGCGCGCGCATGTAGGCGCGGGCGAGGCGCTCGCTCGAGAAGGCGAGCGCGAGCGCGCCGTACCAGCCGGCCGACAGCGCCGGGATGCCGGCGTAGACGGCGGCCTGCGCGGCCGGCGGCATGAGCTCCACGCGGTAGAGGCCGAGCAGGCCCGTGAAGAACAGCGCGGTCCCGGGGTTCGTCGCGTTCGTCGCGAGGCCCTGCGAGTAAGCCGCGGCCGCGCTGCGCGGCGCGAAGCGCGGCGCGCTCTCGGCGTCCGCGCGCGAAAGCGCCCCGCGCGCGAGGCGCCACGCGACGTGCAGGAAGTAGAGGCCTCCGGCGCAGCGGATCGCGCCCGAGACGGCGGGGGCGTTCTTGAGCGCGGCCGCGAGGCCGAACGCCGCGACGCCGACCCACAGCGTCGTCCCCGTCGCGACGCCGAGCGCGCCGCGCAGGCCGAGCCGCCGGGAGGCGACGGCCGCGCGCATCACGAAGAAGACGGCCGGCCCCGGGCTCATCGCGGCGAGCAGATAGACCGCGAAGATGGTCAGCACGCGCAAGACGAGCGTCATCGGACGGCTCTGCGGCTCAGGGGAGCTGGAGCTTGCCCGGCGGGAGCCCCGCGCCGAGGCCGCCGCCCGCCAGGCTCGCGCCGGCTTTCGGGATCACGAGCGACGTCGCGGCGCGGCGCCGCATCTCCTCGAGCTCCTCCATCGCCTGGGCGAACGCCTCCTCGACGGCCGCGCCGTAGGCGGCGACGGCCTGCTCGAGCGTCGCGGCGGGGATCTCGAAGTTCAGCGGGAGCGTGCCGGCTGGGGTGTACAGCGAGGCCTCGCCGACGAAGAGGGCCTTGCGCGCCGGGTCGGGCGAGCCGTCGGGCTTCACGGGGCTGAGCCGGCGGATCGTCCCGATCTTGCGGTCGGTGAAAACCTCTTCCCGCCAGAGATCGGCGGCGTCCATCTTCGGCGGTTCCTTCGGTTCGGGGCTCATAATGAGTATTGTATCAGTCGCGAGGGGAACGTGCAAAAGGGGATCGCCGCCGCAGCGGACCTCCCTTGCGGCGGCGTTCGAGCCCTGCTACAATTATCAAACTTCCAAGAAATTCGTTCGACGGGGGAAACGACGCGATTCCGAGCCCAGGAACGTCATGCATAAGCTGAAAGACTACTTCCTAAAGAATTTCGAGCAAATCTTCGTCTTCATCATTCTGGGAAGCGTCGGCTTCATCAATTATTTCGTTCCCTATAAGCTCGCCTTCCTCAACTTCTACTTCATCCCCGTCCTCCTGACCGCCTATTATCTGGACGTGCGCCGCGCCCTCCTGGGCGCGTTCCTGTGCATCATCCTCGTCGGCTTCTTCTTCTACCGCGATCCGGCCTCGTTCTTCCCCGGAACGGAGAACATGGACATCGCGCTCAACATCGTGACCTGGGCGGGCTTCCTGATCCTCAGCGGCGCGATCGTCGGGAGCCTCAACCACAAATTGCAGGAAGAGCTCCGGCAGAGCACCACGCTCACGAGCCAGCTCACCGACGCGCAGATCAAGACCGCCGAGACCAACAAGATGCTCGGCATCTCGTTCCAGGGCCAGGGCCTGCTCGACCTCGCCTTCGACAAGTTCCAGTCCTGCCCGATGGACGACCAGCTCAAGAACCTGCTCTACAACCTCGGCCTCGACTTCGAGCGCAAGCGCCACTACAACAAGGCCTCCTCGGTCTACGAGTACATCGCGCGGACCGACCCGGGCTACAAGGACGTCAAGACGAAGCTGGAGTCGCTCAAGAACGCCTCGCAGGGCGCGACCGGCGGCGGCCTCGGCCAGCAGTCGCTCCTCGGCCGGCGCATCTCGGACGCGCCGACCACGACGCTGCCGACGCTCGGCCGCTACGAGATCGAGCGCGAGCTCGGCCGCGGCGCGATGGGCATCGTCTACCTCGGGCGCGACCCGAAGATCAACCGCCCGGTCGCGATCAAGACCATGGCCCTCGACCTGAGCATGGGCCCCGCCGAGCTCGAGGCGACGAAGGAGCGCTTCTTCCGCGAGGCCGAGTCGGCCGGCGCCCTCAACCACCCGAACATCGTGCGCATCTTCGACGCGGGCGAGGAGTCCGACGTCTGCTACATCACGATGGAGCTGCTCGAGGGCCACGATCTCTCGCGCTACACCGCGAAGGACAACCTCCTGCCGATCGACTACACGCTCGAGTACATCGCGCAGGTCGCGACCGCGCTCGACAGCGCCCACGCGCAGGGCGTCGTCCACCGCGACATCAAGCCGGCCAACATCATGGTCCTCAACGACGGCACCATCCGCGTCGCGGACTTCGGCATCGCGCGCGTCGCCTCCGCCTCGCGGACCTCGACCGGGACGATCATGGGCACACCCGCGTACATGAGCCCGGAGCAGGTCGCCGGCCAGAAGGTGGACGGCCGCGCGGACTTCTTCAGCCTCGGCGTCGTGCTCTTCGAGCTGCTGACCGGCACGCGTCCGTTCGAGGAAGGCGACGGCGTCGGCGCGATCACGATCCTCTTCCGCATCGCCAACAGCCCCGAGCCCGAGCCGATGGACATCAACGCGGCGATCCCGCCGGCGGTCTCGGCGATCATCCACAAGATGCTCAAGAAGAACCCGCCGGAGCGCTACGCGCGCGGCCTGGAGATCGCCGAGGAGCTCCGCGCCGCCGCCGACGCCTTCCGCGCGACGACCGCGACCGAAGCCCCGCGCTGACGCGCGTCCGCGTCCCGCCGAAAGGGTAGAATCCCCGGGCATGGACGCCGCCCCCCCGAAAGTCTCGGTCGTCATCCCCGTCTACAACGAGCACTGGACCCTGCGCGAGCTCGTGCGCCGCGTCTACCTCCAGAGCGGCCGGCTCCACGAGGTCGTCGTCGTCGACGACGGCTCGGACGACGGCAGCCGCGAGATCCTGCGCGAGCTCGAGGCGCGCCTGCGCGCGCACGCCTGCCCGCTGACGGCGGTCTACAAGGACCGCAACGAGGGCAAGGGCTCCGCGATCGCGGCGGCCCTCCCGCGCGTCACCGGCGACGTCGTGCTGATCCAGGACGCCGACCTCGAGTACGACCCGCGCGACTACGACGCGCTCCTGCGCCCCCTGCGCGAGGGCCGCGCCGACGTCGTCTACGGCAGCCGCTTCAGCGGCGCCGAGCGCCGGACTTTGCTCTTCTGGCACTCGCTGGCCAACCGCGTCCTCACCTTCCTCTGCGACTTCTTCTCGAACCTCAACCTGACCGACGTCTGGACCGGCTACAAGGCCTTCCGCGTCGAGCTCCTGCGCGGCCTGCCCCTGCGCTCGCCGGGCTTCGGCTTCGAGCCCGAGGTGACGATCAAGCTCGCCAAGCTCGGCTGCCGGTTCTTCGAGGTCCCGATCGGCTACGACGGCCGCACCTACGCCGAGGGCAAGAAGATCCGCGCGCGCCACGCCGTGACCGGCCTGCTCGCGATGCTGCGCGCCTGGCTCTCGTCGGACCTCGGCCCGCTCGCGGTCGGCGAGCAGACCTTGCTCGCCGTCTCGGCGGCCGAGCGCTACCACCGCTTCCTCTACGAGCGGTCCGCTCCGTACCTCGGCCGCGAGATTCTGGAGGCCGGCTCCGGCATCGGCAACATCTCGCGCATGCTGCTCGGCCGCGACCGCCTCGTCCTCACCGACGCGGAGCCGCGCTACCTGACGCGCCTGGCCCAGCAGTACCGCGACTGGGACGGCGTCGACGTGCGCCGGCTCGACCTGGCGCGGCCGGCCGCCGACGCCGCGGACCTGGAGGGCCGCTTCGACACCGTCGTCTGCTTCCAGGTGGTCGAGCACATCGAAGACGACGCCGCCGCGCTCGCGACCCTGCGCCGCCTGCTCAAGCCCGGCGGCCGCCTCGTGCTGATGGTCCCCGCCCACGCGGCCCTGTTCGGCTCGCTCGACCGCGCGCTCGGCCATTTCCGCCGCTACGAGCGCGGCGAGCTCAAGGACAAGCTGGCGGCGGCCGGCTTCGAGCTCGAGGCCCTGCGCCTGCTCAATCCCGTCGCCGTGCCGGGCTGGTGGCTCAACGGCCGCGTGCTCGGGCGAAAGGTCGTCCCGGCCCTGCAGATGCGGCTCTTCGACCGGCTCGTCTTCCTGGTGCGCTGGCTCGCGCGCTTCGACCTCCCGTTCGGGCTCGTGCTCTTCGCCGTCGGCCGCGCGCCGGCGCGGGCGCGATGACGGCGCGCCGCCGCTCCGCCGACGCGCCGGTCCTCGCCGCGGCGGGCGCGCTCGCGGCCGGAGTCTGCGCGGCCGGCTTCTGGTACGCGCGCGCGCGCGCCTTCGACGAGGACGAGTTCGAGCACCTGCACGCGGCCTGGTGCGTCTTCAAGGGGCTCACGCCCTATCGCGACTTCTTCGAGTGCCACATGCCGGGGCTCTACTACGCGCTGGCGCCACTTTTCCATTTCTTCCGCGTGGAGACCGACGCGGGCTCCGCGCTGTCCTTCGTCGCGCTCGCGCGCGCGCTGATGTGGCTCGTGTCCTGCGCCTCGCTCGCGCTCGTCTTTCGCGCCGGCAAGGAGTGGCGCGGCGCGCGCGCGGGCGCGGCGGCGGCGGCCCTGCTCGCGACGACGCAGATGTTCGCCGAGAAAGGTCTCGAGGCGCGCGGCGACGTCCCGGCTCTCGCGCTGTGGCTGGCCGGCCTCTTTTTCTTATTGAAGGCCGCGCGGACCGGGCGCGGCTACGCCTGGAGCGGCCTCTTCGTGGGCCTGGCGGCTCTCTTCACGCAGAAAATCCTCTTCACGTTCCCGGGGCTGGCGCTGAGCCTTCTGGCCTGCGCCGCCGCCGGCGCGCGCCGGCGCGAGCTCGCGCTCTTCGCCGCGGCGCTCGCCGCTCCTTTCCTCCTCGCCTGCGCCTGGTTCGCGGCCCGCGGCGGCCTGCGCGATTTTCTCTATTTCAATTTTCTCTTCACGCAGGGCCTGCGCGGACGCATCACGCCCTTCTTCTATCTCCTGCGGCTGTGGGAGCAGAACGCGTTCTTCTGCGTCTGCGCCTTGCTCGGCGCCGCGCGGCTGATCGCCGCGGCCGCGCGCCGCGGCGCCTCCGCCGCCGAGCGCTGCCTGGCCGCGAATCTGGCCGGGCTCCTCGCCGGCCTGTTCATCAACCCCGTTCCCGAGCGCCAATATTTCCTGCTCTTCCTGCCGCTCGCCGCGCTCGCCGCCGCGGCCCTCCTCGTCGACGCCTGCGACCGTCTCGCCGCGAAGCGGAGCGCCTGGCTCCTGGCGGGCGCGCTCGCCGCGGCCGCGGTCGCGCCCCTGCGCGGCATGGCGGAGACCTTCCGCCGCGGCAACGCCGACGGCGCGGAGCGGATCGCGTACGGCCTGCAGAACTCCGCGCCGGGCGAGACGATCATGGAGGGCGCCCCGACGGGCCTCGGCCTCTTCCGGCCCGCCGCGAGCTTCTACTTCTTCCTCGCGCCGCAGGTCGTTCCCCTCGTGAGCGAGGCCGAGTACCGAAAGCTCTACGAGGGCCTCGTCTCGGGCGCCGTCGCGCCGAAGCTCATCTCGTACGACGAGTCCCTGCGCCGGCTCCCCCAGCCCATCCCGGCCTGGATCGAGGCGCACTACGCGCCCGCCGGCCTCGGGAAGATCCTGAAGCGCCGGCTCTGATCAGCTGCCCAAATAAACGAGCATCAAGAAGAGGGCTCCGGCGCCCAGGCCGAGGCTCGCGAGGCACAGCCGGCGGGCAAACTGAATCCGGCCGAGGAGCGTGCCGATCACCGAGGCGACGGCGAGGAGCGGTATCCCGTAGATGGCGCCGATGAGCCACCAGCCCGCGAGCATTTCCCAACGCGGAGAAGGAGGGATTTTCGGCATGCCGGGAGTCGCGACCGCGGCGGCGATCGTGAGCGCCAATCCGACGGGGTGCAGCAGGAAGTAGAAAAGATTCTTCGCGAAATCCGAGAACGCGGTCGCGGCGAGCCCGCGGAATCCGCCGTTCTTCATCGCGCGCTCGGGCGTCAGAGCTTGAAGCCGTCGAGCGCCGCCTCGAGGATGTCGAGGCCGCGCTTGAGGTCGGCGTCCGGGATCGTCAGCGGCATCAGCGTGCGGATCACGTTGTCGTGGACGCCGGCCTTGATGACGATGAGGCCGCGGTCCTGGCAGTCGTGCAGGATCTCCTTCACGCGCGCGGGCGGAAGCGGCGCCTTGGTCTTCTTGTCGGAGACCAGCTCGATCGCGCGCATCGCGCCGAGGCCGCGCGAGTCGCCGACGAACGGGTAGCGGTCGCGGAAGGAGTCGAAGCGCTTCTGCACGACCGCGCCGATCCGGCGCGCGGCCTCGACGAGCTTCTCCTCCTTCATGACCTCGAACACCGCGAGCGCCGCGGCGCAGGACATCGGGTTGCCGCCGTAGGTGCCGCCCACGGCGCCGGTGGCGACCGAGTCCATGATCGGCGCGCGGCCGACGACGCCGGACAGCGGCATCCCGCCGCACAGCGACTTGGCCACGACCAGCAGGTCGGGCTCGACGCCGTCGTGCTCGATGGCGAACATCTCGCCGGTGCGCGCGAAGCCGCTCTGGACCTCGTCGACGATGAAGACGATGCCGTGCTTGTCGCAGAGGCGCCGCAGGGCCTTCAAGAATCCCGGAGTCGGGACGATGAAGCCGCCCTCGCCCTGCACGGGCTCGACGACGATCGCGGCCACGTCCTCGGGCGCGACGTCCACCAGGAACTGCTTCTCCAGCTCTTCGAGACAGAACTCGGTCAGCTCTTCGGACTTCACGCCGTGCGGCGGGCGGTACGCATACGGATACCGCGCGTGGTACATCTCCGCGGGCACCGGCCCCAGGCCCTGCCGCAGGGGCTTGTGCTTGCCGTTCAGCGTCAGGCACAGCAAGGTACGGCCGTGGAAGGCGTTGTCGAAGCTGATGACGGCGCGGCGCTTGGTGAAGGCCTTGGCGAACTTGATCGCGTTCTCGATGGCCTCGGAGCCGCTGTTGAGGAGCAGCGCCTTCTTGGGTCCGGAGATCGGCGCGGCCTCGATCAGCTCGCGGCACACGTCGACGTAGCCCTCGTAGGCGGCGACGTGGAAGCTCGTGTGCAGGAGCTTGCCCGCCTGCTCGCGCAGGGCCGCGACGACCTTCGGATGGCAGTGGCCGACGTTGAGCGCGCCGATGCCGCCCGCGAAATCGATGTACTCCTTCCCGTCGAGGTCCCAGACCTTGGAGTTCAGCGCGCGCTCGATCACCACGTCGGTGTAGGCCGCGGTGCCGCTGGAGACGAGCTTGGCCCGCTCGGCCCAGACCGCCGCGGACTTGGACATCGTCGACGAGGACTTCGTTTTGGTCGCCATGAGCTTTATCTTCCTCCAACGCCGGTCACGAAAACGATCCCGGAGAAACGGCTATAACCACAAAGGCACAGAGACACCGAGAACAGAAGGGTCAACGGCGTTTCTTTTCTCTCTGTTCTCCGTGTCTCTGTGTCTCTGTGTCTCTGTGGTTCATTCGCCGTCGTAGCTTCAAGACCGGCAATGTATTTTACCCGATTTGATCACGCCTCGCCGAGGTACCAGCGCGCGTTGACCACGACGATGCGGCGGTCGCCGCGGAAGTAGAGCCGCGCGTTCAGCAGCGCGGCGCGCTGGGCGTGCAGGATCGTGTTGTACCAGCGGTCCTCGACGACCTGCGGGAGGACCACGGCCACCTGGCGGCGCGGGTGCTCCGCGGCGACGGCGAGGATGTGGTCCACCAGCGGAGCCAGGACGTCGCGGTACGGGCAGGCGATGATCTTGAGCGGCGCGGCCGGCAGGCCCGCCGCCTTCGCGGGCGCCTCCACGTCGGCGGCCCAGAGCCCGCGCAGGTCCTCGTCGTGTCCCTCGGGCTTCACGTGGACGGCCTCCACGTCGTGCGAGAGCTCGTACGCGAGACGCAGGGCGTTTTTCGCCGCCTTGTTCCAGCCCAGGATCGGGACGATGACGAACGGCGTGCGCAGCCCGGAGAGATTCAGCGCGCCGTCGGCCTTCAGCTCCGTCTTGATCCGCTCGTAATGATGCCGGATCGCCTTCATGCCGAGGAAGATCGCGGGGATCAGGAGCGCGGTGATCCACGCGCCCTCGACGAACTTGGCGGCGAGGACGACGAGCACGGTCGCGAACGTCGCCGCCGCGCCCAAGCCGTTGAGCGCCATGCTCAGTCCCGAGCCCGCGCCGCCGACGCGCTTCCAATGGAAGACCATCCCCCACTGCGAGAGCGTGAACGCCAGGAAAGCGCCGATCGCGAAGAGCGGGATCAGCCGGTCCGTGACGCCGCCGAAGAGGACGAGCAAAGCGCCGGAGAAAAAGGTCAGCACGTAGATCCCTTCGCTGTAAACGAGGCGCCGGCCGAGCGAGGCGAAGGTGAGCGGCAGATAGCCGTCGCGCGCAATCATCTGGCACAGGCGCGGGAAGTCCGCGAAGGCGGTGTTGGCGGACAGCGCCAGCACGAGCAGGACCGAGGCCATCGCGGCGTAGTAGAACGCGCCCTTGCCCGTCACCGCGCCGATCAACTGCGAGATCACGCTCTCGTAGCCGGGGCTCCCGGGGTCGGTCGCGCCCGCGCCGTAGACCTTGGCCAGGACCGCGATCCCCGCGAGGAGCAGGATCAGGATCGCGATGATGATCGTGAGCGTGAGCCGAGCGTTCTTGACCGCGGGCGCGCGGAACGCCTTGACGCCGTTGCTCACCGCCTCCACGCCCGTCATCGCGGTGCAGCCGCTCGCGAACGCCTGCAGGAACAGCCACGCTCCGGCCGCGGCGGCCGGCTTGGCCAGGACCGGCAGCGGCGCCAGCGGCACCGGATGTCCGCCCGCGGCGACGGCGCGCCACAGCCCGATCAGGATCGTCGCGCCGAGCGCGGCGACGAAGAGGCAGGTCGGGATCATGAAGAGGGTTCCGGCTTCGCGGACTCCGCGCAAATTCACAAATGCTATGACGCATAATATTCCCAGACACAAACCTAATGTGTGCGGCTGCAGCGACGGCGCGGCGGACACGAGCGCGCCCACGCCCGCCGAGATGCCGACCGCCACGACCAGCACGTAGTCGATCAGCAAAGCGCAGGCCGCGAGCAAGCCCGCCGTCTCGCCCAGGTTCTCGCGCGCCACCGTGTACGAGCCGCCGCCGCCCGGATAGGCCGCGATCGTCTGAAGGTACGAGACGTACACGATCGCGAGGAGCGCGATGATCGCGGCGCTGATGGGCACGACGTAGTCCAGGCCCGCCGCGCCGAGCGGGATCAGCAAGGTCAGCGCCGCCTCGGGCCCGTAGCCCGCCGAGCTCAGCGCGTCCAGCCCGAAGACCGGCACGCCCGCGCCCGGCCCGATCTGCTCCGCCCTCTCCTCCGACGTCCGCAGCGGCCGCCCGAAGATCAGGTTCCCGAGAAACATGGGGCAGTATGGCCGGGAAACCGCGGGACTGTCAATCCGCCGGGGAGCGGCCTTGGCCGTAACGTTGCTTAGCCTTCCTTTATATGGGACATCCCGGGGGGCACCCGGCCGGCGCCGCGACCGCGCCGTTCGATTTCGCCAAGGCGCCGCTCCTCGTCATCTGGGAAACCACGCGCTCCTGCGCCCTGGCCTGCGCGCACTGCCGCGCCGACGCCGACCTCACCCTCGACCCGCTCGAGCTCACGACCGAGGAGGGCCTCGCGCTGATCGACCAGGTCAAGGACATGGGCACGCCCATCCTCGTGCTGTCCGGCGGCGACCCGCTGGTGCGCGACGACCTCGAGGTCCTGGTCCATCACGCGAAGACCCGCGGCCTGCGCGTGGGCACCATCCCCGCCGCGACCGAGCGGCTCACGCGCGAGCGCCTCCAGTCGCTCAAGGCGGCGGGCCTGGATCAGGTCGCGTTCAGCCTGGACGGCGCCACCTCGGGCGCGCACGACCTGTTCCGCCGCACGCCGGGCGCGTACGAGCGCGTGATGAGCGGCGTGCGCTGGGCCGACGAGCTCGGCATGGCCGTGCAGATCAACACCTGCCTGGGCGCCTGGAACTACGCCGACTTCGAGGCCATCGTGACGCGCGTCGCGGCCCTGCCCATCGCCTTTTGGGAAGTATTCTTCCTGATCCCCGTCGGCCGCGGCGCCGCGCTCGGCGGCCTGACGCCGCCGCAGTTCGAGCGCGTCTTCGAGCGCCTGCACCGCCTCACGCGCGAGGCCGACTTCGTGGTCAAGCTCACCGAAGGCCAGCACTTCCGCCGCTACGTCGCCGCCGCCGAGGCCGCCGCCGGTCCCGGCGCCGCGACGCGCACCGAGCGCGCCGTCGCGCGCCAAGCCAACGTCCGCGCCGGCATCAAGATGCCGAACCGCGCCGTCAACGCCGGCGACGGCTTCGTCTTCGTCGACCACCTGGGCAACATCTGCCCCTCCGGCTTCCTGCCCGAGACCCGCGGCAACGTGCGCCAGCACTCGCTCGCGACGGTCTACCGCGAGGACGCGCTGTTCACCAGCCTGCGCGACCACTCGCGCCTCCAGGGGAAGTGCTCGGCCTGCGAGTACCGCGAGCCCTGCGGCGGCTCGCGCGCCCGCGCCTGGGCCGTGACCGGCAACGCGCTCGCGACCGACGCAGCCTGCGCCTACGTCCCGGCGTCTCTCTCAGCCCGATCAGGCTGAGAAGCGCCTCTAGACGTGATTCGCGAGTCCGCTCGACCTATTGCCTTTCAAAGCAATAAGCGCATCAGACGTTAGCGGTGTTCAGCGACCCTCTGTTGGCTTAGATCGAATCTTCCCGATTGCCAGGGCAACCTGTCTTCGAAGCTCTGGATCCGTGCTGACGGATAGTTTAATCAGGATCGGCAAAGCATCCCTCGCATTTGCTCCGAATCCTCCCAAAGATTCAGCGGCCATTGATCGTACCCTTGACGCCGGATCGCGCTTAAGCGCCTCGATGAGGTAGGGCACGGTCTTCGGTCCGAGGCGCCCCATTACATTCGCAGCCCGCCAACGAGTCCCTTCATCCTTGCTCTTGCGGAGCTCATGACTAACCGCTGGAACTGCGCCTTCCCCTATATTCTTGACCGCTTCCAGAGTATGGGAGCAGTTTGTCCGGCTCAACAACGCAGGCACCGCTGAAACAGCCGAGGGTCCCAAAAATCCCAATGCATCACTGACAACGTCGGTCGTGCCCTCCGACCGCTCCTCCATCTCGTGCGTGAGCACGGGGACTATTTCTGGAATCGATGAATCGAAAGAGTCGATGTGACTCGCCACGAACTCATCGTCGTACCTATTCCTGTGCTGAAGGGCTCTCAGGAGTTCGGGGCCAGCCTCCCTTGGCATATGGCCATATTTCTTGAGCGCGGCTCGAATCCAGTCGTTCGACTTGCCGTAGTTGTCGTTCATTTTCTTAAGCGCTACGACAAGTAATCGGGGGTCCATCTGAATGATGGTGAGGAGCGCCTCCGCAACCGGACCAAAAACTCCAGATCCGTCCAAGGCGTCACAGAGGCTGATGACAACGGATGCATCCCGAGGAGCGAGTCGCGCAAGATGTTTAGCAGCGATCGCACGAACTTCTAACCTTTGATCCTTCAGTGCTTCGACAAGTCGTGGGATGTCTTCCTTCTGGACCGGCTCTATTTTTCCAGCAGCATCGACTTCGGCATCGAACATCGTAAGACTTCTGCCGGCAATCAATCGCTTCAACTCGGGCAAAGCGGCTCCGGCAGGAGGGCCAATCTGAGCCAAAGCTTGAGTGGCCATTATCGTCGCCTGTTCATCGTTGTGCTCTTCTCGATGCACCGTCGCTGTGATAGGAACATCTTTTGAATTCGCAAACTGCTTAAAGCCGCGCCAATGCTTAACTGTAAGAGTCACGCTATTTCCGGGGGCTTCTCGAATAATCCTGTAAACCTCAGATGACCCCATGCCTTCGACTGATTTGCCATTTACGGCGAGAATCCGATCGGAATTAAAGAGACCGGCTCGCGCAGCCGGCGAATTCAACGCGGGAGTTCCGTAGACCCCATTCACTCCATGCTCAGATCCAGACAAAACCAGAAGTCCAATGGCTGGATACTTTACATTCAGACATTTCGTCAGCACGGGCACGACCAATTCTGCCTGAGCGCTCATCCTGCCTAGCACCTGAATCGCAGAATACCGATCGAACTCAGGCCTAAGTGCGGCGGCACTGAGTGCCGGAACTGCTGAACGCCCCATCTGAACCAGGGCATCAGCGGCGCTAGACGCGACGCGATTATCTTGGTCGTGCGCTGCAGTGATTAACGCAGGAACGGCTTCAACAGCATCTTCACCCATGGCTCCGAGCGCCTGCGCCGCTTTTACCCTTTCAGATTCCGCGGGATTCTTTAGTTCCAACAGAAGATCGGCAATATGGCGATTTCTACGCAGCGTAGCGCAGGATGAGAAGCACAATGCTGTCACGATAATGGTGATCGTCCGAAGACGAATCGCTAAGGCCGCTCGAACTGAAATTATTCGACGAAGAATTCGGTAGATGGAATCTGTCGGGTTCTCGCTGAAGCCGCTGGCCATATCGCGCAGTGTACCTCTCCCCAGTGATTTTTTACAGGGAGCTCACCGCCGCTCGAAAAAACGCCGAAACTGGGCACCACCTGATATCCGCCTTGGCTGACACGCCAGCACGCTCGACGATGGAAATGACTCCGGCCATGGTTCACTACGACTACATTAGGATCGAATGAGGACTCGTGCTAGACGCCGGCGAAGTGCCGGCTCTCTTCCAGGTACGGATCGCGCGCCGGCTCGGGGGCGGCCTGAGCGAAGGCGCGGTCGAAGAGGAGGACGAAGAGCGCGCCGAGCAGAACGAACGCCGCCGGCTCGGCCAGGCCGAGGCCCGGGCGCGGGCCGATGGCCGCGGGCATGATCAGCAGGTAGAGGTCGAGCGCGCGGCCGGCCAGGAGCAGCGCGGCGCCGAGGAGCAAGGTCCCCTCGCGCTTCTTGCGCTTGGCCGGCAGGAGCAGGAAGAACGGGACGATGAAGTTCACGACGGGGTTGAGCCAGAACAGCGGCGTCCAGCCCGGAGTGGAGCGCAGGATGTAGTGCGTCGTCTCCTCGGGGATGTTCGAGTACCAGATCAGCAGGTACTGGCAGAACCACTCGTAGGCCCAGAAGCAGGAGAACGCGAACAGGTACTTGCCGAGGTCGTGCAGGTGGTGCTCGTTAAGCTTGGCGAGGAAGCCGCGGCGGCGCAGGACGACGAGCAGGACCGCGAGCGCCGCGAGGCCGCCCTCGAACGCGCCGGCGAAGACGTACCACGGATAGAGGGTGCTCGTCCAATGCGGCTCCATCGACATGAGCCAGTCGACGGAGGCCACGGTGAAGGTCGGCCCGAGCGCGACGAGGCCGACGGCCGACAGGAGCTTCGCGCGCGAGACGCTCTCGGCTCCGCCCTTCGCGTCCTGGGCGCGCGACGCGCCGACGAGCGCGCGCGCGAGGAGCAGCCAGACGAGCCAGATCGCGGCCGCGCGCGCGGCGAACATGGCGGGGTTCAGATAGGCGGCCTTGGCGCCCAGCTCCTCGGCCGCGCCGGGCGCGGCCCACGGGTAGACCCAGCGCGCGCCGAGTACCAGCGCCGCCGTGATCGCGGCGCCGGCGGGAAGGTAGGAGAGCATCGCCTCGGGGACGCGGCGGAACAGCACGGGCCAGCCCGCCGAAGCGAGGTTGTGGATCGCGATGAAGACGAAGGCGGACAGCGCGAGCGCGACGAAGTAGAAGTTCGCCAGGAGAAGCCCCGCGCCCGCGCGCTCCGGCGACAGCTTCGCGCCGACGGCGTACAGGACGGCGGCGGCGGCCGCGATCTTGAGAAGGGCCGAGGATTCGGCCGGCGTCAGCAGTCGGCGTTCGGGGCTCATGGGCGCTTCTCCCAGGTTCTCAGGAAGGCGACGATCTTGCGGATCTGGTCGGCCGTCAAGCCGGACTTGCCCGCCATGCCGTCGCCGAAGGCGCGCATCGGGGTGCCGGGGCGGCCGAGCGCGATCGTGGCCAGCAGGAAGTTGTCCTCGGCGGCCTTGAGGAACTCGGAGTTGTTCAGCGACGGCGCGAAGTCTCCGGGCTTGTCGCCGTGCTTGCCGCGGCCCTCGGCGCCGTGGCAGGTCGCGCAGTTCGCGGCGAAGAGCTTGCGGCCCTCGGCCTCGCGCTCGGGCGTGAGCTCGACGCGGCGGTGCGCCTGCGGCGGGGTCTTCTCGAAGCCGCGCACGTAGGCGACGACGTTCTCGAAGTCCTCCTGCTCCAGATGCGGCGTGTCCTCGCCGTTGAAGTACGAGTGCATCGGCGTGTTCTCGCGGCCGAGGATGATCGTGCCCTCGAGGAAGCCGTTGCTCGCGGCCGACAAGAAGCCCGGGTTGCCCAGCGACGGCCCGCTGCCGCCTTGGCCCTCGAGACCGTGGCACTTCGCGCAGTTGGCCTTGGTCTCGTAGACCTTCTTGCCGTCGGACGCCGACGCCCACGAGTAGGTGCGCTTGAGACCCGCCGCCGGCGGATGCGACTGCAGTCGGCGCAGGTAGGCGACGATGTGGTCGATGTCCTCGGCGGGCAGGGGATTGCGCGCGCGCGTGAGGAAGCCCTTCATCTCGGTGTTCGCCTTCCCGTAGGCGATCGTGCGCCACAGGAAGTCGTCGCTGAGCTGCGTCAGCAGGATCGGGTTGCCGATCTGCGTGCCGAGGTCGCCCTCGCCCTGCGCGCCGTGGCACTTCACGCACTCCTGGCGGTAGAGAACCTCGCCGAACTCGGCGCGGCCCTTGCGCGTCGCGCTCGTCATCGCGACGGCCGGTCCCTTCTGCCAGGCGCGGATCGAGGCGACGAGGTCCGCGACCTGGCGAGCGCCGAGCTGGCGCCACGCCGGCATCTCGGTGCCGGGCCGGCCCTCGGTGATCACGCGCGCGAGGAAGCGGTCGTCGACCATCGTGAGAAAAGAATCCGCGGCCAGAGCCGAGCCGATCGCGCCCTCGCCCTTCGCGCCGTGGCAGCCCGCGCACTTCTGCGCGAAGAGCGCGGCGCCGTCCTTCGCCGACGCCGTCGGCACGAGGCTCGCGACCTCGTCGACGCTCGCGGGGGTCTTCGACCAGCTGCGGATGTAGGCGATCAGGGCCTCCACGTCGCCGCCCTGCAGGTCGTACGAGGCGGGCATCGCGGTCTTGTGGCGGCCGAGCGAGATCGTCTGGCGCAGGAAGTCGTCGGAGGCCATCGCGAGGAACGAGGGCGCGCTCAGCGAGTTGCCGATCCCGCCGCGGCCCTCGGCGCCGTGACAGCCGATGCAGTGCGAGGCGAAGAGCTCGCGCCCGCGCGCGACGCCCGTGCCCGCCGCCGCGACCGGCGCGCGCTCCGGCGCGGCCGACGACCAGGAGCGGATGTACACGACGAGGCTCTCGATCTGCGTCTTCGTGAGCACGCTCTTCCACGCGGGCATGCTCGTGCCGGGCCGGCCCTGCGTGATGATGTCGGCGTAGTACGCGTCGTCGGCGATCGCGAGCACCGCGGGCGAGTGCAGAGTCGGGATGCCGGGCTTCGGATGGGCGCCCTCGTCGCCGTGGCACGAGGAGCAGTTCTGGGCGAAGAGCTCCTTGCCGTAGGCGGCGGACACGAGGGAGTGGCGGCGCGGGTCCTCGGGGATCAGCGCGGCCGGCCCCAGGCGCGCGATCTCGGCGCGCTGGAGGTCGCGCAGGTAGTGGATGACCTTCCAGCGGTCGTCGGCCGAGACCTGCGAGGCGTGGGCCGGCATCAGGTTGCGGCCGTAGGTGACGATGTGGAAGATCGTGCCGTCGGGGAGATCGTACGTCGACTTGGACGCGAGCGGGAACGAGAAGCCCGGGAAGGCCTTGGCCACCGCGCCGTCGCCGAGCCCGTTGTGGCCGTGGCAGTGCTGGCAGTAGGTCTCGAAGACCTGCTTGCCGCGCGTCATCACCTCGTAGCTCGGCGGGAACGGGTTCTTGAGCTCGCGGCCCGCGCGCTCGCGCTCCTCGGCGCCGGGGCCGAAGTGCAGGGGCTTCTCGCCGCGCGCGACCGTCCCCGCCGGCGGCACGCGCATCGCGCGGCCGTCGGCGAACAGCGGGCTCTCCTGCTGGCTGTGGACCGCCGCGTTGCGCACCATGCCCCAGAACAGGCGCGGCGCGGGCGACGTGAGGTCGCGGCGCGTCGCGAGGATCAGCGCGGCCAGCAAGGCCGCGAGGATCAGGGCGGGGCGCAGGCTCTTGCGGCTCACGTCCCGGCCTCCGTCTCTATTTTAGAGGCGCCGCGCTCGCGCAGGAACTTCTCCAGCGCGCCGGCGGCCGCGCCGCGCTCCGCGCGCAGGACCAGGACGAAGCGGTCGTCGAGGCCGCCGAGGCGGGCGAACGCCGGCGTCTTGCCCGGCTTGAGCCCGCGGATGTAGAAGAAGGTCGCGACGGTGCCCAGCGAGGCGAACAGCACGGTCAGCTCGAAGGCGATGGGCAGGAGGGCGGGCGAGGCGCTGAAGGATTTTCCGCCGACGTTCATCGGCCAGTCGAAGAGCGAGCACCAGTACTCGAAGCCGAGCGCGAAGGTCAGTCCCGTCATGCCGAAGCGGAAGCAGATCTTCCCCAGCGCCGAGGGCGTCAGGCCCATGGCCCGGTCCAGGCCGTGGACCGGATAGGGGACGTACGCGTCGTGGATCGGCAGGCCGCCGCGCCGGGCGGCGTCCGCCGCCGCCGTGATCTCCTCCTCGGTCGCGAAGACTCCGGCGACGAGCTCAGGCGTCATGGGCGCCTCCTTCGGGAGCCCGCGCGTACGAGAGGACGCCCTTGACCTCGCTGATCGCGATCATCGGAAGGAATCGGCAGAACAGGAGGAAGCAGGTGAAGAACAGCCCGAGGCTCCCGATAAACGTCCCCACCTCATGGTAGGTCGGCCAGTACATGATCCAGCTCGACGGCAGGTAGTCGCGGTGCAGGGAGATCGTGATGATCGTGAAGCGCTCCAGCCACATGCCCACGTTGATCAGGATCGAGATCGGCAGGATCCAGGCCGGCGTCGTGCGCACGCGCTTGAACCACAGCAGCTGCGGCACGAGGACGTTGCAGAAGATCATGACCCAGTAAAAGCCGCGGTAGGGCCCCAGCATGCGGTTCAGGAAGGCGAAGCGCTCGTAGGGGTTGAAGCCGTACCAGGCGCTGAACAGCTCGGTGCCGTAGGCCAGGCCCACGATCATCGACGTCGCGAGCGTGATCTTGCACATCGCGTCGAGGTGGCGCGCCGTGATGTAGTCCTCGAAGCTCATGACCTGACGCGCGACAACCATCAGCGTCAGCACCATCGCGAACCCCGAGAAGATCGCGCCGCAGACGAAGTACGGCGGGAAGATCGTCGTGTGCCAGCCGGGGACCAGCGAGGTCGCGAAGTCGAAGCTCACGATCGTGTGCACCGAGACCACGAGCGGCGTGGCCAGCCCCGCGAGCAGGAGGTAGAGCTGCTCGTAGTGCAGCCAGGCGCGCATGGAGCCGTCCCAGCCCAGGCTCAGCAGCTTGAAGAGCTTGCGGCGCAGGCCGCTCGCGCGCTCGGCGACGACGGCGAGGTCCGGGAGGAGCCCGATGTACCAGAACGTCGCCGAGACGGTGAAGTAGGTGCTGATCGCGAACACGTCCCAGAGCAGGGGCGAGCGGAAGTTCACCCAGAGCGGGCCCATCGAGTTCGGGTACGGGAACACCCAGTAGGCGAGCCAGGGACGTCCCATGTGGATCAGCGGGAACGTCCCCGCGCACATGACGGCGAAGATGGTCATCGCCTCGGCCGAGCGGTTCACCGAGGTGCGCCACCGCTGACGAAACAAGAACAAGATCGCGGAGATCAGCGTGCCCGCGTGGCCGATGCCGACCCAGAACACGAAGTTCGTGATGTCCCACGACCAGCCGACCGTCTTGTTGAGGCCCCAGGTGCCGATGCCGGTCCAGATCTGGTCGGCGACGAGGAAAGCGCCGGTCCCGAGAGCCGTCAGCGCGGCCGCCATGCCGTAGTACCAGGACGTGTTCGGCCCGCGCTCGATCGGCGCGCAGACGTCGTCGGTGACGCGGCGCAGCGTCTTGTTCCCGTCGATCAGCGGACGGCGCAGCTCGGACAGCCGGGCGTGGCCGCTCATGCCTTCTCCACGCGCGTGTTGCGCACCTTGATCCCGTAGAACACCGACGGCCCGGTCCCGAGCTCCTGCAGGACGCGGAAGCTGTGGTTCTCGCGCGCCGTGCGCCGGACCTTGCTGTTCGGATCGTTCATGTCGCCGAAGACGATCGCCTCGGCGGGACAGCTCTGCGCGCAGGCCGGCACGACGTCGCCGTCCTTGAGCGGGCGGCCCTCGGTCTTCGACTGCGACTTCGCCGTGTAGATGCGCTGCACGCAGAAGCTGCACTTCTCCATCACGCCGCGCTCGCGCACGGTCACGTCGGGGTTGAGGACGAGGTTCTGCACGAGGTCCTGGTGCGCGTAGTCGAACCAGTTGAAGCGCCGCACCTTGTACGGGCAGTTGTTCGCGCAGTAGCGCGTGCCCACGCAGCGGTTGTAGACCTGCATGTTGAGGCCCTCGGTCGAGTGGACGGTCGCGAGGACCGGGCACACCGTCTCGCAGGGCGCGTCGTCGCAGTGCTGGCACAGCATCGGCTGGAAGACGACGTCGGGATTGTCCGGCGTCTTCTGGTCGTCGTAGTAGCGGTCGATGCGGATCCAGTGCAGCTCGCGGCCCTTGCGCACCTCGGCCTTGCCCACGACGGGCACGTTGTTCTCGGCCTGGCAGGCGATCACGCAGGCCGAGCAGCCGGTGCAGGACGTGAGATTGACCGCCATGCCCCACTTGTGGCCCGGGTAGTCGTGGCGCGGCCACATGCCGGCCTCGAGCTCGTCCTTGACCGCCTCCGGCGTCGAGAGCTTGTAGTAGTCCTGCAGGCTGGTCTCGAGCACGAGCGGGCGCGTGGCGCCGGTGAAGGGGACCGTCTCCGAGTCGTAGGTCTGGGTCTTCGCGAGGACGGAGGTCCCGGAGAGGACGGCGACGGTCAGCGCGGCTCCCCCCGCGAGCGGGAAGACGTCGGCGCCGCCGGGATTCTCGCGCTCGATCGGCAGGAGCTTGCGCGTCGGCTCGTTGGCCGCGATCCGGCCCGCCGCCGTCCGGCCGTAGCCGAGCGCGACCGCGACGACGCCGTCGGCCTGGCCGGGCGAGACGCAGGCCGGCAGCTCGACGGACCTGCCGCCGCCGGTCAAGCGGACCATGCGCCCGTCCTCGAGGCCGAGGCGCTTCGCGTCGGCGAGCGAGAACAGCGCCGCGTTCCCCCACGCGATCTTCGTGACCGGGTCCGGGAGCTCCTGCAGCCAGGGATTGTTGGCCTGGCGGCCGTCGAACAGCGACAGGCTCGCGTAGGCCGCGAGCTCGAAGGCGTCCGGCGCCGCGGCCGTCCGCTCCGGGCTCAAGCCGGACAGCGCCGCCGCGCGGAAGGCGGCCTTCGGAGCCTTCGCGGGCTCCGTCGCGGCCGCGCCGCGCTGCAGGGCCTCGTCCCAGAAGGCGTCGAAGGATTTCCCGCCCTTCTGCAGCGGGAATATCGTCTCGCGCCAGCGCTCGCGCACGAAGTCGTGGGCCTTCGCGGGCCGGCCCGCCCAGGCGAGCAGGCTCTCGAGCGCCGGACGCGAGTCGAAAAGGGGCTCGATGAGCGGCTGGACCAGGCTGTGCACGCCGGCGGCGGGCTCCGCGTCGCCCCAGCTCTCGAGCGCGTGCGGCGCGGCGGCCACGGCGTGCGCGAGCGCGGCGGTCTCGTCGCGGCGCTGGGCGAGGCTGACGACGAGGCCGACGCGCTCGGCGGCGGCCGCGAACGCCGCGGCGCGAGGCTGGTCGTAGGCCGGGTTCGCCTCGACGACGAGCAGGGCGCCGACCTCGCCGCGCTCCATCTCCGCGATCAGCCGCTCGAGCGCGCCGGCCTCGCCGCGCCGCTGGAAGGACGGCCGCGACAGGTCGACGGTGCGCCCGTAGGCGCCGAGCATCTCGTTGAGCCAGTTGACGGCGACCTGCACCGCCGGATCGGACGAGCCGCTGATCGCGAGCGCCGCGCCGCGGGCGGCCGCCAGGCTGTCGGCGGTCTGGCGCAGGACGTCAGCGGAGACCGAGGTCTTGCCCGCCGCGGGCAGAGGCCCGCTCCAATTCAGGCGCCGGGCGAGGAAGCGCCCCAGCGCGACGACGGTCGCGAGCTCCTCGGAAGGCTTCACCGGGACGCGCAGGTCCGCGTTCGCCCCGGTCACCGACAGCCGCGGCTCGAACTGCGCGTGCCAGGACATGCCTTCGAAGCCGTCGTCGGGCTTGCGCTTGCCCGCCCAGGACTTCGTGAACTCGACCGGCGACAGCCAGGCGCCGAGGAAGTCGGCGTCGAAGCTCACGATCGCGCGCGCGGCCTCGAAGCGGTAGTGCGGCAGGACGGCGCGGCCGTGCGTGCGGCGGTGGGCCTCCAGGATCGCGGCGGCGCCGACGGAGTCGTAGACCACGCGCTCGGCGCCGACGTGGGCGCAGAACGCGGCGGCGGCCGCGTCGAAGGCCGGGCTCGGGACGGTCTGCGAGAGCAGGCGGATCTTCTTGCCGCGGCGGCGCGCCTCGGCGAGGCCCTTGAGGACGGCCGCGTCGAGCGCGGACCAGCTCGCCGGCGCTCCGCCCAGCAGCGGCGACTTCAGGCGCTCGGAGTCGTAGAGATCGAGGACGGTCGCCTGGCCGCGCGCGCAGAGCCCGCCGCGCGAGAGCGGGTGGTCCGGATTGCCCTCCATCTTGATCGGGCGGCCGTCGCGGCTCTTGACCAAGGTCCCGCACGCGGAGGGACAGCCGCCGCACGTCGACGCGTACCAGCGGGCGAGGCCCGGCACCGCGCCTTCGGCCTGCTCGGAGTACGGGAGGATCTTCTCCACCGGCGGACGCGCGCAGCCGGCCGCGAGGGCGGCGAAGCTCCCGCTCAGGATCGCGAGGAAGTCGCGCCGGTTCACGCTCTCGGCGCGGTCCTTTTGCTCGAATTCTCGGCGCTCTTCTTCGGTCATGGTTTCACCAGTGGCACGCCGCGCAGTCGAGCGGCCCTCCGACCCGCTTCCAGTGGCTCGGAGCCGCGTCGGCGGGAGTCCGGTGGCACGAGATGCACCAGCCCATCGACAGCGGCGCCGCCTGGCGCACGCGGTCCATCGTCTGCACGGGACCGTGGCACTCCTGGCATTGTATGTTGTTGGCCACGTGCGCCCGGTGCGTGAAGTGGACGTAGTCGGGCAGATGGTGGACGCGGGTCCAGGCGATCGCGGCGGGCGTCTTGCTCCCGCGCGCCTCCCAGGCCGCGACGACGCGCGCGATCTCCGGCGACGGCTGCGTCTCCCCCGCGCGGGAGCGCACGGCGACGTGGCAGTTCATGCACACGCCGACCGGGGGCACGCCGGCCGAGTCGCTGCGCTCGGCGCCCGAGTGGCAGTAGAGGCAGGAGATCGTGAGCCGGCCCGCGTGCAGCTCGTGGGAGAAGGCGACGGGCTGCGCCGGCTCGTAGCCCTGAGCGTCGCCGAGCATGCGGTGATGGCGCCAGCCGCCGAAGCCCCAGTACGCGGCGGCCGCCGCGAGCACCGCGAGGACGGCCGCCTCGCGCCGGCGGCCGAAGCGGGAGAGCACGAGCGCGGCGAGAAGGAGGAAGGCGCCGAGGACGAGGGCGGGGGCCGAAAGGCCGCCGAGCCCCTCGTCGGGCATGCGCAGCTTGCGCGCGAGCGGCTCCTCGGGCAGGCGGCTCTCCGCGCCGGCCTCGCTCGACGGGCCGCTCGAGGCGGCCTTGACGAACTCGAGCAGGCCCTCGGCCTCGGCCTTGGTGACGTGCGCGTTCTCCATGCGCACGCCGCTGTTCTCGACGAGGAGCTTCTTCGCGGCCGGGTCGGAGTCCAGGTACGCGTCGGGATTCTGGATGAAGGCGACGATCCACTCCGCGGGATGGCGGTCGGCCACGCCGCGCAGGTCGGGGCCGACGCGGCGCCCGCCGCCGATCGAGTGGCACTTCGAGCACTTCTGGAGGAACAGCGCCGAGCTCTTCTGGAACGGGCTCGGCCCCTGGGAGTCCGCGCGCGCGGACGGCGCGAAGGCTCCCGCGAGGAGCGCCAATACGACCGCCGCGGCCGTCCGGGAGGCCCACTCTCGGACGACCGGCGGCGTCAGATCCTTCATTTCGCGGCGGGGGCGGTCTTGTCGTCGGCCTTGGGCGCGTCCGTCTTGGCGCCCGCGGCGGCCTTGTCCTTGAGCTTCTTCGCGATGAGGTCCTTCTTGCGCACCGTCGAGTCGTAGATCAGGAAGTCGGTGACCGCCTTCTGCACGTCGTCGTCGATGCCGGAGCGCTTCTTGTGCCGCATCTTGTCGACGTAGGCCGTCCACTCCTCGGGCAGGGCGTAGTCCGAGTTGATCGGCCGCGCGAGCGTGTGGCACTTCGAGCACTTCTCCGAGAACACCTTGTACTCGTCCTGCTGGGCCTTCGGGTATTTCGAGACGTCTATCGTGTCCGGGCCCTTGTCCGCCGGGAACTCCTTGGTGCTCGCCGCGTCGTCGTCGGCGCGCGCCAGCGTGAGCCCGGCGCCCAGCGCCGCGACGGCCAGCGACGCGATCATCCATTTCTTCATGATGCTCTCCTTATTATTTCCTGCGGACGTCCGAGATCGGCTCGAAGATGGTGTCGATGGGCCCGGGCTTGCGCGGCGCCGCGGGCGGCGGCGGAGCGGCGCGGCGGAAGACGGCGGCCGCGGCGATCGCGCCGACGAGGCCGGTCAGCAGGCCGTGCAGGAACCCCCGCCGCGTCGTCCCGTCCTTCGATGCGTCGAGCTTCGACTTGATGTTTGTCATGTCCGCCGCCAACGAGTATAAGCAACATTACTGCCGCGCGCCAACCTTTGCCTATCGGGGCGCGCGACAGATTATGTTATATTCCCGCGCGGTGGAATCCACTCGCGCGCGCGCCGCGCTGCTGGCCCTGTCGCTCGCCGCGTGCGCGTCACCCGCGCGCGCGGCCGACGCGGCGCCGGCCAAATCCTCCGCGCCGGCCCTCGACCGCCTGCGTCTCGGCGTGCGCGACCTGCCCGCGGCCGTCGCGTGGCTCGACAGGGTCCTGGGCTGGAAGCCCGCGTACCGCGACGAGCGCCGCGCGCTGTTCGCCGCCGCCGGCGCGAAGCTCGAGCTCGACGCCGCGGACGCCGACGCGGCGGCCGCGGTCGTCCTCGCGAGCGCGGACGCGGACGCCGACTACGCGCGCTGGCTCGAGCGCGGCGCGGCGAGCCTGACGCCTCCGGCCGACCGGCCTTCCGGCTTCCGCGAGGCGGCCGTGCGCGGGCCCGGAGCCCTGACGTTCGAGCTCGACGGCCCGCTGGCCGCGCCGCCGGACTTCGTCTTCACGGAGATCTCCGCCGGGAGCGGCGCGACGCCGGGACCGGCGGACACGGTCAAGGTGCGCTACGTCGGCGCTTTGACGGACGGCACCGTCTTCGACCGCGCGCACGAGAAGGGCCGCGGGGCCCTGATCCCCCTCGGCTCGGCGATCCGCTGCTGGACCGAGGCGCTCGGGCGCATGAAGGCGGGCGGGCGGGCGCATTTCGTCTGCCCGCCCAGCACCGCCTACGGGGAGAAGGGCAAGCCGCCGCGCATCCCGCCGAACGCGGCCTTGGTCTTCGACGTCGAGCTCGTCGGCGTTCTCCGCTGAAGAGCCCGAGAGCGCCGTTGGCTTCTTTGTTGCTAGACAGTATGCAATGAACCGGCCTTCGCGGCGGGAAGCCCTCGACGGAAACGACGCGGCCGCGCGCGTCGCCTACGCGCTGAGCGAGGTCGTCGCGATCTATCCGATCACCCCCTCGTCGGCGATGGGAGAGGCCGCCGACGCCTGGGCGGCGGCGGGCCGCAAGAACCTGTGGGGCCAGGTCCCGCGCGTCATCGAGATGCAGAGCGAGGCCGGGGCCGCCGGGGCCCTGCACGGGGCGGCGACGAGCGGCTCCCTCGCGACGACGTTCACGTCGTCGCAGGGGCTCCTGCTGATGATCCCCGTCCTCTACAAAGTGGCCGGCGAGCTCACGCCCTGCGTCTTCCACGTCGCCGCGCGCACCGTCGCGACGCACGCGCTCTCCATTTTCGGCGACCATTCCGACGTGATGGCCGTGCGCCAGACCGGCGCGGCGATGCTGTGCTCGGGCTCGGTGCAGGAAGCCCACGATCTCGCGCTCGCCGCCCACGCGGCGAGTCTCGAGACGCGCCTGCCGTTCGTGCACTTCTTCGACGGCTTCCGCACCTCGCACGAGATCGCCGACATCGCTCTGCTGTCCGAGGAGGACATCCGCGCGGTCCTCGACGAGGCGTCCGTCGCCGCGCACCGCGCGCGCGGGCTCTCGCCGGACCGGCCGACCCTGCGCGGCTCCGCGCAGAATCCGGACATTTTTTTCCAATCGCGCGAGGCGGCCAATCCCTTCTACCTGGCCGCGCCCGACGCGCTCGAGGCCGTGCTCAAGCGCATCGAGACGAGAACCGGACGCGCCTACCCGCTCTACGAGTATTACGGCTCGCCTCAGGCCGAGCGCGTTCTGATCCTCATGGGCTCCGGCGTCGGCGCCGCCCGCGAAGCGGCGGAAACGCTCAACGCGCGCGGCGAGAAGGTCGGCGTCCTGCAGGTCCGCCTCTACCGGCCGTTCGACGTCGCGCGCTTCGTCTGGGCCCTCCCCAAGACCGCGCGCGCCGTCGCGGTCCTGGACCGCACGAAGGAGCCGGGCGCGCCCGCCGAGCCGCTGTTCCTGGACGCCCTCGCGGCGTTCGAGGAGGCCCGCGTCCGCGGCCTCGGACCGGCCCGTCCGCCGGTCCTGATCGGCGGGATCTACGGGCTCTCGTCCAAGGAGTTCACGCCCGCGCTCGCCGCGGCCGCCTTCGCCGAGCTCGCCAAGCCCGAGCCGAAGCGCCGCTTCACGCTCGGCGTGCGCGACGACATCACCAAGCTCTCGCTGGATCCCGTCCCCGGCTTCGACACCGAGGACCCGCAGACCGCGCGCGCGGTGTTCTTCGGCCTCGGCTCCGACGGCACCGTCGGCGCCAACAAGCAGTCGATCAAGATGATCGGCGAGAAGACCGGCCGGCACGTGCAGGCCTATTTCGTCTACGACTCGAAGAAGTCCGGCTCGGTCACGGTCTCGCACCTGCGCTTCGGCCCGAACCCGATCCGCTCGACATATCTGATCAAGGAGTCCGAGTTCGTCGCCTGCCATCAGGAGCGCCTGCTCGCGCGTCCCGACGTCCTCGCCGCCTGCCGCCCCGGCGGGACCTTGCTCGTCAACGGCGTCGCCGAGGGGCTCTGGGAGCGCCTGCCCCCCTCGGTCGTCTGCGAGGCCGCGCGCAAGGGGCTGAAGGTCTACGCCGTCGACGCCGCCGCCGCGGCGCGCGAGGCCGGGCTCGGCCGGCGCATCAACACCGTGATGCAGACCTGCTTCTTCGGGCTCACCAAGCTCCTCCCCGACTTCCAGGGCGAGATCAAGGCCTCGATCGCGAAGGCCTACGGCCGCAAGGGCGGCGACGTGCTCGAGAAGAACTACCGCGCCGTCGACCTCGCGCTCGCCGGCCTGCGCGAGGTCCCCCTGCCCGCGGTCCTGCCCGAGGACGCGCCCCTGCCGCCTCACGTCCCCGCCGGCGCGCCCGACTTCGTGCGCCGCGTGATCGGCCCGCTCATCGAGGGCCGGGGCGAGGACCTCCCGGTCAGCGCCGTGCCTCCGGACGGGACCTTCCCGACCGGCACGGCGCGGTGGGAGAAGCGCGCCGTCGCGGAGGAGATCCCGGTCTGGGCCGACGAGCTCTGCATCCAGTGCAACAAGTGCGCGCTCGTCTGCCCGCACGCGGCGATCCGCGCGAAGGTCTTCCCGGAGCCGACGCTCGCGGGCGCGCCGGCCTCGTTCCGCTCGCTGGCGTGGAAGGGACGCGAGCTTCCCGCGGGCACGCGCTACGCGATCTCGGTCTCGCCCGACGACTGCACGGGCTGCCGCCTCTGCGTCGAGGTCTGTCCGGCGAAGGATCCCAAGACTCCCGCGCGCAAGTCCCTCAACATGGCACCGGTCGGCGCCGCGCGCGAGCGCGAAGCCCGCGACTTCAAGTTCTTCCTGGGCCTGCCGCAGGCCGACCGCGCGGCGGTGGACGCGAAGAGCCCGAAGGGAAGCCAGCTCCTCGAGCCCTTGTTCGAATACTCCGGAGCCTGCGCCGGCTGCGGCGAGACGCCCTACCTGAAAATCCTCAGCCAGCTCTACGGCGACCGGCTCGTGATCGCCAACGCGACCGGCTGCTCGTCGATCTTCGGCGGCAATCTGCCGACGACGCCGTGGACGAAGAACGCCGACGGGCGCGGGCCGGCCTGGTCCAACTCGCTGTTCGAGGACAACGCCGAGTTCGGCCTCGGCATGCGGCTGGCGATGGACGCGCGCCGCCGGCGCGCGCTCTCTTTGGTCGAGGCCCTCGCGCCCTCGCTCGACGCCGAGCTCGCGCGCGGCCTCCTCGCCAAGCCCGCGCCCGGCGAGAAGGACCTCGCGCGCCTGCGCGAGCACGTGGGCCGGCTGAAGGGCGCGCTCGCGGGCCGCCCCGACGCCTCCTCGCGCGACCTCCTCGCCTGCGCCGACGACCTCGTGCGGCGCAGCGTCTGGATCGTCGGCGGGGACGGCTGGGCCTACGACATCGGCTTCGGCGGACTCGACCACGTCCTGCGCGCGGGCGAGGACGTGAAGGTGCTCGTGCTCGACACCGAGGTCTACTCGAACACCGGCGGCCAGGCCTCGAAGGCGACGCCGCGCGCGGCCGTCGCGAAGTTCGCGTCCGACGGAAAGCGGACCGCGCGCAAGGACCTCGCGCTGCTGGCGATGTCGTACGACGACGTCTACGTCGCCCGGATCGCGTTCGGCGCCGGCGACGCGCAGTCGCTCAAGGCCCTCAACGAGGCCGAGGCCTACCCGGGACCGGCGATCGTGATCGCGTACTCGCACTGCATCGCGCACGGCTACGAGATGGACAAGGGACTCGAGCACCAGAAGCTCGCCGTCGAGTCCGGCTACTGGCCGCTGCTGCGCTTCGACCCGAGCCGCCCCGCGCGCGGCGAGCCCGCGCTGATCCTGGACTCGAAGCCGCCGCAGGGGACGGCGGCCTACGAGAAGCTCGTCGCCGCCGAAGGCCGCTTCCGCATGCTGGCCGACGCCCACCCCGACGAGGCGAAGCGCCTGCTCGCGCTCGCCGAAGGCGACATCGCGCGCTCGTGGCGCGCGCTCGAGGCGATCGCGGAGGAGACGAAGCCGCCGAAGCCCTGACGCCGGAGGAAGCCATGCTCGCCAAACAGATCATGAAGAAGCGGGTCGTCAGCCTGAACCCGCAGATGACGCTCCGGCAGGCGGCGGACCTCTTCGACGAGCACGACATCACGGGCGCGCCCGTCGTCAGCCCCGAGGGCAAGATCGTCGGCGTCCTCTCGCAGACCGACCTGACCGCGCGCCAGCGCGCGGCCGTCGTCGCGCGGCCGCCGGGGGATCGTCGCCGGGCGCGGCCCGAGCCGCGCGTCGAGCAGGCGATGACCCCGTGGGGCGTCACGATGGAGGAGGACACGCCGGTCCCGGAATTGGCGCGCCAGATGCTGGCCAAGCGCATCCACCGCGTGATCCTCACCCGCGACGGCGAGATCTGCGGGATCGTCTCCGCGATGGACGTGATGCGCGGGCTGCTGAAGATGCTCGGCGCCGCGGGGAAGCCGTGATCTTCTACGAGCACGAGAAGGGCCTCTACCTCAACATCACGAACCGCTGCCCGACCGCCTGCACGTTCTGCGTCAAGCAGGATTGGGGGTGGAATTTCCGCGGCCAGGACCTGAAGCTGAAGGTCGAGCCGTCCGTCGAGGAGATCATGGACGGGCTCGAGAAGCGGCTCGCCTCGCCGGGCCGCTACGGCGAGGTCGTCTTCTGCGGCTTCGGCGAGCCCACGATGCGCGTCGACGCGATGAACGCGATCGGGCCTCGCGTGCGCCGCCTGCGGCCCGCCCTGCCGCTCCGGCTGAACACGGTCGGCCTCGGCAGCCTGATCCACGGCCGCGACATCGCGCCCGAGCTCGCCGGCTATCTGGACTCGGTCTCGGTCAGCCTCAACACCGCGGACCCCGCGCAGTGGGTCAAGCTCCTCGTGCCGGCGCCCGCCTACCGCGAGCGCGGCTTCGCCGCGGCGCGGGCCTTCGTCGAGCGCTGCGTCGCGGCCGGTCTGCGCACGCGCGTGACGGCCGTCGAGCGGCCCGACGTGGACCTCGGCGCCTTGGCCGCGTACGCGAGCTCGGTCGGCGCCGGCTTCGTCGCGCGCCCCGCGCTGGTCGAGCCGGGCCCGCCGCAGGCCGCCGCGTGAGCCTCAAGGACGGCGACGACCTGTCCTGGTACGCGCGCCGCGCGGCGCGCTCCACCGTCGAGCCCGGCGCGGAGCCGGAGCCGGCGCAGGTCGAGCGCATCGCCGGGCTTCTCCGCCGCCTGCGCGCGGCCGGCGTCCGCGGCGACGGCGAGAGCATGACGCTGTTCACGCGCGGGCTGCCGCCCGGCTGCAGGCCGTGCCTCGCCGGGAAGGGCACGAACCTGTACGTCACGGGGCTGTGCACGCGCGACTGCTTCTTCTGCTTCAATCAGAAGCCGCGCAAGGACGAGCTCGTCGTCCACGGGATTCCGGTCTCGGATCCGGCCGAAGCGCCCGCGATCGTGGAGCGCTTCGGCCTGCGCAGCGTCGGGCTGTCGGGCGGCGAGCCCCTGCTCTTCCCCGAGCGCGTACTCGCGATCCTCGAGGCGCTCAAGACGATGCCGCGGCCGCCGCGCGTGGACCTCTACACGAACGGCGACCGCGCCGACGAGGGCCTGCTGAAGCGCCTCGCGGCCGCGGGCCTGGACTCGATCCGCTTCGACGCGGCGGCGCGCGGCTACGATCTCGCCCCGGTGCGGCTCGCGAGGCGGATCTTCGACGAGGTCGCCGTCGAGATCCCCGTCGTGCCGGAGGACCTGCCGAAGCTGAAGGCGATGGTCCTGGAGCTCGACCGGCTCGGGGTGCCGCACCTCAACATCCACGAACTCTTCCTGTGCGCGGAAAACGCGGAGCGCGTCCTAGCCAAGGGCGAGAAGCCGAAGGCGGGCGGGCAGTCGCGCCATCTGCTGTGGCGGCCGACGGCGCGCAGCCTCGAGTGCTGCCTGGAGCTGCTCCTCTTCGCGGCGGAGCGCTGCCGGACGCTCGGCGTCTACCTGTGCTCGTGCGGAACGCAGGAGACGATCTCGCGCCGCGGCCTGGAGAGGCGGCGCAGGGTCACGGCGTCTTGACGGCGGCGCCGGCGCCGGGCAAGGTGAAGCTCACGACCGTCCCCTTGGACAGATGGGACTCGACGGCGAACCTGCCGCCGTGGTGCTCGACGGCGAGCTTGACGAAGGCCAGGCCGAGCCCCCAGCCCTCGATGTTGCCGGTGTAGCTCGGCTCGCTCTGGAAAAACTTCCCGGTGATCCGCTCCAGGTCCTCGGGCGGGATGCCGCCTCCCTCGTCGGTCACGCGCACCGCGACCTGGTCCCCCTTCCGCTCCGCCTCGATGAGGACTTTTTTCTCGGACTTGGAGGTGAACTTGACCGCGTTCTCGATGAGGTTCTTGAAGACGCGCCGGATCAGCTCGGGATCGCCGTAGGCCTCGACGTCCGCCGGCAGCCGGTTCTCGATCACGGCGCCGCGCCCCGCGAGCCACGCGTTCAGGTCCGCCGCGGCCTCGCGCGCCGAGTCGGCGAGGAGGAACGGCTTGCGCACGAGCTGCAGGGGCTCCATCTCCTGGAGGGACATGAAGTCGAGGAGCTTGTCGATGAGGGACGCGAGCTTGTTGGCCTGGGTCTGGATGCTCTGATACGACTTCCGCCGGATCTCCTCGGCCTGCGCGCCGGACTCGTTCTTGGTGAGCAGAACGTGGATGAAGCCGATGATGCTGGTCATCGGCGTGCGGAGCTTGTGCGAGATCAGGAACAGGAACGAGCGCTTGAGCTGCTCCTCGCCGCGCTCGGCGGTCACGTCGCGGAAGACGAGCAGGTGGCCGTTCCAGGCCGGCGCGCGCCCCACGGCCTCGAAGTGCATGCGCGACGCGGTGCCCGCGAGGATCAGCGTCTTGTGCTCCTCGCGCACGATCTCGAACGAGATCGAAGGCTCGGCGGACGCCAGGAGCGCGGCGACCGGGGGCTCGACCTTCATCGACGACAGCGCGCTCGCGAGCGGCTCGCGCGAGCCGTCGGCGATGTCGAGGAAGTCGCGCGCGGACGCGTTGCTCAGCACGATCTCGCCGCGGTCGTTGGTGAGCACGGCGCCGTCCTTCATCTGGCCGAAGAGCGTCTCCAGCTTGACCTTCTCCTCGGTCGAGGCGGCCTCCTTGACGCGCTCCTCGCGGTCGCGCGACTGCTGGGCGAAGAACGCCGCGAACAGCGCGACGATGTAGAAGAACGGCAGGCGCAGGAGGATGTTCTCGTCCCAGAGGTTCGCGTCGGGGTTGGACTTCTGCCACAGCATGACGTAGACGACGCTCGCGGCGAAGCCGGTCAGCAAGCTCTGCCAGATGCGCATCTGCATGCCGGACATCAGCAGGACGACGAAGTAGATCAGGTAGAGGTCGCCGTCGAAGCCCTGGCAGGCGTAGATGATGCCGGAGATGATCCCGACGTCGAACAGGAACAGGCCCGCCTGCGCGAGCGGATTGTCGAAGATCCGCGTGGGCAGCCAGAACAGCGCGACGTCCGAGGCGAAGTAGAGGCCGACGAGGAACATCGGCATGAACAGGGACCCGGTCTCGAGGTTCGGGTTGAAGGTGAGGAAGCAGAACATCAGCAGGCCGATGACCCCGCGCAGGGCCAGGAGAGTCGTCTTCTGATTGAGCTGGCGCGAGTGACGCGTCAGGGACTCGGGGATGATGATCGCCATACTTCCTCCAAAGGGTACGTCCTCGGACTCGCCCTGTCAATATTCATAAAATACTTGGTGCCTCCCCGCGCTCGCGGCGCCCGCTGGATTTTCGTCGCGCTCCTCCTGTCCCTGCACGCCGTCCCTCGGGCTTCTGCCGCCGACGCGCCTCCGCCCGGCGCCGGGGATCGGCTCGACTGGGATTATCTCAAGGGCTTCGGCTCCGACGCCGAGGACCTGGCGACGGCCCCGACCCGCTGGGACGCAACGGACTGGCTGGAGGCCGGAGGCGTCGTCGGGGTCGGGGTCGGGCTCTACTTCGGCGTCGACGTCGCGGCGCACGACGCGGTCCGGCGCAACCCGAGCGCGGCGGCGACGCGCTCGGCCGACGCGGGCCAAGCGTTCGGCAACGGCCTGTACGTGGTGCCGGGCCTCGCGCTCGCCTACCTCGGCGGCGAGGCGGGGCATGACGCGAAGCTCCGGCGCGCGGCGCTGGACGCCGCGGAGAGCCTGGCCTTCGCCTCGCTCGAGACGGAGGCGATCAAGAGCCTGGCCGGGCGCGACCGGCCCTACGTGAATGGCGACCACGCGGTGTGGAACGGCCCCAGCACGGCGAACTCGAAGGCCTCGTTCCCGTCGGGGCATTCCGCCGCGGCGTTCTCGATCGCGACGATCTTCGCCTCCGAGTACGGCGACCACGCCTTCGCCGCGCCGCTCGCCTACGGCCTGGCGACCGTGACCGCGCTCTCGCGCGTCGAGCAGAACCAGCACTGGGCCTCGGACGTGTTCGCGGGGAGCGCGCTCGGCTACTTCACCGCGAAGTCGATCCTGGCCTCGCGCCGCAAGTCCGGCGGCCGGCTCACCTTCGTGCCCTGGCTCGACGACCGCGCGACGGGCGCGCGCGTCGTCTACCGCTTCTGAGCCGCCGAACGGGGCTCAGCCGTACTTGTACTTGACGCCCTGGCCGCCGCCCGGCCACTCGCAGTTGATGTTGTCGAAGGGGCAGAGCATGCGGCAGGCGCCGCACTCGATGCAGTTCTCGTAGTTGACGATGATCTTCTTGTGGGCGGCCTCCCACTCGTAGACCTTCGCGGGGCAGACGGTGGTGCAGGGCTTGTTCTCGCACTTCGTCACGCAAGGAGATTCGGCGCCGGCTTGGCGCAGGAGGATGTTCGCCTCCGGCTGCTTCTTCCACTCCAGCGTGCCGAGCTTGGCCTCGACGGCGGTCTCGATCTTGATGTCCATTAGATGCCCACCTTGCGCAGAGGGAACAGATCCTTGGCGACGCGGAAGAAGCCGCGCTGGCGGACCATGCCGATCGCCGTCTTCAGGTGCTGCCGCTTCGGCACGCCGTCGGCCGAGAAGCGCAGCTGGGCCAGCTCGCAGGCCAGCTTCGGGTAGAACTCGAGGAAGCCCTCGGAGTTCTCGACGTGCTCCTCGAGGTCCTTGATGTCCTCCATGTCGGAGAGGACGTACGACGCCTCGAGCTTCCTTTTATAGGAGGAGAGGGCCGCAGCCGAGTAGTCGCCCTTGACCTTGGCCTCGACCACCGTCTCGCCCGCGAGCTTGCCCGCCGTCATCGCCAGATTCGAGCCCTCGCGGTAGGCGGGGTTGGTCATTTGGGCCGCGTCGCCCGCGACGAGGAAGCCGTTCGCGGCCAGCGGAGGCATCGACTTGTAGCCGCCTTCGGGGATCAGGTGCGCGGAGTACTCGAGCGTCTTGCCGCCGGAGATCAGCTTCTTGACCAGCGGGTGCTGCTTGACGTACTCGAGGTGGTCGGCCGGGCGCAGGCCCTTTTTCTGGTAGTCGGAGAGCTTGCAGCCCACGCCCAGGGCCAGCGACTCCTTGTTCGTGTACAGGAACGCGTAGCCGAGCATGCCCAGCGAGACCGAGCCGAACAGCTCCATCGTCGCGCCCTCTCCCGGGTTCAGCTGGAAGCGGTCCTCGATCACGCCGGACGGCAAAGCGATGACTTCCTTCGCGCCGAGCGCGACCTCGGAGGATTTCAGCTCGTCGATGAAGCCGGCCTTCTGCGCGATGATCGAGTTGACCCCGTCGCAGGCGATGACGACGTTCGCGGTCAGCTCGTCGCCGTCGGAGGTCTTGATGCCGACGATCTTGCCCGACGCGTCCTTCAGCACGTCGCGGACCATCACGCCGCAGAACACCTCGGCGCCGGCCTCCTCGGCCTTCTTCGCGTACCACTGGTCGAAATGGACGCGGATGATCGTGTAGCAGTTCGGCACGCCCTCGAGGAACTTCTTCGAGCGGTAGCCGACCGTGACGAACGAGTCCTCGGTCGTGATGCAGGTCTTCTGCTCGACGATCGGGCGCTCGACGGGCGCGTCGGCGGCCTTCCAGAAATCGGGCACGATCTCGTGCAGCATCTTCGAGTACAGGACCGCGCCCTGCACGTTCTTGGCGCCCGGATACTCGCCGCGCTCGAGGACGACGACCTTCAGGCCCGCGCGGGCGATCGTGATCGCGGCCGAGAGCCCCGCGGGACCGGCGCCGACCACGATCGCGTCGTAGGAGGGTTGCTCGGACATGTCTTGAGGGATCGGCGCCGCGGCGCGGTCAGGAGCCCGCGGATTTCGCGAGCGCGTCCTGCACGTTCTTGAGCAGGTCCTCGGGCTTGAACGGCTTCGTCATGAAGCCGACGACCTGCGGGAACTTCTGGAAGAGCGTGCGCGACGGCTCGAGCGCGGTGAGCACGATGATCGGCATGTTCTTCGTCGACTCCTCCGCCGCGATGCGCACCTGCAGGGAGTAGCCGTCGATCCCGGGAAGCATCACGTCGAGGAGGAGGAGGTCGGGCTTGACCTTCGCGATCTCGTCCCACGCGTGGCGGCCGCTGTCGCAGGTGTGGACCTCGAAGCCGCCCTTCTCCAGCGTGAACTTGACGAGACCGAGCATCTCCGGCTCGTCGTCGACGACTAGAATTCTGTTCGCCATATCGTGCCTGAGGCGCAGGGTATCAATAACGAAGCCGGGGATTCAAGGCCCATCCGCTCGCTTCCTTTCGCGGCTCACGATCTCCTTCATCAAGGCGCCGGACGGCACGTAGTACGCCGTCGCGTCGTCGGGGTCGAGAAGGATGTCCACGCTCCGCCCCGCGAAGCCGGCGTCGAGCTCGAACGGGAAAAAATCCGTCTGGAATTCCTCGTCGGCGCTCTTGCCGGGCCGGCGGCCCTTGCAGATATAGACGTAGAGCGGCGGCCCGCTGACGTCGAGCTTCTGGACGCGGACGATCGTTCCCTTGACGGCGACCGTGTACCGCCCCGACGCGCCGCGGTCGCGCTCCAGCTGGGCCTCGACCGCCTCGGGACTGCGCGCGGCGGCCGCGGCCGCCGCGACGCCGCGCCGGATCGCCGCGAAACCGGCGAGGCCGCAGACGAGGAAGACGAGGCCGGCCGCCGAGACGACGAGCGGCCCCAGCCAGGCCTGGCGGAAATCCGCGATCACGGCGTCGGACGGCTTCGCCGGGTCGTAGAAGACCGCGACGGGAGTTCCGGTCTTGTCCGACTTCGCCACGTCGGTGCCGCCCTCCACGCGCACCGTCTGGCCCTGCTCCGTGCGGAACTCCACGATCGGAAAGAAGTTCACGTACGTCGAGCTGAACTTGGTCCCGCCGAACTCGCCGACGTCCTCGCCGTGCTTGAAGTAGATCGTGCTCGACGCCGAGCGCTGTCCGACCAGCGCGCCCTGCGCGGCCTTGCCGCTCGTCGTCAGCCGGTGGATCCGCGCCGTCCACAGCAGGCCCGCGCCCAGGGCGAAGATCCCGACGCCGCCGAAGAGGCCCAGCAGGACCCACTGAAGGAACGGCGCCTGCGACCAGAGCCACGACGCGCGCACGAGGCCGATCGTCAGCGCGAGCGTTCCCGCGGCGGCGATGACGATCCAGACGATCCTCTCGATTTGCATGGCCGCGGGCTAGGACGCGCGCGCGAAGAACTCGAGCGGCGGCTCGACGCCCTGCTTGCGCAGGCGCTCGTAAAAACGGGGCATCGCCCCGGTCGGCTTCAGCGCGCCCTCGAGCCCGCCCTCTCCGCGGCGCAGCTCGAGCGCGAACAGGTCCGCCATCGAGACGGTGTCGACCTCCAGGCCGGTGACCTCGGAGATCTGCAGGACGCGGCGGGTGCCGTCGGACAGGCGCGCGAGGAGCACGACGAAGTCCAGCGCGCTCACGACGCTCTGCCGGATCGCCTTGAGCGGCATGTCGATGCCCGCCTGCAGGACCAAGGTCTCGAGGCGCGCGATCGCCTCGCGCGGCGAGTTCGCGTGCAGCGTCGACATCAGGCCGTCCTGGCCCACGTTCATCGCCTGCAGCATGTCCGCGGCCTCGGGGCCGCGCGTCTCGCCGACGATGATGCGGTCCGGGCGCATGCGCAGCGTGTTGCGCACGAGCTCGCGCAGCGTCACGTCCGGCATCCCCGCCGCGTCGCGCAGGCGCGTGCGCAGATAGAGGACGTGAGGCTGGGGCAAAGAGAGCTCCGGGGTGTCCTCGAGGACCAGGATGCGCTCCTCGTCCGGCGCGAGCATGCACAGCGACGACAGCAAGGTCGTCTTGCCCGAGCTCGTCCCCCCGACGACCAGGACGTTCATCTTCTGCGCGACGCAGAACTCGAGGAACCCCGCGGCGTTCGGCGAGAGCGTGCCGGCGTCGACGAGCTCCTCGAGGGTCGGCCGGCGCGCCGGACGCCGGCGCACGCTGACCGTGAGCCCGCGCGTCAGCGGCGGCGCGATCACGTGCACGCGCGAGCCGTCGAGGGCGCTCAGGTCCGCGTAGGGCCGCCGCGGGCCGAACTCCTCGGGCGCGCCGACGATCACGCGCACGAAGGACAGCGCGTCGTCGGCCGTCGGCTTCAGCGGCAGGCGCTCCAGCCGCGCGCCCTCGCGCTCCACGTAGACCGAGCCGTCGTGGTTGATCATGAGCTCGACGACGTTCGGATCGCGGAACGCCTCGGCGAGCTTGTCGATCTCCGGCACGGCCGCATCGTATCAAATCGCGGCGCGCGCGGAACGCGGCGCGACTACGCTAGGCCGCCCCCGTCAAAGGACGAGCGGGAGCTTCTTGCCGCTCAGCAGGGTCCGCATCGGCGCGGTCTTGGCCGCCGTCGGAGCGGCCGCCTTGGACGCCGCCGGGGCGGACTTCTTGTCGGGCGTCGGACCGCCTTTCGTCGAGGACGGCGGCGGCGCCTTCGCTCCGCCCGCCAGCCCCGTGAGGACGTCGTTCAGCAGGTTGACGAGATTGAAGCCGTCCTTCGCGCTGTAGCTGGCGTCCACGAAGTAGCCGGCGAAGGTCTCCGAGTTCGAGGGGTTCCCGTCGGCAGTGTCGACGACCCATTTGTTCGTCTGCGTATTCGGATAAAGGATGGAGACGACCTCGTGGAAGTTCGGGTTGTACAGATAGATCACGTTCGAGACGTTGCCGACGTTCGGTATGCTGACGGCCGCCTGGCTGTAGCCGATGGCCAGCACGGTGTGGCCGGTCCAGTCGGCCCCGGCTTGCCGCAGTCCCAGCGGAACCGGCTGGCTCTTGTTGATCATGGCCATCACCGTCTGGAAGTTGGCGCCGAGGCCCTGCTGGAAATAGCCGGCCGCGTCGGTGATCGGCAGGAGCAGGCTGCCGGAGTCGTTCTCGAGCTGGTCGAGCTGGCGGTTGTACAGGTATTGATACAGCGGAGAGCCGGGAGGCGGCAGCTTCGACGAGCTCCACGCGGGGACCTTGACTCCGTTCATCTGGTCGAGCGCGGAGTAGACCATGCCGCCGCAGAGCCCGCTCGTCTTCCAGCCGTTGAGCGGAGGGATGTTGATGGGCGAGCTCATGAAGCTGTTGTCGAACGGGAAGCCGAACTGCGCGCTGCTCAAGCTCTGAAACGCGGCGGTGAACCCCGTCCCGGCCGCCTGGGCTCCGCCCGTCGCGGCGAGGCACAGGCTCCCGGCCGCGTTCCAAACCGGCGTGGCCGCGGGACACGCGACGCACTGGCCGCTCGAGGTGTTCCAGTTCGGCGTCGCGGCCGGGCAGCCTCCGGCGGGAGGGTACGGCGTCGACGGCGCGGGACCGGTCCCGGCCCCCGGCTGAGGATGCGAAATCGTGATCGGGCAGTCCGCCCCCACGCACCCTGATTGCGGTTGATTGTTCTGCGTCGGCGAACTCTGGCCCGGAGTCAGCTTATCCTGCAAAAGGCCCTTGTGCTCCTGCGCATGCGCCCGCCGCGCGGACGTTCCCAACAAAAGCGCGCTCAGGGCCGCGGCCGCCCACGCGATCCGGTTTTTCATCTCGCCCTCCCTTGCTCGATCGTGCGAACCCGGATTATGCGGACTTCGGGCGCCGCCGTCAACCGGCCCGGTCCGTCATTTCGCGGCGAGGCGGAAGACCCCGTCCCAGCCGGCGGCGGGCGGGTTCTCCGCGATCTCGTGCAAATAGAAAAGCGACGGGCCGTCGTCCTCGATCAGCTTGAGGACGCCCTCGAAGCACAGGCGCGCCTCGTTGAGCTCGAGCGCGTGGAACAGCAGGACGGCGCGCTGGAACAGCGGCAGGGCCTGCTGCCAGCGGGCCGACAGCTCGCCCGCCTTGGCCACGATGTCGTAGCAGCCGACCGGCGTGTCCTTGCCGACGACGCGCACGCGGCCGAGCAGGCGGCCGACGACGTCGTCGCCCGCGCGGCGGAAGCACTCCTCGGTCGCGAGGATGCGCGAGCCGAAGAACTTGTTGGCGCCCTCCAGGCGGCTCGCCAGATTGACCTCGTCGCCGATGACCGTGTACTGCATCTTGACGTCGGAGCCCATCAGGCCGACGGTCATCTCGCCGGTGGCGAGGCCGACGCGCACGTGGAGCGGGACGGGCAGCAGGCCGCCCAACTCGGTCTGGATCTTGTCGGCCTCGGCCTGGCAGTCGAGCGCCGCCAGGCAGGCCAGGCGCGCGTGGTCGGGCTGGGGCATCGGCGCGTTCCAGAACGCCATCACGCAGTCGCCGATGTACTTGTCGATGACGCCGCTGCGCGCGAGGATGCGCGCGGAGAACGCGGTCAGGCAGCGGTTCAGGAGCCTGATCAGGTCCTTCGTCGGCGTCTTCTCCGAGATCGTCGTGAACTTCTCGATGTCGAGGAAGAAGACGGTCATCAGCCGCGTCTCGCCGCCGAGCTCGATCTTCGCGTTCGTGTCGATGATCTGGCGCACGACGTCCGGCGCGACGAACCGCCCGAACGTCTGCTGGACGCGCCGCCGCTCCCGCGCCTCGTGGCGCGCCCGGCGCACGAAGAGCGCGCCGTAGACGAGGAGCAGCGACGCCCCCGGCGCGGCGACGGGGACGAGGACGCCGGCGCGGAAGAACGCGGCCGCGGCGACGAGCCCGCCCGCGAGCAGGGCGAAGACGCCGATCAGGGAGGCGAGCGGCCCCGCGGCCATCAGCGCCGCTCCGCCGAACGCGTAGGCGCCGGTCAGCGACGCGTCGGCCCAGCGCGGGGCTTCCTTCAAGAAGCGGCGCTGGAGGATATTGTCGAGGACGTCGGCGACGGCGAGCACGGCCGGGGACTGGGCGTTGAGCGGCGTCGGGACGTTGCCGCTGCGCCCGGCGGAGGTGTAGCCGACGAGCGCGATGCCGCCGCGCAGGGCGTCCCTCTCCTCCTGGCTCAGCGCGCCTTCGATGACGCGCGCGGCGCTCAGCACGCGGTAGCGCCCGCGGAAATTGACGCGGCGCAGGTTCCCGTCGGCGAGATAGGTCTCCTCGGGGAGCCCCTCGTAGACCTCGGCGAGCTTCAGCGCCAGCGAGGGCTTGCGCGCGGGGTCGGCCGCCCAGGCGCCGGGCCGGCCGCCGCCGATCGTCAGCGGCGCGCCGCGCATGACGCCGTCGGCGTCGACGAGCGGCTGGGACGCGACGCCGAGCGCGCGCGTGACGCGCCGCAGCGCCGGGAAAGGCTCCCGTATCTCGTACCCTTTCGACGAGCGCGCCGCCATCGTCGCGTGCACGAGCCGGTCGCCCCAGCGGCAGGTGGCCTCGGCGACGGCGCGCGCGGACTCATAGGGAAGATCGTCGAAGTAGAACACGTCGTAGGCCACGACGCGCGGGCCGTAGCCGAAGAGGCGGTCCGCCGCGAGCAGGGAGACCTCGGGGCTCTGCGGCGTCTTGCGCAGCGTCTCGTCGTCGATGGCGACGATCGTGATGCGCGGGTCGCCCGCGACCGGGCCGCGCGCGCGCAGCAGGGCGTCGGTCCAGCGCGCGTCGAGCGCCCGCAGCCAGCCGTCTTGCCCGAGAAGGCCGCACAGTCCGAGCAGGAGCGCCGCCGCGAAGGCCGCGGGCAGGGCCGCGGGGTCGCGGAGCTTCAGCACGCGCAGCGCCGGTCCGCCGACGAGCAGGACGCAGACCAGGGCCGCGGCCGCCGCTGCGGCGCCGTCGGCGCGCCGCGGCGGCGCGGGCCGCGGGCGCTCCTCGCGCGGCGCGGGACACGCGTCCGGATCGGTCAGGCGCACCTCGTCGCGCGTGAGAGCGACGACGAGCCTTTGCACGCCCTCCGCCCCGCCGCGGCGCACGCGCAGCCGCACGACGCTGCCCTTGGGGCCGCGCGTCTTCGGCAGCACGCGCTCGAGAGCCAGTCCGCCCGCGTCCTCGAACGGCCCTCGGCCCTGCGCGATCGCCTCGATGCGGTCGCCGGGCCGGAGCCGGCCGTCGCGCGCGGCGGGCCCTCCCGGCATGACCGACAAGACCGTGAGGCCGCCGTCCTCGATGGCGATCATCGCGCCGATGCCGGTCACGAACGGCTGGCCCCCGTCGGCGCGCAGCTCTTGTTTGGGCCAGCCGGCCCTCCACGGCGCGACGACGACGCCGAGCTCGGCCGACGCCTCCGGGTGGCCGATGAGTTCGATCAGCGCGCGGCGGTACGAGATGCCCCACAGCGCGTAGCGACGCGCGTCGGAGGCCCCGGCGTCGCCGCCGACGGTGTCGGTCCACAGGGCCTGAAGGGGCCGGCGCAAGGCGGGGTAGACCGAGACGGCCTTCGTCTGGTACTTCTCATCCTCGGCGCGCAGCCCGCGCCGCGCCGCGGCCTCGTCGACGGGTAGGTAGCGCTCGAAGTACTCGGCGAGCTGCGGATCGTCGTCGGCCAGGCCCCGTCGGCGCGCGGCGTCGAGCTTCGCCCATCGATCTTTAGACCCGCGCCCTGCGGGCGCCGCGCTCAGCGCGGAGAAGAGGCAGGAGAATCCTCGGGCGGCCTCGACGCGCCGGTCCGGAGAGCCGAACGGACGGTCGAGCGCATCCTCGAGCGCGGCGTCCGCCCGCGCCCAAGCCTCAGGCGAGGCTGAAAGAGCGGGGCAGTCCCAGGACTCGGGAGTGAAGCGATCCGGAAGCGCGGCGGAGGATGCGGCCGCTGTCGCGGCGACGACGACGAAGGTGGCGAGGGCTTTGATGGGTTCCTAATGCGGGAGAATCTTCCTGGTCTTCGACCCGCCATCGGTGTGATTGGCGGCCGTGCCGCCGTCGTTGCCCGCGGCCACCGTCGACGCCTCGTCGCCGCCGACCGCGCCGGGCGACATGTACCCGGGCGAACTCGCGACCGCCCCGGCTCCCGCGTCCGTGCCGCCGCCGCTCATCGAGCTCGAGGCGCCCGTGATCATCTGCGAGATGCTGCCGAAGAGGGACGGCATGAACTGCTTCATCGCCACTCCCGACACGAGCACGACGCCGACGACGACCGTCACCATCAGCAGGTACTCCACAGAATTCTGGCCTCGGCGGCTCGAAATCCGCGCGCGCTCGCTCATCCGCTTGCCCGCTGAAAGCAATCTCATGGTTGAGTTCCCCCGCTCAAAAACCGCGTACGTATAAAGTGGAGTGTAACAGGCGTCGTAATTGATGTCAATGTCGAAGTAGGCACACCCAGGACCGTTCTCGCCGCGCGGCGCTCCGTCGACGGGCTTGCGCCGAACGCGGCTGGGCCCATCGTCCCCCCGCGTCCGGGGCCGTCGGCCTATATCGCCCGGCTCGCGCGAGGCTACAATATCGTCATGCTCACCCTCGCTCTTCTGCTCGCCCTGCCGCGCCCCGTCGCCGCGCAAACCGCCGAACAGGCCTGGACGAATTCCGCCGCCGTCTTCGACGGCGCCGCCTGGCGCGGGGCCTTGCCGAACGCGGCGACGCGCGCCGCCGCGGCCCGCCCCGCCGCCGCTCCGCGCCTCACGCTGTCCCAGCTCGCGCGCGAGCTGCAGAACGATCCCGCGGCGATCGACGATCTGGTGAACCGCCTCACGCAGGCCGCGGGCCAGCTCGGCCAGACGTACGGCACGCCCGAGAACCGCGCCCGGCTCGCCGCCGCCATCCGCGGCGCCGACCCGGCGGTGCTCGATTCCTTCCCCGTGCTCACCGCGCGCGAGGCCCTCGCCGGCGCCGAGCTCTACGCGAGCCGCCAGGGCGTCCTCCCCGATCCCGTCTACCCCGCCGAGACCGCGCTCGCGCTGACGCACGCGCCGCAGGACCCGCCGAAGGACAACGGCATCGCGCCGCTGGGCCACGGCCTCCTGCACGGCGACGACGCGCTCTCGGTCCCCGGCGCGAACTGGGCCGACGCGAAGGACGTCTCCGCGGCCCTCAACATGCTTTCGATGAACGGCGACTTCGCGACGCGCGCGCTCGTCGACGGCGGCCGCCGCTACTCCTCCATCGCGGGCTGGCTCGGCGCCTTGCTCGCCGAGGGCCACGCGATCGTCGTCCGCGACCGCCGCTACTACGCGAACTTCGGCCACCTGCGCTACGAGAAGGACGGCGTGCGCTACGACGTGACCACCCCGACGCGCGTCGACACCGGCGACGTCCTACCCGGCGGCCGCCCGCTCGTCGTGCCGATCCCGCACAGCGAGATCGACGTCAGCATCCACGGCCCGCGCGTGAACGCGGAGCTCTCGTTCTACTTCGGCGTCGACGGCGGCGTCGGCTTCCGCCCGTTCGACACGCGCGACATGGACTGGGTCGGCGGCCGCGTGGCACGGACCTGGAGCGGCGCCGACGCCGCGCGCCTGCTCGATCGCGCCGGCTGGGTGCGCCGCGAGCTCATGGCCAAGGCCAAGCAGTACGGCCTGCCGATGGGCGGCTACGGCCCGCTCGGCGACTGCAACGACGCCGACGCGTTCGTGACCGGCAACGCTCCCTACGGCATGCTGCGCGAGCCCAAGTACTACTCCGGCTCCTCCGCGCTCGACGCGCTGTCGCGCTCGATGCCGTACGACTCCGTTTCGCCGCCGACCTTGCGCCGCGTCTGGGACTCGCGCCCCTTCGACGACCTGAGCCTCATCCAGATGCCCGACGTGCGCGCGACGATGCAGCAGCTCGGCGGCGCGCTCGCCAAAGACGGCACGCTCTAAGCCGCGTCGTTACGCCGCGGCCTTCACGCGGACCGGCTCGAAGCGCGCCTGGAAGAAGCGCAGGTGCGCGGGCTCCTTGACGAAGCGCAGGCCCGGCAGACGCGACGCGCGCCGGTGGAGCTCGCCGATCGTCCGCGCCACGTAGTCGAGGTGCGTCTGCGTGTAGACGCGGCGCGGCAAGGTCAGGCGCACGAGCTCGAGCGACGGATAGCGGTTCTTGCCCTTCGCGTCGCGGCCGGCCGACACGACGCCGCGCTCCATCGCGCGCACGCCGGAGGCCTCGTAGATCCAGGCCGCGAGCGACTGGGCAGGGAGCTCGTCGGGCTCCAGGTGCGGCAGGAACGCCTTCGCGTCGACGAACACGGCGTGGCCGCCGAAGGGCTTGACGACCGGCACTCCTTCCGCGACGAGACGCTCGCCCAAGTAGGCGACCTGAGCGAGGCGGTGCTCGATCCACTCGTCCTGCACCATCTCGCGCACGCCGACGGCGAGCGCTTCCAAATCGCGGCCGGCGAGGCCGCCGTAGGTGTGCAGGCCCTCGAAGAGCACGCACCAGTTCTGCGCCTTCTCGCAGAGGTCGGCGTCGTGCGTCGCGAGGAAGCCGCCGATGTTCACGTAGGCGTCCTTCTTGGCGCTGACCGAGATCGCATCGACGAGCTTGCACATCTCCTTCAGGATGACGGCGACGGGCTTGCCCTTCCACGCCTTCTCCCGCGCGCGGATCATCGCGGCGTTCTCGACGGCGCGCGCGCCGTCCATGACCACGCGCACGCCGTGACGGCGGCAGAGTTCCGCCGTCTTCCTTAGATTCTCCAGGCTCACCGGCTGGCCGCCGGCCATGTTGACCGGACAGCCGACGGCGACGTAGGCGATCTTCTTCGGGCCGACGCGCGAGATGAACTTCTCGAGCTTGTCGAGGTCCACGTTGCCCTTGAACGGCGCCTCCGCGCGCGGATCGTGCGCCTCGTCGACGATGACGTCCTCGAAGACGCCTCCGGCCAGCTCGATGTGCGCGCGCGTGGTCGTGAAGTACATGTTGCCCGCGACGTACTGGCCCGGCGTGATCCACGACTTCGAGAGCAGGTGCTCGGCGCCGCGGCCCTGGTGGGTCGGGACCACGTGCTGGAAGCCGTAGACGTCGCGGATCGCGGCCTCCAGGCGCTCGAAGCTGCGGCTGCCCGCGTAGGCCTCGTCGCCCATCATCAGCGCGGCCCACTGCGAATCGCTCATCGCGTTGGTGCCGGAGTCGGTCAGCAGGTCGATGTAGACGTCGCGGCTGTTTAAAAGGAAAGTGTTCCAGCCGGCCTCTTGGAGGCGAGCCTTGCGCTCGGCCTCGCTCGGAAGCCGGATCGGCTCGATCATCTTGATCTTGTAGGGCTCGGGGGGAAGGGTCATGCTTCGACGCTTCGCAATGAATCGGCCAAGCGTCATTGCTCGGGAGAGATGTACCCGTGGGAGCGGCCGAACCAGTAGGCGACCAGATAGGCGCTGCCGTCGGCGTCGCGGTAGTCGAAGTCCCCGTCCAGAGCCATCGCGTTCTGCTGCCAGGCGAACGTGTGCATGGGCCGGCGCTCGAACGGGACTGGCTCGACCGCAAACCAATCCCAGTGCGGCTTATGACTGTAGAAGTTGCTGCTCAGGCCTTTGTACTTGGGGATGGAGGGATCGCCGCTGTTCTTGCGCGTGCCGTAGTCGAGCGGCAGGCGCTCGAGCGAGTCCACGCCGTCGGCGATGCCGGTCGGGTCCCCGCCGAGCTGGGACAGGGCCAGGAAATTCCAGAAGGTGTTGCCGTGGCGCGCGACCGGGGCGTGGGCGTCGCGATAGCCCGCGAGGTAGGCCGCGCGGAGGAGCGGATCCGTCTCCAAGCGCGTGAGGTCGTAGAAGGCGATGTGCTGAAGGTTCATGCTGATGGGCGAGCGCAGGGAGTCGGGCGTGGCCTTGACGTCGCGGCCGTAGAGCGCGCGCGCCAGGACATTGATCAGCCCGAGGTTCTTGCGGATCATCTCCTCGGTGCTGCCGGCGGTCTTGTGCTCGGCAAACCAGGCGTAGCGCTTCTTCTCGATGAGCTCGCGGTAGTGCGCCTCGATGTCGGCGTCCCCCGTGACGCTGGCGGCGACCCTGAGGAGCTGGAGTCCCGAGAGCGGGCCGCCGCCGCGCGCCGGCAGAAGGTAGGGCAGCGGGGCGAGGAGCCAGCGCAGCGGCGCGCGGAGGCGGTCCAGGTAATAGTAGTGCGCGGAGGAATCGAGGTAGGTGTCGTCGGACACGAGCTTGTCTTTGTTGCGCATGAAGTTGCGCGCCACCTCGCGCAAGTCGCCGCGCAGAGCCTCCTTGAGCGCGGGGTCCGAGATGTTGTCCCAGGACTCGGCGATGCCGTGAAGATAGCCCGTGTACTGGTCCCAGGAGGGGCCTCCGGTCCAGACATAGCCCGAGAACTTGCCCTGGCCCAGATGCTGATCGTAGGGCAGCTTGGCCGCGGCGTCTTCCGGGGTCGCGGGACGGATGTTGCGGGCGATGACGCCGTGCCCCCCCGCGATCTCGTGCAGGAGGTGGAATCCCCAGAGTCCCCTTTCCATGTTCTGCAGGGCCTGCGGATCCTTCGTGGCCGAGTAGCGGTAGGATTCGCCGGCGATGTACATCCCGGTCCAGATGGGTATGTCGTTGCTGCGGCCCAACAGGCCGAAGGGGTTCATGATGGCCTGCGCGCGCGCCTCGAAGATATCCGCCTTGGCCGACAGAGTCAGGGCCGCGGCGGGAGCGGCGCCGACGGCTGCGAGGCGCGGCGCGGACGGGAGGGTCAATCGCGGACCCGGAGCCGAGTCGCCTCCTTCAGACGAGGACCCGGGCAGCGGCGTTTCGTCGAAGCGCGCGCGGGCGCCGTCGAAAAGTTGATCGGCCGGCATGCCTTCGAAGTCGAACGCATGAACACCGTTCGCGACGGACTCCGGAGAGAGCGCGGCGGCGGACTCCGGCGTCTCGGGTTCGGCGCAGAGGACCCGGGAATCCGCTCTCAGCCTGAGGAGCACGTCTTCCATCGTCCGAGCCGCGCTCGGCTCCAGGCGCCGGCTCCGCGCGCCGTCTTCCGGCTCGGCGGCGAGCAGCCAGCCCTGCGCCAAGCCGTCTTGGACGAGAGCCTCGCTTTGCTCGGCGCTGACGTCAGGCTTGAAAACGACCCGCAGCCGCGAGGGGCCGGGCGAGTCTTCCGTCCAGCCCCGGGACGCGAGGCCGAGAAAAACGAGAGAGCACAAAAGCCGCTTCAAGGATTTTTATCCGGAATATTATCGTCGGCTCGTATTTTTCCAAAGAATGACTCGAGACGGCAGTGCCCTTCGGCCCAAAGCCTTCGAGTCATTCGGCCCGGGCGTCCCGGGGCCGGCTCAGTCGACCGCGGGGTCGACGAGGCTGCGGAAGGCGCCGGCCAGCTCCTCGCCGCTGCGGAAGCGGCGCTCGGGCTCCGGGTGCAGGGCGCGCGCGAAGAACGCGTCGATGCCGACGGGCAGGCCGCGGACGAGCGTCGAGGGCGGAGCGAAGCGGCCGAGGCTGCGCGCGACGACCGCCTCCGCGGGCGGAAACGGCGGACGGCCGGTGAGCCGCTCGTAGAGCGACTCGGCGAGAGAGAGCGCCTCCTCGGGACCGGACGCCGAGGCCGCCGCGCCGGCGAGAGCGCGGGCCGCCTCGCGCGGCGCGAGCACGCCGGTCCCGGGAAGACCGAGACGCCGGGCGGGAGCGGCGCCGTCCGCGCGCCGGCGGCGGCGCCAAAACCAGGCCGCCGCGGCCGCGGCGAGGACGCCCAGCGCCGCGGCGCGGGCGCCGCGGCCGCGCGGCCGCGGAGTGAGCCGCGTCCTCGCCTCGTCGCGCAGCGAAGCGTAGCGCACGTCGAGCTCCGCCGCGCGGTCGAAGTCGGCGAGCGCCTCCGCGGCGGGGCGCCCGAGCCCCTCCTCGGCGATCGCGCGCCTCAGGAAGGCCCGCCCGCTGCCCGGATTGATCGCGCCGGCCCTCTCCGCGTCCTCGAGCGCGCCGGCGAAGTCTCCGCGGCCGGCGCGCGCCTCCGAGCGCAGGCAGAGGATCGCCGGCGTCGGCGGGGCCGCGGCCAGGGCCCTCGTCGCGGCGTCCTCGGCCGTCGCGAAGTCGAACGCGGCGTTCGCGGCGAGCGCGAGCTGCTGGAGCGCGCGCGAGCTCGACGGCGCGGCCGCGACCGCGGCCTTCGCCTGGGCCTCCGCGCCGACGACGTCGCCGGCCGTCAGGCGGAGCACCGACTCGCGGATCGAGTCCTCCGCGGGAGCCTCCGCCGCGGAGGCGGCGAGCGGCGCGAGCGAGAGCGCGAGCCCGAGCGCGAGGGCCGCGCTCACGCGGCCTCCTCGAGCGACGCCTGCAGGACGTGGACGTCGAGCACGCGGCCGAACTTCTCGCCGACCCGGCGCAGGAGGCCCGCGTCGCGAAAGCCCCGGCGCTCGTGCAGGCGCAGGCTGCCCTCGTTGCCCGCGACGATCCGCGCGAGCAGCTGCTTGATCCCGGCCGCGCGGCCGCGCGCGAGGAGCTCGTCGAGGAGCGCCCCGCCGACGCCGCGTCCGCGCGCGCTCTCGTCGACGTAGACCGAGACCTCGGCCGAGCGCGCGTAGGCGCAGCGGTCCGACCACGGGCTCAGCGAGGCCCAGCCGACGACGCGGCCTCCCTCCTCGGCGACGATCACCGGATGCGAGGGACCGTGCTCGGCGAACCACGCCGCCTGCTCGCCGAGGGTCTTGGGCTCGAGATCGAACGTGCCGGTCGTGCGCGCGACGGCGTCGTTGTAGATCGCGGTCACCGCGGGAAGATCCTCCGCGACCGCCGTGCGGAGCGTCGGCATGGTCAGCGTCCCATGCGCTTCGGAGGCTGACCATTTCCTTCGGTCATGCGCCGAGTCTAGCAGTTTGCCGGCCGCGGCCTCACTTCGGGCAGGTCGCGCGGCCCACCCAGTAGGAGAAGAACGGCTTGATCGCGATCGGATTCTTCTCCTTCGTGCGCGTGAACGAGTCCCGCCACGGGTCCATGACCACCGTGTCGTCGGCGGGCAGGCGCGAGATCGCGGTCACCCAATAGTGCCCGTCCGCGTCGCAGCCCTCGCCCGTGTAGGTGGTGAAGACGAACTTCCACTTGCCGCTCGAGTCGTAGAAGTACAGCTGATCCGTCGGCCGGTGCTCGTCGTACGTCGAGCCGAAGGCGCGCGCCAAGTCCCTCAGGAGCTCGTGCGCCTGGTCGTAGCACTTGAGGTTCTTGCCGCCGTGATCGGCGCGGAAGTCGTTCCAGATGGCGGGAGTCTCGCCCTCGCCCGGCGTGCGCAGGCCCGCGGCGACCAGGCGCGCGACCGTCGCGTCGAAGGTCGCGCGCATCATCGCGATCTCGTCTTCCGAGGAGCGCGCGAAGCTGGGCTTCGCCCCCGACGCGGGCGGAGTCGCCGGCGGCGCCGCCGCGACCGAGCCGGGGAGGGGAACGACCGTGGGATTGCGCAGGATGCGCTCGCGCGCCGCCGCCTCGTCGCGCGCCTGCTGGTTCAAGGCCGCGTAGTCCGGCGCCGTCGACGACGGAGCCGCCGGCGCGCCGTTGAGCGCCGCGGCCGTCCCCGGCGCGGCCGTCGCCGCCGGGGCGCCCGGGACCGCGGCTCCCGGGGTCGCCGCGGGCGCGCTCCCGTTCGGCGTCGGACGCGCGCCGGTCCGCGCCGCCGCGCCGCCCGGCGTCGCGTCGACGGGCGCGGTCCCGAAGCCGCCTCCGACCATGCCCGTCATCCTCTGACCGCGAGCGCCGAGCTGACCCGACGCCGCGTCGATGCGGCGCTGGGTCTCGGCGTCGGCGGCCGCGGGAGCCCGCGGCGGGACCTTCGCGCAGCGCGCGTCGCCGGCCCCGCCGCTCGGCAGCGCCGCGCACGCGGTCTGCAGGCAGCGGAGGTCGGCGTCCTGCAGCTCCTCGTAGCTCTTCAGCGCGAGCCGGCCCGCGACGTCGTTGACGCGCTTGCGGTAGGCCGCCGCGGTCTCGTCGTTCCGAAAGCCCGCCTCGACGGACTTCACGTCGTCGATCAGGCGCGCCGCGGCCTCGCGCTCGTCGCGCAGGACTCCGTTGCCCGCCTGGGTGAGCGCGGCCAGGTTCGCGCGCGCCTGGGCGGAGTCGGCCGTCGCGGGCCGGCACAGGGTCTTCGCGACCGCGGAACGCGCCCATTCCGTCTGCTGGGTGAACGGGTCCGCCGGCTGAGCCGCAGCCGGGAGGGCGCAAAGCAGGAGCAGGAGAGGCCGAGAGAGGGGTGGCATGGCGCCTCTTTCCACATAGATAACCCCGGAAGGTTGACTTGTCAATGGGGATGCGGGGCGCGGGCCGCGCGACCGCCGCCGACAAATCGTTGACAGCCGCAGGTTCCGGGGTTATCCTGCCGTTATGGCCCGTCCCCTCATCCTGACAGTTCTCGCCGTCGGCGGAATTCTTGCCGCCGCCCCCTCGTCAGCCGAAGACGACCCCGTCGCCGGCATCCGGCAGACCATGGCGGCCCAGCGTCAAATTCCTCAGATTCCGTCCGGGGCGGACGCGCTGACCTCGGCGTCCTTCGCGAGCGAACGGCAGGCCGCGATCGGCTTCGTGGACATCGTCCGGAAGCTTCCCGTTCAACGCAACGAGTACTGCGCCTACATCCTCCGCGGGACGGACAAGCAATTCTTTTTCAGCCCGCTGCGGACCGGCGACTTCAACCACTGCCCGGCCGACATCGCCGTCAACCCGTGGCCCAAGCCCGCGAACGCCGTCGCCAGCGTTCACACGCATCCGCTGGGCGGGCGCGACTCCGATCCGTCGGTCGCCGGCCAGGTCTTTTCCGAGGGAGACTTCGCCTTCGCCGAATCGTCCGAGGAGAACATACCGATCTATCTGGGCGCGCCCGCGGGACACGTCCTGCGCTACGCGCCCGGGAACACCTTCTGCAAGGGCCAGTCCTTCGTCCGGCGGAACTTCGACGTCGTGCGCGACATCCGCCCGAGCGTCGTCGGACAGCTCCCGATCAATCCCGGCGTCGACGTCCCGCTTTACGACCAGATGGGCCAAAAGCAGCCGAAGCCGCAGTACTGCAAGTCCCTGTAGCCCTCCTCCCTCCCGAGCCGCGCGTCCCGCGCTTGATTCGTCGACAGCAAACAGGCAAGCTACGCCCGATGCGCCGCAAGGAATTCGCCGCCCGCGTCTGGTCGAAGCTCGTGGCCTTCGAGCGCCGCGAGGGACTGCTGCCGGCCGGCGGCCGCGTGCTGGTCGGGGTCTCGGGCGGGCCGGACTCGGTCTGTCTCGCCCACTTTCTCGCGCAGATGGCGCGCCGCAAGGGGCTGACGCTCGCGCTCCTGCACGTGCATCACGGCCTGCGCGGCCGCGACGCCGACCGCGACGCGAAATCGGTTCTCGCGCTCGGCGCGCGCCTCGGAGTCCCCGCGGCGGCGGTCCGCGCCGACGTGCGCGGCGCCGCCGCGCGGCGCGGCGCGGGGCTCGAGGAGGCGGGCCGAGTCCTGCGCTACCGCCTCCTCGCGGCGCGCGCCCGGCGCGGCCGCTTCTCCGCCGTCGCGGTCGGCCATCATTTGGACGACCAGGCCGAGACGGTTCTTCTGCACCTGCTGCGCGGCACCAGCCTGCGCGGCCTCGGCGGGATGGCGCCGAGCCGCGCGCTCGCGCCGGGCGTCGCGCTGATTCGGCCGCTGCTGGCGCTGACGCGCGAGGAGGTCCTCGCCTACCTCGAGGTCCACGAGCTGCCGTGGCGGGAGGATCGGACGAACCTCGACCCGCGCTTCGCGCGCGCCTGGCTGCGGCGCGACGTGCTCCCCCTCCTCGAGCGCCGCGCGCCTGGAGTCAAGGAGCGCCTGTCGCTCATCGCCGCGCAGGCGCGCGCGGCTCAGGTCCCGGCGGCGGCCGGATCGGCGAAAAAGGCGTCGTAGCTCGCGAGGCTGCGGCGCAGGCAGCTCCAGTAGCCTTCCTCGACGTAGTCGTAGCCCGCCTTCGCGAGATGCTCGCGCACGATCGGCCGGACCTCGGCGAGCAGGCGGTTCGACAGCGCGGGGAACAGGTGGTGCTCGAGGTGGCACTCGACGAAGGCGTTGCCGCCCATGCCCGACAGGAACCAGTGCGCCTTCAGGTTGCGCGTCGTCCGCGTCTGATGCGGCAGCCACGCGCTGCGCGCGCGCGGGAAGTCCAGTCCGATGTGGTTGAAAACCGCCAGGTGCATGAAGACCGGCGCGAGCAGGCTGCGCATGACGAAGGCCGCGAGGAGCGCCGGACCCCACGGCAGGTAGCGCCTGAACAGCGCGACGTGGAACGCCCAGCCCGACGCCGCGAGGACGAGATAGAGGCCGAGCCCGCGGCCCTTCGCGCGCAGGTGCGCGGCGCTGTGCCAGACCAGCCAGAACGAGACGAGAAACGGGGTCACGAAGAAGTACAGGTATTTGTCGAGCCACGGATACACGAACAGCGGCGGGTCCTTCTCGACGACGTTCGTGTGCGCGTGGTGCAGGATCACGTGCCGGTGGTGCCACCAGTCGCCGCTCTGCGCCGACCAGAAGTCCGAGAAGAAATGCAGCCAGCGGCGGTTGCCCGCGGTCGAGCCCACGAAGGCGCGGTGGCTCGCCTCGTGCACGCCGGTGATCGCGATGCCGTAGTACGCGTAGGCCATGACGCCGATCCCGCCGGCGAGCGACCAGCCGCCGCGCGCGCAGAGCGCGTAGCCCGCGCAGAAGAGGGCGACGCGCAGCGCGAATACCGCGAGCTCGCCGCCGTGGGTCTGCAGCCAGCTCCGCGAATCGGCGTGCGCCTTGACGCGGAGCGAGAGCTCGACGAAGTCCCGGCGCGGGAGGATGTCATCCACGGGCCTTGCCCCCCAGCCCCGCGATCCACGCCGCGCCCGCTCCCAGGAACGGCAGGACGACGAGCAGCATCAGCAGGACGAAGACCAGGTCGTTAGCGCCGTCGCCCGTCCACGCGAGCCCGGAGACGCGCAGTCTCGCCTTGAGCAGCGTGACGGCCCAGTTCGCGTAGCAGCCGACGACGAAGGCCCAACACAGCCGCCGCCGCCCCGCCTCCGCGTAGCACAGGAGCGGCAAAGTCCAAGCGACGCCGAGGAGCAGGAAGCAGCCCATGAGACCGCCGAGATGCGCGGCGAGGACGGAACGCGCGTCGGCCGAGACGGAGCCCGTCATCGCGGCGGCGAGGAGCCCGCCGGTCAGCAGCGACAAAAAAAACAGCCCGGCCGCGGCCGAAGCCATGGTTCTCTGCATGAGGGCGTCCATATGATATCACGCGTTCCGCGCCCGCGCTTGACTTTTCGAGTCCGGGCCGCTACCGTAGTACGCATGGCGCACGCCCGAACCGCTTTCGAACTCGCCGCCGCTCCCGGCGAGAGCGCCCGGGCTCACCGCTACGAATCCGTCTTCGTCGTCTGCCTGATCCTGCTCGCCTTCCTGTTCCGCGACAACCCCTACCTCGTCTTCCCGCAGATCTACTACCTGCTGATCGTGCTCTTGGGCCTCAACATCGCGGCCGGCGCGGCCCTGCGCTCCAAGCGCTTCGGCAGGGGGCTCTCGGCCGCGGCGATCCTGGCCAACTGCGGCACGATCTCCGCGATCCTCGCCTACTCGGGAGAGCACGCCTCGAACCTCTGGGTCCTGTTCCTCCTGCCGATCTACACCGCCTGCATCCTGCTCGACGGGCGCGAGGTCGCGTGGATCACGGCCGGCGCGATCGCCTGCGACGCGATCTACTACCTGTCCGCCGAGTCCGCCTGGAGCGACGCGTATCTCTTCGAGGTCTCGATCAAGAGCGCGATCCTCGCCTTCGGCGCCGCGGCGACCTGGCGGGTGGTCCGCCTGGAGCGGAGCAGCCGGGGCATGCTCCGCGTCCGCGACGCGGCGCTCGAGCGCACGGAGGGCTACTTGAAGCTCTTCCGCCGCCTCCTCGACCAGATCGACGACGCGATCCTGATCATCAATCCCGTGACCGGCCACCTCGTCGACATCAACGGCGCCTGGAGCCGCGCGCTCGGCTACCACAAGGACCTGTTCAAGATCCTGAACCTCGGCGACATCCCCGGCGTCATGCCCTCGGGAGCGGACTGGACGGAGTTCGTCAAGCGCGTGCGCGAGAAGGGCGCCTGGCGCTACCTGTGCTCGCCGCAGAAGATGGACAAGACCTTCCAGCCGATGGAGATCAACGCGCAGTGGACCTCGCAGGACGGCAAGGACTACATCGTCGTCGTCGCGCGCGCGATCGCGGACAAGAAGAAGACGCGGTCGTCCTGAGCCTCAGGGCCGCGCGTCGACGACGCGCACGGACTCGAGCGCGGGCGGGGAGAGCGGGCGGTCGGAGCCGCTCGTCTCGTCGCGCGGCACGGCCGCGATCGCGCGCGCGGCGTCGAGGCCCTCGACGAGCTCCCCGAAGATCGTGTACTTCCCGTCGAGGTCCGGGGCGGGCCCGAGCGTGACGAAGAACTGGGACTGCGAGGTGCCCGGCCCCCAGCTCGCGAGGGCGAGCAGCCCGGCGCGGTCGAATGCCGCGCCCGCGAACTCGTCGGCGACGGGGACCGCCGGATCGCCGTCGCCGGTCCCGGCCGGGTCGCCCCCTTGGATCAGCAGGCCCGGTATCACGCGATGGAAGACGGTGCCGTCGTAGAGCGGACGCGCGACGGCCCGCCCGGTCTTCGGATCTCGCCACGGCTTCGTCCCGGCGGCGAGCGCGCGAAAATGCGCGACGGCCTGCGGCGCGCGCTCCGGCTCCAGGCGAAAGACCATGCGCCCCTTCGCGGTCTCGAACACCGCGTACGGGCCCGCGGGACGCCGCGCGCACGCGGCGAGGAGCACGACGGCGGCCAGGACCCCGCGCTTCAAGGGACGGGAGCGCCGCCGGTCAATCGCTCTTCGGGTGGTGGAAGAACGCGATGATCTTCGGGAGGACGATCATGCCGACGAGCAATCCGATCCCGGCGCCCATCACGGCCGCGCCCCACGGCCCGCCGAGCAGGCCCCACGTTCCGCCGAGCAGGCCCCAAGCCCCGGCCTGGGTGAAGCCCACGTAGGCGCCGACGCCGGCCAGGGAAAGCCCCATGATCAGCTTCTTGTGGCGCTCGACGAAGCCGACCGCGTTGTGCAGCATCTGGGCGGGCTTGGAGGGCGGGGTCGGGACCGCCTGGCCGCCGACGGCGCGCGCGGAAGAAGGCGCCAGCGCCGGCGAGCTGGTCGACAGCGGATGTCCGTCGGCGTCGACCGGCACGGGCTGCACGCCGGAGGCCCCGAAGCAGCCGCCGCCGCCGTTGGCGCAATTCTGCAGCTGATCCAGAGCCGGCTCCGCCCGCACGAGGCCCGCGAGCGAGAGCATGCCGACGACCATCAGAGCCTTCTTCATGGGGTTATTTTACGCGGACGGCCGCCGCGCTTCATGGGCCTTCCGGGCGCCGAAACCCCGGCCAATCGACCTGTGCCCCTCCGGGCGCTTCCACTCTCCGCGGATTGATCTGTACTATAGCGGGAGGCATGCGAAGCGATCGCCGGTCCCTGCGCCAGCAATATCCTCGGCATCAGGGAGTGCCGTTCCTCCTGGGGGTCGCGATCCTCGCGCTCCCCTTCGCGCTCCTGCTGCCGACTCTGACGCTCTCGCAAGCCGGAGGCCTTTCGAAATCCACGTTCTCCATCGCGACCGGCGTCGTCGACCTGGCGCGCCGGGGGAGCCTCTCCCTCGCCCTCATCATCTTCACCTTCTCGTTCGCGTTTCCCCTGGTCAAGGTCGCCGCGCTGTCCTTCGTCTGGTTTCGGCGGATGAGGCCGGCGACGCGGGAGCGGCTGCTCCAGACCCTGCGGGTCTTGGGGAAATGGTCCATGCTCGACGTCTTCGTCGTGGCGGTCTTCGTGGGAGCCGTTCGCTTCGGCTTTCTGGCCTCGGCGACCCCGCGATTCGGCATCTACCTGTTTTCCGGAGTCGTTCTTCTGTCCATGCTCATCACCTACCTCGAGCTGCGGCTGGCGCGCGGGAGCGCCGAGCAAGCGCCGGCGAACGCCGCTCCGAGCCTGGCCGCGCTTCCGGTCGCGATCCTGTCGTTCCTTTTCCTCGCCGCGGGGCTCGAGCTGCCCCTGATGGAGGTCCGGAAGTGGCTCTTCTGGAATCGGGAATACTCGGTGCTCACGGCGACCCGGGCCATGGCGAAGGACGGGCACTATCTGATCGCCGGGATCGTCGCGACGTTCGTCGTGGCGCTCCCCCTCGCCAAGCTGGCGGGACAGATCGGGCATCTCTTCGTCCGGCGGCCGACGGCTCGCCGCCGGGGAAGGCTCGTCGCCTTCTTCGAGCTGCTGGACAAATGGGCCATGATCGACGTGTTCGCCCTGGGGATGCTCATCGTGGTCGTCAAGATCGGCTCCGTCGCCGACGTCTCCCCGCGCCTGGGCTTGGCCTGCTTCTTCGCGGGGGTCTTCCTCTCGGCGTCGACGTCCTGGCTCATGAAGTCGTAACGAGGCGGTCCCCGCCGGTCTTGCGCATGCTCCAGTAGCGCACCACGTGCTTGCGCGCAGGCGGGATCAGCGCCGCCACGCGCCTCACGAATTCCACGCCCCTCCATTCGCAGTACGTCAGCCCGCCGCTCGTTTTACCAACGCGATAGCGGATGAGGTCCACTTGCAATTCCGGGAATTTAATTTGTCATCTTGTCGGATGAGGCTTCAAAACGCGCCGATGCGGCTCGTCGTCGCATGCGCGGCGCCGCTCTTCTGCTTCGTCGTCCGCGGCGCCGCCGAGGAGGGCCAGTTGCGTCCCGTGACTCGCGGAAATCAGCTCGACATGCTTGGCCCTTCGGGCGAGACGTTGTTTTGGGCGAATTCCAACGGCAAGCTTTTCTCCACTGAAGCCCTCGCCCTTCAGGAATCCTACACCGGCTGGCTTCAGGGCCGGTTCGGAGGTTTCGGAGGCTCGCTGGGCCTCCCGATGGGAGCGCATGGACGCATCATGATCGTGTCCCAGCGGGACCCCGGACGCGGGATATCGGCCTCGCCAGACCGGTTCGTGATCCCCACACTCAACGACGCGGCCGGCTCTCTCACGCGCGACACTTTGGCGGTTCCGTTCTACGTCCTCGGCGCGCAAGTCGTCTCGCTTTGGGACTCCCTGGAACAGGACTGCGAAAAGGTTCGGAAGGCCGCTCCTCGCGAAGGGCCGTCGTCCTGTGACCGATATCATTGGAACTTGGCCGCCGCCGCCGGCGGCGGCTCGATCGAGTTCGACAGGAAAGATCCGTACTACCTGGATTTTCGACTCGCGAGGCTCCTGGCCGCGACACGCGAGCTGGGGAACTGGGACGCCTTACTCAAGGGTATGCCCGACGAGGTCGCCCTCAACTCCGACGTGACGCGGGCGATGAGGGCGCGCGAGCGCTCGCTGCGCGACGCCGCAAAGCTGGCGTCCGACGCCGCCGAGCTGACCTCGTGGAGCTTGGACGAGCTTTCTCATCGCGGCGAGGCGCAATGATCGCTGTTGTCGCGCCGGCGTTGTTGGCGATCGGGACCGTCTCGAGCCGGGCGGCGACTCCTCCGGACACGACGCCGATCAAGAGGGTGTTCGTGTCGGGAATGGACACGACGACCCCGGAAGCCGAGCGATCTGAAGGAGCGTATCTTCTGAGCTTCGACAAGTACGTTCCTCTCTCATATCGAGAATCGAAGGGGGGCGAGGACGCCCTCGACAGGAAGCTGCGGGACGGCGCCGACTTGTTGTCCGCCCGCTCGGATCTGAGCGGTGAGTTCTCTTCTCGCGCCGCCGGCGAGCTCGCTCCGCTGCGCGGCCATCCCATCGACACCCTAGTCGTTCATAGTTGGGGCACGGTGGCCGTCCTGACCGCGATCGAGTCGGGCGCGATGCTCCCGCCGAAAAACCTCATCGTGGTGGACCCGCCGGCCTTTCGCGGAAAGGACGTCGAACGGTGGCGGGAATTCTCCGCCAAGAACGCGGCCACGACCCAAGTCGACGTCTACGTTGGCACCAGGGATCGCCTGAAGATCATCCGCGAGGATTTCTTTCCGGAGATCCGGCCCGCGTTCATCGGGCCCGATGCCGCTTACGCCGCCGCCTTCCTAGATACGAGCGAGGGGAGCCGGATGAGCTTCCACTATTTCCCCGGAACCCACGACGTGAAGGATTTCCTCTATTTCGCGGCGCGCAAAGGGCTGTATGGAATCTCGGCGCAGGGCGTGCCGGGGCCTGCACCCGCCTTTATGTCCCCGATAGGGATGCCTTCCGATGCGTCGCCGGTCAACGGAGAGGCGTTCGATCGCACGGCGCCATATTTCGCGGAAGCCCAGGCGCGCGCCATCGAATTCGGCAAAGAGAACTCTCCGACGGAATGGGCGAAGCGCCTGGAGGACGCCCGCGCCGAGAACGAAAAAGCCCGCTGGGACGCCTTGGCGGCCTTGGTCGGTTTGGCTTGCGATTCGCCGAATCTCCTGGAAGCGGAGAGCGGCCGCGAGGGAGCGCCTTCTGTGATCGTCTCCCCCGAGTTGCTCGACGCCCGGTACCGACCGGCTCGGTCGCATTTGTCCGGTTGCGAGCGGGCTTTGCTCGACCATATTCAGAATCACAGGGGACCGCTGAATTTCGCCGACTTCGCGCGAGAAGCCCATCAGTACAATAAAGAACACGATCCGATCCGCGCGCTGCAGCGTTTTTTCGTCGCGGCGGGCCGAATGATCGGCCAAGCGTTCGTTTCTCTCGGCGAGGTCCTCAAAGAGATGCGCGACGCGCAGGCGTCTAGCCACCACGGGGGCGGCGGCTCCTTCGGCGGCAGCTCCTCCAGCTCGGGAAGCGTCAAGGTCGACCGCTGTTTGGGAATCTCGGCCTCGAACGGATACGTCTCATGCCAATGATAACGCTGTTCGTCCTGCTCGTTTCGGCCTCGCCGGCTTCGGCGCACTCGGCCAGATCGGTGGACGTCGATCTTCAGATTCTTCGCGCGGGAAGCATGCTGGAAAAAGTCGCCGCAGTCAACGATCTCGGATCGAACGATCAAGACGATCCCGATCGCGTCCGGGACGCGCTGGTCGAGGCGCTCCAAAACGTCGACTGGATGGTGCGGCGCGACGCCGTCACGCACTTGGGTTTTCGCAAGGAATTCAAGGCCTTGGAGGCCGTCCAAAAGATCGCGACCGACGATCCGCGGCCCGAGGTCCAGAAAGCCGCCGAAGGCGCGATCGCGACCATCAAGAACGGCTGGCAATACGGCGTCTGGGCGGCGATCTCCGAAAAGAGGGGCTGGGATCGCGCGCGGGCGGCCTTCGGCCTGACTTCAGGTCCGCCCGATTTGATCATCCCGGTATTGATGAAGGCTCTGAACGACTCGGACGACAACGTTCGCTCGAACGCCGCGATGGCCCTCGGCCATTGGGGCGCAGCCGCGGCGACGTCCGTTCCGAATCTGATCGCGCTTTACGAAAAGCCGGTGGATTACGTCGCGAGCACGACCGCCAATCATATCGCCGTCGCGCAGGCGTTGGGCGCGATCGGCAGTCCCGAAGCGAAAACTTGGCTTCTGGCGCGATTTCGCGCGCGCGATTTCATCGTCATCGAGAACGCCCTGCCGTTTTTCGTCGGGCAAGGAACGAAGGAGATCGAAAAAGGACTCCTCTCCTTCTTGGACTCGAAGCTCACCATCAATCAATACACACTCGTCACCCACTTGATCGCATGCGGCAACCATGAGCTGGAAGCCGCGGCCCGCGATTACGCGGCGAAAAATAACCTTCAAATCACCCCGCCGTTCAAGCCCGTCAAATGGGGCGAGTCTGCCGAGCGCGCGACCTCGAAATAGTCGCCGGTGCTCTTGAGCGCAGCGCTCGAGTTTAGAGATACGAAATAGCCGGCTTTCTTTGTTGCGCGCCGCCGTCAAGGCCCGCCGCGACGCGCTCAGGCTCGGGCCTGATTGTTCCCTGCGGAGCGAGGCTTGAAGCGAGCCGGCTCGAAACCGCCCCGCACTTCAGGCCTTGAGAAGCCCTCGGATCAGCTCGGCCGGATAGCCGATGTCGAGGACCTTGAGCTCGCCGACGGCGCGCTTCGCGCGCGCGGCGAGCAGGCCGCGCTTGGGCAGGCCGAGCGTCAGCGTGAGCGCCGCGGTCACGCACGGGCTCGAGCACTCGCCGGTGTCGGCGTCCACGCCGGTGGGAAGATCGAGCGCGACGACCGGCCGCTTGCAGCGCGCGAGCTCGGCGACCGCGTGATGGAGCGCGCCCACGGGCTTGCCGCGGGCGCCGGTGCCGAGCAAAGCGTCGAGCGCGGCTGCGCAGGAGGCGAGCGCCTTCGAAAGGCCCGAATCCGCGCCGAGAGGCTTGATCTCGAGGCCCGCCTTGCGCGCGGCGTCCAGGTTCGCGCGCACGAGGTCCGGATAATCGGCGCCGGCCTTCGGCGCGCACAGGAAGACGGACACGCGCGCCCCGCCCGCGAGCAGATGGCGCGCGGCGACGAGCCCGTCGCCGCCGTTCGCGCCGCGGCCGCAGCAGACGACGACGCCGTCCTTCGCCGCGTCGATGCCGCGCGCTTTCAGGAACGCGAGCGTCTCCCGGGCGACCGCCTTGCCCGCGTTCTCCATGAGCTCGAGCGCGGGGATGCCGAAGCGGGCGGTCGCGTCGAAGTCGAGCGCGCGCATCTCCGCCGCGCCCACGACGGGAAGCCCCTGCCAGACGGCCGGGGGCGCGTCGTCGGGGGTCACGAGGCGAAGGCCTTCGCGACCAGCGCCACGATCGCGAGCAGGCCGGTCATGCCGATGAGCGCCAGGCCGACGACGGCGGGCAGGAAGAGCGTGAGCCAGGCGCGGCCCTCGCCGACGCCGTACTCGTCGCGCACGCCGCGCGCCTTCAGGGCGAGCGTCCAGCACCAGACCACGAACCAGCCGAGCCACAGGAGCCAGGCCGTGTGAGAGCTGATCGCCGAGATGATCAGCGCGAGCGGCGCCCACGCGATCCACGCGATCTCGGAGAGGCCGATGTGGACGAACAGGGCGCCCGCGTCGCCGCGCGCGCCCGTCATGTCGAGGAGCAGGTGCAGGATCGCCGTCGTGGCGAACAGGAACGCGACCTGCCAGATCAGCGCGATCAGCAGGGCCGGCCACGTGAACGACAGCAGGGCCAGCCGTCCGGCGAGCGCGTTCGCGACGAACAGGCTCGCGCCGCCGAAGAGCGCGCCCAGCAGGCCGAGCGCGTAGGGGCGGCGCTGGCGGATCAGCGCGGCCGCGTGCGCGCGGTCCTCGAAATAGTCGTAGAGGAACTCGAGGATGTCCATCCTACCAGCCGGACCACATGTACTGCATCCCGTGCGCGCGCGGGGACATCGCGGCGGGCAGCGGCAGGTCGACGGGACCGAGGCCGAACGACAGGCGCGCGCGCGACTCGATCAGCTCGAGGAAGTTGTTGAGACCCTCCGCCTCGCGCCGGATCTTGGGCTCCTTGTCGCTGATCCCGCCCAGCTTCGCCGCGAGCATCAGCGCGTCGTGCGAGTCGCCGAGCTCGTCGACGAGGCCGTTCGTCTTCGCCTGCGTGCCGGAGTAGATGCGGCCGTCGGCGAGCGGCTTGACGTCCTCGACCTTCATCTTGCGCCCCAGCGCGACGGCCGCCACGAACTGGCCGTACGCGTCGTCGATGAGGTCCTGGAGGATCTTGCGCTCCTCGGGCGTCATCGGGCGCGCCGGCGAGCCGATGTCCTTGTGCGCGCCGGACTTGATCGGGTCCATCTTGAAGCCGATCTTGGCGAACAGGCCCTCCATGTTCTGGACCTCGAAGATCACGCCGATCGAGCCGGTCAGCGTGCCCGGGTGCGCGACGATCTTGTCGCACGCGGACGCGATGTAGTAGCCGCCCGACGCCGCGACGTCGCCGAACAGCGCCACGAACGGGATCTTCTTCTCCGCCTTGACGCGCTGGATGCGGCTGTAGATCTCCTGGACCGCGCCGACCGAGCCGCCGGGAGAGTTGATGTCGAGCACGATCGCCTTGACGCCCTTCGTGCCCGCGAGCTGCTCGATGCGCCGCGCCCACTGCTCGGCGCCGTGCTCCCAGGGCTTGCCCGTCTCCGACGCGTAGATCGGCCCGCGGATGCTGACCCAGCCGACCGACTCGCTCGGCCCGAGCAGTCCCTTGACCTTGTCGGAGCTGCCGACCTCCGAGGAGCGCGGGGTGGAAACCTTCGCGCGGACGACCATCGCGCCGGCCGCGAGGAGCGCGGCCGCGTGCAGGCCTAGGAGCCAGGCGATCAGGCGGCGCTTCGTGCGCCGCGCGCTCGGCGGGTGCGCCTCGACGGGCGCGTGCGGCTGCGGCGCGGGAGCCAAGTCGACGGGGGCGGGCGGAGGCGGCGAGACCGGCTCCGGACCCGGCGGGTTCAAATCGTCCATGTCTTCTCCTTGGAGCCGCGCGGGGCCTCGCGGCCGCGCGCGGCTCGTTCAAACTGGTGGAGGTGGCGGGAGTTGCACCCGCGTCCAAACGGCGCCGACCGAGGCCACTACAGGCTTAGCCCGTCTTCAATTTCGCCCGGAAGAAACCGACGAGCGAGCACTTCCGGACTAGTCCCGTTCGGTCTTAGGCCCCCCGCCCACGGTACCACGGGGAAGGACCGCATCCCGCTCTTGACGCCGGCGACCCTCTAGCGGAAGTCGAGGACCGGCGTGTGCTCACCGCGTGTTAGGCAGTGGCCCAGGCCAACTGTGTGTTGGCATTTGTGGTTTGGTCTGGTTTTGACCGGGTCCTGACCAACCCGGGCCTGCGGCTTTCGGCTCAACGTCGCCTGTCGAAGCTGATTCACCCCCGACGCGACAGTATAACAGTCCTCCGGGAATCCGTCCAGTGCGGAACCCCGGGCGGTGGATGCTGTCGCGCCCAACTGCCGGCGAAGGCCGGGCTATAAATCATTGCAGTCCGCCGAGCCGCTGAGGCAACTCACCGGACGACGGCCGCGCGGCCGGTCGCCGTGACGTCGCGCCGTCCGCGCTTGTGCGCGACGAAGACGTATCGGTAGACGCCGTTGCCCGCACCGCCCGCGCTCCAGACGTAGTCGTAGGTGAGCTGCGGGCCCAGCCCGTTGCCGTCGTCGATCACGCTCGCCGCGCCGAGCGTCGTCGAGAGCACGCGGCGGCCGTTCGGGCCGTAGACGTGCAGATCCACCGAGTCCGTCTCGCCGACCTGGAGGCGGAAGTCCACCGTCGCCGCCGCGCCGCGCGCGGGATTCGGGAAGGCGTAGGCCGCGCGCAGGCCGAAGGGCAGCTCCGCGGGCGTGATGGCGGGCGTGATCGGGCCGACATGCAGGGGCTGGTACAGCGAGAAGTGCGAGGTCTGGGTCGCGAGCGCGTACTGGCCCGCGACGACTTGCGTGGGCAGGGCGGCCCACTCCCCGGCGGCGGGATTGAAGTAGTAGATCGCGACGCCGCTGAGCTGAGTTGAGTTGACGAGCGTCGGGTCGTAGGGCAAGGTGATGCTGACGGGCTGCGGGAAGGCCAGGCCCGAGGGTCCGAACTCGACCGGCGAGCCGGCGGGCGCCAGCCCCTGCTTGGTCAGCGCGGCGTTCGCCGCGGACAGGCTCGCCGCAAGCGGACGCTGAATCGTAAGCTCAGATTTCTTGGCGAGCGCGCCTACAGGCGCGTTTAGGGCCGCACCCGAGGGCGTGGTCAGGACCGCGGCGGAATTCGTCGAGAAGACGAGATCGCCTTGGAAGTAAAAGTCGGGCTGAGAAGCGGGCGAGACGGCGGGCTTGGAGACAACGCTGAAGGCGGGGCGTATGCCGTCGGGGCCGTTGCCGCCGCCCGAGTTACCAGTGACCGTGAAGGCGACAGAGCTGCTCTGCACCGAGCCGCCGCTCGGCGCGATCGAGACGACGACGGGATCCGTGCCGTTGGACAGCGAGGACGGCACGGTCCAGACGATCTCTTGATCGTTCCATACGGAGAGCGGCATCGCGGTGCCGCCGACGAGGAGCTGGGTGGCGGAGCCTTGATAAGGACCGAAGCCAAAGCCCGAAACCATCACGCCGTCGCCCGAGGTGCCGGCGTTGGGCGTGATCGAAGAGATGACGGGCACGACGACGAGGAAGGCGGGCGCGGTGCTGGAGACGACGGACGTTCCGGCCGAGCGGGAGAGCACGACGCTGGCGGCGCCGACCGCGAGAGCGCCGGGAACATTGCCCGAGACGGTGGTGTCGTTCCACACGGAGAGCGGAGCGACGATGCCGTTGAAGGTCACGCTGGTGGCCGAGCCGCCGTAGGGCCCGAAGCCGGAGCCGGTGATGGTGAAGGGCGCGCCGATGGGCGAGGAGGACGGCGTGAGCGAGAAGATCGAAAGTCCGACGACTTGGAAGGGCACGGAGCTGGAGAGCACGGCGGTCCCGTCGGGGCCGATGCGCTCGACGGCCACGCCGTAGTTCCCGGTGGAGAGCGCGGGGATGGTGCCTTGGATGTTCTGATCGTTCCAGACGGAGAGCGGAGCCGCGACGCCGCCGACCAAGACCTGCGTGTTGGCCCCACCGTAGGCGCCGAAGCCCGCGCCGGCGAGCGAGAACGGCACGCCGATGGCGCCGGAGGACGGAGAGATCGAGGCGATGGCGGGCGTGACGATGGCGTAATAAACCGTGTTGCTGGTCTGTAAACCCGATCCCGAGAAGCGCTCGATCCACAGCGGCTGAGAGCCCGCGGCCAAAGTCGGCACGGTGCCGGTTATCGTCGTATCGTTCCACACGGAGAGCGGCACGGTGGCACCGCCGATGAGCACCTGCGTGGCGGTGCCCGCGTAAGCGCCGAAACCCGAGCCCGAGAGCGTGAAGGTCGCGCCGACAGGACCCGAGGACGGCATCGGCACGCCGATGCTCAAGGCTGTGATCGTGAAGGTGGACGCGGCGCTGAATGCCATCGACGCGCCCTGCGAGCGCTCGACGACGAGGCTGTAGGCCCCGGTCGAAAGCGCCGGGATCGTGCCTTGGATGTTCGTGTCGTTCCACACAGACAGCGCCGTTGTCGTGCCGCCGATGAGGACCTGCGTGTTCGCACCCGCGTACGCGCCGAAGCCCGCGCCGGAGAGCGAGTACGTCACGCCGATGGGTCCCGACGAGGGCGCGACCGAGACGAGGTTGATGCCGGCGACCTGGAAGTAAGCGGTGTTGGACTGGACGAGCCCGCCGCCCGAGGCCGCGATCTGCGCGACGACGGGATAGATTCCAGGCGCGAGCCCGCCGGGGACCGCGCCCGAGATCGTCGTGTTGTTCCAGACGGACAGCGCCGTGGTGGTCCCTCCGATGAGCACTTGCGTGAGCGCGCCGGCGTACGAGCCGAAGTTCTGACCCGACAACGTGTAAGCGACGCCGATGGGACCCGAGGACGGAGAGACGGCGGTGATCGTGGGAACGGTGACGGTGAAGAAGAACGCGGCGCTCGTCTCCAGGCCGCCGTTGGAGGCGGCACGCTGGATGACGATGGGCTCCGTGCCGCTCGACACGAACGGGATGTTGCCGGAGATCGTGGTGTCGTTCCAAACGGAAAGAGGCGCGGTGGTCCCGCCGATGAGCACGGTCGTCAGCGCGCTGGCGTAAGGCCCGAAGCCCGAGCCGGTGAAGTTGAACGGCGAGCCGATGGGGCCGCTCGTCGTCGTCAGCGTCGCCGACGAGAGCGCGGTCACTGAGAAGTTCGCGACGAAGACTGGGCCGCCGGAGCCGGACGTCGAGAGCGTCACCGCGTAGGAACCGAGGGACAGGCTCGGGATGGTGCCTTGAATGTTCGTGTCGTTCCAGACGGACAAGGACGCCGCGGTCGTGCCGATGAAAACCTGCGTGTTCGTTCCCGCGTAGGAGCCGAAGCCGCCGGGACCCGAAATCGCGAACGGCACGCCGATGGGGCCGGTGCTGGGATTGAGCGCATACGGCAAGACCGCCCCAGCCGCCACGGAGAACGAAGAGATATACGGGGCTTCGCGATTGCCGACGTTGTCGATCGAGAGATAGGTCAGGGTGTGCGTGCCGACGGCGAGTTGGAACGGCCCGGCATAGACGGTGATAGACGAGGAGTTGTCGAGCAAGTAGCCGGTCCGCGCGACACCCGAGGCCACGCCGTTCGAGATGGGATCGACCGCGGAGAGAGCCAACGCCGTGGCGGCGGCGATGTCGATGCGGCCTTGCACGTCGGTGCTGCTCGAGCCCAGGACCAGCAAAGTCGTGATGGGCGGCGTGTTGTCGACGGCAACGGTGGACGTCTTGATCGCCTCGGCGTTCCCCAAGAGGTCGACGCTGTAGTACGAGATCGTGTCGAAGCCTTCGGTGGAGATCGTCTTGGTGCCGCCGCTATAGACGTTGAAGGGGCGGCCGTTCAACGAGACGTAGGTCGTGGCGGCGCCCACGCCCAGCCCGTCGCCGACGGTTTGAGCATCGTCGACGGCGACAAATCCCAACGTCGACACGGAGGTGACGTAGGTCAGCGTCCCGGACGAGAAGCTGGGCGGCCCGACCACGAGAGACGTTCGTGGGGGCAAGGTGTCGTTGAGAGTGTAAACGACGGTGAACGAGACGACGTTTTCCGCCTCTTGATTGCCGGCCACGTCCTCTGAGAAGAAATAGAGCGTGTGCGTGCCGACGGCGATAGTGAAGGAGCTGTCGTATATCTCGTTGGCGCAGGTGCCGTTGGGCTGCGTCGGATCGAGCGGCGTAGCCTCGCACGCCGGCGAGAAAGGATCTTGGTCGATGACGTAGTACGTCGCGGCCACTCCGGAAGCCACGCCATTGGACACGGGATCTACGGCGGACAAGGAGAATATCGTGTTGCTTGAAACGAGCACGATTCCGGCCGAGTCGGTCAAGGTGGAGCCGACTACTTGCAGGTTCGTGACCGGAGGCGTGTCGTCGGCCGCGACGGTCGTCGACTCGATAACCTCCGCATTGCCCGACGCGTCGACGCTGTAATACTGGAGCGTGTGCGAGCCCTCGGCGAGCGTGAAGGAGCTCGCGTAGACGGTGAAGCTCGACGTGTCGATCGACAGGAAGGTTTGGATCGGTCCGGTCCCGAGGCCGTCGCCGACGGCGTAGGCGTCATCGACGGCGGTCAGGTAGAACTCGGAGCCGATCCCGGCGTACAGGATCGCTCCCACGCCGGACGGCGCGCTCGCGCCGACCGAAGTACGCGGCGGCTCGATGTCCGCGTATGCACCCGCGGCGGAAGTGCTGCCCGCGAACATGAAGGGCGTCGTCGAGCCATCGACACTCATCCAGAGGTTCGCGCCGCTGAAGACGGCTCCTCGAGCGCCGCCCGCGTTCGCCTGCTGGGCCGACATCAGCGAGCCGTTCGGGCCGTAGCCCCATAGCCCCGCGAGCGTGCCGTCGCCGTAATCAAATCCCCCCGCCACGAGAACCTGGCTGGGGGGCTGCGGCAGGAGGGCCGACGGAAAGGTGGCGGACCCGTCGTTGGCCCGCCACGCGCTCTCGGACAAGAGCTGTCCGTTCTGCGCGCTGAAGCTCAGGAACGCGAGATCAGTGCCTCCCTGCACGCGCCCGCGCGGCGCCGTGACGTACACCGTGCCGCTGGACAATGAGACGAGGGCCAACTCGGACGTGTCGAAGTCGCTCAAGTAGCCTTCGCGCGTGAAGGGCCCGGCGAGCAGCGTTTGGCCGTCCGGGGCGAATTTCCAGAGCGCCAAGTCGAACGCGCGCGGAGAAAGGGCCGTCGGCGAAAGGCTGAAGCCAGAGACCCACAGATTCCCGGAGCCGTCGACGGCCGCGCCGGTCAACACGTCGAACCCTGCCCGCGTGTAGGCTGTCGTCAACTGGATCAAGCCGGTCGTCGGATTGAAGCGCCAGATCGCGAGCGAGTAGCTGTAGACGGCGTTTTGTCCTCCTGCGATCGGGCCTTGCGTTTGAACGGAGCCCACGATCCAGCCTGGAGAGGCGACGCCCATCACGAGGTTGTTGTTGTTGAAGCCGCTGTCGAAGGTCACGGACGAAACGATCGAGGCGCTCTGCGGCGACGATCTGTAGACCGCGACTTGATCCGCGCCATTCGCGGCGAGGGCGGAGCCGATCGCGTAAGGGTTGCCTGCGGTATCGAAGAATACGGACCAAGGGAAAGCCGGGTCCGCGTTCGACAGAGTGGCCGAGGACTGAACTACGCCGTTGATGTCCGTGTGGCTCAAGACGACCGTGCCGTTGACGTAGGTAATCGGCCAGAGCAGGCTCGCGTTGTCGACGCCGATCCCCAGTCCGCCGGTACCGCTCGCCCCAGGCAAGGAGACCGCCGCCACTTTGAACGGGAGAACATTCACCTGCTCCTGGTTCCCGGCGCGATCGATGCTGAAGAAATAGAGGACGTGCGCTCCCGCAGTAGAGACGACGACGGGGCCGGGATACAGCGGGTTCGCGCATGTGCCAGGCGGCTGCGTGAAGTCCGGAAGCGCGGTCTGTGGCCCGCCGAGGCACGACGCGGTGGAGACGTCGAGCAGGTAATAGGTGGATGAGACCCCGACGGCGTAGCCGTCGATCGGATTGTCCACCGCGGCCAATACGATGCTCGTGCCCGAGCTCAAGACCGGCTCGCTCAAGGCCTCCTGCCGCGGGCCGACGAACGACGCGGTCGTGGTCGGAGGCTGTGTATCCACGGGGACGCCCCAAAACGCCTGGAGTAGATTCGGCGTCTCGGCGTTCTCGGCGTTGTCGACGGCGAGGAAATTGATCTGATGGAAGCCGTTAGGCAATACGACGCTGCCCGTAAAGGCAAAAACGGGAGCGGTGTCGATCTGGACCAAGATCCGCGAGACGCCCGAGGCTACGCCGTTCGACTGCGGGTCTTGGGCTGTGAAGCTGATCGCGGCTCCGGCCGACAGGCTCATGTTATTCGCTAGCGAGTCGTCCGCGTATCCGCTCACGTGAATGGCCGACTGCGGAGGAGTCCCGTCGACGAACAGCATCACGGATTTTGGCGATTCGTTGTTTCCTGCTTTGTCCCTCGAATAATATGAGACGGAGTGCTGACCCTCGGAGAGTTGGAACGACTGCGTGTAGGTCAAATAGTTCGGCGAATCGACCGAGTAGTAGGTCGCCGCGACGCCCGAGGCCGGCACCGTGCTCAAGAGAGGATCGACTGCGGTCAAGCTGATCGAGGATGCCTGCATCAGATAAATGTTGCCGGTGGAAGTCGAAGGAATCACAAAATAATGAATCGTCGTAATCGGTGGAATATAATCCGAGGACTTCACGACGGCGTAAGGATTCCCATTCGAGTCGGCACAATAGTAGGCGCTCGTGGCGAAGAAATCGCGGGTGGAGAGCAGGCATAGCACGCCTGTGTTTCCTGCATAAGACATCGTGAAATTGATGGCCCCGGACCCGTCGGAAGTCTGAACCCCATCGAGGTCCTGGAAGTCGATTTCGAACGAGAAGGTCGTTCCCGGAGTCAGAGTTTGAGGACCAAGATTTGACCCGGGCAGAAGATCGAACCAAGGCGGCACGCTCGTAACGGAGACTTGCAAATTCGTTAGCGTTGCGTTCGACCTTTCCCCCGAGAAGTGGGCCAGTTGAAAGTTGAGTCCGAAGTGGTAAAACACCCAACGGAGGACTCAGAA
>Ga0209415_10000430_pt1 | contig 77316 bp, 58 predicted proteins | sample PeaSoiSIISIP2007_FD_187696 | JGI IMG/M metagenome (GOLD analysis project Ga0209415, IMG submission 187696) | Peat soil microbial communities from Weissenstadt, Germany - SII-SIP-2007 (SPAdes) (version 2) | ecosystem: Environmental > Terrestrial > Soil > Wetlands > Peat | place: Germany...
ATGACCTCCGCCGTCCTTCAAAAACGCGAAAGTGTGAAAGACATGTGTAAGTATATCGCGGACGAACATTATGTCAACAAGTTGCTTTATATCTATAATATGGAAAATATCAGCGAGGTGTGATGTGCGATTTTAAGTCCCGTGCGTCTGCCAGTTTCGCCACCCGGGCGCCAGCCTACCCGCATTCTACAGCCTCAGGGTAAGACCGGCTTGATCCCGGTGAGTTCGCAAAAATCGATCAGCGCTGGATACAACTCAGTCCCGTAACCAAGGCAGGCGTACTCGTTCGTCCAACTGTCGAGCATTTTGTCGACGTCGCAATGGGCGGTGACAAACCCGTGTGGCCAGAAAGGAATGCCGCACTCCTTGAGACGCTGCTGAATCTGGTTCTTGGGTGGCTCAAAGACCGTGGCGCGAGTAATCACCATCTGGAATTCGCCATTGACCCGGCCGAGGCGGGCCAGCACGCCTTCTCCCACTTTGCAAATCAGCTTGACGGATAAACCGCCAGCGTCGCCTTCGGTGGGAATGCCGTGTTCGGAAAATCCCGCTGGGCCCAGTTGGCTGGCGAGCGACGGCGGGCAAGCTCCGTCGCCGATGATCTTGATTTCTTTTTTCTTTTTGTCGATGTGCTGCAGGTCGCCGTAGTAAACGCGTTCTTTACTTAGCTTGGTCAACAGCAGCACCGTGAGCGCCGTGTTGAAGTCTCCCAGCGTCGAAGTGCCAAAGCCATCCTCCAGCATCATGCTTTGCGCAAAACAAGTGGCGGAGTAGTCATCGCCGAGGCCGGGGAAAGACTGAATGGTGTAGAAATCAAACTTCTCCTTTTCGACGAGCCGCTTGAGGGCCAGATAAAGACGGATCGAGCGCTCGTTGACGATGTTCTTTTCCGGTGCGACGCCGAACAGTCTCTTCAGGCGAGGCTGAAGGTCAGAGATTTTCTTGGCAGGAACCGCTTCGGCTGCGCGTATGAGTTCAGCCGTGTCCCGCGAATCTATATCTACGCCGAACATCCGCATCCACTGCGATGGGTCAGCGACACCGCAGGTCTGGCCCATGCCACGACCACCGAACGTGCCGATCGTCGACATATTCAGAAAATTCTTCAAGTGGGCAGCGCGGGCGTAACTGGCGATCTTGAGGATGGTTTCCGCGTCATCGGATTCGCCGTAAACAAATTTGTGAGGCACGCCGATTTCGAGCAGGCCCCCGTGCATGACCAATCCGCCAACCGGGCGCCAGCCTTGCGAGCCCGGGTGCGTCCACAGCAAGACGGCTTTGCCGCTGGCTGCGAAGTCGCGGATGGCCGCCACCAGATGCGCCGCCCAAACCCACGTTCCTGAGAACAGTACAACCATGTCAATGCGATCGTCGTTCTTCATCTTCTTTAGAGCGCTGCGGGCTTCCGCTTTGGTGGCGATCACGATGTCGTGTTGGATGATCTTCATCCCCGTCTGGGCAAGGGCCTTTTTGGATCGTTTCACGATGGCGTCATCAATGAATGGAACGCCCATCGGATCTTTGAGTCCGTCTTTGTGAACGCCGTAGGTGATGAAACCAACTGTGGGTTGAATCAATGGTCCTCCTCGTCGATCAGATCTTGCAGAACTCCTTCAAGATTGCCGCACTGCCGCCGACCTCAACTCCTTGTACCGCTTGATTTGATCGCGGTAACTGGCGCAGATTGCGTGATCAGGAGCTACGACTGCGCTCTCCTTGACCAGCGCGGCCACGGCTTGTTCGATGCTTGCGTATTCGCCAACAGCTACACCGGCCAGAATTGCTGTGCCCAGGCAGACGGCTTCCGGCGTGCCCATCACATGTAGACGCCGCCCCGTAAGCGCGGCGCGCAGTTGCAGTCCAATCTCCGAGCGCGTACCGCCGCCGGTCACATAAATGTCCTGGAAATCGCCGGCAGCCTCCGCCAGACTGTCGGCTACGATCGACAGTTCGCAGGCCAATCCTTCCAGGATGCCTTTGTATATATGAGCACGATCGGTTCCGGGGCCAAGGCCGGCAATCACGCCGCGCGTCCGCGGATTGAACTCAGGATTGCAGGTTCCGATCAAATGCGGAGTGATGCATAAGCCCGTCAGACCTGCCGGCGCGTGGCTTTCAAGAAACGAATAGTGACTGGCCTCGATCTCTTCCGCAGTTGTGTTGGCAGAGACTGCACCTGATCCATTGGCATACAACAAATCGTGAAACCACTTGACCATGATTCCCGACGAGAAGTACGCGAGGGTCACAAATTTTTCCGGAACAACATGGCAATAGGAATTGAGCGAGGCCGCCAGCGCCTTGACATTCAAATTGGGTGCGTCCGATGCCGCGACCAAACATTCATACGTGCCGATTGAATCCGAAACGCGTCCGCCGCCGATCACACCGAGACCCAGCGCGCCACAGGGCTGATCGTGGCCGCCCAACACAACCGGAGTTCCGGCAGGCAGGCCGAGGCAATTCGCATCTTTAGCATTGACATTGCCGGCGACGGTGCCCGCGGCCACTGGAACCGGAAGGCGCTCTTTGTCCAGGTCTATTGCGGAAAGAATCTCATCCGACCAGGAACGCCTGCGGATGTCGAAAGCCAGGAAGCGCGACGCCAGCGAGTAATCGACATAAGGCGGAAGTCCCATCTTCTGCAGCAGATATCCAATGAGCGTGACAAATGATTTCGTGGCAGAAAAGATTTCCGGCTGATGCTTTTTCAGCCAGAGAATCTTCGGGATCGGATACATAGGATGCGCGAACAGGCCGGTGATTTGAAATAACGCCTCTCGCCCAATCACTTCCTCGCACCACGCCGACTCCGGAATGGCACGGCTGTCCTGGTTAAGGATTGCGTTGCGGAGGGGCTTGCCGTGCGAATCGACCGCCACAAACGTTTCGCCGTGCGAGCTGAGTCCCAGAGCGCGAACCGGATCTTTCAAGTTCTTGCCAACGGCTCGGCAGCATGAGCACACTGCGTTCCAGAACTTTTCGGGATCGATCTCGGCAAACCCCGGGGCAGGGAATGCGACCGTATAGCTGGAAGAATGCTGTGCCCGGATTTCTCCGCTGGTGGCGAACACTACCGCCTTGCAGGCGCTCGATCCAATATCTACGGCCAGCAGGCTCATGCTTCCCCTTCGAGGCAGGTCAACGTTGCAGAAAATTTCCCACTGCGACGCTCAGTTGACGTTCGCGCGGTCCAGTTCCGGTTACGCACGCTTCCCCGCGGTCGATCGTAACGCTTTTTACTCCCGTGAAATCTTCTGGAACCATGAACAACATGATCAGAAAGCGAACCGCAAGGCTAGACTTGGCCGGCAGCCAGCGATACGTCCGTTCTCCAAACAATGGACCCTGGTCGATGGTGTCGCGACGAGGGATCGCAAACGGAGTCGTGCTGAATTCCATGCCACGGCAAAAAGTCTTGCCTTTCCAGGGAGCGACTGCGCGATTGTTGCGCTCTTCCCAATTGCCGACCCAGGGAAAATCGCTGCGTCGGAACGCATAAACAACTAATAAACGCTGGCGCGGATTGCAGGCGCTGACGAAACCGATCTCTGCCTTGGGATCGAGCAGTTGCGCGGTATAGTGACCGAAGCGCCCATCCACCGTAGTGCGCAAGTTGTGATGGCCACTATCTTTTTTGGGCGCTTCAGGCCAGTCAAACTCCGCATCGGGCTGGAGAAAAATTCTCTCGCTGTATCCCGGCGGACAAACTTTCGCTCGCGTCGCCGGCATGTCGAAGATCGTCGTCCCACATTCCAGGAAGGGAGGGCCAAAGGTCACGTGCTCATTCCAGGAAATCGGGCGGTCATAGCCGCTCAGGTTCTCCGCTTGCTCTTCGCAATAGATGACTGGATGCTTGCGGTCCAACGAGATCGTCCGAGCGAAATCGATCTGCGCCTCGGGAAGCGGGCAGCCGTAGCTCAGCGTCGGCCGAGTTGAAGCCGGGTTCCTCATCTTCTTCCACCGTATTGATGGCGCCTCGCCGTGCGTGGTAAGCCCGGCCGCGGTCTCCTCTTTTGATGGCGGGCCAAAATGATCAAAACTCAAGCTATGCCCGGCGATGCCGGCCAGCAATCGGCCATCGGGCGGAGGCCCGTAAACGCGCCGGTGTTTGCCGGGTGAGTATCGCTCAGGGTCGATCGTCGTCCAGTGCGGCTTCCACAGCGGATTCACTCCCGGGACGCTGTTCAGGCTGAGCTCGCAGATGTGCCCTCCACCCTCCAGTACGGCAACATGTCCCCATTCTGCGCTGATGCGATAACCAGCGCGTCCGTCCAGGATGTCCCCCGATCGTCGCACTCCGATCTGGTCGCGCTGCGCCATTATTTTCTCGTTTCAAGCAACTCAGTGTCGTCGAGCACAGCGCGTGCACGCCGCAAAAACAACATCATGTCCGCGGCCTGAAACACATTGCGGCCAAAAAAAACGCCGGCTGCTCCCGCTCGTGCAACCTCGCGAACTACTTCCAAGGAGTCTTCATCGGAACCCTGACGGTTGCCACCAAGCACAAGGATGGGAATCGGGCAACCTTTGATGACGGTCTTCATCGAAGCGGAATCGCCGGTGTAGTCGGTCTTCACCGCATCCGCCCCAAGTTCGGTCGCCATGCGGGTGTGAAGATTCAACCATTTTGGCTCGCAGGGATTCTGTACGCCCTTGCCGCGGGCCAACGATTCGACAATGAGCGGAATGCCGACTCGCTCACATTCGCGCGCAACCTCGGCAGTTCGGGCAATCTCTTTACTCTCGAATTCGATATCGCCGGTGCCGACGACCATATAGGTCAAGACGGCATCTGCGCCCTGACGCAAGGCATCCTCCGGGCTGGCGAGCAAGGCGCTGCGCAGTTCGCCATCTCCACCATTCGCAAGTGTCGACCAGACCGTCGTCCAATCAATGCGAGCGATGAGAGCGGGCAGAGGGCCTTCGCAGGACGATTCTGCAAACTGACGAAGGAGGCCCAGATTCAGAAGCACCGCGTCCACTTTGGCTTCGGCGAAGCGTCCAATCTGGCCGAGTGGATCCTCTGTCCCGGGGATCGGACCTAAGACCAGAGCATGGTCAAACGCTACCACCAAGGCGCGATGTTCCGCGCCGCCCAGTACGCGACGCAACCGGATTTTCTTGCCACAATCGCTCAAAACGCCCTCTGATGGCAAATGCTCGGCGACCAAAGTAGCGTGTATGTGAGCGATTGTCAATGCTTTCTGTTTGAATGTGTTCGCACGGAATTTCTTGGGGAGGGAGTTCCGGCCTCTGCCACCACCACTTGCAGACCCGCCTCGCGAAGCTCCTTGATGTACTTGGGGGCGGTGTCGGAGTCGGTGACCAGTGTGTCAATATCGGTGACCGGACCGACATAGGCGAAGGATTGCCTGCCAAACTTTCCGTGATCGGCCAGCGCGATTCGTGTCTTGGCCGCCCGGGCCAACATCTTCTTGATCTGCGCTTCCGCGTGGCTGGCGGTAGAGACGCCGTATTGCGGATCAATTGCGCTTACGCCCAGTACCGCCTTGTCCAGTCGTATTTCCGATAAAGCGCGATGGGCCCATTCGCCGAAAAAGAAAAACGTGTCTTTCTGAAGCTCGCCTCCAGTGCAGAGAACGGCCACGCCAGGACTGCGTTGCAGCTCGCAAACGATGGTAGGAGAATTGGTAACTACCGTCAGGCGATGGCGATGCACCAGAAGTCGTGCCAGCTCAAGCACCGTGGTGCTGGCTTCAAGAAAAATAGTGTCGCCGTCCAGCACCAACTGCGCCGCAGCCCGCGCAATCTGCCGCTTCTCGTCGCTGTTGCTTCGCAGCAACGCGTCGTAGGAGGGTTGAAAATTCGTACTGGAGGTGCGTGAAACTGCGCCGCCGTGAGACCGAACCAGCACACCTTCCTGCTGCAAAGCTGCCAGATCGCGCCGGATGGTTGCCGATGTGACCTTCAGTCTCTCGCACAGCTCCGCGGCCGTCACGCTGCGTTGCGCTGCCAGAATCTCGCGGATCTGAAACCGCCGTTCTTCAGCCAGCATAGGCAAACTCGCGGAAATTGTATCTGAACGGAGCCCAATAAACCAAGCATGATCAAAAATGAAGATTGACAAACGTGCACAAAGTGAATAGATTCGTGCAAATCTGCATTCGCGCATCACAATGCGAAGTAACGGAGCTGCCCAATGGAATGTTCTACTCCGTGGTTTGCATCTCGCTCAGTCTGGTCCAGCCACACTACTCTCCTGCTTCCGTTCTTAATCGTGATTCTCGCCGCGGTGTCGTGGGCGCAAAAAGATACCGGAGGAATTGCCGGCACCGTCATCGACCCAAGCGGCGCCCTCATCAGCGGAGCTAAAGTGACCGTGACTGATGTGGACCGCGGTACCACCTTTACCACGACCACGACGGCTCAGGGCGAATACACTGCCAGTCCGCTGAAGGTTGGCCGCTACAACGTATCTGTCGAAGCGAAGGGTTTTAAGAGAAGTGAAGTTGGCCCCATCGTGGTGGATGTGCAGGCGCTACCGAGAGTCGATGTCAAGCTGCAAGTCGGCACAGTTGCCGAGACCGTAAAAGTTACATCCCAGGGTCCGCAGCTTGAAACCGAGACTTCTGACCTCGGCGAGGTGGTCAACAGCCAGCAGATCCTGACACTCCCGCTGAACGGGCGCAACTACGCGCAGCTGGCCCTTCTGGGCGCGGGAGTAGGCCCGGCCGAGCCGGGTTCCCGCGTGGAGACCAGTTTCGGCTTCAGTTCCAACGGCGCCCGCTCGCTGCAAAACAATTTTCAGCTCGATGGCATCGACAACAACTCCGACCTGGGCGACGTATTGAACGGCAGCGCCTACGTCATTCAACCTTCGGTTGACGCCATCGCTGAGTTCAAAGTCCAGACCAACGCCTACGGCGCAGAATTTGGACGCGGCAACGGCGCCGTGATGAACGCCGTCATTAAATCCGGAACAAACCAGTTTCATGGCGACGCTTACGAGTTTCTGCGGAACGACGTGCTCGACGCCCGCAATGCTTTCGATGAATTCGGCCGGCAACCGTATCAGCAGAATCAGTTCGGCGCCACGCTAGGCGGACCCATTATTAAGGACAAGACCTTTTTCTTCGGCGATTATGAGGGGCTGCGAATCCGTCAGGCCCTGCCGCAACTCGTCCTGGTTCCGACGCCGGCTGAGATCAGCGGCAATTTTTCGTCGTTCTTGACCACCACCGCGGCGATGGCCGTCGACGCAAACGGCAATCCGACTAGTCAGGTCGCTCGCGATTGCAGCGGACACCCAACATTCGTGGGAGAGATCTTCAACACCTACCAGACACAGGCCTCCAATTTGAATCCGGGCGGTTTTTGCGGCGTGCCGATCGGAGTTGACGCCTCAGGAAATCCAACAAATATTTTCCCCAAGGGCTTGATTGATCCGCTGGCCGCGCGGCTCTCGGCGCTGTTTCCCGCTCCGAACGTGAATCTCAACGGGTCCAATTTTCTGGCGGAGCCGAAGCGACAAACAACCCAAAATAATTTTGACGTCCGCGTCGATCACACCATCAGCAGCCATGACAACCTCTTTGGCCGGTTCAGCTATGAAGATCAGCCGAGCTTCATTCCTTCACCGTTCAACAATGCGCTGGATGGCGGTGCATTCCAGGACGGTTATCAGGACGATTCCTACCGCAGCGCGGCCATCAGCGAAACCCACACCTTCTCGCCGACCACGGTCAACGAACTGCGTCTCGGTTACAACCGCATCAACTCTCATCGTTTTCAATTGAATTACAACAACGATGTAGCCGCACAGCTGGGTTTCCCCGGCGTCCCGTTCGGACCCAACAACGGCGGCTTGCCGAGCATCTCCATTGCTGACGGCACAGCAGCCATCGGAAGCTCGGGCTTCCTGCCATCGGTTGAGAAACAGAATGCTTACGTGATCGCTGAAAATCTGACCAAGGTCCACGGCCGGCATTCGATGAAGTTCGGCACCGAGTTGCGTTTTGTCGAGTTCACCATTTTTCAGCCCGCGGCTTCGCGTGGTACGTTGGGCTTTGCCAGCGATTTTACCGATAATGCCGCTGCGCCCACCACGGGGGGCGAAGCATTTGCCACGTTTCTTCTGGGCATACCGGACACTGCGACGCTCACCAACCAGCACAACGTTGACTACCACCGTGGCGACTATTCGTGGTTTGCCCAGGACGATTTTCGCGCCACATCGAAGGTGACCTTGAACCTTGGGTTGCGCTATGAAGTGTTCACCACGGTCAAAGCCCAGAACAACGAATTGGCGAACTTCGATTTCGCCACCGATTCTCTGGTGGTTCCGCAAGGCCAGACAGCCACATTAACGCCCACAATAGCTTCTTTCATTCCCATACAGCGTAATGGGTCGTCAGGCCTGATTTCTCCAGATCTGAAAGCTTTTGCGCCCCGGCTCGGTCTCGCCTATCAGATCACAGATAAGCTGGTTTTCCGTGCAGGCTATGGAATTTTCTACGGTGGCGAGGAGAACGGACCGTTTTCCAACCCTAGTCCCGGTTTCAACCCGCCTTTTTTTGTCACGGAAAACTTCACCCAGCCGTGTTTCCTGTCAGCCGCGAATCCCAGCGGTCCAAACTGCGCGCTGGTGGGCCCGGAGAATGTCACCTTGAGCCATCTGTCCGGGGGATTTCCGGCTAACTCGCTCACAGATCCGAACACGCCTACGCTGTTCTCGGAAGCCACGAATTTGCCAACGCCCCACAATCAGCAATGGCACCTGGGATTTCAGTACCAATTGCCGAGCGACATGATGCTGGACATTTCTTATGCCGGGTCGCATGGATCCGACCTGTTCGGAATGTATAACGGCAATCAGGCCCAGCCCAACGTGGCCTTCTGCACCAGCAACGGCAATACTCCCCAGAACTGCCCGACCGCGCCGCGGCGTCCGTTTCCCGCGGTTGACGGCACCATCTACACCCTCCGCGCCAACGACATTTCCAACTATGACGCGCTGCAGGTGCATCTGGAAAAGAGATTCTCCCATGGGCTGCAGTTCGGGGCTTCATACACCTACTCGCACGCGCTCGACGATGCTTCCAGCGCCAGTCTGGGCTCGCTCAACAACGGCGATTTCCGCAACCAACTCTATCCCGGACTGGAGTACGGCAATGCAGACTTCGACGTACGCCATCGCTTTGTCATCAACTATGCCTATCAGTTGCCGTTTGGGCGCGGGCAGCGCTTCGGTCACGATGCTGGCGGCGCGCTGAACCAGATCATTGGCAATTGGCAGGTGGCTGGCATCGTGACGGCGCAAAGCGGCAACTGGTTCACGATTACGAACGCCATCACCAACGTCTCTACCGCCGACGGTGGCGGAGCCGTCGGATTCTTTGAGGTGCGGCCCAACGTTGTCGGCAATCCGAATGGAACGCCGTGCGTGCCGGGAACTCTGTTCAACACCTGTGCCTTCGCAGACAACACAACCTTCTTCACCTTTGGCAATGCTGGCAGGAACGTCGTTAAAGGGCCGGGCCTGCAGGACTGGGACTTTTCTATCTTCAAACTGTTCCCGGTTCGCGAGCAGATGCACTTTGAATTCCGGACGGAGTTCTTCAACATCTGGAACCATGTCAACCCACTATTAGGCCCTGTGGGCGCAATCAGCCAGGAACCGGTGGCAGTCGAATTCGGCACGCCGCAGTTCGGTCAGTCCATCGCGGCGCGTGATCCGCGCTTTATTCAGGTTGCGCTGAAATTTTATTTCTGAGCTACCCTCGAAACCGGCCACACAAGGGAGTCGGCAAGCAAGACCGGCAACAAATTCCGCAAGCGAAAGGAAATCCTATGACGCGCCTGACCATCTCCAACTTGGATCTTTCCACGCGCCTTCGTTTGCTGGTGCTGAGCAGTCTGCTGTTGCTGAGCAGCTTCGCGGGCGCGAGCCCGCTGACGATCACAACCCCTTCACCCCTGCCGAACGGAACGGTGGAGACCTTCTACAGCACCGCGCTTGCCGCGACCGGCGGCACAGCTCCTTACGCCTGGACCATCACCAGCGGGAGTGTGCCGGGCTTGAACTTCAGCTCAACCGGCGTATTGAGCGGATCGCCCACCGCCGCGAATACCTACTCGATCACGGTGCAGGTGATTGACTCGACCGCTCCAAGTCATCAGACTGCGACTGCGACCTTCAACCTTACAACCACGGTATCGGCCAACGCGAACTACTTCGTCTCAAACAGCGGAAGCGACCAGAACGGAAATGGATCGATTAATTCTCCCTGGGCAACGATCACCCACGCCATCAACACCGTCGGCGGCCCTGGTGTGACCATCAATGTGCGCGCCGGTTCATACAATGAGCACGTCTCGATCAACAAATCCGGGTCGGCAACTGGCGGCTATTTCATTCTCAGAAATTACGACTACCCGAGCGTAGCCACGATCAACGGTGCCGGGATCACCATCGGCAGCACGGGATATGCCTACGGATTGGTTGACGTCGTCGGCCAAAACTTCACCCCAAGCTACATCACAATCGACGGCTTCGAAGTCTACAACTTCACCACGACCAACGACAATCTCACGCCAGCGGGGATCCACGTTCAAGGCTCGGGCACCAATATTCAGGTGCTGAACAATTACATTCACCACATTTGGAACACTGGCAAGGCCTCGTCGCACGACGGTACTTGCGGTACGCCCTCCCCGCAAGGGTTCGGGATGGTGGTCGTCGGCACGAACGGGAAAGCGCCTTTGACCAACGTGACCCTCACCGGCAACGAACTTACTGACCTGCAGACAGGCTGTAGCGAGTCGTTCACCGTCAATGGCAACGTGAACGGATTCCTCGTTTCGCACAACACCGTGCACAACACCAGCAACATCGGCATCGACGCCATTGGCGGCGAGGGTGTCGCGTCGGGATACCACCAATACAATGGCTCGCCGAACGATCAGGCCCGCAACGGCGAGATCAGCGACAACACGGTTTACACCATCCACTCGAACTCGCAGGGCGCAGGCGGAGTCTACGGGCTGAATTGTTATTGCGCCGACGGCCTTTACCTCGATGGCAGCGCGCAAATCACGGTCGAACGCAATATTGTTTATGACGTCGACCTCGGAATTGAAGTGACCGGAGAAGGCGCGAAACAGAATACGACCAACAATGTGGTCCGCGACAACCTGTTTTTCTACAACTCCTATGTCGGCATCAGCATCGGCGGCCAGGGAACTCCCGGCGGGTCGTCGAACTCAACGATTGTGAACAATACCACCTGGAGCAACGGCGTCACGGCGGCTTCCGGGCCGCTGGGAGAGTTCGCGACCGGAACCAAGCTCACCGGCACCAACATCGTCGACAACAACATTTTCTACGCATCGACTGTGAGCGGAACGCTGGTGCACGCGGTCACCACTTCGACCGTCGCACTCAATTACAACCTCTATTACGCGCCCAGTTCCTCCGAGAAATGGGTTTGGGGCGGCAAGACCTATAAGACCTTCACTTCTTACCAGTCAGGTGCGAAACAGGACGCGAACTCGCAGTTCGCTGATCCGCTGTTCGTCAACATCAATGCGAATCCGCCGAAGACGCTGCCCAACTTAAATGTCCAACCGGGTTCGCCGGCGCTGGGGAAGGGAACGCTTCTCGCCCCGATTTCGATCGTCGGGCCTTTTGACGTAACCGGAGTCACGCCGCGCATTCTGGTGACGAACGACACCGTCGACGTGGGAGCTTACGAACAATAATCGCAGTCCGACGGATTCATGAATTTTGTAGAGCTGCGATATTCGCGCGTGACTCGCTTCCTTAGTCTGTTCCCTTGTACTGGGTCGGTGGCGGAATCTCTAAATTTCCTTTCACCGATACTGAAGCTTGCTTTTCCGCCGCTATTCCATCGACTCCGTCAACGGTCACGCGCACGGCGTACTGCCCTTCTTTCGTGTACGCATGGCTGACTCGCCTGCCACTCTCGCTTGTGCCGTCACCGAAATCCCAGCGATACGTAAGGGCCGGTACGCCGGCAGGATCAGCGTCGGCAGCGAGTTTGACGTCTTCGTTTATCTTGGCGTGGTCCGGAACCTTAACCGTCAGTGCTGGCGCAGCCGGAGCCATCGACGTGTCGATAATTTTGATCAATCTTACTGAATGACCCGGTTGCTCAAGATTGATGGAATCAGCCTCGGCCGATAGAAGAGCCGTGGGATCGAAAACGTTCTTGAAGTCGTAGTTGTGGCCTGCATACAGACCCAGCTCAGAGAACGACAACCGATGACTCCTGGTTTTTTCCGTCCAATTGAAGGCCGCAAGAATCGACTGCCGCCCATCCTCGTGCAGCAAGAACACGCTGGGCAGTTCGTCCTCGGCGCTGTAGCTGAGAAGGTCGAGAGGAATTGCAGCGCGCCCCAGCTTGGCCATTTGCAGAAGATCAGGATTCGTGACCAGTGCCACCCGGTCCGCATCACTTCCCAGAGTTGGCAGGTCGTCGCCGATTTCGAACATTCCCCCAGATACGGCCGAAAGTGCGATCGACACCTCGGCCTCGCTCAAGGTGAGCGGCGCCGGAATTTTTCTTTCCTCGATAAGTTGCCGCGAGACGGTGAATGCATCCGGATCACTGATGAAGAAATTCCGGTGCATGTAAAAGCGGGCTGCAATGCCAGGCGCGGCTTCCTTGCTGCGTTCGAACGTGTGTCCAGTGTCCTGGGACACCCGCCCGTCGTCCACCAGACCGACCGGCGTCAGCATGGGGCTGCCGTCTTTATCCAGCAGAACATCATTTCCCACCGCTTCGCGAATGACCTGCAATCCAATCCGCAGCGCTTCCAGGGCGGTGGTGTGAGGTCGAAAATAGTAGCCCTCGATCGCAGTGTTATCCATGAAGTCGAGCTTGATGTATTTCACTCCCCACTCCCGCACCAGCGTGTTGTAGGTCTGGCGCAGAAACTTCTGCGCCTCCGGATGGGTCGTGTCCAGCACAAACACACGCTCGTTCCGGACCTCCTCGTCCGTGGTGATCGGAATGGGCACACCCTTCGCGTTGTGCACCAGCCAGTCCTTGTGGTGCTGATAAATTGAACTGAACTCGCCGACCTCGAACGGCGCGGTCCAGATGCCGATGGTGAGTCCAAGCTGCTGAATCCGTTGCGTCAAGGGCCGCATCCCGTGCGGAAACTTCGAGGCGTTCGGGGTCGCATAGTCTCCGCGCGCATATCCATATCCGAAGTCGAAATGGAAGTAGTTGTAACCGAGGTCCAGGAGGTGCTGCGCCTGCCACAGCGCGTTGGTGAAGGTATTGCCTTCGGTGATCTTCATGTAAAACGCAGTCCAACTCCACCAGCCCAGCATGTTTTCTTCCGGGATGCGGCTGTGGTGCAGTTGTTTTATGGCCGCGCCGTAGTTTTCGAGCTGCGCGTGGTAGTCGGGTCCAACGGCAAACATGAGGCGTTCCGCAGAAAGGTTCCCGCCCGGTGGAAGTGGCAAGTTCAATTCAACCAGATTTTCCTTGGGCGCTTTGCGCATCCCGGAGTCTTCCTCGGTCGCCTGAATCTCGGTCGTGCCCGTCGAGTCCACCGTGAAGCCGATGATGCTCGGGCTGGCCGATCCGGACTGCGTTTTCAAATGGAGGATGGTGAGCAGGCGATCTGCAGTGAGCGCCCCAAAGAAAACGCTCTCCTTGCTTTGCTGGTTGTAAATCAATTGGCTGCCCACGGCCCGATGAGTAGTGTTCTTAGGCACTTTTCCCAGATCGTAGATTTGCAGCGGCGGCCAATCCTCGCTGAAACTGTCGGATAGGACTCGATCCGAGCTTGGACTGGCATGAAGATTTAGAATCTCGTTGCCAACCGCCTCCACACTGCGAATGCTCTCGACCATGAATTTCTGCGCAGAGTGGTTCTGAACCTCGACCTGGATCTCGCCGAGGGGGCGTCTTTCATAGACGCGGATCGTGTACGTCAGATCGGGCCGGCCTGGCAGTCCGCTCGACCTGACCGTCGCCTGTCGACCCCGGCCGAGGGTGTCTTCAAAGTCGGCGCCTGCTATCTCGTGCCTGGGATATTGGTCGGATCGAATCCAGCGATGGTCCACCTCTGTCGCGACCGCCGCGCGTATCACTGGGGATTCTCCCCCGCCTGTGGTGATCGCGTAGGAGCTGTCAGCGGAACTAATCCTGACGAGCAGTGTTTCATTCTTAAGTTCGAGGTCGGCCGAATACGCCAACGGCGCGAAGAGAAATAGAAGGACGACCGAAATCGGAGTGATGCGTAGGAATGAGTTGCAAAATGGTTTCAGCGTGACGTGAAGACCGTGCGTGCAGAGCAAGCTGTCACCTCTGTCCGAAAGAGTTTAATCTCGACCACGTTCGATCATAAACGAACAGAATCGATATACAAAACATTACATCTCGCCACATTTGTGAAATCAGAAATCCCGATATACACTGTTGGCCCATTCTCAAAGCAAGCGAGGGATTGGTGGGAAGGTCTGTAGGATTTTTTCTTTTGACCGTTGTTTTGCTTGTGCCCTCAGTCGGCTTCGCCCAGCTACCCTCGTCTCGATGTGATTCTGCCTTGAGCCAGTTTGAAGACTGCGCCTGGCTGACTGACAGCGAACCAAGGCAAAACGTCGACCTCGCCGCAGACCCCGCTTCTGCCGCGCCTCTTCCTGATTCGCCGACTGCGGACGATTCTCAAGACACGCGGGCAAGCCTCACCGATAAAGATTCCAACGTCAGTGTAAACATGATCCAGCCGAGTCAACCCGAGCGCGAAGGCTTTCATTGGAAGCAAGCTCTAAAGGAATCGTTTACTTTCCTGGTGATCGAGCAAGCCTACGTACTGCACAGCGATTTTGGCTGGGTGGTGTCGGAAAACGGATATCCGTTCAACCACTATTGGCGCGACTATAAGCAGTCTCTCTCCGAGTGGGTGCATTCCGGGTGGAACGACGGCGATCCCAATTGGTACGGCTATGTGGGCCATCCGATTCAGGGGGCCTTGACCGGCTTCATCCAGATTCAAAATGATCCTTCTGCGGAGAAGTTGGCGTTTTCCAAGACCAAGGCTTACTGGTGGAGTCGCTTTAAGGCTTTCTGGTGGAATGCCGCCTACAGCACGGAGTGGAACCTTGGACCGGTGAGTGAGGTCACCGTCGAAAAGTACGGCACCAAGGACCGGGCGCCGTGGAACTACAACGGATCTTTCCCGTGTTCGCACCATTGCCTGACCGGCGTGGGACAAATTGACATTGTGATGACGCCGTTGGGCGGCACCGGCTGGTTGATCGGAGAAGACTTTTTGGACAAGGAGATTGTCCAACGCCTCGAAGGCCACACCGGAAACCGTTTGCTGGTCGACACCGTCCGCATTGGCCTTAATCCCATTCGGACGGGCGCGAATATCCTGCACGGAAAGCATCCCTGGTACCGTGCCTCGCGCGATCCGGAAGGGATGAGCCTCATCAGTAGTGACCAGAAGACGGCCGTGCCCGCTCCCGAGGTCCCCAAACAGTTTCCCACGAGTGGAGATGTATTTCTCGGGTACTCACACATCGGTTCAACTCACTGCGAAGCGCCAATCTCGGATGCGGTGGCCGTCTGCGATTCTTTCTCGACCAAGATCTCCAGTCTGAGCGGATGGAACACATCGGTGGAGAAGAAGTACCTGCGCTACTTTGGATTGGTCGCCGATTTCGGTGGCGAGTATGGCAATATCAGCGAAAGCAATTTCTTGTTCGGTCTGCGAGGCGGGGCCTCGATTTGGGGGTTCCGGCCGTTTGCCGAGATGCTATTCGGAGCCGCGCGCGTCCAGGAAAACGGCTCTGCGATCTCAAAGCCCAACACATCTTTTGCGGAAGCTCTGGGCGTGGGGGCCGATATGCGACTGACCCGCCGGCTGGGTTGGCGTATTCAGGGGGACGAACTCCGGACGGAGTTGACTGCCATCCAGCAGCGCAACCTTCGCATCTCCACTGGACTGCTGATTCACTTCTAGGAGTTTTGATTGTCAGCACGGGCCGGCCTGACTTTTCACTAACCCTGACTTTTCATTAACTGTGATACTCTGGCCCGCCATGCAGGCTGCGCTCTGCGAGTTCCGCCACCGCTGGTGGATAATTTTCTTCATTTTCCTCACAGCCTTCTGCTCTCTCGCTGCGGCACAAGACAACGTCTTCCCAGTAGTGGAGAAGGGAACCTGGGACTTCAGCGCGTGGACCGCCGTGGCAACTGGGGAAGAAACTCGAAATTCCTTCACCCAGGCACAAATTTGGACCGCCGGATTCTTCGCCGGCAAGGTGCTAACTGGTGAGTTCGGCCGCGGCTGGCGCCGTGCCAGCTTTGAAGTGGGATTCGACCTGGTTCCGGTGTTTGTGCAAAGCAGGACTCAAACCGTGTATGGCGGCGGTTTTGATCCGGTTGTGTTGCGGTTCAACCCCGGCCACCATTTCGGTCGCATGGTGCCGTACATCGAATTGGCTGGAGGCGGGGTCGCTACCACTGCAAATATCCCTCCCGGAAAAGATACCTCAGACTTTAACTTCACAGCGAGGGGTGGCGGTGGCATTCACATATTTACGCGAGGCCGGCAATCTTTGGATATCGGGTGCCGATGGTTCCATGTCTCGAACGCCAATCTGGCAAGCTTTAACCCGGAATTCAACGGTGTGCAGGTCAGCCTGGGCTACCATTGGTTCAAATAGCCAACCTTCGGATTCTGTTCGGTTCGTGGAAAGCCAGCGGCATGCGGCGACCAGAGCTCGGCGGACGAACAAGCTGGCCTAGGAACCACATGCTAGTGCCCAAACAAACAACAACTTACTCGCATTTTTCCGCAAAATCATATATCCTTTTTCGTCGAACCCCTTCTGGCTGATAATGATTCTAAGGGCGCCATCGCTGCGCATACGATGGGACCCAGAGGACTGTGATGTCTGCTGAAGTTGAAACCGTACAGGTTTTTATCCTGGCTGAGAACCGGCTGCTGCGGGAAGCCCTCACGCGTATCCTCAACAAGAAGAGCGAGCTACGGGTGGTCGGGGCATCGGCTTTTACGCCTGACATTGTGCAACAGATCACTCATCTCGCCCCCGATGTACTGCTCTCGGATTCGGCCGCGATGGCGCTTTCCGAACTCAGGCTGGTTCCCGAGGTTCGTGCCGCCATTCCAGGACTGAAAGTGGTCATGATCGGGATGGATTCGAACCGCGAAACGTTCTTACGCGGAGTTCGGGACGGGATCGTCGGCTACGTGCTCAAAGATGCCTCCGCCGCTGAAGTGGCCGCAGCAGTCCGTGCCGTGGCTATGGGCGAAGCGGTTTGCCCCCCGGTTTTGTGCCGTGACCTGTTTGAACAGGTCGCCAAACAGACGTCACCGTCCGCCAACGGGTTTGTGATCCGACACAATCTTGGCCTTACCCGCCGCGAGCAGCAACTGGTCCACATGATCAGCCGCGGACTCACCAACAAGGAGATTGCCGCAGAACTCAACCTCTCGGAGCAGACGGTGAAGAATCACATTCATCGCATGCTGCGCAAGCTCGGCGCCAGCGATCGGCTGGCCGCCGTCGAACTCTGTCGATTACCTGAGGCGGTCGCCTGAACCAAGCCTGCTCGTCCCAGCCCAGTACTTTTTAGGTACTCGTTCATCTGGCGAAGAGGCCAACCTGCCGCTTTCGCTTAAACTGCTTGGTACTACCAAGCTTGATTCCCTGGGATCGGATTTGAATCTTACTTTTTTCCCGCGAGTGGTAGAAACTGCGCGGCACGGAGAAAACCGTGCAAAAGATCAGAGTTTTAGTAGCCAACCGGCCGCGTTTGATGAAGGATCTGGTTCTTGCCACCATCGGCGACCAACCCGATATCGAGATCGTCGGCGAGACCGAGCACGACGGGGAAATCACGGAGCTAGTGGAACGCACGCGTCCCGACTATCTCATCATTGCCCTGGAAGAACCGGAAGTGCGTCCCGGCCTGAGCGGCTTTTTGCTGGGCCGCTACCCGCAAATGAAGATTCTTGCCCTCGCTGCTGAGCGTAATAACGGGATCTTCTACTGGGCATTTGTCGACATTCGTTCGATCCCGGTTGAATCCTCCGAGCAGAGCATCCTGGGCGTGCTGCGGAATCGATCGGAGCTGGTGGCAGGTTAGCGCGGTCAGGGTTCGATGTCTGATTCGCCGATAACCTGTCGATGCGCGACTTTGTGTGTTGCCAAGGGTTTGGGAAACGAGGTTGGTCCGGGTAAGACGGCCAGGATCGATTGAACTGGTTGACGAATTACACTCTGTACTTAGAAGTGCCTTAAATTGAATGGGTTAGCTCACATAATCCTCCTAAGTGAGAGGGCGGAGCTGCAAGAGACCCCTAATGCAGCGCGCGAATGAGATAGCTGTTCTAGTCCTCGGGTTCAGATCGGGAAGCAGAAAGATTCCAGTATGCGGCTCTCAGTAAAATCACAAGGAGAAAAGGAGAAACAACCATGCGCAACAGCTTTCTGACGGGGATCTTCGGCCTGGTATTAGGGCTGATCATTTCCACCGCCTTCACTCAGGCAGCACAAACAACCGGACAAGGGCAAACGCCAAACATGCAGGTTGCGGGTCAAGTAGCTGGGTCAGTAGAAATGCAGAGCGTGCAAAGAGGGGATGCCCCAGGAGAGATTCGCCATGCACTTGATAAACTGCAAGAGGCGCAAGACCACCTGGCTCGTGCAGGAGGCGAGTGGGGCGGCCATAAGGCTAACGCGATCAATTTGATTGGCCAGGCTCAAAAGGAGCTCAACCTGGGTGTCGACTGGGCCCACCAGCACGGAACTTACTAGTTGCCGGTAGAAGCCGACGTTGCTAATCGAATGGCATCCCTCTGACCTGGTGAAGCAGGTCATTCTGCCTGCTCACCAGGTCGGGGACTCCTTCTCTTTTCCAAAACACGGTTGGGCAGCGGCAGAGATTTGCGATACCTGTAGTCAAGTTGTATCCTTTGCAGTAGACCATCCTGGTAACGAATCGATCCCAGTTTCAGCGGTTTGGGCCGCATGGAGATGTTATGAGTAGACTCTCTCTTGTCGTTGGTCACTTGCGAACTTTCACCGTTGCCGTCCTCTGTGTCGAATTGGCATGTTCTGCGATAGCTTGGAGTCAGAGTCAGCAACGCCTGTCCTACACACCCAGCACGGCCATTGAGCAGGATAAGTCTCGAGCTGCAAGCGAAGCCGAGGAAATGGTTTCGCTGTCCGCCGATCAGATTGTGAGCGTTCTCACCGACGAACCGGGGCTGATGCTTGAGGTCAAGAAAGCACTGGTCAGAAAGGCTTTCGAGCAAGGCAGGATGGTGGATCGCAACGACCTGACAGATGATGCCGTATATCGGATGATTCGCGAAGACGAGGATGTCCGTATCATTGCGACGAAGGAGATTGAGGATCGCGGTTATATTAAGGCTAAACCGACACGTGACGAGATCGCAAAGAACCTGCCGTGTCGTGCGCCGATGACGCCCGATGTTCTCAAACTTCAGCAGCAAAACTCGACCGATGCGACAACAGCAGCCCAAAGTGCACCAGGCCACAAACAGACCCTAAGTCAGGAACAGCTGTATTGGGCGGAGCATGAGAATGACTTAGATTGCTATCTGACCCAGTACCTGCCCTTCGGCACGGCGCAGTCCTTGTATCCCGTGACGACCTCAAATGGACAGACCCCTCCCCAGCAACAGCAGGCATACCCTTCTTCACAGTACCCGCAGCAGTATCCGCCGAACACATCTCCCTTACAGAACCCGGGACGGTATCCTCAGCAACAATACCCGCAGCAGCAGTATCCGCCATCGCAGTACGGACCCCAACAGCCCTACACACCCTCCCAGCCGCAGCTCAACTTCACTCAGTTGCAGGAACCTCCCCAAGGCTACTTCGGTATGGAAGGTGAAGAGAACGAGATGCTTGACATCCAGCCTGGAGAGCTAAGCAGTTTGGTCAGTGCCAGTCAAGCAGGAGGCTTTCAGACATCCGGCGGTGGAATGGGCTCAATGAGTGGCGGCGGCTTGTCTGGTATGTCATTGCCTTCCTCGCTCGGTTCATCTGGTCTGGGTTCGATGGGGTCAACGGGCTCGATGAGTCCAATGAGTTCGCTGGGCACGATGGGATCCCCGTTTGGCATGCAAGGGCTGAGCGGTAGTTCTATGTTTGGCACGTCGGGTTTCCCGACGCAGGGTAGTCTTGAAAATCAGACTTATCCCGGGCTGCAACAGTACCCACCGCCTAGAGTGCCTGACCAGCCGAGGCTGTATCATCGTCCCAACCCGTACGCCGACATCCCCTCTCTGTACGATCTGTATGCGCAGTATCCAAGGCACTCGCATATGCTGGAGCGTTTTGGCGATGACGTATTCGTGTATGGAAGCGGCAATCTTGCCGAGCTGCCGATGGACATGCCGGTCGGGCCGGACTACGTCGTCGGTCCGGGCGACGGAGTAAGTATTGACATGTGGGGAGGCGTCTCACAGAAACTTCTTCGAGTGGTTGATCGTGCAGGTCTCCTGGCTCTTCCGGAAGTTGGCGCCGTGCAGGTCTCTGGGAAGACGCTGGGAGAGATACAACACCAGGTGCAGAACATTTTGCGGGGCCAGTTCCGAAATGTTGGCGTCGACGTTTCGCTGGCGCGACTGCGCACGATTCGCGTGTATATCGTCGGTGACGTCGAAAGGCCCGGCGCCTACGATGTGAGCTCATTGTCCACAGCGCTAAATGCTCTCTACCAGGCCGGTGGGCCTACATCGTCCGGTTCGATGCGAGTTTTGGAACACTATCGTGGCAAACAGCTCGTCGAGACCGTGGATGTTTACGATCTGCTCTTGCATGGTATCCGTGGGGATATGCAGAGGTTGGAGCCCGGGGATACGCTTCGCGTCCCACCCTTGAAAGACCAGGTAACCGTGCAGGGCATGGTGCGCCGGCCGGCAATCTACGAGTTGAATGGCGAGAAGAACCTGGCACAAGTGCTGGAGCTTGCTGGCGGCGTGTTGCCCAGCGGCACCTTGCGGCATGTAGATGTCGAGCGCATTGAAAGCCATGAGAGCCGCACCATGCTTCGTCTGGACATTCCGGAGACGAACAATGATGCCAGTGTCGCCAAGGCGCTGGACGATTTCACAATTCAGGATGGAGACAAGATTCGGATTACACCGATCCTGCCCTATGCGGATAAAACGGTCTACCTGGACGGCCACGTCTCCCGCCCTGGCAAGTTCGCCTACAGCGACGGCATGAAAGTCACCGATCTGATCAAGTCGTACAAAGACTTAATGCCAGAGCCTTCCACCTCGCATGCGGAGATCATTCGTTTGAGCCAACCGGACTTCACCCCCCAGGTTCTCGCATTTAACCTGGGTGACGCGCTGGCGGGCAAGGACCAGGATCTCGTACTCAAGCCGTTCGATACCGTCCGGGTTTTCGGCAAATATGATTTCGAAGATCCGCCGGTCATCACCATTACTGGCGAGGTGCGCGATCCCGGGGACCATCTCACCAACGGCCTTCCCCATTTGCGGGATGCAATTTATCTGGCCGGAGGAACTACGCGCGACGCCTTGCTGGACGATGCCCAGGTCTTCCGCAAAACCAGCGACGGAAAAATGACAGTCTTAAGCGTGAACCTGGCCAGGGCAATGGAAGGGGACGACAAGGACAACATTCTCCTTGAACCAAAGGATCGGGTGTTTGTGAATCGCGATCTTAACAAAATGGATCCGGCCACCGTTACCATCTCGGGCGCGGTTGGCCTTCCCGGTAAGTACCCACTCGGTGATGGGATGACTGCTGCCGGTCTGGTGCGTCTTGCCGGTGGGTTCAAGCGCAGTGCCTACACGGAAGAGGCTGATCTGACCAGCTATATGATCGAACACGGAGAGCGGATCGTCTCCGATCATCAAAACGTTCAGATCGCTAAAGCTCTGGAAGGTGAACCTGACACGGACGTGCGTTTGCACGACGGTGATGTCCTGACCATCCGCGAAGTCTCGGGATGGCAGGATCTGGGTGCGACCATCGAGGTGAAAGGGGAGGTGGCACATCCCGGAGGTTACGGCATTCAGCCCGGAGAACGTCTCAGTTCGATTATCGCCCGTGCCGGAGGCTTCTCGGCTTTGGCCTATCCCTACGGAGCAGTTTTCGAGCGCGTCGAACTGCGCGACTTGGAAGAAAAAAATCGTTCTGACTTAGTCCAGCTCATTCGCGCTGAACAGGCACAGATTAAGATTATCCCCGGCATGGATAACGATGACCAGATAAAACTAAAGGCAACCCAGTTGCTATACCAGAAGACCATCGACAATCTGCAAAATACCCCGCCGGTTGGTCGCTTGGTAATTCACATATCTTCTGACATTGAGAAGTGGGCCAACACACCAGCTGACATTCAAGTGCGCGCAGGAGATAGAATTTACGTCCCCAAGAAGGCGGGAATGGTGTTAGTGGATGGTTCGGTCTACAACCCAACCGGGATTACCTATAAGCCGGGCAAGGACGCTGGTTGGTACTTAATGCAGTCAGGTGGGCCCACGACAGCAGCAGACAAGAAATCCATCTTCGTGATTCGTGCTGACGGATCGGTTGTGGGCGGGACTGGCGGGCTATTCAGCGGCGGCGTGGAACACGCTGAGCTACGGCCTGGCGATATGGTCGTGGTACCGGAAAAGAACTTTTATTACGGCACCAAGTTCAAATCGACGCTGCAAGCTGCCCAGTTAGCGACTTCGATTGGCATCGCAGCCTACTACGTTAGCCATTTCTAGGATCAGGCTGAGTCTTGTCAGGCCATGCAAAGATTTCTGCACTACTGTTGTCCATTGTGCTGCTCGGCGCAAGGCTGGGGCTTGGTCAAACGGCAACGGCTTCGCCATCAGCCGTAGCCAACAGCAATCATGAGGTTGTTGCCCCGAACGTACCGCCGCCGTCACCGGCAGCAGCGGCGGACACAAACAATGACGGCTGGTTGCCGCCGGGCAGCGACCCCGACAACCGCTTGGTTTCCCCTTTTGTCAGGCATATTGTCGGAGACCAAAAGCAGTTTTGGACCGCTCCGGCGCGTTTGCAGGTGAAGAACCTCAAGTGGGTCGTCCCCTTCACGGCGGTAACCGGAGCCTTCATCGCCAGCGATAGCTGGTGGTCAAGACAAGTCCCAGCCAGTCATGTGTCCACCAGCAAGACCATTTCGGACTACACCGTATATTCGTTCATCGCACTGGGAGGCAGTTCGTTTCTCTTCGGCCACATGACGCACAATGATCATCTTTCGGAGTCGGGACTGCTTGCCGGGGAAGCCGCGATCGATGCTACGGGTGTGGCCTATGTCTTCAAAGAGATGACGCAGAGAGAGCGACCTTACCAGGGAAATGGCAACGGCAGCTTTTTCACGGGTGGGACTTCCTTTCCCTCCGAACACTCCGCCATCGTCTGGTCGGTGGCCAGTGTATGGGCGCACGAATACCCGGGCTGGTTCAGCCAGATGGCAGCATACGGTTTGGCCACGACTGTCAGCGCGACGCGCGTAACCGCCAAGCAACACTTTCCCTCGGATGTGATCATCGGGAGCGCTCTCGGCTGGTATTTTGGACGCCAGGTCTATCGGGCTCATCATGACCCGGAATTAGGCGGGTCGGGCTGGGGCAGTCTGGTTGATGAGAGAATCGGCGAGAGATCTCGCAACCCGAATTACATGGCTTCGCCCTACGTTCCGCTGGACAGCTGGATCTATCCCGCCCTGGAACGCCTGGTAGCGTTGGGGTACGTGAAGTCTGAAATCCTCGGTATGCGTCCCTGGACTCGCATGCAATGTGCGCGACTGTTACAGGATGCAGAGGACAAGTTTCCGGATAACGGCGCGGGAGAAGGCGAAGCTGGAAAGTTGTACGCGACCCTGACCGGTGAATTTGGAACAGAAGTCGCCAGGCTGGACGGAGCAGCCAACGTAAGCGCACGAGTCGAGTCCGTGTACACACGTGAGATGGGGATTTCCGGCACGCCGCTTCGAGACGGGTATCACTTCGGGCAAACCGTCATCAACGACTATGGCCGGCCCTACTGGGAAGGTGTTAATGACATCACCGGCGTAACTGCAGATGCTGAAGCTGGGCCAGTTTCGTTTTATTTCCGCGGAGAATACCAGCACGCACCCGCGATGCCTTCGTACTCTGCGCAGGCTTTAAGCGCCGTCGCCGCGGCCGACTTCACCCCGACGCTGGCCAATGGAACAGCGCAATATGACCGCTTCCAGCCCCTGGAGAGCATGGCGTCGGTGAACCTCAACAATGTCCAGATATCTGTTGGAAATCAGACTGCCTGGCTCGGTCCGGGAGAATCGGGATCGCTGCTGATGAGCAACAACGCGGCGCCGTTCCCCATGGTGAAGATTGAAGATGTGGCGCTGCGGGAGATACCTGGCCTGTCGCGGATCCTTGGTCCGTTCCGCACAGAATTCTTCGTTGGGCAGCTTTCGGGACAACACTGGGAAGAGTGTGATACCTGCCCCCAGAGGAATGCGCAAAATATAGTAGGTCCCAATATTGTTCCCCAGCCCTTTATTCATGGTGAAAAGATCAGCTTTCAACCGACTCCCAACTTCGAATTTGGCATGGGGATCACGGCCATGTTTGGCGGACCTGGTCTGCCGGTCACGTTTGGCAACTTCTTTCGCACGTACTACATCCATTCGGCGACGGCGGCGAACAATCCTGGGAAACGAATTTCGGCAGCCGACTTCAGCTATCGCGTGCCCGGCATAAGGAACTGGTTGACTGTATATGTGGATTCGTTGGTGGTGGACGAGATCTCGCCAATCGGTTCGACCCGCGCCAATGTGATTCCCGGGATCTACATGCCGCAAATCCCCAAGATTCCTAAGTTGCAACTGCGGGCCGAGGGAATCAACGAAACCCACACCACCGAGTTTTCTCCCGGTTTCGTTTACTACGATTTACGGCGCTATCGTTCCGGTTACACCAATGACGGTTACTTGTTGGGCAGTTGGATCGGGCGGGAGGGTCGTGGCGGACAGGGCTGGCTCACCTACTCATTCTCTCCCCGGAACAACCTTCGCTTAGGATATCGGCTGCAGGACGTGTCGAAGACTTTCATCGAAGGCGGTCGCCTGGCCGATTATTCCGCCAGCGGTGATTTTCGACTGTCGCACCAGTGGGCATTGTCAGGCCTTGTGCAATATGAACAGTGGCGGTTTCCAGTTCTTGCCTCTGCCAGGCAGTCCAATGTGACGGCCTCGTTGCAGTTGACGTATTACCCCAAGTGGAAGATTTCGAAATGACGCTATCCGTTGCAACGTCGGGTCTTGGCCGACCGCTAGAAGTGGCCGGCCATCGAAGATCCTTGAGCGATCAATCGGAGTGCCAATGAATTTGTCAGGTATTGCCAAGGCCGCGGCCAAAGTGGTTTTCCCAAACTTTCGAACGCGTTTAATGGCCCGGCGAGTTCTCTACTATCCCGTGGATACGATTGACTACGCGATTGGACACAGAAGCCGGCTGACGGCCCCCCGAGGTCTTTGGTTTGTTGGTGGTGAAAGCAATTTCCACGCCATCAATGAAGAATTCCTTGGATACTTTCAAACGCTCGGGGGACTGAAGCCCGATCACCGCGTACTGGATGTCGGCTGTGGAGTTGGCGTATTGGCCTCGCGGCTGACTTCCTTTATGAGTTCGAAGGGTTCTTACCTGGGTTTCGACATTGTGGAGCCTGGAATCAAATGGTGCCAGAAGCACATAACCACGCGCTTCCCGAACTTCCGGTTCTCTTACGCTGATCTTTACCACGAGCAGTACAATCCTCGGGGCAGCTTGAAACTGCTGGACTGGTCATTCCCGGTGCAGGACAGCGAATTCGATTTTATTTTCCTGAAGTCCGTGTTTACGCACATGGTGCCTGAACATATCCGCCATTACCTCGCAGAAATTCGTCGGGCGTTAAAAATGGGGGGCAGATGTTTCGCCACCATATTTCTGCTTAATCCTCAATCCACCCAGTTGATCCGGGAGGGTGTGAGCTCGCTCGATATTCGGCATTCTGTCGGTGATTACTATGTTCTGAATCCCCATCTGCCAGAATTGGCCGTCGGCATCCCCGAAGCTGAGATGGTCAGGTGGTGTGAAAAGCTCGGTCTCAACATCGTCGACAGACGCCCCGGTTCGTGGTGCGGCCGAGCGGAGCACAGCAGTTATCAGGACATCTTGGTTCTTAGCCCTGCGTGACAGCTGGTTGGATAATCATCCCTGGGGATGCTGCCTTACCGGTCGTCCGATAGGACCGGACATGCGGGACTCCATTTGGGGATACGGTGCGAGGGGTTCTTCATGCGGCGGTCGCTGATGCTTGCTTCGACCCCTTTCGCGGAGCAGAGCTGCCAGCTCAACGCAAGCGCTCGTTCTCGGCTTTGGTATCATTGGAGGTCACATGGTTCGTGTTTCACTGCACAGATCTAGATCCGCTGGGAATAGAATGAATTCCTCGGAGAAGTTAGCTTGAACCCACCTAATGAGCTCGAGGGTTTGACTGAGTTGGAAGCGATAGAGGGTGTTGACCGAGGAAATAGTAACGGCAACTATGTCCAACCTTCTGTGCATCGCACCGTTGAGAGATTGTCGCTGCTATGGCAGAATCGCCGTCGTCTCCGCCGTTTTGCGTTGTATGGGCTTCTCCTGTCCACAGCGCTGGCTTTCTGGAGGCACCCGTCGTACACCTCGACTACTCGTTTGATGCCCCCGGAGAAGGATATGGGTGGCTCGCCTCTTTTTATGATGGCCGCGATGGCCTCGGGTGGTGGCGGCTCCGGGTCTGGGAGTGGGGGTGGGAGTTCAGGCTCCAGTCTCGGCGACGTCGCGAGCCAGGTTCTTGGAAGCAAGAGTCAAGGAGCTTTGATGGTGGCGGTGTTGAAGAGCCGGACGGTAGAGGATAAGCTCGTCGACCGGTTTAACCTTCGCCAGCTCTATAAAGTCAAGTACCGGGATGATGCACGTAAGAAGCTGGAAAGCAAAACCGACATAGCTGAGGACAAGAAAAGCGGGATCATCGTCATCCAGGTCACGGACCATGATCCAAATCGTGCCGCCCAAATGGCGCAAGCCTACGTGCAAGGTTTGAACGATTTGCTGGCATCGGTCAGCACATCTTCGGCTCGCCGGGAACGCATTTTTATTGAAGGTCGACTCACGACCGTTGCGCACGATTTGGAGGTCGCGGAACAGCAGTTCAGCGATTACGCAAGTAAGAATACAGCCATCGACATTCCGGAGCAGGGGAAAGCCATGGTTGCGGCCGCGGCGATTTTGCAGGGACAACTGATTGCCGCCCAGTCCGAACTCGAAGGGCTTTCCCAGATGTACACTCCCAATAATGTCCGCGTGCGCTCCGCCCAGGCCCGGGTCGACGAGCTGCAAAAGCAGCTTGAGAAGATGGGCGGCGAAAATGCCAGCCTCGTGGCCAGCCCGCTTCCGAGTTCTGGTGTTGGCGACAAGGACATGTACCCCTCGATCCGCAAACTTCCCCTGCTAGGGGTGCAGTGGGCAGATCTTTATCGCCAGTCAAAAATTGAGGAGACCGTGTACGAGTTGCTCACCGGGCAATGCGAACTGGCAAAGATCCAAGAGGCAAAGGAAATACCGCAAGTTCAGGCATACGATATTGGAGAGGTGCCCGAAAAACCGTCCACGCTCCCTCGCCTGTTCCTCATGCTGATCGGCACAATGTTGACATTTGGCATGGGAGCAGCTTGGATCTTGGGGTCGGCCAAGTGGCAACAGATCGACGCTCAGGATCCTCGCAAGCAACTCGTCCAACAGTTGACTCAGGATGCCTGGATTCCCGTCGTTATTTCTGCGACGAGAGTGCAAAAACAGATTGCAGGCCGACTACCTAAGTGGCCAGGCAATGGCCATAACAACGGTTCAGGCGAGTCGCAGGAATAACACCCCACTGCTTTCCTGCATTACCTAATGATACCAATCTGGGTGGACTTAGACTTTTGATGAGGAAGCTTGCTTAATGACGTCGAATTCAGTTCAGCTGCGGTGATGTGAAAATGGATCACCAACTTTCTTCCGACAATCTGACTCTGCCTCAGATGCAGCGAAGCGACGTTCTGCACACCTTGGAACGGTTTGCGCTCATTCTTCTGGCCGGCATTGCTGTCTATTTGTTGGCAACCGAAAACCTGGACTGGGTTCCGTATCTTGCCGGTGGTTTGGCCGCTGCCATTGCCCTAATGATGTTTTGGCCGTATGGTGCACTGCTGGGTTTGATGGCGGCAGCCTCAGCGCCGAAGTGGGCAATGGAGATTGGCGCTTGGCACGCGAAGCCTGAACACCTGGTAGTGGGGGCTTTTGGTGCCATCCTGCTTGCCCGAATAGGCACTCGCAGCCAACCCTGGAAGGCGCTGGACAAGCTAGATTTTCTCCTCCTGGCCTTTCTGGCGATGAATTTTTTCAGCTCAGCCTTCACCTCGCCGGACCGAGGTTCCACCTTACGCTGGGCTCTCATGCAATCGTTGGCCGTAGCTCCTACCTTTCTAATCGGACAGCTTATTCGTAAGCAGGATCGGCTCGATCGGGTGATGTCCTTTTGGCTGTCGGTTGGAGCTGTGGAGGCTTTATTCGGAATTCTCTGCTTCGTGTCGTATCTACTTTTCGACACAAAAGTTGGTATGGGGTTCTTCGACTACCTCGACTACACTCCCGCGGTGCGTGGTTCTCAATGGGAGCCGAATATCTTCGGTAGCTACTGCACCTGTTTTGCCGTGATGTTTCTGGTTTACTTTATTGCGAGCGAAACCCGAAAAGGCTGGTACCTGCTCGGGCTTTGTATCTCCGGAACGGCGCTGCTGCTAAGCCTGGCCCGTCAGGCTTGGGCCACGTTTATTCTAGTGGCGTGCTTTGTGGTTCTTCACAATGTTCGGCGCCGCAAAGTGCCTTGGAGAAAAGTAATTCTAGTAGCCCTTAGCGTCCTGATGGCGTTGCTTGTCGGCGCTGCTTTAATGAAAGATTTGCGCGATCGATTAGAAACACTGGCAATCAGCAAGGTCATGGAGGATCCCACCCTCATACGCCGGGGGGTGATTATTATTCAGGGCGTAGACGACATCAAGCAGCATCCGATAGTAGGTACCGGCACCAACAGTTTCCAGTTGATGAATGCGAGCAGCGAGAGCGAGGAAGAAGGGGGCGAAGCCTGGCTAGGCTGTTTCTTTTTCCGTGTCCTGCACGATACCGGCATAATCGGAACCATCATTCTGGGATGGTTCTTTTGTAATCTGGCGCGTCGCGTTTGGCGCATTTTGTCGGTGAGCAAGTCGCCGCACATAGCAGTCGGGGCTCTGTCGGCGGCTACAATCGTAATGTTAATCGCGTATCAGCTGACGGACGCTTCAACGCTGGCATTCATGTGGATAAATATCGGCCTGCTGATAACCGCGATTCGGATCGCGGAGGCTGGTTCTTCGGCGCGTCACTTGCAGCCGCAAAGCGCCGGCTGAACTTCTGTAAATCTGACAGTACTGGACAGTCAACTCCTTGCTGTCACGTCTTCCTGGATACGGGATCCTAAACAATGCGTGTTGCGATGATCGGGATCAAGGCGATTCCTGCCCGTTTCGGCGGGTTTGAGACGGCAGTGGACGAACTCTCACGCGGTTTAGTAAGACTCGGACACCATGTGCGCGTCTACAACCGTGCCGGAATGAGCAGTTTCCCCGGCAACACCTACGAGGGTGTTGAGTTAATCACTCTACCCACGTTGAGATCGAAAAACCTCAGTACGATCGTGCATGCGTTTCTGAGCACACTCCACGTTCTGCTGCATCGCGTGGATGTCATTCACTACTTCACGACCGGAGTCACGATTTTCGCGCCCCTGCCCCGGCTGTTCGGCATGAAAGTAGTGTGTTCCGTTGATGGGACGGATTGGCAACGCGCCAAGTGGGGACGCTTTCCGCGCTGGTATCTGCGTTTCTCTGAAAAGCTGGCGGTGCGGTTCTGTAACCGGCTCATCTCTGACTCCCACGAGGTGATGAATTATTACCAGCAAGCGTACGACACCCCGTCGTCCTGCATTGTTTACGGCATGCGTGAACAGCACTCCGCTGAACGGGACCTTTTGGATCGGTTTCGACTGGAGCCACGGGACTACGTGCTATTTGTCGGCCGCCTGGTTCCCGAGAACAACGTCCATCACCTCATCCACGCCTTTGAGAGAGTGTCCACGACGCGAAAACTAGTGATTGTCGGCGACGATCCATGGGAGAAGGAGTACGTCAAATCGCTGAAATCCACTCGCGATCCGCGGGTCATTTTCACCGGAGCCGTGTACGGTGACGGTTATGCTCAACTCCAGGAGAATGCCTATCTCTTCGTGCTACCGGACGAAGTGGGAGGGACGCATCCGGCACTGGTGGAGGCCATGGGCTATGGCAATTGCGTTCTGGTCAACGATACTCCGTCCAACCTGGAAGTAGTCGGGGATGCAGGGTTGCATTACTCCGGCGCTGCTGGGGACGTTGATCTACAGCAGAAAGTGCAATATCTTTTTGACGCACCGATGATCGTCGCCGATTACCGGACGCGTGCCCGCGAGCATGCCCAGACGCACTATCGCTGGCAAGATGTTGTCCGCGAACACGCGACCGTGTACCGTCAGTTGGCGGGGCAGGCAGGCGGAGTGGAGGAACCTGAATTCGTGTAGTCAGCTTGGAATAGGTATGTCTACAACAGCGGCACAGACCGACGTCCAACCGGTTTTTTCCAGTAACTGGCAGCAGCCATTTCAGATCGGTTGCAAGCGTGCCTTGGACGTATTGGTCTCTGCGCTTTTCCTGCTCCTGCTCTCGCCGCTGTTCCTCATCCTCGGCCTGCTCGTCAAGCTGACATCGCGCGGTCCGATTATCTACCGATGGAAGGTGGTTGGCAGGAACGGGCGTCCTTTTGTCGGCTACAAGTTTCGTTCCATGGTGGCCAATGCTGATGAGTTGAAAGCCAAGCTGGAAGATCGCAACGAAATGACCGGCCCGGTGTTCAAGCTGGTCAACGATCCTCGCATTACCCGAGTGGGCTCCTGGATGAGACGCTACAGTCTGGACGAGTTGCCGCAACTTTACAGCGTGCTCAAGGGAGACATGTCGCTGGTCGGACCGCGTCCTCCCCTGGTTACCGAGTATGCCCGTTTCAATGAGTATCAGAAACAGAAACTTGCGGTGAAACCCGGTATCACGTGTCTATGGCAGATCAGCGGCCGAAATGAACTCAGCGACTTTGATGACTGGGTTGGGTTAGATTTAAGTTATATTCGGCGCTGGTCATTGTGGTTGGATTTTAAGATCCTGCTGAAAACCTTGACAGTAGTTTTTTCAGGGTCCGGCAGGTAAGCGGACAGAGCGCTCACACTCTGAGTTTCAGCTCGAAGGAGTGGACTTTCGATCATGCGGGTCCTTGTCATCGGCGGGGCGGGATTTATTGGCAGCCATCTGGTGGACCGTTTTGTCGCGGATGGATTTCGCGTGCGCGTGTTGGACAGTCTGGATCCAAAGATTCATCCGCACGGGAAGCCCCGCTATCTCTCCCCGAAAGCAGAATTCATTCACGGAGATATTACCGATCGCGAGGCGCTCCTGCAGGCCTTGCAGGACGTGGATTGTGTTTCCCATCAAGCCGCATACCAGGATTACATGCCAGATTTTTCCCGCTTCCTGCACGTCAACGCAGTGGGGACTGCGCTCCTCTATGAACTGATCGTGCAAAAGCGGCTGAATGTGAAAAAGGTAATTGTTGCCTCTTCGCAGGCGGTTTACGGGGAAGGGCAGTATTTGTGCGCGGAGCACGGCAAGTTTCTGCCCGTTCCCCGAGGGCAACAACTACAGGAAGGCAAGTGGGAGGTGGTTTGCCCGCAGTGTGGTCGCGAATCCAAGCCGGCCTTGTTAACGGAGGAGTTCACCAATCCCTATAATCAGTACGCCGTTTCCAAGCTCGCGCAGGAGAAGACTGCGCTGGGGTTGGGGTGGCTGCATGGGATTTCCAGCGTGGCGCTGCGGTACTCAATCACACAGGGGCCCCGTCAATCGCTGTTCAATCATTATTCAGGGATCTGCCGTATCTTTGTAAGTCGGGCTTTGCGAGGAGAGCCGTTGCTGATTTACGAAGACGGCCGGCAGACTCGCGACTTTGTTCACGTTCAGGACGTTGTGGAGGCAAACATGCTAGTGCTTCGCAAGGAGGAGGCCAACTTTCAGGCCTTCAATGTGGGAAGCGGACGCTCCACCTCCGTTTTGGACTACGCGCGGGCGATTCGTGACAAAGTTGGTCCGGGCGTGGAATTCCAACTGCCCGGAGAATACCGCCGCGGCGATAATCGACACAGCGTCTCCGCGATCGCCAAGTTGGAAAAGTTGGGTTGGGCGCCTCGCCGCGACCTGTGCGCGATCCTCGATGATTTTTTGCAATGGGTAGAACAGAGCGGCGGCATTCCCGAAAAACTGCCGGATGCCTACTCTGACATGAAGCAGTTTGGAGTGGTTCTAGGTGCAACGGTTTAACGGCGCGGTCGGTCTACTTTCAAACTGCTGCGTCTGAGATTTCCCCGTGACTGGAAAGCGATGAGGATGAGCACAACTGCCTTGCCGAGTCGTCGAAGGACGCCTGGTACTTCCGGCAAAACCATCGAGTTTTGTCGGTCTGAGAGTTACTTGAGGATGGTCGCAAGCGCTTTGGAGAAACTTCCGTTTGCGATGATCGATCAATTGACTGACGTGCTATGGGAAGCCTATCTGGGCAACCGGGCCGTCTACCTTTTTGGCAACGGGGGCAGCGCTGCCCTGGCTTCGCATTGTGCCTGCGACTTAGGCAAGGGCACGGTCGTATCTGATCAGCGGCGTTTTCGCGTTCTCGCCCTCACCGACAATGTTGCTCTCATGACGGCTTGGGCGAACGATGCTCACTACGAGAACATTTTTGCCGAGCAGTTGCGTTCCTTCCTTCAAGAGGGTGATGTGGCGTTTGCCATCAGCGGCAGCGGTAACTCACCTAACGTTCTGCATGGGCTTCGGGTGGCGTCTGAGATGGGCGCCCAGACGGTTGGTTTAACGGGCTTCGCGGGCGGAAAAATGAAGCCGCTCTGCAAGCTCTGTGTGGTCGTCCCTTCCGAAAATATGCAGGTCATTGAAGATGCCCATCTGGCGGTTACGCACGCGGTTTTCAGCTTGCTTCGCGCACGGATTTCTGAGTTCCATTCCCAGAATTTGGCAGAAGCTGCCAGCGGAACGTGCTCGGCCTGATCTGAGTCCCTGGGCGGTGATGCTGTCTCAACAACCAGTCCACGCGGGTAAGTTTTGAAGGCTTTCTTGCTGGCAGCCGGCCACGGGGAGCGATTACGTCCCCTCACTGAGTCGATCCCGAAGTGCATGGTTCCAATCCAGGGCGTGCCGCTTTTGTCGATATGGCTGGAACTGTGCCACCGGTTCGGCATTGAGGAAGTACTGATCAATGTTCATGCTCATGCCGACGCGGTTTGCGAGTTCCTGCAGAAGAACGAAGGTCGGCCGCGGGTTCGAATTGTGGTCGAAGAGAAATTACTGGGTAGCGCGGGAACCCTGCGCGCCAACCGCGATTGGGTCTTGGCAGATGATTGTTTCTGGGTGTTTTATGCGGATGTCCTTCATCGGGCGGATTTGGGGGGGATGCTGACGCTGCACCAACAGCGACGACCCTCTGCCACGTTAGGCGTGTATGAAGTGCCCGATCCCTATCGCTGTGGTATTGTGAAGACGGATGGCGAAGGGACAATCCAGGAGTTCGTTGAAAAACCCGCGCGACCGGCCAGTAATCTTGCATTCTCGGGACTGATGATTGGAACGCCGGAAATGCTGGATTCCATTCCCGAGAAAGTTCCAGCGGACATCGGCCTTCATGTTTTACCGCGATTAGCGGGCCGAATGCTGGCTTACCCAATTCGTGATTACTTGATCGACATAGGGACAATGGAGAACTACCAGAAGGCGCAGGCGACCTGGCCTGGCTTTCCGAAGGATTGAATGAATCGACTGCTGCGTGGAGTAGTGTTCGACCTCGACGGGGTGCTGATCGACAGTCACCCGCTTCACCGGGAAGCCTGGAAACATTTCCTTCTTGCGTTGGGGCGTGATGTCCCCGACAGCGACCTGGACTTTATTCTTGACGGTCGCAGGCGCGATGAGATTCTCTGTTATTTCCTCGGGGACCTGACGCCCAGCGAGATCGATGAGTATGGGGCCAAGAAGGACGAGATGTTACGGCAACTGGGTGAGGCGATGCAGCCTTTCCGGGGAGTGGTTGAGTTCCTGGATTGTCTCTACCGGGCGGGCATTCGCATCGCCCTGGCAACCTCGGCCAGTCGCCAAAGGGCGGTTGGGACACTCGAAGAGCTGGGATTGGCGTCCTATTTTGAAGTGATCGTGACCGGAGATGAGGTCACCAGCAGCAAGCCTGATCCCGCGATCTACCGCCTGGCCGCAGAGCGCCTGCAGGAGATGCCTGCGAATTTGCTGGCAGTCGAGGATGCGGTTTCCGGCGTGAAATCAGCTAAGGCCGCGGGCATGCAGTGCATGGGCGTAGCCTCTGCGGACCGTGCCGAGAGGCTTTGTGCAGCGGGCGCTAACCCAGTGATCTGCGACTTCCGTTCATTGTCTCTCTCCCTGCTGGAAACCGCGTTTCGTCGGGGATCATCACACAAACCACGATCGCTGGCGGACCGGCAGCTAAGCGGAACCAGCAGCGCCTAACCAAGCCGCTGTCGATTCCTGCGGAATGTCCGAAATGAGACACCTTAGAGTCGGAATCGACATCCACAGCGTGGGCAGCCGTAAAGGGGGCAATGCTACCTATTATCGCGAACTGGTCAAAGAATTAGTCAACGTGCGTTGTGACCACAATTTTTTCCTTTACTACACCAATCCGTCGGCAGCGAAACAGTTCATTCCTGACGAACGCTTCGTTCTCAAGTGCCTCCTGACGACCTCCCGCTGGCTGCGAATTCCCTTCACGCTTCCATGGCTTGCCTGGCAGGACAAGCTGGATCTCTTCCACGCTCAATTCATCGTACCGCCGTTCCTGAAGTGCAAAACGGTGACTACGATTCCTGACATTGCCTACGAACATTCGCCTGAGTTTTTTCCCTTCCATCAGCGGGCGTGGTTGAAAGTGCTGGTCCGCGAATCGTCACGCAGAGCCGACCACATCATTACCGTCTCGGAGCGTTCCAAGCGTGATCTCATTGAGCTTTATGGCGTGAATCACGAGAAGATCACCGTTACCTACGAAGGGGCGGGGGACGAATTTGTTCCGCTTGACAAGGATCAGGCGAAGGAAACCGTAGAGCGCCGGTACGGAATCCGCGGCGAATTCATTTTGTACGTCGGGCGACTCCAGGGGCGTAAGAACCTGATGCGGCTGGTGCAAGCGTATGCACTCGTGCACAAAGCCGGTTTTCGTCACAAACTCGTGCTGGCAGGCAAGCCTGACTCCTTGTTCCAGCCAACGCTTGCACGCATCCGCGAACTCAAACTGGAAAATGACGTCCTCCTGCCTGGGTATGTGGAGGCCCAGGATCTGCCGATTATGTACAACGCCGCCGAGGTCTTTGTTTACCCGTCCCTGTACGAAGGATTCGGCCTTCCTATTGTCGAGGCCATGGCGTGCGGCACGCCCGTCGTCACCAGCCGCGGCTCTTCGCTGGAAGAGGTGGCAGGAGATGCAGCCCTGCTGGTGGACGCGCGCGACGAAAGATCGCTGGCTGAAGCCTTGATGCGGCTGTTGAACGATTCTAATCTGCGAAAGCAGTTGAGTCAGGCCGGAGTTAGAAGAAGCAGTCAATTCAGTTTCAAGCGGGCTGCTCACCAAACGGTTGGAGTGTATGAGCGAGTATTAGGAGGAGACAACACTAGAGAATCCGCTGAAAATTTGCCGCTGCAGGGGCGTGAGTGCCTTTAGAGAAGAGCAGAACGCACTGGGAGGACATGGGCAAACTCGACCCGTGCTGGGCCATTCTCTCCGAACCTGGCACTAAGCATGGAAAATGGGAACGGGATCGTTTTTTTGAGACAGGCAAAGAAGAGATCCGTGGTTTGCAGAATGCGATCGAAAAGTTGGGTGTGCAGGTTGCAAATGATTGGGCTTTGGACTTTGGCTGCGGAGTCGGAAGACTCACGTATGCCCTCTCTGGGTGGTTCCGTAATGTGGTAGGGGTGGATATCTCGCAATCCATGGTGCAGCAAGCCGTTGCCTTAAATCCTCACAAGAACTGTCAATTCCTGGTGAATGCTTCCGACTCGTTGCCCTTTCGCTCTGAGCAGTTTGATCTGGTCTACACCGCGATCGTCCTGCAGCACGTGCCCGAGCAGAAGTTGATTCGTGGCTACATTGCGGAGTTCATACGAGTCCTGAAACGTGGTGGCTTGCTGGTCATGCAACTGCCGAACCGCATCCCACTGCGGCGCAGATTGCAGGCCCGTCCGCGACTGTACGCATGGCTTAGGGCAATTGGGATTTCTGAACAGCGGCTTTACGGACAGCTGGGATTGCATCCCATCCCGATGAGATTCCTGCCGGAACATGACGTGGTTTCGATAATCAAAGCCGGCGGTGGCGAGGTTTTGCAGATTATGAACGATCAACGCGCCGGCCCACACATTTCGAGCCGCACTTACTACGCGGTCAAGAAGCGATGAATTCTCATCCTTTGCGTAGGTGCTCCGTTTCACCCGAGCGTTAAAATCTGCAGGACTAATTCCGAATCCATATATGCAGGTAAGTATGGACATTGCTGTCATTATTCACGAACTGCTCGTTGAGGGAGGAGGCGAAAGGCTTTGTGTCTCCCTGGCGCGCGCCCTGGTACAACACGGGCACGACGTCACTGTCTATACCTGCGCCTACGACCGTCAGAATTGTTATCCGGACATCTGCAAGAACCTGGCCATTGAGGATGTGGGCCGAGGCTCTTTGCCGCAGCTGCGCAAGCCGTTTTTCGTTCGTGGCTATCTGGATATGTTGCATCTCGCGGGCTCGGTTGATCGCGCGCATGAGATTTGGAATCCTCACCACTGGCCAGCGCAGTGGGGTGCGGTGTGGCTGAAGAATCGATTGGGCGGGGCGGTGGTGTGGATGTGCAACGATGTACCCGACTTTTTTGCAAAGTCCCAGCAATTACATTCGGCCAAGATGGCGACGTTCGCTCCGTTATACCGGCTGTATTACCTCTATGACTTAAAGCAAAATCGTGGCGTGGATATGACGGTTTTGCTCTCCGAATGGGCGGGGCGTGAATTTCGAACCATATATCCTTTTCCTACTCGGATTGTGGGCAGTGGGGCAAATCCGGAATTGTTCTTGCCTGGAGGGAATCGAAGCAGTATTCGGTCTAGGTTTGGCTTCGCTGAGCATGAGTTTATTCTGCTTTGGCTCGGTATTTTTATGCCTCATAGGCGGCTTGAGGATGTTATCACGGCGGTGAGTCACTTGGCCTCCTTGGGAGTTGAGGTGCGGCTCCTGTTGGCTGGTTCGGACCGGAGCTATCCGGATTATTGCAATTCCCTGAAGGCACAGGCGCGCAGTCTGGGAGTGCAACATCTGGTGACTTTCACGGGCAAGGTTGCCGACGACGAGATTTGCGATTTCTATGCCGCCTGCGACGCCTTTGTATTCCCCAACGACCAGCAGACGTGGGGTCTGGTGGTTCTCGAAGCGATGTCATGCGGCCGTCCCGTCCTAGTTTCAAAGGGTGCGGGAGTTCACGAAGTGCTGACTGATAACCTTAATGCCATTCTTTTCCCAGCGCGAAATCCGCTAGCTATGGCGGACAAAATAAAATTGTTGGTGACCCAGCCCGGACTCAAAGCTGAAATCGCAAGAAACGGTATGGAGTTCGCCCGCACAACCTTCAATTGGAAACACTATACAGTGCAAATTGAAGATGTATGCAAGGATGTCATTGGTAGTCGATCAATGACAGGTATTCCGGCAATTGCCTCTTAGCGACCTCGGGAGTCGCTTCCTAGGAATCGTTCTACTTGCCGTTCACGATTTGCCGGTAAACCGCGACGGTTTCTGAAGCGGCCCGTTCCCAGCTGAACTGTTGGGCCCTCCGCAAACCCTTCCGTCGAAGCTGTTCGGTAAGTGAAGGATTAGAAATGATATCTGCAATGGCAGTCGCAAGAGCATGCTCGTCCATAGCGGGAATGAACACGGCGGCATCGCCACCGACTTCTGGAAGGCTGGAAGTGTTGCTAGCAACGACAGGCGTGCCAACTGCCATGCTTTCCAGGATTGGGAAGCCGAATCCTTCATAAAGTGACGGCATCACAAACACACTGGCATGGGCATACAGACCAGCGAGGCGCTCGTCTGGAACACGGCCGGTAAACACGACACTATCACCGAGGCCCAATTGCCGAATGGTTTCGCGGATCTCGGCCGCCCCTTCCAGCCCGGAGATTTCTTGGCCGGCCAGGACGAGTTGGCGGGTTGCGCCCTTTCCCAGCGAGCGGAGACGCGCAAATGCTCGCAACAAGGTCGGGATATTCTTCCGGTAGGATAATGTGCCGACGTGGAGCACGTAGCCGTCGCGCAGGCCGAGTTCCTTTCCCCAAGCAGTATCCAGTGTGACCCTGGGATGAAATCTCTGGTGGTCTACCCCGTAGGGAACAACACAGACCTTGTCGCTCGCAATCCTGTACGTGCTAACGATGTCACGCTTTGCGTGTTCAGAGCCACAAATTACTGCCGCGGCTGATGTGATGACAGACGGCATGAGGGCTTTCAAATAAGCTACCCACCATCTGCGGAAGTGGGATGGATAAAGCAGAAACGTTATGTCATGTAGGGTAATCACGACCGGGCAGGGAGACGCCAGCGGCCCAGTAAAGGCAGGGGCGTGTAGAAGATCAACCTCCCGTTTCTGTAAGGAGCGTGGCAGTGCGACATGCGTCCAGAACAAATCACGAGCAACCCTCATTGCACGTGTCGCGAATCCGCGTTGTCGGTCATGTGTCTGACAGCCATTCAAGACATCAAGTTTGACATCGTGGCCAGTTGCAAATTGGCGCAGCAAGTAGGTTCCGTAGACGCCCGTCCCCCCCTCATCTCGTTGTACGTAGTGATTGTCCCAAGCGACTTTTAGAATGCTCATGCGATCAGTGGCCGTTTGCCCCGCCCATCTGCAGGTTAGTCTTGCGAGCAATCACGAGCATCGTGTCGTAGATATTGATCTTTAAAATTCGCAGGAAAACAAGGCACACGTAGTAGTAGAAGTCCGCCTCCAACTTGGCCATTCCGGCAGCGACGTAGTAGGGATCTAGGGTATGCTCGATGATACAAAACCCTGTGGCTCGAAGAAGACGGTTCAGAACCGGGGGCGTGAAGTGAGACAGATGAACTTCGACGCTGTGGGGCTCCAGGCTGATGCGTGGCAACCCAAACTCTCCGACCTGCCGCTGTTTTCGTAATCCAGTTCGTGCCAGAAGCCTCTTAACGGAGGCACGCAGGGAAGTTACTTCATTCGGAACTGCAATTACAAGTATGCCGCCTCGAGAAAGCAGCGAATGGCATGTCTCGAGCACCGATTTCGGGTCGGGCACGTGCTCTAAGACGTGGAATAGAGTGATATTGTCGAACATCTGGCCCCGAAGTGCTTCAATCGTGCCATGACACAAATCCAGGTTATATTTTTCCTTCGCTATCTGTACGGCTACGGTTGAGACTTCTGTTCCCGCAACTGAACTGTAAAACTCGCGCGCCAGAGCGAGAAACTGCCCAATTCCAGTGCCGATGTCCAAGAGCGAGCCGGACTTTCTGCTAGATCGTAATTTGCTCAATCTTCGCTTCCAGAGCCGATTGCGTGGGTTTAGTTCGGCCAGCCACGAATCGTACTGTGTGGGACGAGAGTAGAAGCTGATCAGCTCTTCCATCGTCGGCCTGGGGTTGTCGAAGATGTAGCCGCAGGCCTCACAACGCGCTATGTTACAATCTGCGTCGATCACCTCAAGTGCGGTACCATCGCAAATGTTGCATCGCTGTAAGAGCTCAGTTTTCATCTTAAGTCGGTGGTGGATTCGGCGCTAGATCAGACGATCATCTCCTATAATACTATGTCAATTTTTTTCGTTCCGAACTGCGCCACTGCGCGCCGGTGTGGCGTCGGGTCGTGGCACTGCTGAAATTTTGATGGCGAAAGTTTCGCTTCGATACGGGCTGGCAAAGCTGAATGTAGAATGAGCGCTCCTGCCACCACCACGAATGCGCCACAGATCGACGTCAATGGATGCACGCGTATCAGCCTGACAGGCGTGGTTTGCGTCATCGCCATTGTTACGCTGGGACTTGGCGTGCAGATCAGCCACGGGTTCCTGAACTCGAGGGCACTGTTGGCCGTCACAGCATCGATAGCATTCTGCATTGCTGCTTTGGTTGTTCCGCGGGCGACGCTGCTAATTCCGTTCTATACACCCGCCTCTCTTCGTCGTAGTTTTTTCCTATTCCTTGTTGCCTACTTCATAGGCGGCATCGTCTTCCTGCGAATTCACCATCGGCCGATAGATGTTCTCATCATAGAAAATGATTCGGCGAATACATTCCTGCATGGGGTGGACCCTTACGGAAGAAACGTCACTCATCAGGATATCTACGCTCCCGAACAACGAATGTATGGCCCCGGCATAGAGGCGAACGGCAGAGTGAGAGTGGGTTTTCAATATCCACCATTGACAATCTTCTGGATACTCCCCGGCTATCTATTGGGGGATGTTCGTTACTCGTTCTTGGCCGCGGTTGTTCTGACTGGGTTGATGATATTTTATTGCGAACCTAATCTGAACGGTCTCATCTCGACGATACTGTTGTTGCTTTTGCCCAATACATTATTTGTTCTTAGTTATGGCTGGACGGAACCGTTGATTTTGATGACGCTCGCGGCGACCGTGCTTGTGGCCAAGAGGGCCCCTGGTTGGGTGCCGGTCGCGCTTGGGTTGTTCTTCGCCTCGAAACAATACTCCGTTTTGGCAGCCCCTTTGGCCGTACTCCTGATGCCCAAGTTTTCATGGAGAGATTATTTCTTGCTGCTCTCGAAAGCGGGGGCCGTTGCTGCAATTGTCACCCTCCCTTTTCTGGCCTGGGACCCGAGAGGTTTTTGGTGGAGTCTGGTTACGTTCCACTCCCTGGCTCCCTTTCGTAAAGATGCGCTCAGTTGGTCCGCGGCACTCGTGGCCCATGGTTTACCGCCAATACCACAGTGGTGCGTCGCCCTGGTGATAATCGCAGTGACAGGCCTGGTTTTATGGAAGGTTCCGCCAGCCATATCAACATTCCCAATCGCCGTCGCGATGGTTTTTCTTTTCTTTTTCGTGCTGAACAAGCAAGCCTTTGTGAACTATTACTTTTTCTGTTTTGGTGCCCTCTGTCTAGGCGTGGCATCAGACGCCTGCGGTGCGGGCTGTGACTTTATTTTGGTCAGATACAAGCCCGATGACCATGTTCGCTCCCCCAAGTGAAGTGCGGAGATTCGATTGGCACAACTTGCAATAGCGCCCGTTGTTTCTAAACCTAAAGCCTCGCGACGGGGACGCGCAGTCGGTATCGTTGGTGTCCTGACCGCGTTTGTGGCAGGCTTTGGTTACCTGCGCGAAGCAGCGCTGGCTGCGCGCTTCGGCCTGTCGCCGGCTATGGACGCATACGTTGCAGCGGTTTTCATCCCCATGACGATTTATTCGATCCTCATCGGAGGGACGCTGTCGCCAGTATTTATCCCCATTTTATTGCGTGAGGACGCGACCCAGGGACGGGCCAAGCTCTCCGAAACCTTCAGTGTGATAACGAATTTCACCTTATTGTTTCTGGCTGCGCTGGTGTGCGGCGCCATGCTCACGACCCACAGATGGCTGGCGCTGCTTTTCCCCGGGTTTAGCGCCCAGACGGCGGCTGTGACCACGCGTTTGGTCTACATGATCTTTCCGTCACTGCTGTTCCTGGCGATGGCAGGAATTCTTTCCTCTGCCCTCAATGGATTCCATAAATTCGCCCTGGCGGCGTTTGTGCCGATCGTGTCGAGCTTCAGCATCATCTTGGCGGCCCTTTTTGCGCGGGGCGATCGGGCAATCTACATGGTCGGCATTGCCACGGGTGTGGGATTTGTTCTGCAGTGTTTCCTGCTGATTCCGGCAATCGCTACTCTTGGCATTCGCTATAGGTTGACATTCAATTTCAGGCATGCCGCCATTCGCCAATTGTTACGCGTGGGAGGGCCGTTGTTTCTGTATCTGGCGGTGGCGAACGGAGCTCTATTTCTGGAGAAGAACCTGGCGTCGCACCTCTCGGCGGGGGCGGTCTCTACCCTGGCTTATGCGATGAAGCTGTTTGTCCTGCCGGCAAATTTCCTGGCTGCTCCCCTGGCAATCGTTTACTACACGGATTTTGCGCGGGAAGCTGCGCGCGAAGGATGTGGCGATCTGCGCCACCAGGTCTCACGCATGCTTCGTGTGGTGGTGTTTGTGTTTCTGCCGGTCACCGTCTGGGTCATCCTCAATGCCTTGCCGCTAACGCGGCTGATGTATGAGCGCGGGCAGTTTCGACCGCAGGACTCTGTGGCGACAGCAGGGGCACTCTCGCTGTACTGCATCGGAATTCTTCCCAACGCCATTGCAGTCATTCTGTTGCGTTGCTTTTACGCGGTTCAGGATACAGTTACACCCCTGTTGGCAGAGGCCATCGATCTGGTGTTTTATGCCATCGTCGCGACCGTGCTGACCAGGCAGTTCGGCATCCGCGGATTGGCGCTGACCCGCGGACTATCATTTTTCGTGGTCACGGCAGTCCTGGTCGGGGTGCTATCAAGGAAACGAAAGCTCTTGACCATCGATCGCGACCTGCTCAGTTTTGTTTTCAAAACTGGACTTGCGTCTGTGGTGATGGCCGTGGCGAGCGGCGCGGCATTTCATTTCCTGGAGCCGTGGTTCGATGCAGGAAGAAGTCCGGTGCGGCTCGTCATTGTGTCGATAGTGATTGCCTTGAGTGGCGCGACGTTTCTGGGCGCTGCCCGCTTGCTGAAGCTTAACGAGGCCTCAGACATTCTGAAGGCGCTGCGGGCCATGGTTTCGAGGGGCGAAGGTCAGGGCTTGGAAAATGCTGTCGAATTACCGTCTGCAACAGGGGTATCGCCATAACAGAACCAGCCAGCGGGACAGCCGTAGAGTTGATCTGGAACAAGGGCATTGCCGCGCTTTGCGATCGTCGGGTTCCGGATGAGTTCCCCACTCCCTGGCACTACACGCCGGCGCCGACTTTGGCGGGAGCGCTAACTTCTTCGAAGCTACCCGACAACTTGATTTCACGGGCCGCCGACTTTTCCAATGTGCGTGATGGCGAGCTGATATGGGTGAGACTCTCGTGGCTGCGTTCGTTTGTGAAGCAGGTGCTGCCGCTTGTGACCAGCAAGTTTATCCTAGTGACCGGAGATTCGGACAGTTGCGTGCCATCGGAAATCATGCCCGAAGCCCGGGCGATTCTGGCGTGCCGGAATGTAGCGCCCTGGTACACCCAGAACTACGACGGCTCAATGGTAGGAGGGCGGATTTCTCCGATTCCGATCGGCATCGACTTCCACATGCTCAGTGAGGGGCCGATCTGGGGCGAAGACGTGTCTACTCCTGCGCAACAGGAACAGACGATCCGCTCGATCCGGGCGACGCTGCCTGCTCTGAAGGGCCGGATTCCAAAAGTTTACGTGGATTTTGCTTGGCAACAAAGCTTGGGTTTGCGCCATTATCGCCGTTTTCACCCGCTCAAGGGGACCAAGTTCCACGAAAACAGGCGCAAAGTAGCCAGAAAGATGCGGAAAAACGACCTCGTGTTCTGTCAAACCGGGCCAATCCCCAGAAACCAGATGTGGCAAGCCAGAGGTCAGTACGCATTCGTTCTCAGCCCGCATGGCATGGGTCTCGATTGTCACAGAACCTGGGAAGCGCTGGCCCTTGGTCACATCGTGCTAGTGCCCTCGTCTGCGCTCGATCCGTTGTTTGCCGACTTGCCGGTGATTCCTCTCAAGAGCTGGAGTGAGATCACTGCGGAGAATTTGACGAGATGGCACTCGCGGTACGCTGCTGAGACTAGGACTGAGGAAAAGCTCACTACTCGTTACTGGGTCGAGCGAATGAGGTCGGCTCTGCGACAGGAAAGTACTCCTCTCATGGCCATTCGATAATGTGTGTGAGGTAAGAAGCGCAGTTACCGCCGAACATTGTGGAACAAGAACTATTAACCGAATCCCGCAGAGGTGAGGAGATCAAGATCGAGTCGCGTGATTTGACTCCAGTCCGGTTACATCCCCAGCTCCTGTTGGCAAGTATCGCGGCATTTTTTTGTCTCCAACTGGAAGTCGCTGTGCTGGAACAGATCGATAGCCTGACCCAATACATGACCCGCTCTGAAATTGCCCTGGACGCTGCTGTGGCGTTGCTGATTGTTCTGGGGATCGCAGGCACGTGGTGGCTTTTCATCCTCCTGATGACCAGTGCGGCGAGAATGGTTCCGTTCGCCAGGAGTCACCGCGTTGCATTCGCCTGGTATTTCGGACTGCTCCTGCCGTTTTCCTATATCGCCCTGTCGGCGGTGAGCGCAACGAAGACATTGGTTTTTCCGGGATTGCCGGCGCAATGGCTGGTTGGGTTGTTGGTTCTCTCTGTTTGCCTGCTGTGCCTTCTGAAGATTCGTCTTCCTCACCTGCAGAATTTTTGCCGGACTCGGCTCGCGCCGATTGCCTGGATTCACGTTGCCCTTGCAGTAATTGCGGTTGTGACGCTATGGGTTCAAGGCGTTCATTTCTTCCACAATTACCAGCATGCGGGGGAACGGGCGGCGGTTTCGCCACTACCAGACATCTATCTCATTAGTTTCGATGCGTTGGCCGCCGAGGACATGTCCCTTTACGGCTACCATCTTCCCACCACCCCGAATCTCGACCGATTTGCCAGGCAGAGTTTTACGTTCGACTACTTCTTCGCAAATTCCAACTTCACCGCGGCATGCACCACTTCGATGGAGACCGGCAAACTGCCGTGGACGCATCGCGTCTTTCACCAGGGTGGTTTCTTGCGCGGAGAGGCACAAGAAGAAACCTTGGCAGCCGAGCTGCATCGCCTTGGATATTACACGGCGATGATTACCTCAAACCCGTGGTCGGCGCCGTTTCGCCATCGAACGCTGGCCAGCTACGATGCGATCGAATACGTGCCGCAGTCAGGGACGCTCGGCGCACTATTGCGTTTCACGAATCTCATCGGTGTGAACACGCAATACACCCTTTACGGGGCCCTGTTACGCCGCCTGACGCCTGTTCTGACCAACATGGATGCGTTTCTTTGGCCCCATCGCTATCCGGCTCCCGCTGAACCGGTCTTCGAGCAGGCGCAAACTCTCCTCGAAGACCAGCGCATAGCGCAACCCAGGTTCTTATGGACCCACATCCTTCCGCCGCATGATCCTTATTTGCCGCCGCCGTCTACGAGAAAACACTTTCTGGCCAGCGACATGCTGACGCGAGCTGGTGATTTGGTGTCCTCCGGCGCCAGCGGCTTGCCACCACGCGCAACCGCGGCTGAGTTCCGTGCGCGCTATGACGAGATGGTGTTGTACGCCGATGCCGTTGTCGGTAACTACCTCGACTGGTTGCAGCGAACTGGTCGCTTTGACCATGCCATTGTGATCCTCACCTCAGATCACGGCGAATCTTTCGAGCACGGCACCTTTCTGCACGGCGGGCCGACGCTTTACGAAGGGATGATTCGGGTTCCATTGCTGATCCATCTTCCCGGGCAGCGGGATGAGGTACGCGTTTCCCAAGTGGCTCAAGAGGCCGATCTGTTGCCGACGCTGCTGGCCCTGGTCGGCGCCCCGGCGCCCAGTTGGACAGACGGCGTATCTCTCAAGCCGGCGATAGAGGGTAAGGCGCTTCCTGAGCGGTACATTTATAGCATGAACCTGGAGCCGGCGCGGATTTTCGACCCGATCTCGAAGGGCACAGTGGCAGTTCGGGATGAGACGTTCAAATACGTGATTCGCCTCGCCCTGCATGAAGAATCGTTATATCGCTACAAAGAAGACCTGCTCGAAGAACACAACTTGATCGCTTCCGATCCTGATGTTGCAGCACGCCTGCGAGATGTGCTGTTCAGCAAGCTAAATCAAGTCAATCAGCGGCTAAAGGTAAGACCGTGAGTACATCGGAAAGAGCGCCAACATCCCATGGGAAGCGGCGACTACGCCTGTCGCTGAACGCGTGGCGACACCTGGCCCGCACGATCGACTCCCATGGAGTCCGCGTGTCCTGGCAAACCCGCCTCGGCTATTGGCTCACCGGGACCACCCACTCACTACTCTTTCGGATCCAGAACGCAAGCCATGCAGAAAAAATCAAGACTGTCGTATCGCCGCCACCGATTTTTCTGCTGGGCTTTTGGCGCTCCGGTACGACGCTCCTGCACGAGCTGTTCTGCTGCGATCCGCGCTTTGGTTATCCGAGCACTTACGCCTGCTTGAACCCTTCTCATTTTCTTCTCACCGAAGAGTCGGTCCGCAAGCAGCGCAAAGGACAGGAACAGACTCGCCGCCAGATGGACGACATGCGCTATTCCTGGATTTCCCCCCAGGAAGACGAGTTTGCGCTGCTCGCGCTTGGAGCACCCTCGGCCTACGAAGCATTGATCGCCCCGCTGTTGATGCGGGACACCCGAGCGTTGCTCGATCTTTGTCGCCAACCGCAGGAGCAGCAGGAGCGATGGTCAAAGGCGCTGACCTACTTTATCCAACTGCTCACGATCCAGCAGGGCAAAACCATGGTGCTGAAGTCTCCGCCGCACGGCTTTCGACTTCCGTTGCTGGCGTCAATGTTTCCACAGGCCCGCTACGTGGTCATTGAGCGCAATCCCTACGAAGTCTTTGCTTCCAATCTGAAGCTTTGGCGTACCCTCCTGGATATGTATAGCTTGGAGGTTGTTCAGCCAGAGGACATTGAGAAATTCGTTCTGGAGGCCTACGTTTTACACGAGGAAGTGTTGGCCGAAGGGGCGCGCCAACTGAATGCGCGGCCGCTGGCGCGAGTACGCTACGAAGAGTTGGTCGCTGACCCGATCGGGGAAATGGCGAGACTGTATTCTGAGCTTGAACTGGAGGATTTCGATAAAGTCCAGCCTCAAGTGGAACAATATGCCAAGAGCGTGGCGGGTCACAAACGCAACCGCTTCCTACTTTCGCCGGCGCAGAAGCAGCGAGTCGATGCCGCTTGGAGAGATGCCATTCGCGCCAAGGGATATCACTGGTGCGATGAATACGTCACAGTCGCTTAAGCCGGTGGCTTGGCGTCAGGGAGCAACTCGTATCACACGCATGCCTAGTCGGGAAGGGACAGACTTAGGGAGCACTACTCTGGAGTCAAAGATGGGAAAAAGAAAAAGAGACTTAGAGCGCCTTGTCGGCTGTGCTGCCAGTCTTCTGTGTTTGCTGTCAGCGCCAGCGGTCGCCCAGCCACAAGCTGCACAAACTGCCGGCTCCGTCGTGCTGGCGCACCAGCAACCGGGCAACGATCTGGGAGCGAAAATCGCGGCAGCCAACGCCGCGCTCGGCCCCGCACGAGGAGAAATTCGGATCACCAAATCTGGAGAGATTTCGACGCGAGTGATACTCTCGCCGAATCGCGATGTGGTCTGCGATGGGGATCATGTCACGTTGACCTTGACAGCATCCGCGGCGTCGATCGTCCTATCCAGCAACAGCGCCATGCGCGGCTGCACGATTTCTTCGAACCAAACCCAGGGACCGGTTGGAGGGGAGGTTTTTTCTCAGGGGACATCCAATGTGCAAGTGGAGGGCGTCACCTTCGTCGGAGGCGGCTATCATATCCAGTTTGCATCCGTTTCCAACTTCCTAATCAAGAACACGCGCCATGTCTCGATCACAGTGGGGGGTGCCTCGCCGATTCTTGTGAATCAGTCGGAGCACGGACAGATAATTTCCCCACGCATCGAAGGTTTTACGCTGCCTGCCGGCAACTGGCAGGCACGGCTGATTCGCGTCAGCCTGAGCCATTTTATTGATGTAAGCGATCCGATTATCCACGACGTGGATGCCTCCGCCATCAATGCCTGCGGTGGGGTGACTTTCAGTTCCTCGACCAATTCCAGTTTGCATGGTGGCGAAATAAGCGGGCTAAAGAATTGCGACGGTGTGCTCACCGAATTGCTCAGTGCCAATTCACCGCCCCCAAGCGATATCGAAATTACCGGCACAATCAGCGGCGGGAACAACAATGCTCCTGGCGCCGGCAAGTACTCGCACAACGGCGAAGGCTTCGACATCTTCAATTCGAAAAACATTCGGCTCGATGACGTAACAGTTCGAAACAATGACCGAAATCGAAGTGGCCAACCCGGGATCGAGGTTAGCAACTCCACGCAGGTAGCAATCAGGAATTCAATCATCAGCGATAATGGTGTCGAGGGGATCAAGGTGGACGGTTCGCCTGCAGTGAGTATCGAAAACTGCCATACCAACCACAATGGTTCGGCAGGAATCTTTGTGATGCCGGCAATAGGGAACTCAAGTGTGACACACGGTTCGGCGACGGTGAAGTGGGCACCGGGACGCGCAGGGATAACATTTTCGGCCGTCTGGCAACCCGGTACGAGAATCACCATTGGCGAGGGCGTGTACACCGTCGCATCGCTCCAATCAACGGGCGAACTCACGTTAACAAAAGACTTTGCCGATGCCTCCGGAGTCTACGGATACGAACTTGACAGTTATGTGGAAATTACTGGGGGCGAGTCTCTGGACAACGGCCAAGCGAGCGCGGGATTACCTCCGAATGAAAAGGCAGGTTCGAGGGAAGGAGTCTACTTTTCCGGCAGCTCAGGTGAAATAACTGGCCGAGTGACACATTTGCACGCTGCGGATACGCAGGGCAGCAAGACTCAGACCTACGGTGTCCGAGTCGAGAACCGCGGTCGTATCGTCGCTTCCGGGAACTCGGTCGAGGGAAATCTGTCCGGCGGCATCCGGGACAGTCCGAGACGAAGCGAAATCCACTAATGTCGGGACGCCCCGATCTCTATGCTGTGATAAAATCCCACCTTCGACAAGGAGTTAATTGTATGCAACGCAAGGTGTTGATCACCGGAATCACAGGCCAGGATGGTTCATATCTGGCAGAGCTCCTGCTGGATAAGGGTTACCGCGTTTATGGACTGGTGCGGCGCAGCAGCACGGTCAACTTCGAGCGGATTGCTCATCTGCAAGACAAGATCGAGTTGATCGCCGGAGATCTGCTTGACCAGAGTTCGCTGATCACTGCTTTGCAAAAGTCGGAACCAGATGAAGTCTACAACCTGGCTGCACAGTCATTTGTCCCGACGTCTTGGAGGCAGCCGGTTTTGACTGGAGAGTTTACCGCGCTTGGCGTCACTCGTCTTATCGAGGCAATTCGTGTGGTCAACCCTGCGATTCGCTTCTACCAGGCCTCGACCAGCGAGATGTACGGCAATGCCCAGGAATCACCGCAAAACGAGCTCACGCGGTTTTATCCGCGGAGCCCCTATGGCGTTGCCAAGTTGTATGGCCATTGGATTACCGTCAATGCTCGCGAGAGCTACGGTTTATTTGGTTGCTCGGGGATTTTGTTTAATCACGAGTCGCCACGGCGCGGGATGGAGTTTGTCACCAGGAGGATCACCTATAATGTGGCTCGCATTAAGCACGGCCTTCAGGACAAGCTCACGATGGGCAACATCGATGCCGAGCGGGATTGGGGTTTCAGCGGTGATTACGTTCGCGCCATGTGGCTGATGCTCCAGCAGGACTCGCCTGAGGACTATGTAATAGCCACCGGGGTGTCCCACACCGTGAGGGAATTTCTACACATTGCCTTTGCGCGGGTTGGTTTAGATTACCGCGAGCACATTGAAACCAACCCTGATCTCATGCGTCCGGCGGATGTTTTTCACCTTCGGGGGGACAATTCTAAAGCCCGGCGACAATTGGGTTGGGAGCCTCAGGTTAGCTTCGAGCAGTTGGTTGAAATGATGGTAACCAGCGATCTTGACCTAGTGTCGAAAAACTCATCAAAGGCACTTTCCTCAGAAGCCTATCAACTTCGATAGAAACCGACGCCTCGACCGAGGTGAGCGGAAGACGGGATCAAGTTACTTGCGCATTCTCATCACCGGCGGGACTGGATTTGTCGGTTCACACCTCGTCGGATTCCTCAAACGAGAGTCTTGCCAGATCTCGGTCCTCGCATCGACGCAACCTGCTTCGTGCGAAACCGGGATCGACTACCATGTGGTGAATATCCGTGATGCTGACAGCATCCGGGCGGTCGTACAGCAATTGAACCCTGACCAGATTTACCATCTGGCTGGAATCTCGACGGTGGACGCAGCTAAGCGCCAGCCATCCCAAGCCTACGAGATCAACGTCATCGGAACTCACAATGTCTTTGACGCCGCCATGAGCGGACAGCGTCCCCCGAGAATCCTCAACGTCAGCACCGCTCAAGTGTATGCTCCGTCTTCACGCAAATTGACAGAGACCAATCCGCTAGGGCCTGACAATCCCTATGCTGCCAGCAAAGCGATGGCGGAAATGCTCGTGTATCAATACCGTGGACGAGACCAGGGCGGCATTATCACCGCTCGATCTTTTAACCACACCGGCCCAGGCCAGTCGCCAGCCTACGTATTACCCTCGATGGCCAAGCAATTTGCTGAAATTGAATCAGGGCTGCGTCCGCCTAGGCTCGGCCTCGGCAACCTGGACCTGAAGCGCGACTTCACTGACGTTCGGGATGTGGTACGGGCTTATTACTTGTTGCTCATGCACGGAAGAGCAGGTGAGACCTACAATGTCTGTTCCGGCATTGCAGTGGCTCTGTCTGACATTGTGGAAATGTTTCGGGCGGTTTGTGATATCGAAGTTGCGATTGATCGGGAGCCATCAAGGGTTCGATCGAAAGACGCAGCCGAGGTTTCTGGTGATCCTGCCAAGATTCACGCCGACACTGGCTGGAGGCCTGAGATTCCGCTGGAGAAAACCATCGTCGACCTGCTGGACTATTGGCGATTGCAGTGCCGTACCCAGGACACCGCGGTTTCCCCTTAGAGGACGTGTGGAAAAACCGGGGCCCAAATTTCTCACTCAGGCAGCGCGACTATCGTTTTCGACCAGGGTTGGAGGGTAATGCAGGGATCGCACTCCAAGAGTTGCGCTTCCTGCTATGGGTAAAGCATGCTCCCCACCCTTGACAGGGGTGGGACGGAGTGAGATATTCGTAACATTCTCTCTCACAACGGTTAGAGGAAAGGCAACATGAAGGGTCGGTGGTTACTGCTCACGCTCGCAATATTCATCTTGTTGCCGGCACTGCCCGTCTACGCCTATGGCGACCCGAGCGGCGGCCTGCTATTCCAGGTATTAATGCCAACCTTGGCGGCGATTTGGGGAATGTGGATGGTGTTTGCCAACAGCATCCGGCGCCGCGTCGGCAACCTGCTACGGAGGCTTCGGGGAACTTCGATTGACGAGAACGGCGGCTCTCTTTCATGACCGATCGAGTAGGTCGATCGTTTGGCATCTCTGCCGAACTAGAACGCCATACTCCTTGCAACAGCCACATCACCTATTGCCAGCCAAAGAAATGAGAGCGAACCGATATCCCAGCCAACTCGTGGAGGTCAGTCCGGTAGCGATCGAACGATCGGACCGTGCGGCTGCATCCGGGAAATAGGGACTCAGTAAACGGTTTTTCGCGGCGTATTTGTGGAATACGGAAAGTCAATCCATGAAGAAAAATCGCTTCATGTTGTGGATTCTGGCGACGGATCTTCTCTGGGTAACAGTGGCCTTTCTCGGGGCCGACCTGCTCCGCTATGGAGTTCATTGGGATACTACGCAAAACGCTTTTATCCACGACCTCTTGCCCTTCCTGCTGGTGACATGGGTGGTCTGGGCGTTCCTTTCGGACAGCCTGCAACTGGACGGCTTTCGAGGCGGATGGCGCTCTTCTGCTATTGTATCGGCGTTGTTCCTGGGTGTGCTGTTCCTGATGACGGTTCTGTTGGCGGTTAGCTATCTCCTCCGAGACTATGTGTCGCGGCTGGCAATCGCGTACGTCGGCATCCTGCTCCTGGCCGGCTTTATCGCGATCCGGTATGGTGCCCGCCGCTTTCTACGCGCCCGCCACGAAGCCGGCAAAGTAGGCAGCGTTCTCATTGTGGGTAGCGGACAGATTGCGCAGGAACTTGCGTCGAAGATAGACCGCCATCCCGAAATGCTGAGCAAGGTAGTTGGTTTTCTTTCCCCTTATGATGGGTCGATCGACGCTGGTTTGCTGCGCAACTCCGGATGTAGTTCTCAGACTGTTTCAACCCTGAAGGTTGTGGATCTGATCCGCAGCGAACGCATCGATGAACTGGTTTTGGCATTAGACAGACCTTCGTGGCCGGAATTGCTCAATCTAGTCGGACGATGTCGTGAACTGGGTGTGAGCGTCAGCTTGGTTCCCCAACCTTACGAACTGTACCTTTCCAAGCCCCACCTGCTCGACCTTGGTGGTCTGCCCCTTTTGCGTTTGCAGGAGAGGTCGGATCGCCGTCTGCTGTTCCGCTGGAAACGCGCGGTGGATCTGCTAGAAGGTCTGATCTTGTCGCTGTTTGCTCTGCCAGTCCTGGTTCCGGCGGCCATTGCTCTGCGAATGTCGAAAGGGCGGGCTTTTCGCTGGGAAAGCCGCACCGGCAAAGCTGGAAAGGTATTCTCTATGTTGCGGCTGAACGTCGACCGGCATTCTTCTGATCTGACCGGCCTGGAGCAATTTCTGCAACACCTGAGTATCACCGAACTCCCTCAGCTATTCAATGTCCTGCGCGGCGATATGTCCGTGGTCGGACCGCGCCCTGAATCGCCGAGCCGGGCGCGTCACTATTCCGAGTGGCAAAAGCAACGATTGAGCGTGAAGCCCGGCATGACCGGTCTGGCCCAGGTTCATGGCTTACGCGAACAGAACTCCTCCGAAGAGAAGACTCGTTTTGATTTGCAATATCTGCTGGGAGCCTCACCCTTGATGGACCTGTCGTTGCTCCTGCAGACGTCGTGGACTTTGGCCGGGCGAATGTTTCAATATCCCACGAGCGCCTCCGCAGAACAAGGTGTGGCGATGCAAAAACAGCGCGCTGACTTCCGGTTCCCATCCGTCGAGGAGGCATTGCACCATGCTCATCGGTCGCAGTCCAGTGCGGATTAGCTTCGCTGGAGGCGGAACTGATTTACCCTCGTATTATGAGCAGTTTGGTGGTGCAGTCCTCAGCACTGCCATCAACAAGTACTTCTACACCATCCTGGGAAAGCGGAGCGACAACCGCATTCAAATCATATCCTCCGACCTGCGCGTATTCGAAACCTCCCATGATATCGCTGCCATGAAATTAGAAGGCAGCGAACTGGAGATTCCCTTCGCCGTCCTCAAAGATATGTCATTGGACCTCTCGCTCGATCTGTTTCTGGCGTCTGAAATTCCGCCCGGGACAGGATTGGGCTCCTCGGCCAGCGTGTGCGTCAACATCCTCAAGACCCTGACGACCTACCTGAATCAACCGCTTTCCCGGTACGAGTTAGCGGAGCGCGCCTTTCACATCGCCAGGACCGTTCTGGCGCGCACCGTGGGCAAACAGGACGAATATGCTTCCGCGTTTGGCGGGTTGAACTTCATAACCTTTGAACGCGACGGTTCGGCTCACGTGGAGCCGATAAAGATCGAGACGGGCCTGACGCAAAATCTGCAGGCCAACCTTATGTTGTTCTTCACCGGTTCTGCCCACCACTCATGGACCATTCTGGAGGAGCAGGAGAAGTTGACCCGGACTCACGGAAGCGTTGCCATTGAAGCCCTGCACGAGGTCCGTTCGTTGGCATATCGTATGCGCGACGCCCTGGAGCGAGGCGATCTCAACGCCGTCGGATTGCTTATGGACGAAGCGTGGCAGGCAAAAAAAAGAGTTTCCGCCAGGATTTCTAATCCTCGAATCGACCATCTTTACGAAGTTGCTCAACGTGAAGGCGCAATCGGTGGCAAGATCACCGGGGCCGGCGGCGGGGGATTCCTTCTGCTATATTGCGAAGCCGACAACCAGTCAGCAGTCCGCAAGGCTCTGACTGCTGAAGGTCTTCAGGAAATGGCGTTTGCGTTTGACTTTCAGGGGGCCCAGGTCATTGTTAACGATCCCTTCATTGACGGCGATGAGCGAACCGGCTCCCGCTGGACGTTTGTGCGCGCCGCCGCGTCATAGTCTCCCTGCCTCGGCGCCTGCATCAGTGCCTCGCAACCTCCCCGATTTTCCAGGTATCTAACTTCGAAGCCGCCGGCGGTTTGCCTGCTTCAAGAAAGCGAACTCCGTCCTTCGGTGCACGATCATGAGGAAACCCATGCAAACCGTTCTGGGCATCCGGCGTCGAGCAGTGACCGTCGGACTCGCGCTGACCGTCGTGCTGCTGCCAGTGGCGATGTGTTCGGCACAGGCGCAGACTTACAGTGTGCTTTATTCCTTTCCGGGTAAGGCGACGGGATCATTTCCCACCGGCTTGATTCGGGACAGCGCAGGCAATCTGTATGGAACCACGCAGTGGGATGGCGAGCTGTCGTGGGGCACAGTGTTTAAGGTCAGTCCCACCGGCGCGGAGACTACGCTATACACCTTCATGGGGATGGCGGATGGCGGAAATCCCGAAGCTGGCTTGGTCATGGACAGCGCCGGCAATCTATACGGCACGACCTACCAGGGCGGCGAATTGTCCGCCTGCCTGCAAGTGGCGAGCGGCTGCGGAGTGGTGTTCAAGCTGGACACGGCCGGGAAGGAAACCGCACTGTACACCTTCACCGGAGGAGCCGATGGAGCCAATCCTTTCGCCGGTTTGATCATGGATGCCGCGGGCGACCTTTACGGCACCACCCTCTATGGCGGCGATTCCAACAGCGGGATCGTCTTCAAGATTGATACCACGGGCAAGGAAACTGTGCTGCACACTTTCACCGGAGGCGCAGACGGAGGAAATCCCCAAGCCCGGCTGGTGCTGGACCCCTCCGGTAATCTTTACGGCACCACCCAGCATGGCGGCACTTATCTCAAAGGGACTGTGTTCAAGCTCTCTACTGACGGGGAAGAAAGCGTGCTGCACAGCTTCGGTGGGCCACCGGACGGAGCATATCCCCTCGCCGGAGTGGTTCTCGATTCAGCCGGCAATCTCTACGGCACTACTTTCCAGGGTGGCATTCCATATGCATGTTTTTCGGCTGGCTGCGGAGTGGTGTTCAAGCTGGACAGCTCTGGCAAAGAAAGCACGCTTTACAGTTTCACCGGGGGCACAGACGGAGCGAATCCTGAAGCGAGCGTCGTTCTGGACACGTTGGGCAATCTCTACGGCACTACCCTCCAGGGAGGCGATGCGACTGCCTGTTTTTCGGCTGGCTGCGGAGTGGTATTTCAGCTGGCTACGACTGGCACAGAAACCGTGCTGCACAGTTTCGGCAGCGTGAACAACGATGGTTCAAATCCAGCCGCGGGGCTGATTCTTGACGCCTTGGGCAACATCTATGGCTCTACCCAGTATGGCGTGTCCCCAGGCACCGCCCGCTACGGGACAGTGTTCACGATCGCGTCGCCGGGCTTCCTGCTTTCGGCTTCAGCCCTCACGCCGGGAACAGTAAATCCTGGTGCCACGTCGAGTTCTTCGGTGAGCGCAATCGCAACTGGCGGGTTCAAGGGCTCGATCGCTCTATCATGCTCAGTCCAGCCGACGCCCACACTGGCGCCAGCATGTTCGATCACGCCCAATTCCATAGTCGCAGGGAAGACTGCCTTGGTGACCGTAACCACAACGGGGCCGGCCGCAGGAACAATGGCTGCGAAGGCCGGTGCTGGACCCCTGTTTGCCATTTGGTTTGGACTGATTGGCTTGGCGGTTGCAGGTCCGTGTTTTGGCTCGAAGCAGGGAAGGGCACGGCATACGTTGGCGGCGATGCTGACCTGCCTGCTCATAGCTTTTGGCTCGATTTTCGTGGTCGCCTGCGGCGGCGGCAGCAGCGGCAGTAGCGGAACTCCCGCAGGGACCTACACCATCACCGTCACTGGAACGTCCCAGTCCTCGGGTATCGCCCCGCAAACCACCCAGTTGACGTTAACTGTCCAGTAGCCTACCGACGGCGGTTATCCCTTCCGCAGTCGGCAGTATCCTCCATTGTTTTGCAACACCCGTCCTCATCCGACCTTGGCGGATTTGACGATTCCGCCTCAGGCTAGAAACTTTCCCGATTGACGCGGGTTCTCGTAAAGACGGAACATTAAGAGGGTAGACCACGCCCTCGACCGCACAGTCCCAGGGTTCCTGACAGAACGTCTTCCAAGGAGGGTCTTAATGAGGCCCGTCCACCTCGTCTGCATTTGCCTGATGTTAGCCAGCACACTCATGCTGGCGCAAACCAATCCGGCTTACCTCAACCAGAACCGCCTCCCGAACGTTGTTCGCTCCGGGCAAAGCTTGTCTTACGGACAGCACGCGGGCCGAAAGGGTATCGTGCACCAGAACGGAAGCCAGCAAGCACAGGGGCTGAGCTTTGCGAATGCGGTCGTCTACGGCACGGGTGGTTATGCAGTCACCTCGATCGCAATCGGAGACCTGAACCGAGATGGCGCGCCTGATCTCGTTGTGACTTCCTGTGCAAACACGAACTGCACCGGCACTGGACTCATAGGAGTTCTCCTCGGGAATGGCGATGGAACTTTCAAGACTGTAGTCACCTACTCCTCCGGCGGCCAGAGTCCCAAGTCGGTTGCCATAGCGGACGTGAACGGCGATGGTAAACCGGACCTGGTGGTGGCCAACTTGTGTGCCAATCCCTGCGTTTCAGGCGTTACAGACGGCTCGGTGGGAGTGCTGCTCGGTAACGGCGATGGGACCTTCCAGGCAGTAGTCACCTACGACTCTGGCGGTCTGGACGCGGTATCGGTGGCTGTGGCCGACATGAACGGCGACGGCAAGCCCGACGTGGTCGTGGCCAACGAATGCACACCCACCAATTGTTCACTACTCAGCGGCACTGGCTTAGTGAGCGTCCTGTTGGGTAATGGCGACGGAACGTTCCAGTCTGCGGTGACCTATAACGCTGGGGGGAACGCCTATTCAGTCGCTGTGGGAGATCTGAACGGCGATGGAAAACCGGATGTAGCTGTGCTTTTGTACGAGGGTTGCTCCTTTTGTGGACCGGGAGTAGGAGTTTTGTTGAACAATGGCGACGGCACTCTCCAAGCCGTGGTGGTTTATAACTCTAGCGGGACCTTTCCCACGTCCATGACCCTTGCGGACGTGAACGGAGACGGTAAACTCGACGCGCTGGTCGCCGAGAATATCAGCCCTGATGGTCATGGGCCCGGTGGTTTCGCGGTCCTGTTGGGTAACGGCGACGGGACCTTCCAGTCCTTTGCTGCCGGGTATGGCCTCAGCGGTGACGACAGCGGTACCAACAATCTTGCGGTAGCCGATTTAACCGAAGACGGCAAACTTGATGTGGTGCTCGGTGATCTAGAAGGTATAGGCTGTGGTTCCAACTCATCGATGGCGGTTCTGCCGGGCAACGGCGACGGAACCTTTCAGCCTGAGGTCAGTTTTTGCGCGGTCGGCCGCATTTTCCTCGGTTGGGTCGCAGCCGCAGACTTAAACGGGGACGGCAGACCTGACGTGGCCATTGTCTCCGGGTCAACAATAAATGTATTCATCAACACCGGCACGGCAGCCGTTCTCTCTCCGACCAGCCTGAATTTCGCGCCACAGGCGCCGGGAACCAAAAGCTCGCAGCAGACGGTCACGCTCACCAACATGGCGGCTGCTGCCCTCCCGTTATCCGGGATTTCAATTACCGGTACCGACGCAACTGGCTTTTCTCAAACCAACAACTGTCCCTCGAGCCTGGCCTCCAATGGCTCCTGTCAGATTAATGTGACATCAGATCCTCAGACGGCGGGACCGCAATCCGCTTCCCTGAGCATTTCGGACAATCTGCCCGGCAGCCCGCAGACCGTCGCATTGACCGGCGCCGGAGAGGATTTCTCCCTCACGGCTTCCCCGACTTCCAACACCGTCACGCCGGCCAAGCCGGCAATTACACCGTGACTGTGTCTCCACTCAACGGTTTCAGCCAGAAGGTAGCGCTCAGTTGCAGTGGAGCGCCGGTTCAGTCCACCTGCACCGTAAGTCCAGGCTCCGTGAGTCTCAACGGCACCGCCAACGCGACGGCTAGCGTCGCTGTCGTAACCGCCGGCGCCTCGGCCTGTCTGGCGCATCCTTCTTTTTACCCGTCGGCCGGCAGCAGGCTGGGGCTGTGGTTGGCGTTGCCGGGCTTGGCAGGGATGGTGCTGGTAGGCGGTCGTCGCCGGTATCGTGGGCACGGTCGGAGGCGGAAGTGGCTGGCCTTGCTTGGCGTGCTGGCGCTCACGATCGTCTGGCCCGCGTGCGGGGGCGGGGGCAGTAGCAGCAGTAGCAGCGGCAGTGGCGGGACGCCCGCGGGCAATTACACTGTCACCGTGACCGGCACCTACACCTCCGGCTCGGTCACGTTGACCCACAGCACGAAGCTTACGCTGGTTGTGAACTGAAGGTCGATCAGACCGCACTCAGCCACGTCAATCGTCGTCGGGATCTCTGGCTGGACGTTTGTCCTCGATGAACTGGCTCGCCCCTTGAGGCGCCGTGATCGTCTTAAACGTCAGCGGTGTCTGGCTGTAATCGAAGCAATCGGAGAGATCATCGGCGCGAGCATCGGCGTAGCCCAATGACGGCAGGTTGTAATTCTTTTCCACGAATTTGAGAATGCTCCCAAAATCATGGGTCACGTGCGAGACGTAGGCAGATTTTGCATACGGTGACACCACAATTAGGGGCACACGAAACCCGTACTCATACTGGTCGTAAATCTTAGGCGCAACGTGATCGTACCAGCCTCCCCAATCGTCCCAAGTAATAATGATAGCGGTATGAGACCAATATCGGCTGTTACCGATCGCGTTCACGATGGACGCCACCCACGACGGACCTAATCCTTCGTTCCCGCCGGCGTGGTCCGATTCCTGTCCGGCAGGAATCACCCAGGTTACGGCGGCTAGTTTGCCGTCCGAAATGTCGGAGAATACTTGTGTTGGCTGCAGAACCACGTCCTTCCCCCAATCGGGGCCAAAGCGCAAATGCCGGATTGCATTCGGTCCTGTCCAAATCGAGCCTGCCGACGGTGTGTAATATCGCCAAGTGACTCCTGCTTGGTCGAGCAAGTCTACCAGCGTGGGATGTTCGAAACAGGGGTAGGCGTAGGAGAGCTTACCCGCGGGATCGACCATGGCAACGATCTCGCCTGGCGGAGCCGTGCAGCCGGCATCCGTGCCGGGAGGGGAGACTCCGCCAGGATTGGACTCGGCAAATAAGTCACTTGTGGCGGTGGGCGCCGAGGTACCGGAAATGATGAATTGGTGAGCGGGAAAGCTGGGGCCTTGGTTGGTTTGAAACATGCGGTCGCCGAACGTGTACTGCTCGGCCAGTTCAAAGTAGGGCTCCACCTCCGAGGGTTCCACATACCTGAACTGAGGGTTGGGCGGTGGCGGATTACACGCTTGTGGATCCGTCGTGCATACTGGGAAGATCTTGTCGGCTCCGTCCATCTTTCCGTGGTCGTACATATTAAGGAAGGACTGATAGGAGTGGTCCAGGTCGTAGTCACCAGCTAGTGGGACTGGCGTCAACGGAATGGTCTCGCCGTGCGAATTCACGCCACTGTTAGCGATATCAGCGTGCGGCAGGCCATGAAAAAGATTATCGGGGGTGCGGTTCTCCTGGAAGATCACCACCACGTACTGAATTGCCTGCTGGGTGCCGGGTGAACCACAAGCCGCGAGACTTAGGAAGAAACACGCCACTCCTGCTAGTGAACAAAAACCTAGGAACGTTGCCGATCGACGCACCAGAGCATTCTTTCGCACGATGTGGCTCAATTATAATTCGGATGCTCGGACGATGAGGCAGAGTTGCCATTCCTCACATAGCTCTTCCGACGTCGGACCCGGCCCTCAGTGGTGGTCCAATTCCGAAGTAGCTCCATACTATATCGAGGATCAAATCGTGTGTACGTTGACTGAACTGCTGATTGACTGCTACCTTGCATAGCCATGGAAGTGATGCGAATGAATGCTGTGGTCGTGGAGTGAGATTGGATTGAGACCTTTGCCAAAGCTGTTTACGGTTCCTGGTCTCGCCCTGTTAATGACGGTGGCGTCTTGCGGCGGTGGGAGCAGCCCCTGCAGCTCTCCCGCTCGCTCCGCCCACCAGAACCTCCAGCGCAACGACGGGCGCTTCTTCAGCGACCGGTACAATCTGCGCAACGGACTCCATGCCGTCATCGCCTCCGAGGCCAAGGGCCAACTGTTCTCGGGAGTGTCCGCGGTGGGCGAGTCAACCGGAACTCCAGACCAACGGGCCGACTATCTTGTCGGGCAGATGACCCTCGACGAGAAGATTCAGCTGGTCCACGGAGGAGCCGCTCCGAACTTGTCCACGCTTCAGCGCGGTGGCGAGGGATGGATCGCGGGTATTCCCCGGCTTAACATTCCCGATCTCTATTTCGCTGACGGGAGCGTCGGTGTCGGCAACCAGGTTGGACAAGCAATCGCCCTTCCTTCTTCCATCGCCAGCGCTGCCAGTTGGGATCTGAACGAGGCCTACAAATATGGTCAGGTCATCGGTGCCGAATTGCGCGCTTATGGCATGAACGTGAACCTTGGAGGCAACGTCAACCTGACAGGCCGAGAACCGCGCGACGGTCGCACCTTCGAGACCAAGGGTGAGGATCCGATTCTGGCCGGCCAAATCACTGCGGCGCACCTCAAGGCAATTCAGGATCAGTACGTGATGGCGGATATCAAGCACTTCGCCCTCAATGACCAGGAAACGGGGCGCAAGTCTGCCGATGCCATGATCGACGATCGTTCCGCGCGTGAGAGTGACCTGCTCGCCTTCGAGATCGGCATTAAGGATTCGAATGTTCAGTCGGTAATGTGCTCCTACAATCTTGTGAACGACACGTATGCCTGCGAGAATTCCTATCTTCTCAATACTGTCCTCAAGGGAGACTGGGGGTTCGCTGGCTTCGTCATGTCGGACTGGGGTGCCACGCACAGTGCGGTCAAGGCGGCGCAGAATGGACTTGATCAGGAGCAGCCTGAAGGCGCCTATTTTGGATCGAGTCTCAGGCAGGCGGTACAGAACGGTCAAGTCTCACAGGCGCACCTTGACAACATGGTGCATCGAATCCTGCGCGCCATGTTCGCTGCTGGCCTCTTTGACCATCCCGCTGCCATACAGCCCATCAACGCCGTTGCTGATGCTGCTACTGCACAAGAGATCGAGGAACAAGGCGCGGTTCTACTGAAAAACACGGGCGTTCTTCCCCTCGATCGCACGAAGCTTGCGTCCATTGCTGTGATCGGCTCACATGCCGATGTCGCCGTGCTCTCGGGGGGCGGTTCGGCCCAGGTCATTCCCGTCGGCGGACCGGCTCTGACCGAAGGCGAACCGTGTCCACCCTGCGGGTGGCTAGTGGTTTGGGATCCTTCCTCTCCTCTCAGTGCAATCCAGGCAGAGGCCCCCGGCGTCAACGTGCAATTCAACGATGGAACTGATGCTACCTCGGCCGCGGCACTGGCCGCTTCCTCCAACGTAGCCATCGTCTTCGTCAGCCAGTGGGAGTCAGAAGGAATGGACGTGTCCAGCCTGAATTTCACTGACGTGATTCATTTCATTCCCATCGATCAGGATGCTCTCGTGAAGACCGTCGCTCTCGCCAATCCGAACACCATTGTCATCCTCGAAAATGGCGGTCCCAAGGTGATGCCGTGGCTCGCCGACACAAATGCGGTACTGGAAGCCTGGTACCCGGGACAGTGCGGCGGCGAAGCCATCGCGAACATCCTTTTCGGGGACGTCAATCCCTCGGGCAAGCTCCCCATGACATTCCCCGCGAGCGTCAATGACCTGCCCCGGCCGGTCATCGCTGGGCCCCCAGACTCGACTACACCATTTTCCGTCGATTACACCATCGACGGGTTCAATGTGGGCTACAAGTGGTATGAGGTCAAAGCCCTGACGCCGCTCTTCCCCTTCGGTTATGGCCTCTCGTACACAACTTTTTCGATTACGAATCCGCGACTCACCGCAGTCACGTCGGGGAATACCCCCAGTTTTCAGGTGAGTTTCGACCTGCAGAATACCGGCACGCGTGCGGGTGCCGAGGTCGCTCAGCTCTACTTGGGATTGCCCGCAAGCACTCGCGAGGCCAAACGTTTGGTCGGATGGCAAAAGGTGTCTTTGAATCCTGGCCAGCAACAGAGTGTGACAATCCAGGTTGCCGCCAGTAGCTCGTCGCATCCGCTTTCCTATTGGGATGTCAACGCGCAAGCCTGGGTGGTCGCATCAGGAACGTACACGGTTTACTTGGGTAACTCCTCTGGGAATCTCAATACGATTGGGACGTTCCAGATGCCGTAGATAACTGTCGCAACCAGGCGTCGCTGTTGAAAAAGGGAAAGCAGTAATTTCAGCGAATTTTGGCGCCTGCCGCGAACCTGCCGCCAGCTTGTCACTCATGTCGTTGGTCGCACGCGGACAGTTTTGTAGCTGTGTGGACGTTGACTCGATCTCAGATGGACTGCTGCACACGGATGGAAGAAATCTGAATGAATGCTTTGCTTGAAAGCTGGCCCCGGCTGAATAGGTTTGCAGGGCAACACTGGACCATCTTCTTGCCAGGGGCTGTGGCGGCGCTGATCCGCCTGGCGCTACTTCCCTGGTTGCCAGTTCCATACCCCGCCACCCACGACGAATTCAGCTACCTGCTCGGGGCTGACACTTTCAGCCACGGGAGGCTGACAAATCCTGCTCACCCACTGTGGAGGTTCTTCGAGACTATACATGTGATCTCGATTCCAACCTATGCGTCAAAATATCCTCCGGGTCAGGCGTTTTTTTTGGCAATTGGAGAGCGTTTATTCGGTCAACCATTTTTCGGTTCCGTCCTTGAATGTTTTCTCTTTGTGAGCGCGGTCGTTTGGATGCTCCGTGTCTGGATGCCTCCTGGCATGGCACTGGTGGGGGGCTTCTGTACTGCTGCCGCATTCGGCACCGGGAACTATTGGCTTGAATCGTACTGGGGAGGAGGCGCGGTCGCCGGTGCCGGGGTGGCTCTTGTGCTCGGGGCTGTAGGCAGAATCCGGAGCCGAGGGCGGTTCATCATGGCTTGGCCACTAGCGGTGGGGATAATTCTGATCTGGTTTGTGCGGCCATTTGAAGGGGGATTTTTTGTTTTGGCGGCAGGAGCCCTGGTGCTGTTTGACGTAGTCCGCCGTCGTTTACCGGCAAATTGTGATTGGAGAGCAAGCGGGTTGCGTTCTTTCATCGCCGTCTTGTTGGTTTGCGGCGCTGTGACGTTGGCCTTCCAAGCCTACTATGACTTCCGCGTGACAGGGCGCGTGTGGGTACTCCCTTATCTGCTGCACCAGCAGCAATACAACTATGAGCCCGTATTGTGGATTCAGCGGCCGACAACGCCAACGATCGAGGCAAATCCGGTGATACGTGAATACCACCAGGAGTGGGAGTTCAATCAGTACAAGGAACGCAGGGATCTTTTCACGGGAAAAGGATCGTGGGCAGCTGAGTTGGAAAAAGAGCTGACTCCCCCTGATTTGAAGGATCGACTGAAAATAGTGGAGTTGCTCGTGTCCGTGGTTGTGATCCTTGCACTCTCGTTCCTGTCTCGGAACGACGGAGTAGTTAGAGAACTTTGGTTTGTTCTTGTCGTATCGGCGATTCCGCTCCTCTTGGAATCATTTACCTTTGCACATTACATGATCGCAGTTACAGTCACTTTGATTGCTCTAGTCTTCCGCCTCATATGGTTGTGCTACGAACGACACTGGCCAAAACCCTCGACTGGCCCCCTGGTGGCGGCCTGCCTGATCGTCGCGTTGTTTTGTGGCGCTGTTGGAAATAACATTTTCCGGGCGTGGCGTGAGGTGAAACGTCCTTTTCCGTTCAGAGTAGAACGTGCTCGCATCGAACGAGAACTAATGGCGCAAGATGGTATGCAGGTTTTGTTCTTGCGATACTCACCCGAGCACGATCCCGGCTTGGAATGGGTCTACAACGGCGCGGATATCGACGGTTCGAAGCTAATTTGGGCTCGCGACTTGGGGCCCGAGCAGGACAAACAGCTGATCGACTATTACCGGGGACGTCACTTCTGGATACTTAACGCTGATTCACCGCATCCTGAGCCGACTCCTTATGAGCCCTGACCGGTGTTGAATGTGGACGTTCCGTGGCAACCGCATCGAGTTTGTGCGTGATGTGGCCTTGAAAGTCAATCACCTGCGTTTTCTTGGACTGATTTTCGAGAGCTTTGGTGAGCGCCGCCGGAGAATTTCGCCGTTCCTTTATGGAATACTTGAGCAGACACCATAACGCACGCATGCCATCTTTCCAGCCAATTTTCTTGCCTTCCTCGTAGGTGCGTCCCCAATAGCTGATACCAACCTCGTAAATTCTCAGCCGGCGCTTGGCAATTTTCACGGTGATTTCAGGTTCGAAGCCGAAACGGTCCTCGTCTATAGGAATCGACTGGATTACGTCTCTACGGAACATCTTGTAGCATGTCTCCATGTCGGTCAGGTTGAGGTTGGTGAGACAGTTTGAAACAAGGGTAAGAAACCAATTGCCGACAGAATGCCAGAAATACAAAACGCGATGCGGGTTGCCGCCCAGAAACCGCGAGCCATACACCACGTCCGCTTTGCCTTGTATCAGAGGGTCCAGCAGCATTGGATATTCGCGAGGGTCGTATTCCAGGTCAGCATCCTGGATGACAACGTAATCACCTGTCGCTTCCTGAATCCCACGTCGGAGGGCCGCACCTTTGCCCATGTTCTTTGTCTGCAGCAGTATTTTGATCAGCGGGTGACGTTCGTGTAATTCGTTGAGGATCTCCACCGAACCGTCTTGAGAACCATCATCGACACAAATCAGTTCGATCTCAAGCGGCACCGCAAGTACCTTCTCTACCAGCATTTTCAGAGTGGCCGTCTCATTGTAGACCGGCATGACAACAGAGAGTTTCATTTCTGGATTTTCCCTTTGTTGGACGCGCAGATGGACTGTGGGCACGCAGCGACAGGCGTCCATTGGTGTTTCGGGTGACCAAGCCGTCCTAATCTGGCCAAGACACTCCTGGATACAGGCTAGGAATGCGATACGCCCGATACGCATTTTCACCGCTAAGATTCAGTTGCCACACCGTCTGTCCACCGTTGCTGCCGTGAGTTACTTCCATGATCTGGGATGCCGGGCTTGTTACTCCCACGGTGGTCATGTCAAACTCGACGTCTCCGTTGCTCAAATCTCCGATACTGCCTCCCCAGAACGAATAGAAACCAGGAAGATACTGCCAGAGCAGCGTCGCCACCTTGGTGTCTTCATCTATCTGGAAGATCGTGGCCCGGCTATAGCAAGTGGCGGAGCAGATTGAACCGTCGGGATCGACCCGAAAGTTTCCGTTATCCCAAATGTCTAAAGTTAACTGGGAGCCGCTGGTGTTCTCAAGATTCGGATAATGTTGAGCGTAGAACCAGTCGGCAGGATCTCCACCGACAAGCGCAAAATCACCCTCATTGCCCAACTTCCAGATGATGTCTCCGGCACCGGTTCCGTTTGCATAGTCAATTTTAAGGATCCAGCTCTGGTGACGCATGGAGAGCAGAAGATTGCCGTCTGGAGCGTAGATGATAGCGTTACTGTGGGTCCAGTCGGGCAGTCCCATGAGGTGCCGATTGACGTCTAGGTGATCAAAGCCTGACCAGGCCCAGGCCACGTTTCCGTTAAGGTCGATGTCAATCAAGGCGTCCCCGAGCACATCGGTGACCCCGGGATAGCCGGGCAGGTTGGTGAAGCTTTTGGAGGTGTTGGCTAGCGTTATCCAGTGGCCATTGGGCAAAACTACGAGATCGTGATGAAAGACACTGATGGTAAACGGATAACCGTTTGCCTGCAGCGACTGATTCACTTCGTCGGTAGTGATGTCGCGAATCATGTTTCCCGCCAGGTCAATTTCCCGCAGGTCACCGACGTTCAGTATGAAATGCCCGTTCTGCATGAGTTTCATCGGCGTGATAGAACCGCCGTTTCCCGGGTCGTAGTACCAAATGACGTTGCCTTCGAGGTCTGTCACCAAAGCACGCAACATCGTGGGTGGACCAACCAGGTTAAAAAGCTCGATTCCGCCGGAGGACGACAAGCCTGGAGTGGGACGGGTCACCGTGATTTGCGGGGGCACACCTGCTGAACTGGGTATCTTGCCGGTCTTGAAGGTCCGGTCTTGATCCACAAACGATCCGTTGAACCAGTCGACGTGAGCACGCATGTGATAGGTGGTGTTTGCCTTCATGCCCGCCACCAGAACATTCAGCGTCTGACCGTAGTCGGTGGTCGGAGGAGTGGCGGAGGTTGTCCGTCCATAGCTGGTATCGGTGCCGAACTCCACCCAGGCTGAGCTGTCCTTGTGCGAAGGTGAGATGGTGTACTGAGCGACCAGGGGATTCGAGGTTGCCGCCAGCGATACACCCGGGTCCGGAGAATTGTTGCCGGAGCCGCATCCGAGCGAAGCCATCATCAGGAGAATGCATGGAAGCAGACAAACACGCGTGACTGATTGAAATTTCAGCATGGGGGCCCCACTCCTATTCAGTTTTAAGACAGCCTTTTTATCAGGCTTGAACCTTGGGTTGAAATAATACAACCAAAGCCCGTCATGTCAAGGGTGAGCCGGGGCATCGGTGCTGAGGGAAATCAGTGTTGCCAAATAAAAATGCCCACTGTGAAAACGTGGGCAAGGTGAGAAAGGTTCGGTTTATGACCACGGCCCCGGTTCTCGACCGCCAGTTTGATGGCGCTGCCCAGATTGCGGCTGGACAGCCTCCAATGTTTCTGGTGCGAATGACTTGCTCTTTTGGTCAGTTCCAGCGAACCACACACAAAAGACAGTTTCTTGATCAATTTGCGAAACAGTCATTTTTGGGCCGCCAGATTTCAGTTGAACCACATCTCCAACTTTAAAGTTTGGCATAACACCACGGAGGTTAGCACAATGACGAACCTGCAACAAGAACAGGGGATTAAGATCGGCGATCTAGTCAGGTTGAATAGCGGTGGGCCGGACATGAAAGTGATGACGACAGACGGTGACAAGGTTACGGTAGAGTGGAAAGCTATTCAATCTGCCAGCTTCCCACTCGCCTGCGTCTATCCGGTCAGGCCGTTAGTAGCTCGGTGACCGTCCAAATGTGATCAGCGATTCCTGCTTCCATCGCAGGGGTGCATGACCGAAGCGTTTGGTGTGACCGACAAAAGCAGTACCAGCACATGTAGATAGCAACAGCATGTTTCAGGTTCTCCAATTTTCGGCTGTGGGCATTGGTCAAGCGGCAGAATCGCTTGAGATGTACCCGCAGGGACAAATTGGCTCTCTCGATGTGCGAGGTAGAAATGTAGCGGGGGTCGGGTCTGCCGTCTTGGATGACTGGGATAGTCCCCGTTACCCGGCTCGTGGCACCGTACCATTCGGGGCCCGTGATGTCATGACTGGAATACAGCTTGATGAGTTGCGCGTAATCGGCGCGTCCGGCCATGTGCTCCTCAACTGCGGGAGGATACCAGCGCAGCCCATCCGTGGTGAGTTGGAATCGGCCCTCAATTCGTTGGCTGAGATCGCGCATGAACTCTTGCGCGTTCGCGGATTCGCGTCTGCCGACGTGGTACGACAGAACCATTTTCGTTACCGAATCCAACGCAAACCAGACATACTGATCTCCCCACTCCGCAGGTGCGTCAGGGCGAAGCCTCCGCTGGTGACAACCGCAAAACGTCCAAATTTCGTCAGCCTGGACAAATTGCGTGCGGATTCCGGTGACGTAGGCATCCCAAATTTTGCGGCAACGTTCTCCCGCAGTTTCCAACAAGGACAGGATAGTTTTCAAGTCGGTATCGGTGAGCCGCGAGATCGCGCGGAGACTCATGCCTTCCATCATCATCGAAATGATTTGAGCGGCCTTCTCCGGCGCGATGTAGTGCGTCCCCACAGTGACGTGAGGTTCGCAAAAAGTGGATTTACAGGAATTGCAGCGCCAGCGTTGAATCCGGCGCTTACCAAAGTAACCAAATCGTTTGCAGGTCTGGTGCTGGCATCTGATGCAGGTCACGGCAACCTTTGCTTTCTCGCAAGGCAAGCCGTGGTAAAATCTGATTGGGTCGGCATTGCGGCTTACCCCGCGTGTCGATTAGCCCTGTTTGTTGGTTCGCGCCAACGGCAGGGCGTTATTCTGGCGGCCCCGGAGGGATTCAAACCCTCAATCAGCCCCTTTACGAAAGGGGTGACCACATTCGGATGGGCGGAGCCGCAGAACCGGGGCATTCACAGGTTCGCGCCTGTAAATGCCCCTTCGTCATTTAGTCATCGGTGGGCCTCGGAACATAGCCGTTCTCCTTTCGTGTGGATTGAGTTCCTAAAATCATTTTTGGCTCGCGTCCAAGGGCGGCAGAGTTTTGAGTTTGGGAGTGTTGAGGCGATACGCTTTCTCGCCCTTGATATTCTTGGTTTCCTCTACCTCCCCGGACTCCTTCATTCGCCGCAAGGTGGTGTGAATGCTCGCCATCGGGTTGGAATAATCACTCAAGCTCATTTTCTTGGTCAGAATAATCATCTGTTTGATTGCTATCGGAGTCATCGTCATGTGGTTGCCGAGCACAGCCCGGATCGCATCAACGAAGCCCTGTTTGCCACTCAATTCTTCCAGCCGCAGGAGATACTCATTCTTGGTATCCTCGTCCTCGCACACTTGCGCCAGCGCACGAATCGCGTTGGTGTATTCGGTAACGGATTTTTCCGCTTCGCGGTAAACCTTCGTAGCCTCCGCCAGCTTTTCCAACATTTCATCCATCGTCCGAATAATTGGAGACTTAGCCATGAAACGACCCCCTACCACATCTATGTTAGACGGTCTAAGCAAAATGTCAATAGCCCGAGCGCAGAAATCTGTGGAAAACATCCGCAATTGGCAAGACGCGGTGGATCACGCAAAGAAGCGCATCGCCGAGCTGCGGCAGTCGTTGAGAGTATTTGAAGACAACATCAAGCGCGGCGTGCCGTGGTCGGAGGATGGCAGGCGATAGGCGAATTCCCGTGTAACTACGTAACTGCTGGAGGCAATCAGCGTGCCACGAACTGAGGCGACACCACAGTGTTTAAGACACTACCAAAGATTGCGGCTGGTGAACCGTGGCCGGGGCAATCCACCGTTACCATGCTACAGAATCAGCAACACTAAAATCCATCAGTACCCGGGGCATCAGATGCCGGTCGATTCCTTGATTCCTGTTAATGCACGACCAACGTGAGCTTGGTCGCGTGCGTCAACGTGGCCGAGCCGGAGTTGGAAGTGCCGGTCACCGCCAGAACGGGCAGGTCACTCCCAATTCACTGACAATCCTTGCATAAGTTAGTTATAATTCAGCCGCGCGCCAATGAAATACCGTCTCTTGTTGCTGTCAGTTGTGACAGTTATGGGTTGCGTGGCCGGCGCATCCACTTCAACTCCTGACCTCGGGGCTCAAATCATCGAAGCCGATGGGAAGTTGGGTGCAAACGCTGGACAAATCCACGTCACGACTTCGGGAACCATCACTGAAGGTAGGGTGCCCTTGTCCGCGGGACACTCCCTGATTTGTGGCGACGAAGTGGTAATCTTCCTGGCTCCCGGCTCTTACCTTTATCAGAATAGCAATACTCTCATCCAGAACTGCATCATCTCATCCACGTCTACTCCGATCACGGGGGAAATCCAGTCTGAAAATACGAGCAACCTGGAACTGGACCACGTGACATTCGTCGGCGGTGGAACCCTGGTTTATTGGTCTGGAGTAACCCACTTCAGTATCTTGAGCAACACGGTTGCGAGCATCACTGCGGTCGACAGTGCCGGCGTGCGCAGCGGATTCTACCTGCTGAATTGTTCGCGCGGACGAGTGGAAAATCTGAGGGCCAGCAACTTTGTATTCCCGGTGGGGGATCAACTTGATTCCGCTGTGCTTGGAATAAACCTCTCACGTTACATAAGAGTAGACAACCCGGTCATTGAGAACGTGGACGCCAGCTACGTCCAGGGTGGCGTCGTTTCCGTGGCAATCGCGGGTTCCGATCATATCTTGGTCAGCGGTGGCACTATTGCTCACAATCCCAATATGGATGGAATCCTCACCCAGGCGTTTGGGCAACAGACCCCGTCCAATGACATAGCTATCATTGGTGTTAACGCTTCTTACAACGGCGGAGTAGGACTGAATATTGCGGCACACAGCCTGGGAGACGGTCTTGACATGATCAATACCCGGCACTTGTACATTTCGCATTGCATCCTGGATGGCAATGGCAACCCGCATGACGCGCAGCCCGCAATTTGGCTTTTCCTAGACGACGACGTTTTCGTAGCCGACTCCGATCTAAGCGATGGGTCGGCTGCCGGAATCTCTTCCGCTGGAAGCACAAACGTGCGCCTCGTCCGCGATACGATCAATCGCAACAACGGTAGCGGTGTTTTCACTGAGTGGCAGGCAGGTACGGCAACTAATGTGGGCTCGGAAGTTACGTTTAGCAGCGGTGTCAGTGGCGGTTTCTCAGTGGCTTGGGAAGCTGGCACTCCATTCATTTTTGACGGTATAACTTACCAGATTGCTGCGGTCACCGATTTCGGGCATTTGACGCTGGCAAGCAGCCCGCCGGATCACTCCTCTCCCGCATCCTGGGGAGTGAATACGACCCAGGATATTGTTGACACCGTCATCAACGACAACGGTATCGGACAAACTGGAGGGATAGGTCAACAAGGTATATTTTGGGCTGATGGAACCACGGGAACCATCTCCGGAGTCACCTCGACTAATACCGGCATCGGCTCTCAACTCTACGGTCTTCAACTTGCCAACACCGCCACAGCGGTTCTGATTAATGACAATTTCTCCGGGAACCTGGAGGGTGGAGACGGAATTGACGCCGGACCACAGGGAGTTTCAACCACCCGCCTCTCCTTTTCCAATCAACAGGTGGGAACTACGAGCTCGTCACAAACGGTCAAGGTCTGGGCTGGGGCGGTTGTCATCCCGCAGTTGGTCATTGACGTCAGCGGCGATTTCTCCGAGACGAACAATTGCGGCACCGGATTGCCGGCATTCTCCAACTGCCAAGTCCAGGTAACCTTCAAACCGACGACTTCAGGTTCGCGAAGCGGCACTCTCACGATCACCGACAGCGCCCCGTACAGTCCGCAAACTGTTTCACTGACCGGTACTGGCGTTTCCCACGGTTTAGGCCTCAGCGTCGCAACAGGCGGTTCCACCTCAAGCACAGTCGCAGCCGGTACGACAGCCAAGTACTCGCTCTCAATCGGTGGTGCCGGGATCAGCGGGACAGCGCTGCTAAGTTGCAGCGGGGCGCCCAATGGTGCGAACTGCGCCATGCCCGCCACTGAGACCCTCAACGCCGCCACGGCCACAGTATTTACTGTGAGCGTGGCGACCACATCGAACACGTCGGCAGCGCTTCGTCTTCTTGATGTCCAGCGATCACCGTGGCTGTGGGCGGCATTCCTGGCGGGACTTGTTGCTTTGCCGGTGCCGAATTGCAGAAGGCGATTGCGGCGCCGCGCTCTGCTGATGTCGGTGTTGCTGGTAGGATTGTGCTCCTGCGGCGGAAGCGGTGATGGAACCACCGCCAGCAAGACGCCGACGAGTCCGAGCAGCCCTTCTGGCAGCGCCGGTACACCGGCAGGTTCGTATACTCTGACCGTAACCGCAAAAGTTGGCAGTACCAGCGAATCGATTCCTCTGACCCTCACGGTGCATTAAGCAATCGTCTGCGGTGCGAACGAACTACTGCACGATCAGAGTAAGCGGCGCGCTGTGGGTCACCGTCGCCGGGCCGGAAGTGAAAGTACCGGTCACGGTGACCGTGTAAGTGCCAGCCGGCGTCCCACCTCCGCCGCTACCTCCGCTCCCGCCACCGCAAGCGGACCAGGTGATTGCAACTGAGAACAAGCAGAGGAAGGCCAATCCATACAGCCGCCGACCTTGCCGCCTGCGAGACCGCCCGCCCGAGCCGACCATCAGCGCGAGCCCTGACAAACCCGGCAGCGTCAGCCACAGCGCAAGCCTGCCGCCGGTCGACAGGAAACCGTAAGGATGCACGAGACTTGCCGAGGCTCCGGCAGTTACGACAGCGACGTCAGCTGTCGCGTTGCTGGATCCGTTCAGCGTGGCCGAACTGGGGCTCACTGTGCAGGTCGATTGTGGCGGCTGACCACTGCAGGTCAGTGCTACCTTCCCGCTGAATGCATTGAGTGGAGAGATTGAAAGGGTATAGTTGGCGGCTTGCCCCGGCGTCACCGTGGTGCTGGTTGGCGTCGCAGAAACGGAGAAATCCTGCGCCGTGCCACTGAGCGCAACCACCTGCGGGCTGCCCGGTGCGTTATCCGCAATCTGCACACTGGCAATGCGTCTGCCTCCTCCCAGCGGAGTAAAGGTTACGCTGATCGTGCAACTGGCACCGGCCACTAGGGAAGATCCACAAGTATTGGTTTGCGCGAAGTCGCCAGGGTCTGTTCCAGCGAGCTTGATCGAGGTGATCGTCAGAGTGGCATTCCCGGTATTGGTCAAGGTTGCCATCTGAGGCGAACTGGTGGTACCGGGAAACTGCGGGTTGCTGAAGTTGAGCAAACCGGTGGATCGCGTCACGACAGGAGTGATCACCTGGAGCAGCACCGAAAAGGTGCTAGCGGTCCCGGTTGCATCACTGCTGGCGCCGACCAGGTCGAGCCTGCCATCGTTGTTAAAGTCACCAACCGCTTGCAGGGTGTACACCGGGCCGTAGCTGCTGATTGTTGAGAAACCCCCTTTACCATCTCCTACAGCCACAGACGCTGACGTGGCCAAATCAAGCTTGCCGTCCGTGTTGAAGTCACCTGGGAAGATCGGACCGGAGTAATAAACGTGAACAAAATTTCCACGCCCCCCACACGTGCCGTCGCCGTTCCCGAATAGAGTGTAGGCATCAATGCCAGTGATCTGGCCAATGAAGGCGAGATCCTGCTTGCCATCACCGTTGAAGTCAGCAGCCGCGAACGACATCCCGTTGGTGTTGCAACCCGGCGGCGGTATTACCTGGAACGTGCCGTCACCGTTGCCCAGGAAGACGACAACATTGCCATTGCTGTCGTTTGAGGAAACGAGGAGTGCCAGGTCGAGCACGCCATTGTTATTGAAGTCGGCGGCGAGCAGAGCATTGCCTGCACAGGGGGGCTCCCGCGGCGCGCCGATAAGACAATAAGAATCCAAAGCAACCGGGGTCAGAGCCTGAAAAGTCCCGTCTCCATTTCCAAGCATCACAACCAGGGTCGGAGCATCAAAAACCGCATTATCAATGCCCGCGAGATCCAGTTTGCCGTCACCGTTGAAGTCGCCTGCGACCATGTAGGGAAGATTCTGCGTCAGGCTAGGACCAGCGGTGAATGTGCCGTCGCCGTTTCCAAACAGGACGGTCTCACCTGCGATCAGATCGAGTTTGCCGTCGCCATTAAAGTCGCCCACCACAAAGGGGGTGCCGGAGATAGGGTAGGTTGCTGTCGGCTTCTTAAACGTCCCATCGCCATTCCCCAGCAGGATGGAGACGCTGTTGGTCTGAGCGGAGGTTTCGACGGCAAGGTCGAGTTTGCCATCGCCATTAAAATCGGCCGCGATGGCGGCAGCGTAGGCAGGATATGGCGTCGCGCTTAGCACCACGCCCGATTCGGGTTCGGCAATCGGAAAGAAGCTGAGTCCAGAGGTTCCACCGCCCGGTGCCGGATTGGTTACTGTGACCCACGCCGTTTGTGCCGTGGCTATGTCCGAAGCTGTGACCGTCGCGGTCAACTGCGCCCTGCTGACGAACGTTGTCGGCAGCGCATTCCCGTTCCATTTCACCACCGAACCGGAGATAAAGTTGCCGCCGTTTACCGTCAGTGTGAAACCTGCTCCGCCGGGCGGGGCGCTCATCGGCACCAGTGGTTGATCGACGAAGGGAACGGGATTGGATTGTGCCAGCATGAGTGTGCTCGCTAACGTGAGGCAAATGCAGACGAAGTGGACAGGTCTCACAGAACCCTCCTTGGAAGACGTTTCTATCAGGAACCCAGGGACTGAGCGGTCGGAAAGCCGGGATGATCTACCCTATTTATCTTCTGCCCTCACGAGAACCCGCGTCAACCGCCAAAGTTTCGCAGCGCTGCGTCGCGACAGTCATTCCGCTCGTCGAACCCTGCCTCGCTACTGCACGACCAAAGTAAGCTTCGTAGAGTGCGTCAACCTGGCCGAGCCAGCGGTGTAAGTGCCGGTCACCGTGACCGTATAAGTTCCGGCCGGCGTCACACGGCTGCCGCTGCTACCGCCTCCGCAAGCCGGCCAGGCGATGGCCAGAAATAACAAGCCAAGCAAAGCGAGCACCTTGAGGGGTCGACGTGGCCTGCGAGGCCGGGCGCCAGAACTGACCAGCAGCACCAGCCCAGACAAGTCAGGAAATGCCAACCACAACGCCAGCCGGTTGCCTCCCGAGAAGAACAAGTGAGGATGCGCCAGACTTGCGAAAACTCCGGACGTTACGACAGCGACGTTAGCCGTTGCGGTGATGGATCCGTTCAGCGTGATCGAGCTTGGACTGAGCGAGCACGTGGACTGCGTTGGCTCACCACTGCAAGTCAGAACCACTTTCTGGCTGAAACCGTTGAGTGGAGAGACGATCAAAGAATAGTTGGCCGTCTGCCCAGGGGTGACGGTCATGCTCGTCTGCGAGCTCACAGCCAGAGAGAAATCCTGACCCGTGCCAGTGAGTGCTACCGTCTGCGGGCTGCCCAGTGCGCTGTCTGTAATGTTAAGTGACGCGGTCTGAGCGCCCGCAGCGTTGGGAACAGACGTCACTTTGATTTGGCAGGATGCGTTCGTAGCGAGCGCGGAAGGACAGTTGTTGGTTTGCGCAAATCCGGTGGCGTCGGTGCCGCCGATCGAGATGCCGGACAGCGTCAGCGCCGCAACTCCTATGTTGGTCAAGGTGACCGTTTGTGGCGAGCTGTTTGTCCCCGGCGCCTGGGGCGCGAAATTCAGGCTGGTCGGAGAAAGTTGAGCCGTGGTGCCAGTATTGATGAGCACGCCCACCGCGCCATTGTCCACGCAGGCGCTGCCTAGACACGTCGCTACCACCAAATCGAGCCTGCCGTCTCCCTTCAAATCTGCCACTGCTATGTCGCTCGTCGCGTTTGGGGTCCCGGCCGAGCAGAAATCTACCTCCGGCTGAAAAGTTCCATCGCCATTGCCTAACAGCACGGCCAGCGTCGAGCTGCTTGTGCAGCTACCGCCTTCCACGGTTACCACCACGTCGGGCTTGCCATCCCCGTTTACATCTGCGACGGCAAGCGCTCCCCCAAGTCCATTGAGGTCATAGGGCACTACCGTCTGGAAAGTTCCGTCGCCGTTACCCAACAGCACGCCAACTGCACCGTTCCCATGCAGGTTGGGGGGGGAGAATGAGTTGCTTACCACGACGTCGAGTTTGCCGTCCCCGTTCAAGTCCGCAAGCGTGGTCGACCCGGGCGCGTCCGCACCCGAGGAGTAGTTCACTGGCGGTTGGAGCGTTCCGTCACCGTTGCCCAACAGCACGCTAACCTCGCCGGGCTCGCACCCGGACAGTGGGCCGGCGCACTGGGCCACAACCACATCTAGCTTGCCGTCTCCCTTCAAATCTCCCACCGCGACTGAGCCAGGATCTCCGCCGGTGGGATAGACCACTGCCGTCTGGAAAGTTCCGTCGCCATTGCCCAGTAGCACGGCCACTGAGCCGGGACCGTAGTTGTTACAGTTGGTGGTGGTGCTGCAATTCGTTACGACCAAGTCAGGCTTACCATCCCCATTCATGTCGGCTACTGCGACCGAAAGGGCTCCATTCGCACCCGAGTCGTAGGTCACTGCCGTTTTAAACGTTCCGTCGCCGTTGCCCAGGAGCACCGCCACTAAGCCGTCGCCCGAACAAAAAGGAGTGCTGTTGCACTCGTTAACCACGACCACGTCGGGCTTGCCATCCCCGTTCACATCCGCTACTGCAATCGAAATGGCATCAAACCCGCCCGAGTCGTAGGTAACCGCGGTCTTGAAGGTGCCGTCGCCGTTGCCCAGCAGAACGCCCACCGAGCCCTCGGCAGGACAGACGTTGCCGCCACATAGGTTCGCCACAAGCAGATCAGGTTTGCCATCCCCGTTCACGTCCGCTACCGCAACCGAAGCAGCCTGATCCCCGCCTGAGCCGTAGGTAACCGGGTTGGCAAAACTCAATCCTTGAGGGCTCCCGTCAGGGTGCACGTTGCCCTTCTTGCTTGTGTGCAGAACGAGAGGCAATCCCTGCTCGGAAAGAGAACTGTTTGGTAGATGCTTCTGGTTGAGAGCGGCAGGATGGTTTTGCGCTAGCGCAACAGTGCTGACAAGCATCAGGCAAAAGCGAACGAAGTGGACGGGCCTCATAAGACCTTCCTTGGAAAACGCTTCTATCAGGAACTCAGGTACTGAGCAGGTCGAGGGCCGGGATCTACTCTCTTAATCTTCTGCCCCCACGAGAACCCGCGTCAATGATGAAAGTTGCGCCGTGCTGCGTCCCAAGAGTCGCTGCAGCTCGAACTCCTGCCTCGTCATCAATCAGGCCCTCTTCCGTGGTGAATAAGCAGGAGCAAGATCAGCATGGTGAATAGAACCATGGCACACCGCGCAGAGTGTAATTAGGTTTTCTTCGGAGTCGTCGCCGGCTCGGCTGCGAAACTCCTTGTGGTGAACTTCGAGATTCGACATGGTGCCGCAAGCTTGGCATCTCCAGCTATCCCGGCGTAGCACCTGGTCGCGAATCTCTTCGTACAACTCGGGAGCAAGCCGCAGGCGTGGGCGTTTCGGCGCGGCCCCATTCATGATGCCTTCTCCGTGAAGTGATCCAGAAACGCCTTCCTCTCTTCGCCCGGTAGGAACTTGAAGAACCGCAAGACCGATTGCAGGAGGACA